>JAABUQ010000294.1_pt1 | contig 114937 bp, 93 predicted proteins | sample 5560001 | NCBI WGS metagenome assembly JAABUQ01 (sample SAMN10711888, study PRJNA513371) | rock metagenome | isolation source: Antarctica rocks | place: Antarctica: Victoria Land, Finger Mt nord | collected 2015-12-18 | reverse complement strand
GCATGGGGAGACATCCTCGACGATCGGGTGTGGAATTCCGTCGATCCCATCAACTCCCCCCGTTGTACGGAATTTCCCACCTACTTTCGAGACGCCTACCCTCGGCCGGGCCGGGGCCTTTCGTCCTTGAGCCGACGGGCCTGCGCGGGTATGCTGAACGGGCATACAACGTCTCGGCGGCCTGGCCTCGCGAGCGGCCCGGGGGATTGGATCGCGTGTCGACCTCGTCCGGAGAGCCAACCGTGTCGGCCGTCTCGGTCCGCAGGCGAGGGCTCCTGATCCTCGCCGCCTCGCTCGCGGCGATGGTCCTCGCCCGGGGGGCGGTCCCGGACGGGACGGGGGACGGCCCGCGAGCGGTCCTCGCCGTCGACGTGAACACGGCCCCGGAGGGCGTCCTCGAGGCCCTCCCGAGGATCGGCCCGGCGCTGGCGGGCCGGATCGTCGAGGCCCGGCGACGGTCGCCGATCGCGGGCATCGACGACCTCGATCGCCGGGTCCGGGGGATCGGACCCGCGACCGTCGAGGCCATCCGGCCGTTCCTCCGGTTCGACGCCCGGCCCGCGTCGCCCGACTCCCCAGACCGGTGAGGTCCCATGTCGAACTTCCAGCTCGTCGCCCCGTACCAGCCGGCCGGCGACCAGCCCGCGGCGATCGAGGCGCTCGTCCAGGGCATCCGCGAGGGGCGGGGCCACCAGACGCTCCTCGGCGTCACCGGCTCGGGCAAGACGTTCACGATGGCCAACGTCATCGCGCAGGTCGGCAAGCCCGCACTCGTCATGTCGCACAACAAGACGCTCGCCGCCCAGCTCTACGGCGAGTTCAAGGAGTTCTTCCCCCACAACGCCGTCCGCTATTTCGTCAGCTATTACGACTATTACCAGCCCGAGGCCTACATCCCCCAGCGCGACATCTACATCGAGAAGGACGCCTCGATCAACGAGGAGATCGAGCGGCTCCGCCTGGCGTGCACCTCGGCCCTCGTCAGCCGGAACGACGTCGTCGTGGTCGCGAGCGTCTCCTGCATCTACGGCCTCGGCTCGCCCGACGACTACCGGAAGATGATGGTCCCGCTGGAGCTCGGCCAGGTCGTCGACCGCGACGAGATGCTCCTCCGCTTCGTCGACATCCAGTACGACCGCAACGACGTCTCCTTCGAGCGCGGCAAGTTCCGGGTCCGCGGGGACGTCGTCGAGCTCTGGCCGGCCTACGAGGAGGTCGGCTTCCGGATCGAGCTGTTCGGCGACGAGGTCGAGACGCTCTCGGTGATCGACCCGGTCTCGGGGGCGGTCATCGAAAAAAAGGAGAATATGTATATCTACCCGGCCAAGCACTTCGTGCTGCCCGAGGAGCGGATCAAGCAGTCGGTCGAGTCGATCCAGGCGGAGCTGGACGGGCGCCTGACGCGGTTCCGCGAGCAGGGCAAGCTCCTCGAGGCCCAGCGGCTCGCGGCGCGGACCCGGTACGACATCGAGATGCTCCTGGAGGTCGGCTACTGCTCGGGGATCGAGAACTACAGCCGGCACCTCTCCGGCCGGCAGCCGGGCGAGACCCCGAACACGCTCCTCGACTTCTTCCCGAAGGATGCGCTCCTGTTCCTGGACGAGTCGCACGTGACGGTCCCGCAGGTCCGCGGGATGTTCGCCGGGGACTTCAGCCGGAAGAGTACCCTGGTCGAGCACGGGTTCCGGCTGCCGAGCGCCCTGGATAACCGCCCGCTCCGATTCGACGAGTGGGAGACCAAGCTCGGTCAGCGCACCTTCGTCTCGGCGACGCCCGGCGATTATGAGGTCACGATGTCGGGGGGCGAGGTCGTCGAGCAGGTCATCCGGCCGACCGGCCTCGTCGACCCGATCGTCCGCGTCGAGCCCGCCCGGGGGCAGGTCCCCGCCCTGCTCGCCGAGGCCAGGAAGCGGGCCGAGTCCGGGGAACGCATCCTGATCACGACCCTCACGAAGCGGCTGGCCGAGGACCTCTCGCGCTACCTCAAGGAGCAAGGGGTCCGCTGCAAGTGGCTCCATTCCGAGCTCGACGCCTTCGAGCGGGTGACGATCCTCCGCGAGCTCCGCGAGGGGGCGTTCGATGCCCTGGTCGGCGTCAACCTGCTCCGCGAGGGGCTGGATCTCCCCGAGGTCTCGATGGTCTGCATCCTCGACGCCGACAAGGAAGGCTTCCTCCGGAGCGAGACCTCGCTGATCCAGACGATCGGCCGGTCGGCCCGCCACGTCAACGCCGAGGTCGTGCTCTATGCCGACACCGTGACCAACTCGATGCAGCGGGCCATCGACGAGACGAACCGTCGCCGGGCGCTGCAGATCGCCTACAACGCCGAGCACGGGATTACCCCCGAGACGATCGTCAAGGCGATCCGCCGCGGGATCGAGGAGGAGGTCCAGGCCAAGACCGAGGCGAGGAAGGCCGTCGGCCGCGACGAGATCACCGACGCCACCGAGGAATATCTGGCCGAGCTCGAATCCGAGATGCTCAAGGCGGCCGAGGGCCTCGAATTCGAGCGGGCCGCGGCGATCCGCGACCGGATCGTCCAGCTCAAGACGGGGAGGCCGACCTCCTCGACGAGCCCGCAGGCCACCGGCGCCCGCGCGAAGGCCAAGGCCGGCGGCGGCAAGCGGACCCAGCGGCGACCGAAGCCGGGACCTTGAGCCGACTCCCCGCGACGCCGAGGTCCGATGGCCACGACATCCCAGCTCTCGCCCGATGAAGCGTCCGCCGCCGACCTCCTCGTCGGCCTCGCCCTGACCGAGGACCTCGGGACCTCGGGGGACCTGACGGCCCTCGCCACCATCCCGGCCGCGGCGCGAGGCCGGGCCCGTCTCGTCTCCCGCGACGACGGCGTGATCGCCGGGCTCCCCGTGGCGGCCCAGCTCGCCGCGCGGATGGGGCTCGCCGAGGGATGGACGGAGCTGGTCGGCGACGGTTCCCGCGTCCGGCCTTCGACGCCGATCGCCTCGGTCTCCGGCCCGATCCAGACGCTGCTCGCCTTCGAGAGGACCGCCCTGAACTTCCTCCAGCACCTGAGCGGCGTCGCCACGCTCACGGCCCGGTACGTCGACGCCGTGGCCGGCACCGGGGCCGCGATCCTGGACACGCGGAAGACCCTGCCCGGCTGGCGTCTCCTCGACAAATACGCCGTCCGGTGCGGCGGGGGCAGGAATCATCGGGTCGGCCTGTTCGACGCGGTCCTGATCAAGGACAATCACCTGGCCTGGCTCGCGCACGAGGGAGATCCGGTCGGGCGGGCCGTGGCGGCGGCGCGGGCGTTCGCGCCGGCCGGCACGGTCGTCGAGGTCGAGGTCGACACGCTCGACCAGCTCGATCGGGCCATCGCGAGCCGGCCCGACATCGTCCTGCTCGACAACTTCGAGGCGACCATGACCCGCGAGGCCGTCCGGCGGCGGGACGCGGCGGCCCCGTCGATCGCCCTCGAGTCGTCCGGCGGCGTCACGCTCGCCACCGTCAGGGCCCTCGCCGAGTCCGGGGTCGAACGGATCAGCGTCGGCGCCCTCACCCACTCGGCCCCGGCGCTCGACATCGGCCTGGACTTCGAGGAATGGGTCGGGCCGTGAGCGTCGGCCGTCCCCGGCCCGACGGGGTGTCCTGTCGTCGGGCGGAGCCCATCGATAGACTGGTCGGGGACGGTGACTCCCCGCCCCTGGTCCCGAGGAGGATGAAGTCATCATGTCCGGGCCCGCCGGTACCCACATCGCGATCGCGACGGGCGCCCGCGATCGACGCGGCTCGACACGTCGCGCGGGGATGCTTCGACTCGCCCTCGTCTGCTCCCTCGCCATCCCGTCGACCGGCGTCGCGCGGGAGTGGTCGAGCCGGGCCGGAGATCCCAGCATGCCCCCGCCGGCCGAGTCGGTCATCGTCGGGATCTTCGAGCGGCTGAGGAAATCCCAGGACCTGGAGGAATACCGGAGGGACGTCAAGGCGAGGTTCAACGAGGCGACTCTCTGCCGGATCGCCCATTCGGGCGACGTGCGGACCCGACGGGCCGCCGCGGTCGCCCTCGGGCTCGACGGGAGCTACGCGGCGAACGCGTGCGTGGCCGGGCTGCTCAAGGATCGCGACCCCGACGTGCGTTCCCGGGCCGCCGAGGCGCTCTGGGCCATCTGGTCGCGTGCGGATACGCCCGAGGGGAACGTCCAGCTCGAAGAGATCCAGCGGCTGATCGGGCTCGGACGGCTCGGCGAGGCCGTTCACGCCGCCGATCGCCTCATCGAGCGGTCCCCCGGCTTCGCGGAGGCGTACAACCAGCGCGCGATCGCCCGCTTCCTCGCCGGCCGGCTCGAGGCGAGCATCGCCGATTGCCGCCGGGTCCTCGAGCGGAACCCCTACCACTTCGGGGCCCTCTCGGGCATGGGCCAGGCCCAGATCCGCCTCGGTCGGCGGGCCGAGGCCCTCCGCACGTTCCGGCGTGCCCTGGCGCTGCAACCCTACAGCAACTCGCTCCGCGAAGTGGTCGCCGGGCTCGAAGCGGCGGGCGACTGATCGAGGTCCGCAGCCGGTGCGATCGGTCCGGCCGGCGACGAGGCGGAGCCGGGGAGGGCGAACCAGCCCGGAGGTCCCGGCCCGCGACAGACACCGCGTCTTCCCCCCCGGGGACGTGATGTCAAGCCACAGGCCGGGACCTCCGGGCTGGTGGAGGATCCCCGGACGACGCCGCTAGTAGGGTACGCGCGCGCCCGCGACTTTCAAGCAATATTTTCGCGGATTGCGGAATTCCCGACGTTGTGGGGAGGATTCCGGCGACGCACTCACACATTATCAAGAAAATGGTGGAAAGTCAATCGTGATGATGTTCTCACGATGCTGTCCCCCGGGCGAGGCGTGTCCCGGAATCCACCCACCGACGAAGGTCGGGCAAGGTGGGCAGGCCCCGGGGCGATGACCTGCCGCCTTGATGACCCGGGTCGTGCGGACCGGGTCAGATCGGGAAGCTCTTCATGACCATCCGCGTGATCTGGATGTAGACGGGGATGCCGAGCGTCACATTATAGCTGAACGTCAATCCCAGCGAGGCGGCGAGCGGCAGGGTCGGGCTCGCCTCGGGGATGGCCAGGCGTTGCACGGCCGGCACGGCGATGTACGACGCCGCCCCGCAGAGCACCGCGAAGAGGACATAAGTCCCCTCCTGCAGCGGCGAGTGCGTCATGTGCGCGTACACGCTGGCCACGACGATGCCGGTCGTGGCGAAGATGTTCGGGGCGATCAGGCCGAAGGCGATGAAACGCCAGCCGGCCGCCTTCAGGTCCTGGAGTTTCCGCGAGGCCGTCATCCCCATCTCGAGCAGGAAGAGGCAGAGCAGCCCGTGGAAGAGGGTCTTGAAGACCGGATCGTCGTCCTCGACCACCTTGTGGCCCTGGCTCATCCCGATGAAGCCGATCAGGATGCCGCCGAAGAGGAGGAAGAGCCCCGGGTTGAAGAAGACCTCGTGGAGCAGCTCCGGGTTCAAGATCCCCTTGGACTTGACCGAGTGCGCCGGCTCGTCGCGGTCCTGCACGGCCAGGGTCGCCTGGAGTTTTCGATCCTTCGCATCCGCAGTCGCCTCGGCGGTCGCGTGCCCGCCGTGCGCGTCCTCCAGGTCGGTCGGGGCGATCGGGGCGGCGGAAGGGTCGTAGCCGGGCTCGTCCGGGGCGTTGCCCAGGGCGTCCATCCCCCGGTTCCGCAGCTGCGAGACCAGGTAGAGGGCCACGAGACAGCCGGGGATCTCCATCACCGCGAGCATGACCGGCATGTAGGCCGCATACGCGATGTTCAGCGTCGCCAGCACGCCGGTGCAGGTGACGAACGTGCCGGCCGAGTCCGAGCCGTAGTATCCGGCCACCGTCGCGGCGTCGATCCGGCGGAGGTTCGTTCCGGCACGCAGGAAGAGGTAGGCGACGATCCCGATCACGAAGTTCGTGACGAACCCGACGAGCATGAATCCCAGCGCGCTCTGGAGTTCCTCCCTGGGCAGGGCCGCGAGCTCCTCGCCCCCTTTCCACCCGATCGCGATCAGGAGGTAGATCACCAGGCCTTGATAGATGACATGGGGGAAGTCGAGCTTGACCCGGAGGATCGGGACAAGGAATCCCATGTAGAAGAACAGCAGGAGCGGTTTGAAGAGGTTGTGCCGGAAGTTGTCCCAGAATTCCAGCAGGAACGGAGGCAGGTCGAGCCACAAATACCCGCTGAGCATCGCGCATGTTCTCCTTGGAGGGGCGGGTCGACTCGACCCGCGTCGATCAGCCTGGACGGACGATCCTGCCTCGGGACCCTGAGCGTCCGCGCGGGATTGGCCCCGCCCGGGACGGGCCGCGGACCGGCCCGGTCGCGCCGATGACGCGCCTCAGCGAGTCCGTGTCAGAGCGGTGACTTCCGGTCGGGCCCGGGATGCGACCCGCGGACGCGAGCGGCCCGGCCACGGAGCGTGGCGGGGTGACGCCGGCCGGAGACCGGCGCGAGGTTCAACAGCGGAGGATCGATCGTCGGGGAGATGTGAACGAGTGCGTCCCGCACTCATCGGTCCGGACGATCGTGGGGAGAGGAGAGAGGGGATGGGCGAGTCGAGCGGAGTTGGATGCGAGTTCAAAATGGTCGAGGTCGACCGTCTCCTCCTCGTCCAGGGCCGACTCGAGGGCGGGTTCCCGGCGCGACGGAGTGCAGGGTCGGTCGGGGTTCTGCGAGTGGATGACCGTGCCGGCGGGGGCGGCAGCGGGGCCGGATGTCTCCAGGGCGGGCGAGTCGGCGGACGAGACGGGCAACCCGAGGGCGGGGTGACACGCGATCCAGGAGATCAGGAGTAGGACGATTGACATCCGCAAGGAAACGACCAGTCCTCAGGAAAGTTCCGGGATAGTCGACATTATCGGAGCTTCCGCCCGATTTGCAAGGGGTCCTCGGGGGAATCGGGGCCCGAACCCGGGCGAGGGCCGGGGGCTACGCCCTCGCGAGCGAGCCGCCCGGAGCATGGTCGGGGTTGGCGACTTCTTTCAGGAGGACGCCGCAGTCGTCGACCCGGAGATAGCTCGCCCGGTCGTGCCAGCCCCCCAGGACGATCAGGCGAGGCCGCGCGGGGCGGTCGTCGTGGACCCTGTGGACGTGACCGAGGACCACCAGGTCGCAACGACCCTCCATCGTGTCGGCGAACCTGCGGTACAGCTCCAGATGCCGACGCTCGTCGGCCTCCCGGTGGGCCTCGTTCGACCGTTCGAGCCTCGACTCCAGCCGGCTGGCGAGGAACGAGGGTGCCAGCCCGAACGCCCGGAAGAAGGCCCGGCCCTCCATGCCCGCCTTCCAGAGGCTCCGGGCCCCGAGCCGGTGCCCGTGGGCCAGGTGGACCCGCAGCCCATGAGAGGCGACCGAGAGTTCGCCGGGGACCCAGGTCGCCGCGAGCGTCCGCCGGTAGTAGTCGCCCATCCAGACGTCGTGATTGCCCGCGAGCACCGTCAACCGGCCTCCCCGGGCCGAGTAGCCGGCGAGCGATCGGAGCCCGGGGCAACGGGATGCCTCGCGCCGGAGTTCCCGCGTCGCCATCCAGAAGTCGCACAGGTCGCCGACGACGAACAGTCGATCCTCGCCGCCGAGGCCGTCGACGAACCGGGCCAGGCGGAGCGCCCGCTCGGGCCGATCCTGGCGGAGATGGACGTCGCTGAGGAAATAGTCCGGCACGGGGGGGTCCGGTAGGGATCAGAACGGGAGCCCGGCGACGGGCTCGGGTCGTCGGCCCTTGCCCCGGCCCGGGGTCACCAGGAGATTGGGCGAGGCGATCCCCTGCTCCGCCGCATGGACGGCGATCCGACGGCCCTTCCCCCGGATCGCCGACCGGGCCACCTTGACGGCCAGGTCGGGCCGGTTGCACTGGTCGCTCAGGTGGAGCAGGACGACGTGGCGGAGCCTGCCCGGGGCCGACCGGTGGAGCACCGCCTCGATCAGGGACGCCCCCTGGGCGTTGGAGAGGTGGCCGCGATGGCCGAGATTGCGGGCGATCAGGGCCGCCGACCGTCCCGACCGGCGCTGCATCTCGACGTCGTGATTGAACTCGACCCCCAGGAGGTCGACGTCGCTCAGCGAGTCGGCCATCGTCGCCGACCAGACGCCCGTGTCGGCGAGATAACCGAGCGCGACCGGCCGCTCGCGGCGGTCGGACCGCCCCTCGACCCGGAAGCCGAAGGTCGGCCCGCCGTCGTGCGAGAGCTCGATCGGCTCGACCCGGAGGCCGGCCGGCGTGAAGAAGGGGCGGTCGTCGAACGTCCGGAGCAGCCCGTTCAACTCCAGGCCCGGGAGGTGCTCGAGCCGGCGGAGTTCCCGGAGGTGCCCTTCGTGGCAGTAGAGGGGGATCCCCCGGGAGGCGAACCGGCCGAGGGTGACGCCGTCGAGATGGTCGCCGTGGGTGTGGGTCAGGACGACGGCCCCGACGTCGTCCCAGGTCGCCCCGACGCTTTCGAGCCGCTTCTCGATCGTCTTCGGCCCGACCCCGAAGTCGATCAGGAGGCCCGACCCGCCCGTCTTGACGAGCGTGGCATTCCCCCGCGACCCGCTGGAAAGGACCGAGAATTGGAGCGGCATGGGGGTCGTCGTGACGAGGATAGGGGGATGAGACTGCGGGCCGGAGGAAGTTTACTGGCCCCGCCGGTCCCCGACAACCCGGACCGAGGCCCCGCGCCCGGCCCGAAAAAATGGGCAGGCCGGGCGAGCGACGCGACGCCGGTTGTTGTACCATCTCCCGGGACCGCGATCCGGGCCTTGCATCGAGCGGCTGCCCGGTCCCGTCGGACACGCCCGAGAGAATGGGGGGGGCCCGTGTCGCTCGTCATCTCCTGCTCCCATCCGCTGATCGCGACGATGCTCTCCTCGCTCCGATCGAAGGCGACGGCCCCTCCCGAGTTCCGCCGCCTGGTCCGGTCGCTCGCGCGGATGATCGCCCAGGATGCGACCGCCGACCTCCCGACCCGTGACGTCGAGGTCGAGACCCCGCTCGGCAAGGCGCCGGGCAAGGTCATCGCGCACCCGGTCCGGATCATCCCGATCCTCCGCGCGGGGCTGGGGATGGCCGAGGGGGTGCTCGACCTGATCCCCGACGCCGAGGTCTGGCACCTGGGCCTGCGTCGTGACGAGGAGACGCTGCTCCCCGAGGAGTATTACCGGAAGCTGCCCGACGGCCGGGGCCCCGACGCCACGGTGCTCGTCGTCGACCCGATGCTCGCCACGGGCGGGTCGGCGGTCCACGCCTGTAAGCTCCTGAAGCGGGCGGGCTCGCACCGCCTCAAATTCCTCACCCTGATCGCCGCGCCCGAGGGCATCGCCCGCCTCTCGGGGGCCATGCCCGACTTGACCATCCACGTCGGCGTGATCGACGAACGGCTGAACGAGCGCGGGTACATCGTCCCCGGCCTCGGCGACGCCGGGGACCGCCTCTACGCGACCTCCTGAGCGCCGGCCCTCGAACCCGGACGGGACGCCCCCCGATGCGCGCCGTGGACCTGATCCGCAAGAAGCGAGACGGCGAAGCCCTCGACGACGACGAGATCCGCTGGCTCGTCGCCGGGCTCGACGGGGGCGCGACCGGTCGCGTCGAGGCGTACCAGTGGTCGGCGCTCTTGATGGCGATCCTCTGGCGGGGGATGGACGGCCGCGAGACCGCGACGCTCACCGACGCCATGATGCGTTCCGGCTCGGTCGTCGACCTCTCGGGCATCCCCGGCGCGAAGGTCGACAAGCATTCGACCGGGGGCGTCGGCGACAAGACCTCGCTGATCCTCGCGCCGATCGCGGCGGCGGCGGGCGTGCCGGTGCCGATGGTCTCGGGCCGGGGGCTCGGGCACACCGGGGGGACCCTCGACAAGCTCGAGGCGATCCCGGGGTTCCGCGTCGACCTCGGCCTCGACCGCTACAAGTCCGTCCTCGCCGCCTGCGGCCTCGTCCTGATCGGCCAGACCGCCGAGATCGCCCCGGCCGACAAGGTCCTCTACGCCCTCCGGGACGCGACGGCCACCGTCGAGTCGATCCCCCTGATCTCGGCCTCGATCATGTCGAAGAAGCTGGCCGAGGGGATCGACGGCCTGGTCCTCGACGTCAAGACGGGCCATGGCGCGTTCATGGAGCGATATGAAGACTCGCTCAGGCTCGCCGAGACGATGGTCGCGATCGGCCGGGGCCTCGGCAAGCGGATGATGGCGCTGATCACCCGGGTGGACCAGCCGCTGGGGCTCGCGGTGGGCAACGCGGTGGAGGTCGCCGAGTGCGTCGCATGCCTCCGCGGCGGCGGGCCGGCCGACCTGGTCGGCCTCTCGGTCGAGCTCGCCGCCGAGATGGTCGTGATGGGCGGCCGCGCCCCGGATTTGGAGGCGGCCCGGGCGCTCTGCCGCCGGACGATCGAGGACGGCTCGGCCCTCGATCGATTGCGCCGGGTCGTCGAGGCGCAGGGGGGCGACCCACGCGCGATCGACGACCCCTCCCGGCTCCCGGCCGCGCGGCGCGAGGTGTCGCTCCTCGCCGATCGGTCGGGGGTCGTGCACGCCCTCCGGGCAAGGCCGATCGGCCACGCGACGATGCTCCTCGGGGCGGGCCGGTCGCGGGTCGACTCGGCGATCGACCCCGCCGTCGGGGTGGTCCTGCACAGGAAGGTCGGCGACCCCGTGGCCGCGGGCGAGCCGCTCTGCACCCTGCTCGTCAACGACGAGGGTTCGCTCGATCGGGCGTCCGCGATGATCCGCGACTCGTTCGCGATCGGCGACGGCCCGGCGACGGTGCCAGACCTCATCGTCGATCGGATCTGAAGACGGACGTTCGTGATCGAGAGGCGGACGCTTCATGCCGACCCTGGCCCCCATCCTCGCCGCGATCGGCACCACCGCCCCGGGCGACCGGCTCCGCGGGTTCCTGGGGATCGCCCTGATCCTCGGCCTGGTCGTCGCGCTGTCGACCGACCGGCGAGCGATCTCGCGGCGGGTGGTCTTCTGGGGGCTGGCGCTCCAGTGGGCCTTCGCGTTCCTGGTCCTCTACCTCCCGCAGGGGGCCGAGGCGCTCCGACGGGCCGGGGACGTCGTCAAGGGGGTGCTCGACTCGGCGCTGGAGGGGTCGAGGTTCGTCTTCGGGGACCGGCTCGTCGCCCCCGACGGGCCGGCAGGGTTCGTCTTCGCCTTCCGGGTCCTGCCGACGGTGATCTTCGTGGCGGCCCTCTTCGCGGTGCTCTATCACCTGGGCATCATGCAGTGGGTCGTCCGGGGGTTCGCCGGGGCGATGGCCCGGCTGATGGGCGCGAGCGGGGCCGAGTCGCTGAACGTCGCGGCCTCGCTCTTCCTCGGCCAGACCGAGGCCCCGCTGACGATCCGGCCGTACCTGCCGGGGCTCACCAGGTCCGAACTGCTGACCGTGATGACCTCGGGCATGGCGCACGTCTCGGGCGGGGTGATGGCGGCCTACTTCGCCTTCGGGGTCGAGCCGCGGCACATCCTCACGGCGGTCATCATGACGGCCCCGGGCACGATCCTGCTCTCGAAGCTGCTCGTCCCCGAGACCGAGACGCCCGAGACGCTCGACCGGGTCGAGCCCGACGCCGTGAAGCCCGACGCCAACGTCCTCGACGCGGCCTCGCGCGGGACCCGCGAGGGGCTGGCCCTCGCGCTGAACATCGCGGCGATGCTCGTGGCCTTCCTCGGCCTGATCGCCCTGATCAACGGGGGGCTGGCCTATCTCGGCAACCGGATCGAGGCGTACTGGGGCGTCGACAAGGGCCTGCTGAACCTGTCGCTCCAGTCGATCCTCGGCCGGCTGCTCGCCCCGGTGGCGTGGCTCCTGGGCGTCCCCTGGGCCGACTGCCCGGCCGTCGGCGGCCTGCTCGGGACTCGGACCGTCCTGAACGAGCTGATCGCCTTCGGCGACCTCGGGCGGCTGAAGCCCTCGATCGACCCGCGGTCGTTCACGATCGCGACCTTCGCGCTCTGCGGGTTCGCCAACCTCAGCTCGATCGGCATCCAGCTCGGCGGGATCGGGGCGCTCGCCCCCGAGCGCCGGGGCGACCTGGCCCGGCTCGGGTTCCGCGCCTTGCTGGCGGGGACTCTCGCGAACTTCCTCTCGGCCTGCATCGCGGGGATCCTGCTATGAGCGACGAAGACGTGAGGCTCCCGGACCGGGTCGACGCCGCCGTCCTGGCGATCCGGATGGCGGTCCCCGACCCGCCGCCCCGGGTCGCGATCGTGCTCGGCTCCGGGCTCGGGCACCTGGCCGGGCTGGTGGGCGCGCCGACGGTCGTCCCCTACGCCTCGATCCCGTTCTTCCCCGTCCCCACGATCGAGGGGCACGCGGGCAACCTCGTGGTCGGCCGGCTCGGGCCGACCCCGGTCGCGATGCTCCAGGGTCGCATCCACTACTACGAGGGCCACGACCTCGCCGCCGTCACCTTCCCGACGCGCGTGCTCCGGGGCCTCGGCGCCACGACCCTGATCCTCACCGCGGCGACCGGCGGGATCGAGCCCGGGCTGGCCCGGGGGGACCTGGTCTGCCTGACCGATCACCTCAACCTGCTCGGGGCCAACCCGCTCCGCGGACCGCACGACGCCCGGCTCGGCAAGCGGTTCCCCGACATGACCGAGGTCTATTCGAAGGCCCTCCGGTCGATCGCCCACGAGGAGGCCGAGGCGCTCGGGCTCGAGCTGAAGTCCGGGGTGTACTGCGCCCTGCCCGGCCCGAGCTACGAGACCCCGGCCGAGATCCGGATGCTCCGGGCCCTCGGGGCGGACGTGGTGGGGATGTCGACGGTCCCCGAGGCGATCGTCGCCCGCCAGGCCGGGATGGAGGTCCTGGCGTTCGCGATGGTCACCAACGCCGCGGCCGGGGTCACGGGCGAGGCGATCGACCACGCCGACGTGATCGAGGTCGCCGAAGAGGCCGGGGCGCGGCTGGGCCGGATCATTGAACGGGTCGTCGGCCGACTCTAGCCCGCGAACGAACGACGACGCCTCGTCCGTCGCGCATCGGCTGGCGTCCGCGGACCTCAAATGGCTGGAAATTCGGGATCAAGGAGGAAACATTAAGTTGCAATCGAGATGCGCCTTCGCTATGATCGCGCCCTGAGCCTTCTCCTTAACTTGTTGGAGCACTTATGAGCGATCGCCGCCGAGGAAAGCGTCGGTTCACGACGCTGACAGACCGCTTGGAAGCCCGCTCGGGTGCTTCGGCATTACCGATCGCTGGGCTAACCCTGCCCTTCTTGGTCGTCGATGGCCCGATCGGGGTGCCGCAGGATGCCGCGGGATCAGCCACTAAAGGAGACTGCTCCCCGGGGATGTACCGATTATCCACGGTGACAGATCGGGGATCGGGCTCCGGCGGCAATGCCTTAGGGATCAAGCCTGCAGGCGCCGCCTCTCCGCCGCGAGTGGCTTGGTCGGAGAAGACCGCCCCGAGGACACGGCCTGTCGATTCCACAAGCTTGGGGAGAAATCTTCCGGTCGGCCAGGGCATCCCGGCCCTAATGACGAGTCGATTGAGCGGACCAGCCCCCGGGGACGCGTCCGCGGCGGGTTCGCAGCCCTTCGGGTCCACCCCTCCGCAGGCGTCGAACCTGGCGACTACCATGCGGGGCCAGACTACTCCGGACGCCCAACATTCCGAATCACCGAATATCGTCCTGCCCAACATCGGCACACCCGCGAGCGATTCGGCACCCGCGGCTCTTCAAGTAACCAAGGCGGTGGCGAAGCCATCGACTCCGGTTGCGGGCCCCCGGACGACGACCGTCCATGTCACCCCAAGAGTCGGACTTGCCCACCCACTTCCGACCACCCTGCCCCTCCCCTCGCATCTGGCCAAAGGTCCCTCGGGCCCTCGCAACCGACCCGCGACCCCGTTGCCGGAGGGTCCCCGAGTAGCGGCGACCACCCATCCGACCGATGCGTCGCAAGCGGTTCGGGCTCGGGTTCTGTCAGCTCAGGCAGCACCTGCTGGGGGTGGCAACACTGGTTCCGCCTCTTCGGGGAACGCCTCGTCAGGACCCGTGATCTCGATATTTGCCGATCCCAACGATACGATAAAGGGCGATCCGACCGAAAGAGACTTCCTCTTCCGCCGAACCGGTCCGAGTGAGAACAGCATTGATGTCCTCTATGCCTGTGGCAACGGGGCCCAACCCGGCACGGATTTCAGTGGCTTACCGACGCGCGACCAAACTCGTGCGACGTATCACATTACGATCCCGGGCGGCAATAACACCGCCGATGTCAAACTTCAAATCTATGCAATCGAAAATGGTCGCGTTCAAGGAACCTCATACGCCGTTCTCGCACTCTCATTTAGCGACGCGTACTATGTCGATCCTAATGCCAATTCAGCTGCGATCGCAATCCTCGACGACAACGTACCTCCGCAGGTACAGCCGACGTCCTTATTCAGCGCGGCCGCGGGCCAGGACACATCAGGCTACATCGCGGTGATCGCTCCAAATGCGAACTGGTCCAACCCGTACATCGACACTCCCTCCGAATTCACCGCCAGCATCGATTGGGGCGACGGCTCCCCGATCGACTCCACCTCGAACGGCGGGTTGTCGATCACTGGCAACCCCGACGACGCCGCGACCTTCGCCATCTTGACGGATCACACGTTCGATTTCGAGGGTGTTTACAACTATTCACTCGCGGTCACGATGAGCGGCAGCGTGACCGACGTTTCTGGACAAGCTGTTGTCGGCGGCGCCGGTTTTACCGTGACCGGGACCGACACGACGCTAGGCTACCAGGATTCCGCGGGCGTCGACACTGGCCTAGTCACCCTCGCCAAGGTGTCCGACGCCGATGGTTTCGACGGTGCGTCGAACTTTGCGGCGACGATCGACTGGGGCGACGGGACCTCGGGTAGCGGCACCATCGACGACAACCTGAACGGCCAGCTCTCCGTCACGGGCGAGCATGTCTATGCCAACGGCGACGGCACGACTCACCAGGCACAGGTGTCAATCCACAACCAGGACGGCCTCGCTGCGTCGGTCCTCTCGACGATTGCCATCGTGCCCGCCCCGACCGGGCCTCCTCCGCTCCGGATCACCGGGATCACCTTCGCGGGCACTGGTGTGAATCCCCTCATTAAGGGCACGGTAGGCTCCTATGAGCCCTCAAGCACGAACACCCCGTTCTCCGTCCCGAGCTTCCCGGTGCAGGATCCGGATAATAAACAAATCCCTAATAATGACAGCAAAAATCCCGGTGTCCCCATCGGACCGATGGCATGGACCGGCACGGTCGACGGTGCAGTGGCGATCAGCGACCCAGTCTCCTACGTCGCAGGCAGCATGGTTACCATGCAGGTCACGGCGGTCGTCAAGGCGCCGCTTCCCGCCGGCACACCAGTCACTTTGACCGGGGTTGCTCAGGGGGGCGCGGGGATCGCAACGACGACGTCCGCCCCCGTGGAGGCGGACGGCACGGCGAATCAGGTTGTCACCTTTCAAGTCTCGCTCACCCAGGCTCTCGCGAACACGATTCAGAACACGAAGCTCAACTATCGATGGCAGGTCACCGTTGGCAATGGCGGAGCACCTGTCGACGTGGGCGAGACGAGCGATCCTCTCTTCGTCACGATCGGACCGGCGGCAGGTGCGGGGCTTGCTATTAACGATAAGGGGCAGCTCGCGGCCTCGGCCCGGCGGCTCGACGCGCTCACGGCGATGGCCTCCGGCCTGAGCGACCCGGCCGCCATCGTCAAGGAGGTCGCGAGCGCATGGATGGACCGGACGCTATACGACAACAGGAACTCGATCGCCGAGAATCCCCAGGTCTGGCTTGCCAACCCTTACGTGATTCTCGACAAGCTCGCGCCCGACCGGAGCAAGGAAGATTGTTTCTCGCTCGCGACCTTGGCGAAGCAGAGTCTCGACGCACTCGGGGTCGCACCGAACCTGGACGAAGTTTACTTCGTCTTCGCTCGGACAAAAACCTGGGATCAGGCGAGCGCGGCGGAAACTCCGGATTATGTGGCGCTGCCCCGTAGCGGACTATCTTCGAAATCATCCGAAGCCACGTCTAAGAAGGCCAACGGAACTCCCTTGGTTTTGTGGGCGGGCGGCTACAATACCTTCGAGGGCTGTCTTGTCTTCAACCCGGGCATGCCGAATCAAAGATGGTATATGGGAGGAGTCGCTACCTCCGTAGTTCGGCCGATCAATCCCAAATCTTCGGATTACGAAGTTCTCATGCACTGGACACTTCCGAACTTCATACCCAAACCGTTCGCAATAGGTGCCCGCAACATCCGTCATCAGAGTTGGTTTATCCCTGAATTCTCCAACACAAACGTGTCAGCGGTTCCCTATCCCATAGTCCCAATCCTCACCAACATGACGCAACAAGCGGCCAAGGCGGCGCTGGAGCACGCGGGGTACTACAATTACGACTTCAACAGCCTGACGAAACCGGCCCCGAACCCGAACCTCGTCGGCCTGGTCGCAGGTATTCCCATGAACTCGCCCATCTGGCCCCAGGACCTCATGTTTCCTAACAATCCCGGTAGGATAATGCGTTGGGTCGATCCCAATACAACTATACCTGTCATCATCTATATTTAGGATTTATGAAAATGCGACCACACTATAGTGATCGGTCTTTGCGAAGGCCAGACGTCGGGCCCTTGCCATTGAGGGTTCCGAGATGGTCCCTTGTCCTGCCACTCCTCTGCTCCCTGTACCCGTGGGCATCCGTCCTAGCAGTGCAGGAGGGAAGGGAGCGACCGACCGTGCCGAGCGAGGAGAGGACCACGACTGGGCGCGGTCGCGACGCCGGATCCGAAGGGGAGGTTGTAGGGGTACCGACGCCGTTGTTCTCTCAAGATCACGACGATCGAATCAACGCGATGGCCTTCAGTTCCGGCGGCTCGATCCTGGCCATCGGCTGCGGTCAGGATCCGCCCAGGATTGGTGAGAGCGAGGGGCAGGTTCACCTCTGGGATGTTAACGCCCGACGGAAGCTGGGGGTCGTTGCGGGCTTCCGTGATTTGGTGATTACTGCCCTGGCCTTCAGCCCCGACGACAGGACGCTGGCCGTTGGGGATGCAGCCGGGGGGTTGGCCTTGTTCGACGTCGAGACTCGTCGTCAACGCGTCGCGACCGAGACCTGGACTGCAGCTGATAAGAAGAAAAAAATACGGTATTCCTTCCCCGCGTACTGGAATCTCTATCGCCTCGTATTCAGCCCCGACGGGCGTACCCTGGCCGCCCTCCCCTCGGTCGACGGCCGCGTCCGGGTCTGGGACGCGGCCGACCTGGAGGAGCGTGCCCCGATCCCCGTCGGGACGAACGACATCGGCGCCCTGGAGTTGGTCTTCGAGCCGAGCGGGAACGCGCTGGCCCTCTGTTGCAACCACATGCGTGATCCGTTCGCCACGGACCCGGGGACGCTGACGCTCTGGGACCTCGGCGCGAAGAGGGCGCGGTGGTCCTTCACGTCCAAGTTCCCGATCGGCGAGGTGGCGGTGTCGCGGGACCGCCGGCGCGTGGCCTTCTTGAACGGCATGTGGGGTGATCAGATGCCGACCGACCCCAAAGTGGTGACCGTGCTCGATGCGACGACCGGCCGATTGATGACGACTTACCGTTCCCGCCGGGAGTTGTTCGGCATTACCGTGAGCCCGTCCGGCGAGTTGCTGGTTTGCGACGGTTCGCCCGAGGGAGATGTGCCCGAGGATTTTGTCGGGTCGTTCCTCGTCCTCGCCGATGCTGCGACGGGACGGACCCGTACCGAACTTTTCACTCATTACGTCGGCATGTTCCGTTTCAGCAAGGACGGCAAGCGGCTGGCGATGGTGGGCGGCGGCTTCGAGATCTGGGATGTGGACAAGCTCCTCGCCAAGCCGAAGGCCAAGTGATCGGAGGGACGGATCGTCGGTCCCGATTAAGAGGAGTCGACGATCCGTCCGGCTCGCGCGCGAGATCGAGGCTGCGACCGTCTCCGCGGCTCAAACCTCCGGCGGGATCGGCCCGTAGGAGCGGTCGAGGAGGTCGACCGGGTGGGCGACCTCGATGGACGAGCCCCGGTCTTTGATCTGGCGGGCGATCTGGAGGATGCAGCCGACGTTGCCGGTCGCGACGACCTCGGCCCCCGACCCCTCGATCCGGTCCATCTTCCGCCGGCCCAGCCGCTCGGACATCTCGGGCTGCGTGAGGTTGTACGTGCCCGCCGCGCCGCAGCAGATCTCGCTCTCATCGAGGGGGACGATCGTGGCCCCCGGGATCATCGCGAGGAGCTGCCTCGGCTGGTCGCGGACCCCCTGGGCGTGGCAGAGGTGGCAGGGGTCGTGATACGTGAGCGTGACCGGGACCTCATGGGTCGGCCGGACGGGGCCGAGGTCGACCAGGAACTCGGAGATGTCCCGGACCTTGGCGACGAAGCCGGCCGCCGCGTCCTGATCCTCGGCGGGGAGGAGGTGGCGATACTCCTTGAGCATCGCTCCGCATCCGGCGGCGTTGACGATGATCGCGTCGAACTCGGACGGGTCGAAGGCCGCGAGGTTGGCCCGCGCCAGGTCGACCGCGGGGCCTTCGAGGCCGGAGTGGTAATGGATCGCGCCGCAGCAGGCCTGACCGGGCGGGACGACGACCTCGCAGCCGTTCTGCCGGAGGACCCGGGCCGTGGCCGCGTTGGTCTCGGGGAACATCGCGTCGGCCACGCAGCCGAGAAACAGGGCGACCCGCGCCCGCCGGGGGCCGACCGGGGGCATGACCTCGTCGAGCGGGGGAGAGGGGCGGGCCGTGAGGGCCGGGAGCATCGCCTGGAGCTTCCGGAGCGTGGGCGGCAGGAGCCGCATCAGGCCGGCCCGGTCGAGCCAGTCGAGCACGCCCCAGTTCTGCAGGAGGCGTGCGGGCTCGAGCGCGAGCCGGACCCGGTTGGCGTGGGGGAAGAGATGCTCGAGGATCAGCCGTTGGAGGAAGCCGGGCCGCCGCTCCTTCGGGGCCGTCGCCTCCATGGCGACCTTGAACGGCTCGATCAGCCGGCCGTACTGGACGCCCGAGGGGCAGGCCGACTCGCAGGCCCGGCAGTCGAGACAGAGGCCCAGGTGCTCGCGGACCTCGTCCGAGAACCCGAGCCGGCCGTCGGCCACGGCCCGCATCAGGTAGATCCGGCCCCGGGGGCTGTCGTTCTCGTCGCCCAGCTCGAGGTAGGTCGGGCAGCTCGCGGTGCAGAGGCCGCAGTGGACGCATTCCTGGAATCGTCGATAGTCGATCTTCGAGGAGAGCCAGGCGAGGTCGACCCCGTGTCCGTCCGGGATCGATGGGGGGGCGGTCGGCGTCGCGGTCGCCATGAGGTCGGGCGTCCTGGGTCGGGGAGTCGGGGGGGGGGGGGGCGGTCTCGATCGTCTCGCACAGTCTCAGATATTACCAACAAATCGCCCCGGGTTCATCATCCCGGCGGGGTCGAGCGTCGCCTTGATCCGCTCGCACCAGGCCCAGTCGGGCCGAGGGTTCCCCCAGACCTTCAGGTTCTCCTTCCGCTCGGTGGGGCAGCGCGACACGGTCAGATGCCCGCCCGATGCCTCGGCCAGGGCGCGGACCCTGTGGACGTCGGCCGCGATCGCGTCGAGGTCGGAGGACAGGGCGTGCAGCCCGACGATCCCCGTCGCCGCGTGGGCCTGCAAGGCCCAGAGGGAGGGGTCGATCGTGACGGCGAGGTCGACGACGACCGACGGGCGCACCCGGGCCATCACCGCGACCGGCGACGACTCGGCCGCCCAGGACTCGCGGAGCGCGGCCCAGAGGCCCGGGGCCTCCCCGGGCACGACGGTCGCGAGCCGTCCCGACATCTCGGCGGCGATCCGGCCGAGCTGCCAGTCGACCGAGGCGGCGTTGTCCTCGAAGCCGACGACGAGCGTCCAGGCCGTCGGAGGTCCGTCCCCGACCGGTCGCGCGGCCGGGTCGTTGAGCAACTCGACGGCGACCGGGCGCGTGCTCGACGTGTTGAGCCGTTCGAGGTCGCGGGCCACGGCCTGGGGGGAGTCGTAGGACAGCCGGACGAGCGCCGAAGCCTCGGGCTTCGGCCGGACCTTGAGGGTGACGTGGCTGATCACGCCCAGGCTGCCCATCGAGCCGGTCAGGAGCTTGGGCAGGTCGTAGCCGGCGACGTTCTTGACGACCCGCCCGCCCCCCTTGACCAGATTCCCGTCCGCCGTGACGAAGCCGATGCCGATGATCTGGTCGCGGGGCCGCCCCCAGCCGAGGCGTCGCGGGCCGGTCGAGTTCGTGGCGTAGACGCCGCCGATCGTCGCCCGGTCGGGGCGAGGCGCGTCGATCTCGAGGCGCTGGCCCTCGGCGTCGAGCGCGCGGGCGACCTCGGCGAGCGTGATGCCCGCCTCGACGGTGATGGTCATGTCGGCCGCCGGGTAGTCGATCACCCGGCCCATCCCCGTCAGGTCGACGGCGACCCCGGGCCGTCGGGGGACCCCGCCGTAATCGAGCGCCGTGCGTCCGCCCTGGGGGTAGATCGCCAGCCCCTCCGAGATCCGGCGGCGGACGATCTCGCGGAGTTCCGCGACGGCGGTCGGGCGGTCGACGGCGGTCGCGAATCGGCCGTCGCCGAGCGGGCCGGCAGCCTCCGATGGGTCGGGCCAGTTCAAGGGACGCCCTCCGGTCCCGGGGGATCGACGACCCCGTACGAGCCCGCCTCGCCCGACAGGATCCGGTCGACGGCCTCCTGCACCGCGCGGACCGCGTCGACGGTCCAGGCGTCGAAGGCCCCGGGCCAGGCGTCGGTGTGGAGGACCTGAGACTCGATGGCGAGCCGGTGCAGCGCGTGGGCGAGGCGTCGGTCGATCGCCTCGGCACCCTTCAGCTCGCCCTCGAGGTCGACGAGTGCCTCGCCCAGCTCCTCGAACCCATCCACCTGCGGGGCCTCGCCCCGTCGGAGGCATGGCAGGAAGCCGAGGGGGTCGTCATCGCCGAGCCCGGCGTGCCGGAGGATCGTCTCGGCCGCCGCCGACCGGGCCGGTATCGGAGGGGGGAGGGACATGACCAGCTCCGCGGAGACGGCGAACGGGGGCGACTCGGGCGGGGCGGGGCGCGGGTCGTCCTTGTGCGAGGCCCAGGCGGTCCATTCGGCGAGGTATTCCGGGTCGTCGGCGATGGCCCGGAGCCCTTCCAGCCGCCCATGCCGGGCCTCGGTGTCCTCGATCTTGAGTCGCGACCGCTCGACCTCGAGCGCCCGGGTGAGCATCGCCTCGCAGAAGGACTGGACCGAGCCCTGGCCCGCGCGGATCGTGAGCGTCTCGGCCAGGTCGAGCAGGCGGCCCGAGAGGAAGAGGGTCAGCCGCTGCGGCTCCGAGTCGACGTCGGGCCGGCCGCGCTCGCCGTGGCGGAACGACGAGTCGGGTCGCTTCCAGAGTGGGCGTCGCGGTCGTCCGGCCACGGTCGGCCCTCCCTCCGGCAGATGAGGAGCATCCACACGCGATCTCGCGAGCATCCTCGACGCCGGGGGTCGTCTCAGGCCGAGGCGTGGTGCCCCGGCGACTTCTTCTCGATGCAGCCGCCGCCGCCCGGGAGCAGCTTCATCGGGCTGCACTTCCCACCGGGGTTGAAGGCGTCCCGGAGCGAGGCCATCGCGGCGAGGTCCTCGGGCGAGAACAGCTTGGGCATGAATTCCATCTTCTCGACGCCGATCCCGTGCTCGCCGGTGACGCTCCCGCCGAGGGCGATGCATTCGTCGAGGATCTCGTGGCTCGCCACCAGGACGCGACGGACCTGCTCCGGGTCGCGCTCGTCGAAGAGGAGGATCGGGTGAATGTTGCCGTCGCCCGCGTGGAAGACGTTGGCGATCCGCAGGCCGTGCCGCTCGCCGACCCGGGTGATATGCCGGAGGATGTGCGGGAGCTTGGTCCGGGGGACGACGCCGTCCTGGGTGCAGAAGGTCGGGCTGAGCCGGCCGATCGCGCCGAAGGCCGACTTCCGGCTCTTCCAGATCGCGACGTATTCCGGCTCCTTCTTCGTCCGCCAGGCGATCGACTTGCGGACCTCGCCGCCGTTGGACCGGACGATCTCGGCGATGGTGTGGGCGTCGCGGTCGAGCCCGGCCTCCAGGCCGTCGATCTCGACGATGAGGACCGCGCCGGCCTCGGTCGGGAAGCCGAAGCCGAAGGCCTGCTCGATGGCGCGGATCATCAGGTTGTCGAGCATCTCCAGCGCGGCCGGGACGACCCCGGCGGCGATGATCCCGCTGACGGTCTCCGTGGCCGCGTCGACCGTGTCGAACACGCCGAGGAAGGTCCGGCCCGCCTCGGGGTCGCGCGCCAGATTCACCCAGACCTTCGAGACGATCCCGAACGTCCCCTCGTGGCCGACGATCAGGCCGGTCAGGTCGTAGCCGGGCCCGTCCTCGACCGGCCCGCCCGTCTCGAGCGTCGAGCCGTCGGGCAGGACCAGCTCGACCCCCCGGACGTGGTTGACCGTCACGCCATACTTGAGCGTGTGCGGCCCCCCCGAGTTCGTCGCGACGTTGCCGCCGATCGTGCAGGCCGACTGGCTCGACGGATCGGGCGCGTAGTGGAATCCCGAGCCGGCCAGGGCCCGCGTCAGCCAGACGTTGACGACCCCGGGCTCGACCACCGCGTAGCGGTCGCGGAGGTTGATCTCCAGGATCCGCTTCATCCGGGTCAGGCAGATCATCACCCCACCGCCGACCGTCAGGGTCCCCCCGGCCAGGCTCGTGCCCGCCCCGCGCGGGACGAACGGGACCCCCGCGCGATGGCAGACCTGCACCGCGGCGATCAGCGAGTCGCGATCGGTCGGGAAGACGACCACGTCGGGGACGTTCTTGTCGATGACGTAGCCGTCGCACTCGTAGACGACGAGCTCGTCCCGGCGGTGCAGGACGTTCTCCTCCCCGACGGCCCCGATGAGGTCGGCGAGGAGCCGCCCGGCGGCGGAGGTCGTCGGCGGGGCCGGGGGTGCCGTGGAGACGGTCATTGGTCTGGGGGCGTCCCGTTCCGGTATGATCGATCGGACTGGAGCGAACGTCTCCAAGTCTATCAGGCCTGCCCTCCCCTCGCCACGCGGCACCGGCCCGCTCGCTCGCCTCGCCGGACTCGCCCGGAGATCCCCGTCCATGATGCTCGCGACCGTAACGCTCCTCGCCCTCGCCCCGGCGGCCGTCTCGGAGGCCCCTCCGCCCGTCGCGATCGTGCACGTCGGCGTGATCGACACCAAGGGAGGGCCGACGCGGACGGGCCGGACGGTCGTGGTCTCGGGGGGCAAGGTCGCGCTCGTCGTGCCCGACGAGGCATACTCGCCCGGCTCGCCGGACGCGAAGGTCATCGACGGCCGGGGCAAATTCCTGATCCCGGGCCTCTGGGACATGCACGTCCACGCGACTCGCCCGGAGTCGTTGAAGCTCGACATCGCCAACGGGGTGACCGGCGTCCGCGTGATGTGGGGCAACCCCGCGATGGCCGGGTTCCCGATCCCGCACACGGCCTGGAAGCGCCAGATCGAGGCGGGGCAGATGGTCGGGCCGCGGTTGGTGCTCGCGAGCAACATCCTCGACGGCCCGAAGCCGATCTGGCCGGGGACGGTCGCCCTGAAGGACGAGGCCGAGGCCCGCAAGGCGGTCCGCGCCGCCAAGGCCTCCGGCGCCGAGTTCGTCAAGGTCTACTCGCTGCTCGCGCCCGAGGTCTTCCGGGCGATCGCCGACGAATGCAAGGCCCAGGGGATCCCGTTCGCCGGGCACATCCCCACGCTCGTCTCGGCGCGCGAGGCCTCCGAGCTGGGGCAGCGGAGCATGGAGCACCTCTACGGGGTCTTCGCCTCCTGCTCCCCCCGCGAGGAAGAGATGCTCCGGGCCCGCCGGGCCATCCTCGACGAGAGCCAGGGGGAATGGGTCGCCGCCAGGCCGAAGCTCGCCCTCGTCGATGCCCAGCTCCGGGACTCGTACCGCGACGAGACGGCCGAGGCCTTCTTCGCCCGGCTCAAGGCCAATGAGACGCATCAGTGCCCGACCCTGACGGTCCTCCGCGCGATCGGCTCGCTCGACGACCCCAAGTTCATCGACGACCCGAGGATCAAGTATATCGACCCGTTCACCCGACTCTACTGGAACCCCAAGAGCGACTTCCGCCTCCGGTCGATGAAGCCCGAGGATTTCGCCGCGCAGCGCAAGTCCTTCGGCCGGAGCCTCGAGCTGGTCGGCAAGCTGAATCGGGCGGGCGTGCCGATCCTCGCCGGGACGGACGAGGGGAATCCGTACGTCTTCCCGGGGTCCGGCCTGCACGACGAGCTCGGCCTGCTCGTGAAGGCGGGCATGACCCCGCTCCAGGCGCTGCAGTCCGCGACCATCGGCCCCGCCCGCTTCCTGAGGCGCGAGGAAGTCTCGGGGACCGTCGAGGCCGGGAAGGAGGCCGACCTGGTCCTGCTCGACGCCGACCCGCTCGCCGACATCGCCAACACGACCAGGATCCACGCCGTCTTCGCCCGCGGGAAGCTCCTCGACCGGCCCGCGCTCGACGCGCTCCTCAAGTCCGTCGAGGAGATGGCAAAGCCCGGCACCAGGCCCGACGCCCCGGCCCGGCCCGTCGGCGGCGTCTGCCCGGACTTCTGACCGATCGACAGCCTTCCTCCGAGCTCCGGGCCGACGCTATCCCGCCACGCCCGTGAGGCAGCTGTCGCAGTGGCCGCAGGCGTCCCATCCCCTCTCGTTCTGGCCGAAGTAGCCGACCAGCCTCTCCCACCGGCAGGCACGGGCCTCGGCGTACTCGATCAGCCGGGCACGCCGGAGCCGGTCGCGCTCGTCGCGCTCGCGATGGTCGGCCGTGAGCCGTGCCAGCTCCGCGGGGGTCATGTCCGGCCGGAGGAGCTTGAGCTTTCCCCGATCGTCGCGGACGACCCCCGCCTCTCGGAGCAGGTTCAGGATCGACTTGAGCCGGGCCTTGCGGATCGGCGAGATCGCCTCGACCTGGGCGAACGTCGGCGGCTCGGCGGCCCCGTCGAGCCGCTTCAGGGCGTGGTGGACGTTCACCAGGTCGCCGCCGTCGGGATACCGGCCGGCCTGGAAGAACTTCAGGAGGGCCTTGTCCGCCGGGTCGAACAGGAGCGTGCACCGGGCGGGCGTGCCGTCGCGGCCGGCCCGGCCCGCCTCCTGGTAGTAGGCTTCGAGGTTCGCGGGCAGATGGTGGTGGATCACGAACCGGATGTCGGGCTTGTCGATCCCGAGCCCGAAGGCGTTGGTCGCGACCATCACCCGGAGGTCGCCGTCCATGAATCGGTCCTGATTCGCCGCGCGCTCCGACGCCTTGAGGCGGCCGTGGTAGGCCGCCGCGTCGATCCCCTCGGAGCGGAGGAATTCGGTCAGCTCGCCGACCGCCTTGACCGTCGCCGTGTAGACGAGCCCCGTCCCCTCGGCCCGGCGGATCAGCCGAAGGAGCCAGTCCCGCTTGTCGGCCTCGCCCGCCGCCGGGACGACCCCCAGATCGAGGTTCGGGCGATAGAAGCCGGTGTGGACGACCTCGGCGTCGGGGATCCGGAGGACCCGGCGGATGTCGTCGATCACCTCGTCGGTCGCCGTCGCGGTGAGCGCGAGCACGGGCGGGCGGCCGAGGTCCTCGATCGCCGCCCCGAGGGCGAGGAAGTCGGGTCGGAAGTCGTGCCCCCACTGGCTCACGCAGTGGGCCTCGTCGACCACGAACAGGTCGATCAGGATCGACGCCAGGGTCGCGCGGAAGTCCGGCCGGGCCAGGCGCTCCGGGGTCACATAGACGAACTCCCGCTCGCCCCGGCAGATGGCCCCGATCTCCGCCTCCTCCTCGGCCGCGCCCAGGGTGCTGTTCAGCGTGGCGACGGCGACCCCGCGGTCGCGGAGGGCGTCGGCCTGGTCCTTCATCAGGGCGATCAGGGGCGAGACGACCACGGTCGTCCCCTCGATCGCGAGGGCGGGTAGCTGGAAGCAGACGCTCTTGCCCGACCCCGTCGGCATGATCACGACGGTGTCCCGACCCTCGATCGCCGCCTGCACCGCACGCTCCTGGCCGGGGCGGAACCTCCGGAAGCCGAAGTGCTCGCGGAGCCGGTGCTTGAGGTCGACGCGGGGGTTGTTCGGGCCGATCGCCGTCGTCATGGATTCACCCGACCGATCGATGAGTAGGGGGTGGGAGTGAAGGCCCCGGCCGGGGCCGAATCAAACCATCGCAGACGGCGTGCCGGAGGCGATCGACATTTCAGCTCATGATCACCAGTACCGCTGCTCGGCCCAGGGGTCGCCGTGGTTGTGGTAGCCGTTCTGCTCCCAGAATCCCGGCCGATCGCGCTCGAGGAACTCGACCCCGCGGACCCACTTGGCGCTCTTCCAGGCGTAGAGCCTCGGGACGACCAGCCGGAGCGGGGCCCCGTGATCCGGGTCGAGGGGGCGACCGTCGTTCGCCCAGGCAAACAGGCAGTCGTCCCCCAGGAAATCGGCAAGAGGCAGGTTGGTTGTATAGCCGTGCTCGCAATGGAGCACGACGAATCTCGCCTCGGGCCTGGGCGCGACCCGCTTCATCAGCTCGGCGACGAGCACGCCCTCCCAGGCGTTGTCCAGCCGGGTCCAGTGGGTCACGCAGTGCATGTCGGCGAGCACCCGGGCGGCGGGCAGCGAGCGCAGCTCATCCCAGATCCACCGCGCCGGCTCCTCGACCAGCCCGAAGAACCGGAGGTCCCAGGTGGCCAGGTCGGTTGTCGGGGTCTTGCCGACGTGGAGGACCGGCCACTTCTTCGTCTCGACCTGCCGGGGAGGGACCCGGACCGGTCGGAGCGTGTCCGGGCTGACCACCGTGGTCGCGGGCTTCGAGCCCGCCGAGGTGGGTGCCTTGTCCCGGCTCCGGAACAGGCTGGCGATCCCGCGGGCCGCGATCCGGCCCTTCTCGATCAGCCCGGCCGAAAGCTTCGGCGGCTCCTCGCGTCCGGGTCCGGCCATCGCTCCCCCCTTCCCTTGTCGTCGAATCGAACTCAGGGTGCCATGCCGGGCCGATCCGTCAGTAATGGAGCCCGGTCCGCCGGACGTGAACCATCGGATGGGCGTCGGCGACGATCAGGCCGCCCTCGACGACCCGGCCGAGCAGGACGTCATGGTCCCCCCCGGAGACCTCGCCCGCCGCCTCGACGACGAGGTAGCCGAGGGCTTCGGCCAGGATCGGCCCGGCGGGATGGTCGTCGCGACGGACGGCGACGCCTTCGAAGGCGGGCTCGTCGGGGTCGAACCCCTTGCCGAAGTGGCGGAGCAGGCCCTTGTTGCCCGCCGGGACCTGATTCAGGACGAATCGCCCGGCGGCGCGGGCCCAGTCGCCGACGAACCGGCCCCGGGCGATCGCCACGGTGAGCATCGGCGGGTCGAACCCGGCCTGCTGGACCCAGCTGGCGAGCATCCCGGTGGCGCGGTCGCCGTCCCGGACCGTCAGGATGAAGAGGCCGCTGGGGACCCGGCCGAGCGCGGCGGCGAGGTCGGTCGACTCGGGGAGGGGCGGGGCGTCGGCCATCGGGGGTCCCCGGTGTCCAGGGGTGCGTCGGGGCGTGATCTCCCACGCGGAGATTGTACCCGGACGGCGAGGGCGAGCACGCCCGGGGGATTGCCGCCGAATGCCCGTTGCGATAACTTCTTGGATGCACCGATGGGCCGGGACGCGCCGCCCCAGGGCCGCCGTCCCGGCCGATCCGCGCGGGGAAGACGAGTCGAGGCGAGACCGGGGGACGCATGTCGAACGTGACGACCGAGCCGACGCTGAGCGGCATGCAATACCGGGTGGTCAACACCCTGGGGACCGGGGCCGGCAGCACCGTGCTGCTGATCGCCGACAAGACCCGGGGCGGCAAGCGGTTCGCGCTCAAGGTCGTCAAGCGCCAGGACGCCGACGACGACGTCTACATCGACCAGGCCCGGACCGAGTTCGAGGTCGCGCAGAAGCTCAAGCACCCGGCGATCGTGCGGATCTTCGACTCCCGGGTCAAGAAGTCGTGGTTCAAGGTCACGGGGGTCGAGCTCCTCATGGAGTATGTCGAGGGGAAGACCCTCGACGAGCTCCTCGGCGGCGAGGGCACCCCGCCGAACATGGGCCAGCTCGTCCTGATCTTCATCCAGGTCTCCTCCGCGCTGGTGCTGATGCACCGCCGGGGCGTCTACCACGGCGACCTGAAGCCGGGCAACATCATGCTGACGAAGGACGGCAAGGTCAAGCTGATCGACCTCGGCACGGCCTGGATCAAGGGCCGCGACAAGAACCGGATCCAGGGGACCCCGCAGTACATCGCCCCGGAGACCCTGGAGGAGAAGGTCGTCGACGACCGCACCGACATCTACAATTTCGGCGCGACGATGTACCGGATGTTCACGGGTCGCTACGCCAACATGGGGAACGTCAAGGCGGGCGAGGTCAGCCGGTCGGGCAAGCTCGCCTCCCCGATCCAGATCAACCCGAAGATCCCGGGCACGCTGAACGAGACGATCCTCGCCTGCCTCGAGCCCAACCGCGACAAGCGGCCGGCGGGCATGTTCGAGATCAAGCATCAGCTCGAGGCGGTGGCGAAATACCTGGGCCTCTCGGAGGCCGACATCAAGGGATCGGGGGGCGACGAGGAGGAGTGACCCCGCCCCGGACATCCTGCCGCGCGTCGGGCCGCCCCGGCCCGATCGCCCGCGCACGCCGTCAGGCACCCCGACCGCGACGCGCCGCACCGCCCGAGATGTCCCATCCTCGACCGGCAAGGAGCCATGCAGTATAACCCCGCCAATCCGCTCATCGTGCAGGGCGACCGGACCGTCCTGCTCGAGGTCGACAACCCGCTCTACTCGCAGGCCCGCGACGCCTTGGCCCCGTTCGCCGAGCTGGAGAAGAGCCCCGAGCATATCCATACCTATCGGCTCAGCCCGCTCTCGCTCTGGAACGCGGCCGCCGCCGGGATGACCGCCGACGCGATGGTCGAGGCCCTCTCCACCTACAGCAAGTTCCCCATCCCGGCCAACGTGCCGGCCGACCTCAAGGAGCTGGTCTCCCGATACGGCCGGGTCCGCCTCGGGCGGGTCGACGGGGGCCTCCGGCTGATCTCCAGCGACGCCGCGCTGCTGGAGGAGCTCGCCCGCCGCAAGGGGGTGCGCGACTATCTCGGCGACCGGATCGACGCCACCAGCTTCGCGATCGACGACGCCCACCGGGGCGTCCTCAAGCAGGCCCTCATCTCGGTCGGCTATCCGGCCGAGGACCTCGCGGGCTACACCGACGGGGCGTCGCTCGCCGTGACCCTCCGCGAGGTCGGCCGCAACGGCCACCCGTTCCACGTCCGCGACTACCAGCGGCGCGCCGTCGAGGCCTTCCACGCCGGGGGCGACGTCCGGGGCGGCTCGGGCGTGATCGTCCTGCCCTGCGGCGCCGGCAAGACGATCGTCGGGATCGCCGCGATGGCCGCCCTGGGCAAGAACACCCTCGTCCTGACCACCAGCACCACCAGCGTCGAGCAGTGGCGCCGCGAGATCCTCGACAAGACCGACCTCGACGAGTCGCTCGTCAGCCTCTACACCGGCGACTCCAAGGCGATCTCGCCCGTGACGCTGGCCACCTACCAGATCGTCACCTACCGGGCCAAGAAGGACGGGGAGTTCCCCCACTTCCTCCTCTTCAACGAGCGCGACTGGGGCCTGATCATCTACGACGAGGTCCACCTCCTGCCCGCCCCCGTCTTCCGGGTGACGGCCGAGATCCAGGCCCGTCGCCGCCTCGGCCTGACGGCGACCCTGGTCCGCGAGGACGGCCGCGAGGAGGACGTCTTCAGCCTGATCGGCCCCAAGAAGTACGACGTCCCCTGGCGGGTCCTCGAGCAGAAGGGCTGGATCGCCGAGGCGCTCTGCCACGAGGTCCGGCTGGCCCTCCCCTCGGCCGAGCGGATGGACTACGCCGTCGCCGAGTGGCGCGACAAGTTCCGGCTCGCGAGCGAGAACCCGGTGAAGGAGGACGTCGTCGCCCACCTCCTCGACCTCCACGACGGCCGCGAGGACCGCGTCCTGATCATCGGCCAGTACCTCAGGCAGCTCCGCTCGATCGCCGAGCGGTTCGACCTCCCGCTGATCACCGGCCAGACCGGCAACGCCGAGCGCGAGGATCTCTATCGGCGGTTCCGCCTCGGCGAGGTCCGCAGGCTCGTCCTGTCGAAGGTCGGCAACTTCGCCATCGACCTGCCCGACGCTAACGTCATGATCCAGGTCTCCGGCACGTTCGGTTCCCGCCAGGAGGAGGCCCAGCGGCTTGGCCGGATCCTCCGGCCCAAGGAGGGCGAGCCCGCACGGTTCTACACCCTGGTCACCCGCGACACCCGCGAGATGGACTTCGCCCACCACCGCCAGCTCTTCCTGACCGAGCAGGGCTACAGCTACGAGATCCTCGACGAGTCCGACGTCGCCCGGTGGGCCGAGGACGCCCCGCGGGTCGGCGGCTGAGCACGCCGGGCCGTCGCCTCCCGCCTCATCCTACCCTACGAGAGCCTTCGCATGCCCTACGTCAATGTGCGGATCACCCGGTGGGACGTGACCGTCGACCAGAAGGCGCGGATCGTCGCCGAGATCACCGCGACCTTGCAACGCGTGCTCGGCAAGGCCCCTGAGCACACCCACGTCATCATCGACGAGATCGACCCCGAGAACTGGGGCTTCGCCGGGGTGCTCACCCCGGAATATCGGCGGGGCGCTCGGAGCTCGACGGACGCGTGATCGCCTCGCCTCGGACTCGCCCCTCCCCTCCTCTCCCTCCCTCGCCCGGAACCCTCGATGGCCAATCCTGCCGCCCGAATCCCCGTGAAGCTGCATCGCCAGGTCAGCCTGATCCGGACGGCCGACGCGGTCCTGGCCGAGGAATTGCTGGCCCGCAAGGCGCTGGCGAGGCTCGTCGTCGGCCGGATCTCGGACACCGTGCTCCTCGTCCACGCCGAGGAGGAGGACGCGATCCTCGACGAGCTCCGCCGGATGGGGCAGACGCCCCGGGTCGCCCGCTAGCCCCGCGACGACCGCCCGAGATCCTCGTAACCCGGCGACGCGGACGCCCCATGCCCGACCCGATCGAGACCTCCACCTTCGCCGCCCCGGCCCCGGAGCCCCCCCTGGCCCGCTACCGGGCCGCGCTCCAGCGCTACGACCAGGGCCGCCTGCTGGCGATCCACCGACGCGCCGGCGGGGCCGAGGTCGCGGCGAGCCACAAGGTCCGGCCCGACTGGGTCGTCGACCGCCTGGCCGAGCCGAGGACGGCCGAGCGGCTGCTGGCCGACCTCCCGCCCGAGGCGAAGACGGCGATGGGCCTCTTCGCCCTGACCGAGTCGAACGCGTGGTCGGCGGCGGGCCTCGGGCTGGCGATCGCGGGGCTCGGGCTCGACCCGGACGCCGCCGTCCCCCCGCTCCTGGAGTGCGGCCTGCTCGCCCTCCGGGACCCCGACGGGCCCCCGTTGCCGTCGCCGGCGTGCCTGATCGCCCATCCCGCCGCGATGAACGCGGCCCGGACGATCCTGCCCGTCGGCGAGATGCCGCCCGCCGTCCGCTCGGTCCGCCAGGCCCGCGAGTCCGACGGCCTCGAGCCGATCCTCCGGATGGCCGCCGTCTGGCAGCGGGTCGCCGAGGGGCCGCTCCGCCAGACCCAGCAGGGCACCTTCTTCAAGCGCGACCGCGAGCGGCTGGAGGACGACCCCGTGGTCGCCGGGCCGATCTCCGACGCCTTCGAACCCCTGCCCGACATGGCCCTGCTCTGGATCGAGATGGCCCGGAGCGTCGGCCTGCTCGCCGACGAGCCCGGCAGCGACCGGATCGTCGCCGCCCCGCCCGGGTTCTGGTCCGAGAACGCCCTGCACCTGCCCCAGATGGTCGCCTCGCGATGGCTCGGCCTGCGGACCTGGCACGAGCAAGGCGGGATGATCGCCGAGGGGAGCCCGCTCGATCTGGCACCCCCGTACCTCCGACCCGTGACCCTCCTCTGGCTCGCCCGGCTCGGCGAGGGCGAGTGGATGGCGCTCGAGGACCTGGCCCGCCAGCTCGACGCCCTCGCCCCCGGCTGGCACCACCCGACCATCCCCCACCCGAAGGACGTCCCGGCCTCGCCCGACCGCGCCGGGATCCTCGCGTCGATCCTGCTCGGGCCGGGATATCAGCTCGGGATCGTCCGGACGGCCGAGGAAGACCCGAGCGGTCGTCGGGTCGTGCAGCTCACCCCGCTCGGCCGCTACGTCCTGGCGGTCGGGCCGCCGCCGCCCGGCCGGGCGACCTTCGACCATTTCCTGTTCGTCCAGCCGAACTTCGAGGTGATCGCCTATCGACAGGGGCTCGACCCCGGCCTGATCGGCGAGTTCAGCCGGTTCTGCCGCTGGTCGCAGGTCGGCGCTGCGCTCGAATTGAAGCTGACGCCCGAGTCGATCTACCGGGGCCTCGAAGGGGGCCTGACGCCCGAGTCGATGCTCGACCGGCTGGGCCGGCACAGCCAGCGGGCGATCCCGCCGAGCGTGACCAACGCGGTCCGGACCTGGGCCTCGCGCCGCGAACGCGTGACGTATTATGCCTCGGCCACCCTCGTCGAGTTCGCCAGCCAGGCCGACCTCGACCGCGCCCTGGTCGGCTGGGAGTCCCCCGCCGGGTCGGCCGGCCCGATCCGGATCGCGGAGCGGCTGCTCCTGGTCGAAGATCCGACCTCGATCCCGTTCGGCCGGTTCCGGCTGGCCGGCTCGCGCGACTATCGCCGTCCCCCCGAGCCCTGCCTGGAGATCGAGCCCGACGGCGTGACGCTGGCGATCGACCTCGGCCGGTCCGACCTCCTCGTCGACGCCGAACTCGCCCGGTTCGCCGACGAGCTGCCCCCCGCGGCGACCCGGCGGCGGTTCCGCGTCTCGCCCGGGTCGCTCGCCCGGGCCACGGATCATGGCCTCACCGTCGCGTCCCTCTCGCGATGGTTCCACCAGCGATCCGGGGTCGGGCTGCCCGCGGCGATCCGGCTGCTCCTGCACGCCGCCGGGACGAAGGTCGAGCCGGTCGAGGTGTCGAGGCCGATGGTCCTGAGCGTGCCGACCGAGGACCTGCTCGACGGCCTGCTCCAGCACCCGGACACGTCGCCGTTCCTGGCCGACCGCCTCGGCCCGACGTCGGCGATCGTCCGCGAGGCGGGCTGGCCCGGGCTCCGGCAGGCGCTCGGCGTCCTCGGGCTGCCCTTCCGCGACGCCGGCGAGGCGACCCCGGACCCGACCGTCCTCGCCGAGCCGGCCGAACGCCCCGCCGCGAGGACACGCCGGCCGGCAACGCGCCCGGACGGCCCCCAGTCGCGCTCCTGACCCTCGGGACGTCGCGACCCGGCCGACCGACCCGCGACCGATCGGCCCGTTCAATTCGGCGACGGAGCCCTCCGGACCGGCCTCCACTTCGACGGCCCTTCGGGCCGGACGACGTCGGGCACGTCCTCGGCGTTGCCGGCCCCCTGGGCCGGGTTGAGGGCGGGGGGATCGGGCAGGTCGTCCCCCCCGTCCCGGCTCATCTCGACCGGGACCGCCTCGTCCTCGGCGGGCCGACCCGGCTCGGGCGAGGCGGCAGGGGGACGGCGGCGGCCGGCGAGTCCGGCGGGAGCCTCCGCCCCCGGGGCATGCCAGGGGGTCGTCGACGTCGACCTGCGGGCGCTCCCGACTCCGGCCGACGCGACCACCGGGGGCTCGATCCCGAGGTTAGCCGGGGGCGGGATCGTGACGTCGCCCTCGGGCGGCGACTGGCCGCGATAGACGGCCCCGCCGGCCGGCCGAGCAGCCTTGCCGCCGTCCTTGGCCAGGAGGCGCTGCGGGCCCTCGCGGTCGCGGGCGGGCGGGTCGTACACGGCCGTCATCCGGTTCTTGTCGAGGAGGGCGTAGATCGACTGCGGGACCGCATACAGGCCGTTGTCGTGCTGGGGGTCGGCGAAGTCGCAGACGCCCGCGAGATAGCCGGTCTCGGTGAACAGGCCGCCGCCCGACCGGCCCTGCTTCGGGGCGTGGTCGCACTCGGTCGCGAAGAAGGTCTGGCCCGTCCCGGTGTTCTTCAGCTTGGCCATGGTCCGGAGGATGGTCGTGCTCCAGGCCGTCGCCTCGCGGCCCTCGGAGCAGCCGACGGTCAGCATCGGCATCTTCTCGCGAGGGGCCCACTTGGGCGGGACGACCGGCGAGGCGGCGAGGACCCGGCCCGGCCGGATCCGGATCAGGCCCACGTCGTTCGTCAGGTCGTAGTCGATGGCCTCGCCCCGGACGGTCTCGGTGTAGTGGACCTGATTCTTCCTCGGGCCGGAGAGCTGGCCGTCGAACAGGTCGACGCTGATCCGAGTCCGGTAATCGGCGGCGGCCGGGGTCCGACGCCCCTCTTCTTTGAAGATATGGGCGCAGGTGAGGATGATCGACTCGCGGGCGTTGCTCGAGATGATCGTCCCGGAGCCGACCCCCTCGGCGCCGTTCCCCAACGACATCCGGATCCGGACGACCGTCTCCCAGGGGTTCGGGACGACCGGCTTTCGCGGCGCCGGCCTGTCCTCGTCGGCTTCGTCCTCGGCCGTGCTCCCCGATCCGTCCGGCCCTTCGCGATGGCCCGAGACGGCCGTGGTCGTGGGACGACGGTCGGCCCGGGGGCGCGACCTGGCCTGGGCGTCGCGGTAGAGCGTCGCGAGGTCCGCCGCCGGCTGGAAGCCTTCGGTCCGGGCCAGGACGCTCCCCTCGTCGTCGACGACGACGAAGGTCGGGAACGCGGTGACCTTGTAGCGGCGGACGAGGTCGCGCTCGCGGTCGCCGTCGAGCGACCGGATCGGGTAGCCGGCCTTGGCCAGCTCGGCGATCGCGGGCCGCATCCGCTGGCAGGGCGGGCACCATTGGGTGTGGAAGTCGAGCAGGACGGGCTCGCCCCGGACCTCGCCGGGCGATCCGGGGGCGACGTCGGCGGGCGTGGCGATCAGGACGAGGAACAGGGCTGCGAGAGTCATGCCGCACGGACTCCTTTCCCACCGGACGGCCCATGGACCCCCGCGCGAGCGGCGGCACCGGGGCGGGACCGACGCGCACCCGGACGGATGGCGCGCGCCGTCGGGGCGTCCTGACGCGAGGAGGCGGCGGGTCGCGCCCCGTGGGGGCCGGCCTGCCTCGCCCGGCGGTCGGTTGCGGTCGAGTCGGGGTGCGCGTCTCGCCGGGGGAGGGCATCCTCCCCGGCCCTTCCGTGGGCGGGCCTCGCTTCGGGGGCCCCTCGGACTTCCCTCTTGGAAGGCCGAACGCCGTCGCCCGGCCGATGGCCCGGCGGCGGTGCGGGTGTCGTGACGTCCCTGTCCTGGTCGTGCCCGGGCCTGTCCTCGGCCCGGCCCGCTCGAACGGAGGGGATCGCGATCACCGCGCAGGCCCCTTTTACTAGGAGTGTGCGGACAGTACCAGGTCAGTTATCGGTCTTGTCCCGGCCGCGACTTCGCCTTTTCTCCCCAATTCCGCGACGACCCATCCCGGGCTGTCATCCGCGCCCGCAGCACTACCATCACCGTCGCGATCGGGCCATCCCGGGCATCCGGTCCGGGGCCTTCCCTCCCGGGATACGTCTCCACCACCGATCCCTTGCGAGGCCCGGCCGGATCGGCGAACAATGGGCACCGCCCCGCCGGACGGCCCTTCGATCGGCCGGGCGGGGCAGACGGAGGCGGCAAGCAGGGCATTCATCATGGGGACGCGTCGCGAATTCTTCGGCGGGATCGCCCTCGGCCTGGGCGGTTGGGACGCCCTCCCCGCGGCCGGCGATCCCGGGGTCTTGCCCGGCGAGGTCCCGCCCCCCGAGGCCCCCGCCGGGCCCGACGTCGGCTCGCTCTACCCGTTCATCCGGGGCCAGGTCCCCCGGGGCGAGCCGGCCCTGTCGTTCCTGCGCGAGGAGTTCGGCGAGTGGCCGGCCTGGAAGAAGCAGGCGCGCGGCAAGCTCCTCGACCTGCTCCACTACGACCCGCCCCCCTGCGACCCCAGGCCGGAGGTGATCGCGAGGATCGACTGCGGGGACCACGTCCGCGAGGAGGTCCGATTCCAGACGACCCCCGACATCCGGGTCCCCGCCTCCGTCCTCATCCCCAAAGGGCTGAAGGCCCCGGCCCCGGCGGTCGTGGCCCTGCACGACCACGGCGGGATGTACCTCTGGGGGAGGCAGAAGCTCATCGACCTCGACGCCGAGCCGGCCCCGCTCGCCGACTTCAAGCGCCGCTACTACGCGGGCCGGGGGATCGCCTCCGAGCTGGCCCGCCGCGGGTTCGTCGTCGTCGTCATCGACATGTTCTACTGGGGCGATCGGAGGATGATCCTCGACGGCGATCCCCCCGACTGGCGCGACCGACCCGCCTCGATCGCGGCGGCGCAGGTCGATGCGTTCAACCGGCGGGCGGGCGAGTCCGAGCCGCTGGTCGCCCGGACGATCTACGCCGCGGGCTTCACGTGGGCGGGCGTCGTCTTCCGCGACGACATCCGGACCGTCGACTACCTCGTCACGCGCCCGGAGGTCGACCCCGCCCGGATCGGCTGCGTCGGCCTCTCCGTCGGGGGCCTCCGGGCCTGCCACCTCGCGGCGCTCGACGACCGGATCAAGGCCGCGGTCGTCGTCGGCTGGATGGCCTCGTTCCCCGATCAGTTGCGGTCGCACGTCCGCAACACGATCGGGTTCACCAAGCTTGTGCCCGGCCTCTATCGCTACCTCGACTATCCCGACGTGGCCTCGCTGGCCCTCCCCTCCGCCCTCCTGGTCATCAACGGCAGCCGTGACAAGCTGTTCGACCTCGACGGGGTGCGCAAGTGCTTCGCCAAGCTCTCGGCCTGCTACGCCAAGGCCGGCCACCCGGATCGGTTCCGCGGCCGTCTGTACGACACGCCCCACGAATTCAACGAGGCCATGCAGGCCGAGGCCTGGCGATGGCTCGGCGAGCACCTCGGGCCGGGCGGCCCGCCGGGGGTCAATCCGCCGCCTTGATGGCGAGGTCCTTGTAGCTCACCTCCATCGAGGGGCCGACGTGGACCTGGAGGGCGATGATCCCCGACTTGTCGAACTTGTCGTCGGTCCGGTCGATGATCTTGGTCCCGTTGAAGGTGATGACGACGTGGTCCCCCTTGGCCTCGATCGTGAAGTCGTTCCAGTCGTCCTTGCGGACGAGCTTGGCGGCCTCGTCCTTGTCGAACCGCTCGAGGATGCCGCGCCGGCCTTCCTCGTAGAGGAGCCCCCACCAGCCGTCGGCGACGTCCGCCTGCGGCCCGGTCACCCGGCCGTTGGACTCGCGGGCCGAGCGGAACTGGATGCCCGAGTTCCCGTTCCGGATCTTCACCTTGGCCTTGAGGATGAAGTCGCCGTACGGCCTGTCGGTCACGAGGAACTCATTCTTCTTGAGCTTGCCGTCGGTCCGGCCGACGATCGCGTCGCCCTCGACGACGAAGGTCGCGCCCGAGGCCGGGTCGGGCTGCACCCAGCCGGCGAGGTCCTTGCCATTGAACAGGGGCTTGAAGCCGTCGTCGGCCGCCCGGGCGGGGATGGTCGTCGCGACGACGACCGCGGCGAGGCCGAGAAGGAGGCGGAGTCGGAGGCGGGTCATCGTGGGCTGCTCCTGGGCTGGTCTGCGGGAGAGGTTCAAGGCGGGGTGGCCGCCTCGGGGTCGATTCTGCCCGGGGGCTATCCGAGGGTCAATCCGCCAGTCGTCTGGCCACGACGGCGATGAGACGGTTAAGATCCGAGTTACGCCCCCCGCAGATCTATCCCCGTCGTCCAGCAGGCCCCTCCATGCCATTCCAGGACGACCTCACGCGCCACGGACCCGGCTCCGACCGGATCGTCTCGATCGGGGAGGCGAGGGATTACTGCGCCCGGCTGACGGCATCGCATTACGAGAACTTCAGCGTCGTCACCTGGCTGACCCCCCGGGAACTCCGGCCGGCGTTCGCCGCGATCTACAGCTTCTGCCGGTGGTCCGACGACCTCGGAGATGAGGTCGGCGACACCGCCCGGTCGGTCGAACTGCTCGACTGGTGGGCCGGCGAGCTCCGCGCGATGTATGCCGGCGCGGCCCGGCATCCCGTCCTGCTCGCCCTCCGGGAGACGGTGGCCGAATACCGGATCCCGATCGGCCCGTTCGAGGCCCTGATCTCGGCCTTCCGCCAGGACCAGGTGGTGACCGAGTATGAGCGATTCGATCAGCTCCTCGACTATTGCTCGCGGTCGGCGGACCCGGTCGGGCACCTGGTCCTCTACCTGGCGCGGTCGTTCGACGACGACAACGCCCGCCTCTCGGACCAGACCTGCACCGGGCTCCAGCTCGCCAACTTCTGGCAGGACGTGGCGCGCGACCTCGACATCCCCCGCGTCTACCTGCCCCGCGAGGACCGGGAACGGTTCGGCTATCCCGACGCGGACCTCCACGCCCGTCGCTATACGCCCGCCTTCCGCGCCCTGATGGAATTCGAGGTCGGTCGCGCCCGGGACCGGCTCGATCGGGGTCGGGCCCTGGTGCCGAGGCTGCCCGGGCGGCTGGCGATCGACGTCGACCTGTTCTCGCGCGGGGGCCTCGCGATCCTGGACCGGATTTGCGCCCAGGACTACGACGTCTGGCGGAGCCGGCCGACGGTGGGCAAAGTCGCGAAACTCGGCCTCCTGATCCGGTCGATCCTGGCGAGGCCGGGACGACGCGGGGGCGTTCACGGGCGCGGGACCCCGGGGCGAGTCCGGGCGGAGTCCCACACCTGATGGACGCCGCGCTCGCCGGGAGCTATGCCTTCTGCCGCGACCTCGCGAGGCGCGAGGCCAAGAACTTCTACCCGACGTTCCGCCTGCTCCCGCGCGGCCCTCGCCTGTCGATGTACGCCCTGTACTCGTTCATGCGACGGACCGACGACCTCGCCGACGGGCCGGGCGAGCCCGCCGCCAAGGCCGAGTCGCTGCGCCGTTGGCGGGCCGACCTCGACCGGGCGCTCGCCGGCCACGCCGACGGATGGCCCGGCCTCGCCGCGCTGGCCGACACGGTGGCAAAACACCGGATGGTCCCGTCCCACCTCCACGAGGTGATCGACGGCGTCGAGATGGACCTCACGCCCCGATCGTACCAGACTTTCGACGACCTCTACCTCTACTGCTATCGGGTGGCGTCGGCCGTCGGCCTCTCCTGCCTGTCGATCTGGGGATACCGGTCGGAAGGCGGCCGCGCCGAGGCGATGGCCGAGGCGTGCGGGGTGGCCCTCCAGCTCACCAACATCCTCAGGGACGTGGGCGAGGATGCCCGGATGGGCCGGATCTACCTGCCGGCGGACGACCTGGCGCGATTCGGGGTCCGGCCCGAAGACCTGACGGCGTCGACACCCTCGGCCGCCGCGCGTGCCCTGTTCGAGGCGACGGCGCGGCGTGCCTACGAATACTATGCGAAGGCCCTGCCGCTGATCCCGCTGGTCTCGCCGACGGGCCGGCCGATCCTCTCGGCGATCGCCGGGATCTACCGGGCCTTGCTCGACGAGATCGTCCGGAGGGACTACGAAGTCCTGACGGGCCGGGTCCGCCTGCCGGCCTGGAAGAAGGCGGCGATCGCCCTGGCGGCGCTGCCGAGCCGGTTCCGCGTGGGAGGGCGTCGGCCGTCGGAGGGCCGTCCGTGACCGAGTTCTCGCGACCGGCGCCCCCGCGGGTGGTGATCGTCGGCGGCGGGCTCGCCGGCCTCGCCGCGGCGGTCGGCCTGGCGGGCAAGGACCTGGACGTCACCCTGGTCGAGAGCCGCCCCCGGCTCGGCGGGCGGGCCAGCTCGTTCGTCGACCCGGCGACCGGCGATCTCGTCGACAACTGTCAGCACGTCAGCATGTCCTGCTGCACCAACCTCGCCGACTTCTGCGGCCGGGTCGGCACGGCCGACCTCTTCCGCCGCGAGGCGACGCTCCGGTTCCTCTCGCCCGAGGGGCGGTACTCGACCCTGGAGGCCGGCCGACTCCCCGCCCCCCTGCACCTCTCGGGGGGCTTCCTGCGGGCGAATTACCTGACGATCGGCGAGCGCCTGCGGGTCGCCTTCGGCCTCGCCTGCCTCCGGTTCGATCGCGGTCGGCCGGGCGAGTCGTTCGACGCGTGGCTCCGCCGCCACGGCCAGACCGGCCGGACGATCGACCGGTACTGGGGCACGGTCCTGGTCTCGGCCCTGAACGAGCGGCTCGACCGGATGGACGTCGGCCACGCGCGCAAGGTCTTCCTCGACGGCTTCCTCCGCAATCGCGACGGCTACCGGATGGAGCTGCCGCTCGTCCCGCTCGGCGAGCTCTACGGCACGAGGCTCGAGGCCTGGCTCGCGTCCCGGGGCGTCGCGGTCCGGCTCACGACCGGGGTCCGCTCGATCGAGCCCGACCCCGAAGGGACGGCCGGGGGCGTGACCCTCCGGTCGGGAGAGGCCCTCCCGGCCGACTTCGTCGTATTGGCGGTGCCGTTCGACCGCGTGGCCTCGATGATCCCCGCGGGGATGCGCGACCGACTCCCCAGCCTGGCACGCCTCGACGAGTTTCGCGCCTCGCCGATCACCGGCGTCCACCTCTGGTTCGACCGCGAGGTCTGCCCGGACCTCCACCTCGTGACGGTCGGGCGGCTCGTCCAGTGGGTCTTCAACCACTCGGCGCTCCAGGGCCGCCGGTCGGCCGACGGCCGAGGCCAGTACCTCCAGGTCGTCATCAGCGCGTCATATGACCTGGTGTCGACGGACAACGCCGCGATCCGGGACGCCGTGCTCGCCGACCTCGCGGCGATCTGGCCCGCGTCGCGGGAGGCCGTCCTCGAGCGCTGGCGGGTGGTGACCGAGCACGGGGCGACCTTCGCGGTCCGTCCCGGGATCGAGGCGATCCGCCCCGCCCAGCGCACGGCCATCGAGGGGCTCTACCTGGCCGGCGACTGGACCGACACCGGATGGCCGGCCACGATGGAAGGGGCCGTCCTGAGCGGCTACAAGGCGGCCGAGGGGATCCTCGCGGACCTCGACCGTCCCGAGCGGCTGGTCAGGCCCGGCCTGCCGGAAGGCCGGCTGGCGCGGCTCCTGCTGGGCCGGCCGTCGTGATCAGGCCGGCCCGGGCACTCCCGCGGCCGTCGCCCGACAGCCGCCGCGGCCGGTCGAGGAGCCGGTCGAACATCCGGAAGGCGATCAGGAGCACGACTGGGGCGATCGCGGCATAGGCGATCGTGCCGACCACGACCGCCCGGACGAGCTCCGCGTTGAACTCGTTGGCCGGGACGTCGTACCCCAGGACGTAGCGGTCGACGTCCCGGTAGGAGAGCAGGCCGCAGACGAACAGGTAAGGGGGGCTCGGGGTCCCCGCCATCGGCGCCGCGACCCGGGATTCCATACTCAGGACGACCGGCAACCCGATGCTGACGAAGAAGAGGACGAAGAAGCCGAGACCGACCGCCCGCATCGTCGTCTTCGAACCGAGCGAGATCAGGCTGCACGCCGCCGCGAGGAAGACGCCGAACTCGACCAGGTGGACCAGTCCGAGCAGGGCCCCGAGCGGGTGGATTGCCCCCATCGCCAGGCCGAAGGCGATCACGGCGAGCATCCCGTAGGCCAGGTGGCGGCACATCCAGAAGGCGCCGAGGAGCTTGGGACCGAAGATCTCGGCGCCCGAGAGCGGGGTGCTGGCGAGGCTGATCCAGGTGTCGTCCTCGCGCTCGCGGCTGATCGACGTCGCGGCGTGGATCGAGAGCAGGAGGGCCCAGACGGCGAAGAGGCCGCCGAGGACGGCGCGGAGGATGACGTTCAGCTCCTGCCTGGCCCAGCCCGCATTCCGATATCCCGTCGAGATCAGGTCGCGCCAGGCGGCGGGCAGGATCTCGCGGATCGGGTTGTAGGCGTTGAGGAGGATCGTCACCACGCCGAGGAACGAGATGGCCGTGGAGAGCTTCGAACCCTCGCTGCCGTATGTCTCCTTCCAGATCATCGCGTGGTCGCCGCACCGGGGCCGCGGCCAGAGCCGGGAGAAGAGTCTCCGAACGACCTTCGGCGTCGAGACCTTGACCGAGGGGGCCCCGTCCTGCTTCCGGAAGGTCGGCCGGAGCCTCCAGATGGCCAACCCGAGCATCGCCGCGATCCCGACGGCCTGGAGGCCCGCCATCTTCCACCCGGCCGCCACGACCGTCGCCGGGCCCCTGACGGCCGTCCGATCGGTGAGGGCGAGCGGGCTGCTGGCGATGAGGTACGAGTTCCAGGGCGAGCACCAGCGCTCATACCGGGCCGCCCAGGGGTCGAGGGCCTCGGTCATCACCGTCCTCAGGAGGAACGGCCCGAAGAACCAGGCGAAGCCCACCAGGAACGTCATCAGGAGCGCCTCGCGGCCCCGGCGGAGCAGGGTCGAGAGGAGGATCGCCAGCGAGGCCTCGAACAGCGCCGTGCTGAAGGTCGCGCCGTAGGCCATGAGGATCATCGTCGGGCTGACGCCGCCGAGGAGCGAGACCATCACCAGGATCGGCACCCCGATGAGGATCGGCGTCGCGACGACGAGGAGCCGGGCGACGAGCTTCCCCACCACGATCTCCGGGCTGGTCAGCCGGCTGGCCAGCAGGTAGTGCAGCGTCTTCCGCTGCTTCTCCTCGGCGATCGCGCCGGCCACCAGCGCCGGCGTCAGGAGCAGGACCGCGACCGCCTGCCAGAACAGGACCTGGCCGACGGTCATGACCGCGATCCGGGTGATCCACTCCTGGTTGTACGTCCCCGAGGCCCCCATCATGAATTGAAAAGATGCCATCGCGCTTTCATACGCGGCGTAGAAGACCGTGAGGAGGAAGAGCCCGACGAGCACCCGCAGGACGTACCAGCGGCGCTGGCGGGCCATCCGGACCAGCTCGGCGTTGACGATCGGGCCGAAGAGCATGGGCGGTCTCCCTCGACGACGGGGGGATGCTGCGGATCAGGCGTCGCGGTCGGCCGGGATCGGGTCGGGGATGGCGTCGGGCTCGAGCGACGCGGCCAGGGCCCGGGAGTAGCCGGGGGGTCGTCTCGGCCGGCCGGCGACGCCGTCGAACGAGCCGACGACCCCCGCCCCGAGGGCGGCGGCGGCGACCCCGTAGGCGACCAGGCTGACGACGCAAGTCAGGAGCTGCGACGCGATGACGTCGAGCCGGCGATGCGAATCGCTCGGGTAGGTCCCGAAGAGCGTCTGGATGGTGGCATGAGTCTCGGGCGCGACCCCGATCACATACGGCGTGCAGGGCGCCATCCACACCGGGTCGATCCGATGGCCCAGTGGGGAGAGGCACATCAGGTAGCCGCCGTTGAGCACGAGGAGCACGGACGTGGTCGCGACCATCGCGCGGGTCGTGCTCCTGGCCCGCAGGGAGAAATAGGTGCCCAATGCGAGGGCGAACGCCGTGAAGGCCGCGAAGAGGGCGACCGCGAGGAGATAGGCGAGCGGATGGACGGCGCCTGCGACGAGCCCGAAGGTCCAGAGGACGAGGACCATCAGCCCGGCGGCCCGCCATCGCCAGAGCGCCCCGAGGGCCTTGCCCCGGAGGATCTCCCAGCCCGTGAGCGTCGTGCCGAGCAGGCTGATCCAGGTGTCATCCTCCCGCTCGGAGCTGATCCCCGCGGCGACGGAGCAGGCGACCCCGCCGATCCAGACCACGTACGCCACGGCGCCGGCCGTCGCGAGGAACGACTGGAGCCCGTCGCGGGCCTTGTGCTCGACGCCGGTCCCGTCGCCGTAGCCGTACTTCCCCAGCTCGGCCAGCGCGGGGCGGCCGAGGTCGATCAGGGCGTCGCCGAGGAACACGACCGCGAAGACCCCGATCATCATCCCGAAGACCCGGACCACGAGGCCGAGGCGGCTGACGTGCCGCTCCTTCCAGAGCATCGGGTCGTCGCCGACCTCGGGGCGCCGAAAGAGCCTCCAGACGCCCCCGCCCGACGACTCCCCCGAGGCGGATCGGGCCCGGTCGCCCGAGGCGAACGACGGCCGGAGCCGCCACAGGGCGAGGAGGACGAAGGCCGTGCCGAGCCCCGCCTGCAGGCCCGCCATCCAGGCAAGCCGGGCGGTCAGCTCCGGCGACGGGTTGGACAGCCGGGCGAGCTGGAACGGGTCGAGCCGGAGGATCGGGTCGGCGAGACTGGCCAGGAGGCTCAAGGTCTCGGGCGAGCTCGGGCCGAGGACGGCCGCGACCACGGTCGGGCCGATCAGCCAGATCGCCTCGATCACGTAGACGGTCACGATCGCGTCGCGCGCCCGCTTCGAGACGGTGGAGACGAAGATCGAGAGCCCGGCCAGCGCGTACGACGTCGTGACCGAGCCGAGGAAGGCGGCCAGGATCAGCGGGGGATCGAGGCCGCCGAAGAGGCTGAGGATGCTCATGATCGGCAGGCCGACCATCACCAGGACGATCAGCAGGAGCATCCGGGCCGCGAGCTTCCCCCCGACGATTTCGAGGCTCGAGAGCTGGCTCGCCAGCAAGTAATGCAGCGTCTTCCGCTGCTTCTCGTCGGCGATGGTCCCGGCGACCAGGGCGGGTGTCAGGGCGAGGACGGCCGCGACCTGCGCGGTGATGAACGTCGAGAAGATCGCCTCGGCCGTCATCGCCAGGACGCGGAACCCGCCGCCGCCGGCGACCCCGGCGGCCTCGCGGTCGCGGCGGAGGCCCTCGTAGGTCCACGCGACCAGGAGCAGCAGGCAGAGGCCGTAGACGAGCCTCGTGAGGTAATAACGCCGCCGTCGCGAGGTCGCCACCAGCTCGGCGTTGAACACGGGACCGAGGATCATCGAGGCGCTCGCCAAGGCTCGGACAAACGTCTGATTTAAGTCTCGCGGACTCGCCCCGCGATTGCAAGGGCCTGGCGCGGGTGACGCCGGGGCATGAACGATTTCGCGGCGAAAACTCGGAACGGAAACCACCCCCCGTTACACTACTGTCGAGGCCGTGACGGCCGACCCAGGGAGGGACGTTCACCATGGCGACGGATCGAAGCCACGCCGCGATCCGGCAGATCGGGACCCTGTTCGACGTCGGCACGATGGGGAGCCTGGCCGACCCGGATCTCCTCGACCGCTTCCTCGACCGCGACGGCGAGGCCGCCGAGCTGGCATTCGCCGCGCTGGTCGAGCGGCACGGGCCGATGGTCCTGCGGGTCTGCCTCGGCGTGCTCGCCGACCTCGACGACGCCCAGGACGCCTTCCAGGCGACGTTCCTCGTCCTGGCCACGAGGGCTCGGACGCTCCGTCGCCGCGATTCGCTGGCGAGCTGGCTCCACGGCGTCGCCCTCCGCGTGGCCCGCTGCGCCCGGTCGGCCTCGATGCGGCGGCGCTCCCACGAACGGCGCCTCGGCGAGGCGGCGGCGACGGCCTTCGAGGCCGCCCCCGACGACCTCGGCCCGGTCGTCCGCGAGGAGTTCGGCCGGCTCCCCGAACGCGACCGGGCACCGATCCTCCTGTGCGACCTCGAAGGGCTCACCCACGAGCAGGCCGCGGGGCGGCTCGGCTGGCCGGTGGGGACCGTCAAGAGCCGGCTAGCTCGGGGACGGGCCCGGCTCCGCGACCGATTGACCCGCCGGGGCCTGGCCCCCTCCGCCGCCCTGCCGGTCGTCGCCGGTCGGACGGGTTGGATGACGACCCTGCCACGCGGGCCCGTGGATGCGCTGGCCCGGACGGCCGTCCGGGTGGCGACGGGCGTGCCGACGACCGGGGCGGTCCCGGCGTCGATCGTTTCCCTGTTGCAAGGAGTGCGACGGACCATGATCAGGACTTCCATCCGGAACGCCATCCTGGGCGCCTCGGCGCTCGGCCTGCTCGCGGCGGGCATGGCATTCGCCGCCGATGAGCGGACCGATCCCGCGGTCACGCCCGCCCGAAGAGCGACGGACGACCGCCCTGAGGAGACCGGGCGATCCATCACGTATCAGACACGGTCGATGGTCATGGACGGCCTGGGATGGCGCGAGGCCGCCGGGGCCGGGCTCCGCAAGGTCCGAACGGGCGGATCGTTCGGCGTCTGGACGGCCGACGCCCGGGTCCTGCCGGAGATGATCCGACGCGCGGGTGAGGTCACGCAGTTCCCGAAGGTCACCGGCGCCGAGGAATCCCGGGTCACGCTCGGGAACCGACAGCGGCGGGATTATCTCGCCTCCGTCCGATGGATCGAGGGGGTCAAGGAGAACACGTGGGCGGTCGTGCCCGAGACGGCACAAGTTGAAGACGGGTTCCGGCTGGACCTGTGGGCCCGCAGGTTGGATCAGGGAATCTTGATCCGTGCCCAGGTCGAGGACCAGCATCTCCTCGGGCTGAACGTCCTCTCCGTCGAGCCCCCGCGGCAATTTCCGGTGCTCCTCCACGCCCAGATTCAGGTCCCGGAGACCACGCATCTTCGCGAGGGCGGGGAGTGGATCGTCCCCGAGGATGGCCTCCTGATCATCAGCCTGGGGAGCTGGCACGCCGGGACGCCTCCGGGATGGGAGCGGCTTGAGGCTCTGATCCGCGAGGCAGCTTCGTGGTGGCTCGGGAAGGGGGCGTGGGAGGATTACCGATATTGGAGTGGGCCGATCCGCGAGCGACTGATCGTCGTCGACGCCCGATCGTTCGTCGACCCGAGGCCGACACCCCCCGGTCCCGCCACTCCTCAGCCCTTGCCGGCCCGGGATCGGAAGCCCGGCTCGTGAAGGATCGGGCCTGACCGGGGGGGGCGACGGGGACAAGCCGGGCGTCGCGACCTGCCGAGGGTCGGACGCCCGGCCTCGTCGTCCCGGGCGGATCACTTCGCGTTCGCCGCCGCCTCCTCCTGCCTGGGCTCGACGACCTTGAGGGCCTGGCCGGGCTTGACGTTTTCGAGCACCTGCTCGGTGCCCGACGGCCACCGGAGGGTGATCTTGTCGACCCGGTCGGCCTTGCCCAGGCCGATCAGGACGCGGCCGTCGTTGGTCGACTGCATGCTGCAACCGCCCTTCCGCTGGCGATAGATCGTCCGGGGCCCGACCTGCACCTTGATCAGGGTGCCGATCGCGTCGCGGTTGCTCCGGGTGCCGACGAGGTCGAGCCGGACCCAGGCGTTGCCCTCGGCGGGCGTGTCGTTGCGGAGGACCGCCGGGGCGCCGTCCTTGTGGTTGATCGCGATGTCGATGTCGCCGTCGTTGTCGAGGTCGCCGAAGGCCGCGCCTCGGGCGACGTGCTTCGTCGAGAAGTAGGTGCCGACGTCGCGGGTCGCGAGCTTGAACCGCTTGCCGTTGAGGTTCCGGTGCAGGAGCGGGGGCTCCTCGTAGTCGATCGGCTGGTTCAGGAGCCTCCGGTTGTCGTCGACGTGGCCGTTGGCGACGAAGCTGTCGGGCCAGCCGTCGTTGTCGAAGTCGGCGAGGGCACACCCCCACCCGACCCAGGGGAGGCTGTCGGCGGCGAGGCCGAAGAAGGCGGTGGTGTCGAGGAACGACGGCGAGCCGCCGGGGGGCGTCAGGTTCTGATAGAGCGTGTTGTACTCGTTGGCGAAGTTCGTCACGAAGATCTCGGGCAGGCCGTCGCCGTTGACGTCCTCGGCGTCGGCCCCCATGCCGGACTGGGCCTGGCCCTTCTCGTCGAAGGCGGCGCCGGAGGACTCGGTCACGTCCTCGAAGGTCCCGTCGCCCTTGTTCACGAACAGGAAGTTCGGGTTCATATCGTTGGCGACGTAGATGTCGACCTTGCCGTCTCCGTTGAAGTCGGCGGCGATGACGCCGAAGCCGTGGCCGTCGTCGCGGCCGTGGGGCTTCCGTGTGGCGTTGTCCTTCTTGTCGACGACGGGGTCGAAGATGATCTGGTCGTAGACGTCCGTGAATGTGTGGTCGCCGTTGTTCCGGTAGAAGAAGTGCATGGCGGTGCGGATCGACCGCGGGGAGCAGTAGAGCCGGACATGCTTGTCCTGCTCGCCGCAGTACTTGTCGTCCTCGGGCAGCTTCCACTCGCCGTAGTTGGAGATGTAGACGTCGAGGTCGCCGTCGTTGTCGTAATCGAGCAGCGCCCCGCCGGACGACCAGCCGGGTCGGGCGATGCCGGCCTTTCGGCTGATGTCCGTGAACGTGCCGTTGCCGTTGTTCAGGTAGAGGACATTCTGGCCGTAGCAGCAGAGGAAGACGTCGGCGTCGCCGTCGTTGTCGATGTCGCCGGCGATGATCCCGTGGCAGAAGCCGGCGTAGCCGAGGCCGCTGGCTTCGGTGGCGTCGCGGAACTTACCGCCGCCGAGGTTCTTGTACAATCGGTTCGGCCCGGCCTTCCGCGACCCGAGCGGGAGGAACGTGGCGGTGGCGAAGTAGAGGTCGAGCAGGCCGTCGCCGTCGTAGTCGAACATCGCCAGGCCCGAGCCGTTGGCGGTCGGGAACCGCTTGTTCTCGTCCATCCCGGAGACATGGACGAAGTCGATCCCCCCCTCCTTGGTGATGTCGGCGAACCGGAAGGGGCTCGGCTCCTGGGGGACGGACGAGTTTGTGACGATCGGCGTGAGGTTCGCCATCCGGTCCCCGGCGATCTGCACGGGGGGCTTGGCGACCGTCGACGCCTTCGAAGCTGGGACCGTGGCCGACTTGCCGACGGCGGCCTGCGGAGAGTCGACCGGGCCGTTGCAACCCGCGGTCGACAGGACGAGAATGGCCATCCATCCGAATGGGAGACGAACAAGCTTTGACGGGATCATGAAGGGACTTCTCCGGTGTTCCGGGTCGCCACGGGACCGATGAGGACGCGAAGAGGATGGGATACGCCCCGGACGTGCCCCGTCATTATAACCGTTCCGGCCGGCGCCCGAGGCGCCACCGTCCGGCAAGAATGACCCCTGGACGTCGATCCGGCACCCTAACTGCAGCGACGGCGAGACGCCTGGCCCGTTGAGTCGATCCCCCGAGAAACCTCCTAGACTGCGCATCCCCTTTCCGAATAACTGGAAAACGTGGAGCGTCGGGGTAAGCTGGTTGGGGTTTTCCGTCAAGCGTGTGAGACGATCGGTGCGACTACGAACTCAGGGATTGGACGATTCGAGGTCCGAGGCCCGGAACCGCAACAGGGAGAAGAACGTTATGCGACGCGCTGGGACGCTGAGGCGACGAGGTCTGTTTGGGGCGATCGCGGTCGTCCTGACCATGACCGGAGATTCCAAGGGGCAGGCGACGCTGGCCCCGGCGGCCCCGAGCTTCGCGGCCGTCGCGAGGACGATCGACTCGATCCGCGACGGGTTCGCGAAGAGCCCGACGCCCGAGGCTGCGGGCTGGAACGCCTACTTCGAGAATATCCGCCGCGAGCTCGACGCCTATACTGCCGCGAAGACGTCGAACGACCAGCTCGGCCCGCTGAACCGGGCCTATCGGCTCACCGCCGGGCTCGAGGGGCTCGCGTGGCCCCCGGCGATCGAGCTGAGGGCGGCGCTGCGGGACTGGCTCCGGCCGAGGGTCCGGATGGCCTGGGCCGAGCGGAACCTGACCGAGGCGATCGCCGCCGCGATCGCCTCGCCCGAGGACCCGAACCGCAAGAGCTGGTCGGACTTCCTCGACGGCAAGCTCGGCGGGGCGCTGCGCGAGTACGAGGGGGCGAAGACCGTCCAGGCCCGGCAGGAGGCCCTCCGGAGGCTGCACGCCGCCCTCGATTCGCTGCGGCAGACGAACTCGTGGGCCTACTCGGCCGAGCTCCAGGCCGCGGCCGACGACCTGTTCAACGCGCCCAACCTCGACGTCTCGGCCGACGTCGCCTCGCTCTATCCGGTGCTCGCCAACCAGGTCGTCCAGACCGGGCCGATCGCCCGCGGGGGCTACGTCTCGCAGGTCACCGCCGGGCCGTACGCCGGCTTCGGCCTGCTCGCCAGCGACCAGGGGATCGCCTTCACCAACAGCCAGTATCTCACCAGCGTGACGCCGATCACCGACTTCCAGAGGCAGGTCGAGAGCGACCGGAAGGGTCGCAAGGCCGCCAAGCTGTATTCGTTCGCCGCGACCTCGACCGACAACGGCCTCCTCACGGTGACCGCCCTGCTGAGCCCCTTCGGCCTCCAGCTCATGCCGAGCCCGGGCCACAACATCGACGCCCTGATCGGGTCGAGCCCGAACCCGGGCAAGGGGCTCACCCGCGCCATCGCCGCCTTGTTGGGGCTGAACCAGCGGAAGATCACCCAGAAGGTCTACGAGTCGTCCATCGGCCGGATCCGGCAGAGCGTCACGCAGGGGGCGCAGGAGGAGGCGACCGAGCGGGCCGGGGCTGCCCAGGCCCAGCAGAACGCCAAGCTGTCCAACGTCCTCCGGGGCGACGGGAACGCCACGATCCGCGACATCCAGATCGCCCACCTCAGCCTGCGCTCCCGGCCCGAGAACGCCCTGATCGGCGGCCTGGTCAAGTGGGCGAACGGCTCGGACCAGGGCGGGGCCGACCTGCCCCAGCCCCTCCGGTTCGCCGCCCCCGCCGCCGGGATCTCGGCGGATATCCACCTGGCCTCGGTGGCGAACAACGTCGCCCACGGCTACCTCCTCTCGCCCCAGGTGGCCGACGTGCAGAACCTCGTCGTCGAGACGAAGTCCGTCGCCCCCGGCACCAGGCCGGCCGACGCGGTCAAGGTCGAGAAGAACCTCGACTTCCCCGCCTACCTCCAGCGGGCCGAGGCGGCCCGTGCTCGGAACGACCCCGGCTCGCAGGTCATCCGGATCAAGCGGCCGAGCCAGCCACCCGACTTCGCCGTCGACGCCCGGGGCTTCCTCGTGGTCGTCGCCCACGACCTCCAGCTCGACCTGCCCGTCCCGGCCCAGATGGAGGGCTCCCGGGCCCTCGGCGCCAACGCCAAGATCCTCCGCCTGACCGCGCAGACGGCCGAGTTCGTCTTCGAGATCAAGCCGGTCGTCGACCCCGCTACCGGCGCGATCCGCCTGACCGGCAACCTCAAGGACTTCACCCCGGCACCCGGGTCGAGGGTGCTGGCCATCACCGACGACGAGGCGAAGGCCCTGGCCCTCGACCCGTTCCGGAGCGTCTTCGTCTTCCAGGGATTCGCCCAGGCGATCCGCTCCAAGCCGCTCGACCTCCCGCTCCAGAACCTCAAGCTCCGCGGGTACAACATCGCCTCGATCAGCGACCTCGACCCGTCCGGCTGGATGCGAATCGTCCTCACCCCCACCGGCGAGAGGCCGCTGCCCCCGGCCCAGTGAGATGATCGGTCGGGATGAGACCCCGAAGACCAACGCCGTCGGCCGATCGGACCCTTCCGATCGGCCGATTTCCGTCCGGGATCTGCGACTCGCGCCCGGTCGACGGCCGCGACGCCGCGGCCTTGGAGTTCGCCCGGGCCGGATGGTAGGATGGCCCGCCCCGGCCGCGAGCCGGCCCGTGCCGATGCCGGGCCGGTGGGACGCCGATCGCCTGCCGGACCCGAAGGACCCGCCGCCGTGCTCGACGCCCCGACGCTCGCCATCTTCGACCACGACGGCGTCCTCGTCGACTCGCTCGAGCACCACCAGCGGGCCTGGCTCGAGCTGGGGCGCCAGTCCGGGCTGCCGATCACCGAAGACTTCATCCGCGAGACCTTCGGGATGACCAACCCGAGCATCTTCGCGAAGCTCCTCGGCCGCGACCTCGACGCCGAGACCCTCGCCCGCTATTCCGACCTCAAGGAGCAGTGCTACCGGGACCTCGCCCGGGGGAAGGTCGTCCTCCTGCCGGGGATCCGGGCGCTGCTCGACGGGCTGACCCGGCTCGGCGTCCGGCTGGCCATCGGGTCGAGCGGCGTGCTGCCGAACCTGCTCCTGACGGTCGAGTCGTGCGGGCTGGAGGGCCGGTTCGCGGCGATCGCCTCGCTCGAGGACATCCGGCGAGGCAAGCCCGACCCCGAGGTCTTCCTCGTGGCCGCGCGCAAGGCGGGCGTCGAGCCCCGCCGCTCGGTCGTGTTCGAGGACGCGACCTTCGGCATCGTCGCCGCCAAAACGGCGGGGATGTACGCCGTCGGCGTCACGTCCACCAACCCGGCCGGGGCCCTCCGCGAGGCCGGGGCCGACGAGGTGGTCGACTCGTTCGAGGGCTACGACGTGGCCGGCCTCGTCGAGCGGCTCCGCATCGCCTGATTCGGGCCGAGGAGGTCGCGATAGACGTTGACGGTCCCCTCGGCGGTCCGCCTCCAGGAGAAGGCCGAGGAGCGAGCGAGGGCCCGCGCCGAGAGGTCGGAGCGGAACGCGTCGTCGGTCGCGACGCGGCGGAGCAAGGAGGTGAGTTCCGCCGTGTCATCCAGGGCGAAGGTGGCGCCGCCGTCGCCGAGGATTTCGGGCAGGCAGGTGGCGCGGGCGGCGAGCGTCGGGCAGCCGACGGCCATCGACTCGCAGAGCTGGAGGCCGAAGCCCTCGTACTCGCTCGGGTAGGCGAAGGCAAGCGCCTCGGCATAGAGGGCGGGCAGGTCGTCCTCCTCGACCCAGCCGAGCAGGCGGAGGCGGTCGCCGATCCCGAGCCCGCCGGCCAGGCCCATGAGCGTCGCGCGCTGCTCGCGACGGCCCCCCGCCAGGACGAGCGACACATCCTCCAGGCCCGCGGCGGCGAAGCCTCGGACGAGGAACGGCACGTTCTTGCGCCCCTCCCAGCCGCCGACGTAGAAGACATACCGCGCCGGCAGGTCGTGGAGCGACCGGGCTCGGGCGCGGGCCTCGGCCGAGACCGGCGCGTGGAAGTTCGGGTCGGCCGCCTCGTAGGTGACCGAGAGCTTGCCGGCGGGGACCTTCAGGGACCCCGCGATGTCGCCCCGGGCGTGCTCGCTGACGGTGATGATCCGGTGGGCCCGGGACCGGGCGATCGCGTGGTCGAGGGCGAACCGGAGGCCGACGCGCGAGTACCGCTCGCGGAGCGGGGCGCGGCGGCGATAGTAGAGGAAGTCGATCGCGTCGTGGAGCGTGAGCACGCGCGGGCACGGGGACGACCAGGGGAGGCCGTAGTTGAACGGGGAGTGCAGGAGGTCGACGGCGTCGGCCCCGCACTGGCGCGGGAGCCAGCGGTGTTCCCAGACGGGCAGGCGGAGCCTCTCCCGGACGCGGGCCGTGAAGCTCCCGGCCGGGAGGCGGTCGAGGTAGACGGGGTGGACCGGGCGGTCGGAGTAGAGGAACAGCTCGACGCCCAGGGGGGGCAGCTCGGCCAGGAGGTTGATCGTGTAGCGGTTCCAGCCGCGGATCGCCGGGTCGAAGAGCAGCCGCGCGTTGAAGCCGACCCGGAGCGGGCGGCCGGCGGCATCATGCATCGAGGACACCCTCGCCGACGAGCAGGCGATGCAGGCCGCGGCGGAGGTCGTCCTTCGGGGCCCAGCCGATCAGCGACCTCAGCCGCGAGACGTCGGCCTGGAGGTGGGCCCGCTCGACGGGGCGGACCCGCGCCGGGTCGGTCTCGACGGGCAGGGGCTTGCCCATGATCTCGCCGATCATGTCGATGACCTCCTGCATCGACCGCGCGGCGCCGGTGGCGACGTTGGCGACGGTCAGGCCGGGCGGGACGGCGAGGGTCATGTCGACCACGGCGCGGGCCGCCTCGTCGATCGGGACGAGGTCGCGCCTCGGCCAGAGGTTGCCGAGGCGGAGCGTCTCGCCCGGTCGGTCGCGGATTTGCTTGATCAGCTCGGGGAGGAAGTGCGGATTGGTCTCGCGCGGGCCGTAGAGGTTGAAGAGGCGGCCGATCGCGAAGTGGGCGTCGGGCCGGTCGCGCGACTCGAGGCCGATGAGGCCCTCCCCGATCGACTTCGTCAGCCCGTAGATGTTGAACGGCGCGGGCGGGTCTTCCTCGCGGTGGGGCGACTCGGACGGGGGATAGACGTCGCCCGTCGAGGCGAACCAGAACCGGCGGACCCCGGCGGCGCGGCAGGCCGACAGGATCGACTGCGTCCCCAGCACGTTGATACTGACGGCCATCGGCGGGTCCGCGATGCAGGCCGGGATGTAGTGCAGGGCCGCGAGGTGGACGACGGCCTCGGGGCGGAACCGCTCGAGCAGCGTCCGGGTCGCGGCGGCGTCGCGGAGGTCGGCGGCGGCGAGGATGCAGTCGGGATTCTTCAGGCTGGGGGCGAGGAAGTCGAGCCGGCCCCACTGGAGGTTGTCGAGCGCGACGACGGGCGTCCCGCGGCCGAGCAGGTCCTCGACGACGTGCGAGCCGAGGAAGCCGGCGGCGCCCGTCACTAGCCACGGGCGGCGGTCGCCCCCGGTCGTCGCGGTCATCTTGGGATCTCCAGCATGCGTTCGTAGATCGATTCGATGGCGCCGACCGTCGCCGACGGGCCGCAGTGCGACTCGATCAGGCCCCGCGCCTCGCGGCGCTGGCGGTCCTGGCGGGCCGGGTCTTCGAGCAGGTCGACGGCGCGGTCGATCAGGCCGGCGTCGTCCTCGCAGATGCCGGCGTGGACGCCGTCGACGGCCGGCAGGCCCTCGACGCCCTCGCTCGTCGTGACGACCGGGACGCCGGAGGCCATCGACTCGAGGATCTTGATCTTCATCCCGCTCCCCCGGCTCGGGGCGTAGACCATGACCGCCGTCTTCTCGAAGTAGGGGCGGACCTCGGGGACGTCCTCGTGGACCTCGACGCCCGGCATGTCGAGGAACTCCGCCAGCGCCGAGCGGGCCGACCAGCCGATGATCTGGAGGTTCGCCGCGGGCACCCGCCGCCTGATCTCGGGCCAGAGCCGCGTCAGGAGCCGGACGGCCGCCGAGTAGCCGGGATACCAGTTCATCGTGCCGACGAGGGTGATCGTCGGGGCCCGGGAGCGGCGGTCGTCGGGGATGTACTCGTAGAGCGAGGCATCGATGCCGACGGGCACGACGGTGATGTCGGCCGAGGGGTTGACCTCCCTCATCGGCTCGACGAGCCGCGGGGAGCAGGCGCGGAAGTGCTCCAGGCGGCGGATCAGGGTCCGCTCGGCGTGGTCCGAGAGCCGGCGGTCGAGCGCCTCGCGCCAGGTCTTGGGCGCCGACTCGCCGAGGTCGATCCAGACGAGGTGGTGGACGTTGACCAGGGCCCGCCCGGGCCGGTCGACGGCGAGCCAGCCGGCCCAGAGCTGCTCGAGGTGGAGGATGTCGTAGCCCTTCGCCAGCTCGGCGTCGAGGTCGCGGCGGAACCCGGGGCCGAACATGTAGGAATAGGGCCGGCGGAGCGTCCGCCACTTCGAGGCGAGGCCGCCGCCGAGGGGGAACGGGTAGAGCCTCAGATCATAGTCGGGGGCTGGGAAGAGGGCGCGCGACTCCTCGATCTCGCGGGGCTTCGAGCAGGCGGCGAAGGCCGTCACCCGGTGGCCGCGCTCGACCAGGCCCTTGAGCAGGACGTAGAACCACCGGGCGGCCGCGTTGCCGAACGGCAGTGGGGGCTCGATCATCGCCAGGACCAAGCGCCGAGCGGCCATCTCCTCGTCTCCGTCGGCCCGATCCGACCCGCTCGGCTCCGGTCGGCCCGCCCATCATCAGGTCGCATGGATCCGGGATATACCGGATGGGCCTTGATCTCGTCAAAGGCCCTGCCCGGGCCTCCCGAGCAAGCATTGGACTCGGGCTGAATCCCCATGTCCAGGGCATTCTGGACAAAACAGGGGGTCCGGCGAGCCGGGGGCCTGTTCGTTGACCCCGATCAACCCCGTCCGACCCGATTCACGACATGCCCCCTCATCTCGGGGCCGATCGCCGGCCCGATCGGCTCGTCCAACTGGCAGCCGGGCGACGCCCGGGGCGATAATGGGAGGAGGGTCCGGGCACGATCCGCGGTCGGGGCGAGGCGATGACCATCAGGCGGGTAGGAATCCTCGGGGCGGGCGGCATGGGCACCGCCCTGGCCCTCCTGTTCGAGCGTCGCGGGGCGGCCGTGCAGCTCTGGTCCCGGTCGGCCGAGGGGGCCGCCTCCCTGGCCCGCCGACGGGAGAACGAGCGGCACCTGCCGGGCGTCGCGATCCCGGACTCGATCGGGATCACGTCGAACGCCTGCGACGCGACGGCCGCGGCCGACCTGATCGTCGTGGCCGTCCCGTCCTCGTTCCTCCGGGCGACCCTCGCCGGCCTGGCCGAGCGGATCCCGCGCGGGGTCCCCGTCCTCAGCGTGGTCAAGGGGATCGAGGAGGTCAGCTTCGCCCGGCCGAGCCGGATCGTGGTCGAGCTGCTGGGGGACCGCCCGGTCTCGGTCCTGAGCGGGCCGAGCCATGCCGAGGAGATCGCGCGCGGCCTGCCCGCGTCGGTGGTCGTCGGCGGCGGCGACCAGAGGCTCAACACGGCCGTGTCCGAAGCCCTGAACGACGCCGCCTTCCGGGTCTACACCAACCCCGACGCCGCGGGGGTCGAGCTGGCGGGGGCCCTGAAAAACATCCTGGGCCTGGCCGCGGGGATATGCGACGGCCTGGGCTTCGGCGATAATGCCAAGGCGGCCCTCCTGACGCGGGGGCTGGTCGAGATGGCCCGCTTCGGCGTCGCCCTCGGCGGCCGCGAGGAGACCTTCCGAGGCCTCGCCGGGGTCGGCGACGTGATCACGACCTGCTACAGCCGCTTCGGCCGGAACCGGTCGGTCGGCACGCGGGTCGGCCGGGGCGAGCCGCTCGCCGCCATCCTCGCCGGGATGGTCGACGTCGCCGAGGGGGTGCCGACGACCCGGAGCGCCCGCGGGATGGCGGCCGACCGCGGGATCGCCATGCCGATCACCTCCGAGGTGTACGCCATCCTGTTCGAAGCCAAGTCCCCTCGCGCCGCGGTGTCCGACCTGATGCTCCGGGACCCGAAGGGCGAGTGGTAGCCGAGGACCGCGATGCCGCCCGACGTCTGCGCGATCGCCTTCAAGGAGTGGGCCGGGATCTGCGAGGCCATCGCCGCCGGCCGGCAGTCGCTGATCCTCCGCAAGGGCGGGATCGAGGAAGGCCCCCGCGGCTTCGCTCCCGAGCACCCGGCCTTCTGGCTCTATCCGACCTTCGTCCACGAGTCGGATCAAGGCCTGAAGGCCCCGGCGCGGTCGACCGTCCCGGCCGGCCCCGGGCTCGTCGCGATCGACACGCTCGTGATCGTCGAGGACGTCCACCGGGTCGACGACCTCGACACCCTCCTCGGCCTCGACGCGCTGCACGACTGGACCGAGGAGACCGTCCGCAAGCGGTTCGCCTACCGGAGCCCGGGGCTCTGGGTGCTCGGGGTCCGGGCCTATCGGACGCCCACCCCCCGGACGATCGTCGTGACGCCCGCCCAGCTCGGCTGCAAGAGCTGGGTCCCGATCGAAGCCCCCCTGCCGACCGCGGGTGCGACGCCCGTCCTCACGGACCGCCTGGCCGCGGAGGACCGGGCCGTACGGCTCGAGGCGCTCGGCCTGGCGTCGGGAAGACCCGCGTCGTGAGCCTCAAGGCCGAGGTCCGCGAGTGCCCGACCACCTACGGCCTGGCCGCCGCGTGGTGCCTGGTCTACGCGGCGATGTCGTGGCAGCAGGGGGGATTCCGCGGCGGCGAGGTCACCCTCACCGGGCTCGGCTCCGTCAGCCCGGCGACGACCCACCTGTTCGGCGACCTCACCTGGCGCGACGTCTCGCGCGGCCAGGTCTGGCGGCCGATCACGGCGACCTTCGTCCATTACAGCCTGCCGCACCTGGTCACGAACCTGATCGGGATGATCCAGCTCGGCCGGCTGATGGAAGACTGGTACGGCTCGCGCCAGTTCCTGGCGATCTGCCTGGGTCTGGGCGGCCTGGGCAACCTGCTCGGCCTCCTGATGCGTCAGGGGGTGGCCCACGGGCGGCTCTGGCTCCAGGCGCGGGGGGTGGCCCGGGTCCTCCCGGATGTCCTGGCCCAGGGGTTCACCCCGGAGGTCACCGCGAACATCCCCGCGGGCGGCGGGTCGACCGTGATCCTCGGCCTGATCGGCCTGGCCCTGGTGGTCGGCTGGCGGTCGAGGACCCGGGTCGGCTCGTTCCTCCGCAACCAGATGCTTGGGTTCCTCGTCTTCACGGCGGTCATCGGCATCGTCGGCGCCAAGTTCATCGACAACTACGGGCACGCCGGCGGGGCGATCTCGGGGTCGCTGCTCGGCTTCCTGCACCGGAGGCTCGTGCGGACCGCCGAGCGGGGGACGGCCCGTCGCCTGGCGGGGCTCGCCTCGGCGGTCGTGCTCGTTGGCTGCGCCCTCGGCCAGTCGCTCGCCGCCCGGACGGACCTCGACCGCGCCCGACGGGCGTCCGAGGCCGAGCGGGCGATCCTGGTCGCCGGGACGAGCGAGGAGCTTCGCCTCCGATTGTTCTATCTCGGCGACGCGGCCGGCCGGCTCGCCACCTCCCGATCGCGGGGCGGGATCGACCGGGCGCTCCGGGCGGCGGACCCCTCGCAGCTCGGCCCGATCGACCTGACGTCGTTGATGGAGGCCCCCCCGACCCGCCCGGCCCCCTCCGGTGCGCCGAGGGCCTCGGAGGAGGCCGCCGTCGTCGGCCGGATGATCGAGGAGCTCGCCGCGCTCCGCCCCCGGCTCGACCCGAGGCTCGCGGGCCCCGAGCTGGAGACGGTGATGAGGATCGGCGGCGACCTGGCAACCGGCGCGGTCGAATCCCGCGACCTCTATCGGTTCGCGGTCGACTGGAGGGACCTCGAACGACGCTCCGAGGCCGTCCGCGACGAGGCGAAGGCCCGTGCCGTCGCCCTGGGCGTCGAGTTCGCGGCGCGATGAGCGTCGTCCGGCTCAGCCGGCGGGGCCGCAGGCCATCCGGGACCCGTCGCGGTGGCGGGGACGGCCCCCGCCTCGCTTCAGCGCGGCGACGAAATCGGCCATCGTGCGGATCGGCCCGGGGAAGTCGGTGAAGTAGCAGCCAACCACGTCGGGCTGGTGGCCGTCGCTCGACCCGGTCGTCGGCATCGGCCGACGCCCGAGGAGATCCTCGAGCCTCGCCCGGGTCTCGGGCGTGACGTTGTTGCTCACGAGCTCGACGGCGTCGAGGCCATCGCCGTGGGCGTCGACGATCTCGTCGAAGTCCTGGTCCCAGCGGAACGGGTGCGCCGCGACGACCGCCGCCCCGTGCCGCCTCGCCTCGGCGATCAGGTCGGCCAGCGCGACGCCGACGGGGACCCCCTCCAGGTCGGGCAGGCCGTAGACGAGGAAGTGCCCCTCGCGGGCCGAGACCTCGACCCCGGTCAGGACGACGAGGTCGCCGGCCTGTCGGGCCAGCTGGGCCAGCTCGTCGGGGTCCCACTGACGATCGTGCTCGGTGATCACCACGCCGTCGAGCCCCGCATCCCTCGCGGCGGCGATGAGCTGCGACGGCCCGATGTCGCTGTCGGGCGAGTGCCTCGTGGTGTGGACGTGGTGGTCGATCTTCGCCATCCCGACCCTCGCGATCCGGGCTGATCCGGGCCACCGGCGGGCCCGACCAGACCAGACTAACGGACCGGGCCCCCGGGGGTCGAGCCCAACGGGCGGGCGACCGACGATTGCATTTCTCGGCCCGACGCGGGATGATTCAACATCCGGTGAACAACCTCGGAGCGACCGGCTCCATCGACCTCGGGAGGGTCGACCCGATGCGCCTCCGCCCGTCTGCACGCCGCATCGGCCCGGGGATTGTCCTCGCCCTGGCCATCCTCGCGACCGTCGCCGAGGCCTCCGACCCGGCGGCCGACGCGTTCTTCGAGAACCAGGTCCGCCCGATCCTCGTCAAGCGATGCGGCGAGTGCCACGGGGCGACCGGCAAGGCCAAGGGCGGGCTCCGGCTGGCCTCGCGCGAGGACATGCTCAAGGGGGGAGACTCCGGGCCCGCCGCCGTCCCGGGCCATCCCGACGAGAGCCTGCTCATCGCCGCGGTCCGTTACGTCGACGAGCCGAGGATGCCGCCGAAGGGGAAGCTGCCCGACCCCGAGATCGACGTCCTTGCCGGGTGGGTCGCACGCGGGCTCCCCTGGCCCGCCCAGGCGGCGGTCGCGGCCCCCGCGACTCCATCCGGAGCGGCCTGGACGATCACCCCCGAGCAGCGCAAGCACTGGGCTTACCAGCCGGCCCGCGACCCGGCGCCCCCGAAGGTGGCCGACGAATCCTGGCCGAAGTCCTCGATCGACCGCTTCGTCCTGGCGGGGCTGGAACGCAAGGGGATCGGGCCGGCCCCTGCCGCGGACCGCCGGACGCTCATCCGTCGCGCGACGTTCGACCTGACCGGCCTCCCCCCCTCGCCCGAGGAGGTCGCCCGGTTCGAGGGGGACGACTCGCCCGACGCCTTCGCCGGGGCGGTCGACCGCCTGCTCGCCTCGCCCCGCTACGGCGAGCGGTGGGGGCGTCATTGGCTCGACCTCGTCCGCTATGCCGACTCGCGAGACGCCCGGGGGGTCGGCGGGTCCGACGACATCACCGAGGCGTACCGCTACCGCGACTGGGTCGTCGCCGCCTTCAACGCCGACATGCCCTACGACAGGTTCGTCGTCGATCAGGTCGCGGGCGACCTCGTCCCCGCCCCCGGGCCGGACGGCTTCAACGCCGAGGGGATGGTCGCCACCGGCCTCCTGACGATCGGAGAGTGGGGCACCGGCGACGCGGACAAGGAGAAGATGATGACCGACATCGTGGCCGACCAGGTCGACGTCGTCTCGCGGGCCTTCCTCGGCCTGACGATCGCCTGCGCCCGCTGCCACGACCACAAGTTCGACCCGATCTCGCACGCCGACTATTACGGCCTGGCCGGGATCTTCTTCAGCACCCACATCCTCCCCGACCCCGGCCCGAAGACCGCCGGGTCGCCGATGCTCCGGACGCCGATCGCGCCGCCGTCGACGGTCGAGGCGGCCGCCCGGCACAAGGCGCGGCTGGCCGAGCTCGAGCGCAAGCTGACCGCGACGGCCGAGGCCGAGGCCGTCGCGGCCGCGCGGGCCGCCCTGCCCCGGGTCGGCGACCACCTCCGCGCGGCCGCCGAGGTCGCGGGCGACGTCGACGGGACGGCGACCGTCGAGGCGATGGCGGCGTCCCACAAGGTCGAGCCGGCCGCGCTCCGCCGCTGGCTCGACTACCTCGGCCTGGCCGGCGAGGGGACCCTGCTGGGCAGGCCGGTCGCCTCGATGCTCGGGGCCAAGGGCGTCGACTGCTGGATCGGGCCGACCGACGCCCCGCCCTGGGTCGGGGTGAACCGGAACGACGGCCCGGTGACGCTGCTCACCTTCGTCCTCCCCCCCCGGTCGGTCGACCTCCACCCCGGCCCGAGCGAGCCGGCGGCGGTCGCCTGGACGAGCCCGATCGGCGGGGAGGTCCGCGTCCGGGGACGGGTCGCCGACGCCGACGACAAGGGCGGCAACGGCGTCGCCTGGTCGCTCGACCGCCGCCGGGGCCGGGCCTGGAAGGCCCTCGCCTCGGGCGAGATCCCCAACGGCGGCAAGGCCGAGATCGCCCCGGTCGCGGTCGAGGTCGAGCCCGGGGACGGCCTCCGCCTCGTCGTCTTCCCGAAGGGGGAATACTCCTTCGACACGACGACCATCGAGCTGAAGATCGACCCGGTCGACGGCCGGCCCGGGTGGGACCTCGGCGCCGACCTCCTGCCCGACCTCCACCTCGGCGGCAGGGGGAACCCCCACCCCGACCGGGCCGGGAGGCCGGAGGTCTGGCGGTTCCTCAAGCTCGACCCGACGAGCCGCGCCCGTCGGGCCGACCCCAAATCCATGCTCGCCGACTGGTCGAAGGCCGTCGACACCGGGGACGAGGACGGCGTGTCGGCGGCGATCCGGGCGATCGAGGCGAGGCTCAATGGCCCGGACGGCAAGGGCCTGGTTGACGAATTGACCTCCCCCTCCGGCCCCCTCCGCCCGGCCCCGGCCAAGCTCTCTCCGGACGCGACGGCCCGACTGGCGGGGCTCCGGGCCGAGATCGACGCCCTCAAGGCCAGCCCGCCCCCGCCGATCCCCCTGGCGCTGGTGGCCCGCGAGGGGGGGGTGCCCAGGAGCGTCTACGAAGGGTTCCACGACGCGAGGATCCAGATCCGGGGCGAATACGCCCGGCTCGGCCCGGTCGTCCCCCGTCGGTTCCCCACGATCCTCGCCGGCGATGAGCCGCCGAAGATCGGCCCGGGCAGCGGCCGACTCGAGCTGGCCCGATGGATCGCCCGGCCCGACAATCCCCTCACCGCCCGGGTGATGGTCAACCGGATCTGGGCGTTCCACTTCGGCGAGGGGATCGTGCGGACCCCCAGCAACTTCGGCAAGCTCGGCGAGCCCCCGGGCGACCCCGACCTCCTCGACCACCTGGCGCGCGAGTTCGTCGCCTCGGGCTGGTCGATCAAGGCGATGCACCGGCGGATCATGAATTCGGCCGCGTACCGGCAGGCGTCGGCCGTCGCGGCCGAGGCGCGTCGGTCCGACCCCGAGAACCGCCTCTTCGGCCGGATGAACCGCCGACGGCTGGAGTCCGAGCCGATCCGCGACAGCCTGCTCGCCGTCTCGGGCCGGCTCGACCCGGCCATGGGTGGCCCGGCCTATCGCGACTTCAACGTCCCGCGACGGACCCTCTACCTGATGACGATCCGCTCCGACCGGTCGTCGTTCGGGCCGATGTTCGACGCCGCGGACGCCACGGCGATCGTCGACACGCGGGTCGTCTCGACGGTCGCGCCCCAGGCCCTCTTCCTGCTCAACAACCCGTTCGCGATCGAGGCCGCGCGGGCCTTCTCCGAGCGGGTCCGGCGCGAGTCGGACACGACCGACGGCCGGATCGACCGGGCCTATCGCCTCGCCTACGGCCGGCCGCCGGCCGACGACGAGCTGGCGGTGGGCCGCGACCTGGTCGGCCGGGGCGACGACCCGGCCCGCTGGGCCGCCTTCGGGCACGTCCTGCTGTGCGCGAACGAGTTCTTCTTCGTCGACTGAACGACCGACCGGAGCCCGGCCATGAACGACCCGCGACCCGACCCCCGCCCGAGCCGTCGCGAGGCCCTCTCCCGACTCGGGGCCGGGTTCGGGCTGCTCGGCCTGGCCTCGGTCCTCGCCGACGAGGCGAGGGCCGACGCGACGTCCGCCGCCCCGGCCCGCTCGGACCCGATGGCGGTCAGGCCGCCGCACTTCCCCGCGCGGGCGAAGCGGGTCATCTTCCTGTTCATGTCGGGCGGGCCGTCGCACGTCGACCTCTTCGACCCCAAGCCCCGGCTCGACCGCGACGACGGCAAGCCCCTCCCGTTCTCGATGCCCCACCTCGAGCGGACGAGGACCGGGAACCTGCTCCGCTCGCCGTTCAAGTTCGCCAGGCGGGGCCAGGCCGGGATCGACATGAGCGACCTGCTTCCCAACCTGGCGAAGCGGGCCGACGACCTCTGCGTGATCCGGTCGATGGTCGCCGACAACATCAACCACAACGGCGCCTGCCTCCAGATGAACACGGGGGAGCAGACGTTCTCCCGGCCGAGCCTCGGTTCGTGGCTGACCTACGGGCTCGGCTCGGAGGACCGCGACCTCCCGGGCTTCGTCGTCATCAGCCCCAGCCAGCCGGCGCAGGGGGCCCCGCTCTGGTCGTCGAGCTTCCTGCCGGCCGCCTACCAGGGGACCCTGATCTCGGACCTGAAGGACCCGATCGCCAACCTCAAGAACCCGGCCTTCGGCCCCGACCGCCAGCGCGAGCAGCTCGACGCGCTCCGCCGCCTGAACGAGCTGCATCGCCGCGGGCGGGAGGACGACAGCCGGCTCTCGGCCCGGATCGAGTCGTTCGAGCTGGCCTTCCGGATGCAGTCGCGGGCGCCCGAGGCGTTCGACGTCGCCCGCGAGTCGAAGGCGACGCGCGACCTCTACGGCCTCGACGAGCCGGCCACCGCCATCTTCGGGACCCAGTGCCTCATGGCGCGTCGCCTCGCCGAGCGGGGCGTCCGGTTCATCCAGGTCTATCACACCCAGACATCCAGGCGCAAGAGCTGCCAGCTCTGGGACCAGCACGGCAGCCTGAGGACCGAGCTGCCCAACAACTGCGCGGCGACCGACCGGCCGATCGCCGGCCTGCTCGAAGACCTGAAAGGCCGGGGGCTCCTCGACGACACCCTCGTCGTCTGGGGCGGCGAGTTCGGCCGGACCCCCACGGCCGAGGGCACCAACGGCCGCGAGCACCACCCGTTCGGCTTCACGATGTGGATGGCCGGCGGGGGCGTCAAGGCCGGCTACTCGCACGGGCAGACCGACGAGTTCGGCTGGAACGCCGTCGAGGACAAGGTCCATGTCCACGACCTCCACGCCACGATCCTCCACCTGATGGGGATCGACCACGAGAAGCTGACCTATCGCTACAGCGGCCGCGACTACCGCCTGACCGACGTCTTCGGCCGGGTGGTCACCCCCCTGCTCGCCTAGCCGACGATCCGACGAGGCCCGTGTCCCTCCACCCCCATCGAGGCGCCCTCCGCATGCGACCCTCAGCGCTCCTGCTCTCGCTCGCCCTCGTCACGGCCCTGGCCCCCGCCGGCGCGCGGGCCGACGGGCCGTTCGCCCTCAAGGACGGCGACCGCGTCGTCTTCTACGGCGACAGCATCACCGACCAGCGGCTTTACACGACCTTCGCCGAGACGTTCGTCGTCACCCGCTTCCCGAAGCTGCGCGTCGACTTCGTCCACTCGGGCTGGGGCGGCGACCGGGTCTCCGGGGGCGGCGGCGGCCCGATCGACCGGCGGCTCGACCGCGACGTGATCGCCTACAAGCCGACCGTGGTCACCGTCATGCTCGGCATGAACGACGCGAGCTATCGCGCGTTCGACGCGCCCATCTTCGACGCCTACTCCAAGGGCTATCGCCACCTGGTCGAGAAGCTGAGGCGCGACCTGCCGGGCGTCCGGCTCACCCTGATCCGGCCGTCGCCCTACGACGACGTGACCCGCCCGCCCGGGTTCGAGGGGGGGTACAACGCCGTCCTCGTCCGGTATGGCGACTTCGTCCGCGACCTCGCCGCGGAGGCCGGCGCGACGGTCGCCGACCTGAACACCTCCGTGGTCGAGGCGACGAGCAAGGCGAACTCGTCCGACCCCGAGCTGGCGAAGAAGCTCAACCCGGACCGGGTCCACCCCGCGCCCGCGGGCCAGCTCCTGATGGCCGCCGCGCTGCTGAAGGCCTGGAACGCCCCCGCCCTCGTCTCCTCGGTGACGATCGACGCCAGGGCGACCGGCCCGGCGCAGGCCGATCACGCCACCATCCAGGCGTTCGAGGCCAAGGACGGGGCCCTCTCCTGGAACCAGCTCGACGAGGCCCTGCCCTTCCCGATCAACCTCGACGACGCCGCCACCCGGCTCGCCGTCCAGTCGTCGAGCGTGATGGACGACCTGGACCGGCAGGCCCTCCGCGTCGCCAACCTCGGGGCCGCGCAGTACACCCTCAAGGTCGACGGCACGGAGGTCGGGACGTTCTCGAAGGAGGCGCTCGAGAAGGGGGTGAACCTCGCCGCATACGCGACCCCGATGCTCGCCCAGGCGAAGCAGGTGCACGCCCTGACGATCCAGCACAACAAGTTCCACGCGATCCGGTGGCGCGACGTCCAGGTGCCGTTCGAGTCCGAGACGGCGGCCGAGGTCTCCAGGGCCATCGAGGGGCTCGACGCGATCGAGGCCCGGCTGGTCGCCCGCCAGCGCGAGGCCGCGGTCCCCAGGCCGCACCGGTTCGAGCTCGCCCCCAAGGGCTGACGCGGGCCGCGGCCGGCCCGGCCCGGCGGGAGGCCCGGCCGGTCGCGGACGTGCCCCTTTCCTCCGGCGTCGCCGGCCACTAGGATGGAGCCCCCAGACGACCCCGCACGGAGGAGAGGAGGACGGCTTGTCCACGGCGACGCCCCCCCAACATCTCGTGATCTTCGGGCGGCCCGGCAGCGGCAAGAGCAGCCTGGCCGAGCGGCTGCACGCCGCGTTCGGCTACCGGCTCGTCCGGACCGGCGAGATGCTCCGCGAGGCGATCCGCCGCGGCGACAACCTCGGCGCGCGGGTCGAGAACCACCTGGCGCGCGGCGACCTCGTGCCCGACCTCCTCATCTTCGAGCTGCTCGCGCTGAACCTCCGCTCCCCCGACCGCGTCCGGCTCCTCTTCGACGGCTTCCCCCGGACCCTCGGCCAGGTCCGGCTCCTCGAAGGGTTCGAGCGCAAGCTCGGCTTCAAGATCGACTCGTACCTCGACGTCGACGTCTCCCGCGCCGAGGCGATCGCCCGGATGACCGGCCGTCGCGTCTGCCCCGTCTGCGGGACCACCTACCACCTGATCGCCCGGCCGCCGAAGCGTCCCGAGACCTGCGACCTCGACGGGTCGCCGCTCGAGAAGCGGAAGGACGACACGATGAAGGTCGTCGAGTTCCGCCAGCGGCTCTACGACGAGCAGACCGAGCCGATCCTCGACCACTACCGGACGGCGTACCCGGGTCACTTCCACGCCGTCAACGGCGAGCAGTCGCTGGACGCCGTCTACGCCGAGACCTGCCGCGTCCTCGACCTGACCCCGCGCTGAGGCCGGTCCCCCGGGGCCCGACGTCTGCGGCGAGGCCCGGTCATCCTTTCGACAGCCGAGGAGCCGGCATGCTTCCCATCGTGGCCGTCCTCGTCGCCCTCCAGGCCCCCGCCGCCGACGGCCCCTCGAAGCCGGTCGCCCCGCAGACGGCCCCGGCCGCCGGCGCCGAGTACAAGGTCGTCTTCGGGTATTACGAGCTGAAGAAAGAGCCGATCGCGGCGGGCGAGCTGGTCGCGGGCCGGGGGAAGCTCTACCAGTTCCTCGAAGGGTCGGCCGAGGTGATCGTGATCGACCCGGCGCGGCGGTCGATCACGATCCTCGACCTCCGGCGTCAGGCGATGGCGGTGGTCGGCTTCGCCGAGGTCGAGGAAGGGGTGGCGGCGATCCGCAAGGAGATGCGCGAGTCGATCGCCGAGCTGGAGAAGAAGGGGACGCGCGCCGACCGGGTCGCGGCCGACATCGAGCGCGACCAGCTCGAGACCCGGTTCCGGGCGACCTACGACGAGCCCGAACATCGACTCCGGCTCGCCAACGCCTGCATCCAGGTCGAGTCCGTCGGCGAGCCCGAACCCGACGAGGCCCGGCTGGTCGGCCTGGGAAAGGCCCTGGTGCTCCTGACGGAGCTCCGGGCCATCCGCGCGGCCGACAGCCTGGCCCCGTTCGCGAAGGTCGAGGCGATCGAGGCGATGGTCGCCGGCCGGAAGCTCCGCCCGACCGAGATGACGTTCGTCTTCCGCCTGGCCGGCCCGCCGAAGAAGTATCGCTGGACCTACAAGCTCACCCCGACCATCACCGACCGCGAGCGCGAGGCGCTCGCGCGGATCGACGACCTCCTGGGCCGGACCCGCCGGCTCGACCTCGATCGCTACGACCGGCTGCTCGAAGCCGACGAGATCCAGCCGCGCGTGCCTAAGGGGTGATCGGCCCGGCCCGGCTCAGCCCTCGACGACCTGGCCTTCCATCGCCGCCCGGAGCAGTCGCGGCATCGCCTGCTCGACCTTCGAGGCGGTGGCCTCCTCCTGCTCGAGGTTCGCCGAGAGCAGTTCCACGAGGTCGTCGCGCTCCATCTCCTTCGCCGACGCGACGAGTCCCCGGTAGCTCGCGATCTCGTAGTGCTCGACCTTCGACACCGCCGAGGCGATGGCGCAGTCGAGGACCGTCGGGTTCTTCTTCGTCTCCTTCATCGTCTTCTCGACCTCCGCGACCAGGCCCTCGGCGACGTCGCACTTGACGCGTTTGGGCTTGGATTCGAGCGCCGCGAAGGCCCGCTTGAGGACCTCGACCTGGCCCTCGGTCTCGGCGATGTGGCCCTGGATCATCGCCCGGAGCGTCGGGTGGGTCGCGTTCTCGAGCATCGCCCGCTGGCCGGCGAGGAATCGCTTCTCCGCGTCGTGGATGTCGGACATTTCTTCGAGGAAGAGCGCTTCGAGCGTGGCGACGTTCTTCATGGCGACCTGCCTCCGTCGTGGCCGGGAAGTGCGGGGAATCCCGACGGCCTGACAGGGCAACCTCGATGCCGTCGCCGCGAGAATCGGCCGGGCAACGATGCGGTCAACTCCCGGCGGGGAGGTCGCGACGGGAGAAGGCCGCGAGCGCGACGCCGACGGCGGCGACTCCCAGCCCGATCAGGGTCGCGACGTTGGGCCCCAGCGTCTTGCCCGAGGAGACGACCTCGACCGGGTTGTATGCCCGGAAGATCGAGAACTTCTCGATCGGCTTCCACTCCTCCATCCCCGGCATGTTCGCCACGACGGTGAGGATGAAGCTCCCCAGGGTCAGGACCGAACCGATCAGGTTCGGCCTCCATCGGGCGCGGTCGAGCGACGACGCCACCAGCGTGAACCCGAAGACGGCGAACCCGAGCGACGCGAGGTTGGCCGCGGGGCCGAGGACCAGCGCGAGCGGGGGCGGGTCGGCCACCGTGTTGTACCGGAGGCCCGCCGCGTGGCCGGCCACCAGCCCGGCCGCGAGCCCGACCAGGCCGAGGACGGCCGCGAGGACGTGCGAGAGGAGGTAGGCCGATCGCGCGACGGGGCGCGAGAGGATCAGGTCCATCGTCCCGCGCTCGAGGTCTCCCGCCGCCGCGAACGACCCGCGGCCGATCGCCCAGGCGACCACCGGCAGGAGGATCATCGGCAGGTTCCACCAGTTCATCTCGATCACCACAGACGTCACGTCCATCATCGCCAGGCCCGACCGCCGGGCGACCCGCGCGAGGTCGTCCGGGTTGCCCCGGGCGATCGCCTCGCGGATCTGCGCCTCGAATCGCGCGGTGCGGTTGACGCCCAGCCACCCCAGGGAGAAGAGGGCGAGCGTCGAGAGGGCGAGGGTCCACCGGGCCTCGACCAGGATCCGGACCGCCAGGACGCCGAGCACCTTCATCCGTCGCCCTCCCCGTCGTCCACCGCGCCCGGGCCGTGGTAGCGGTCGTACAGGCCCTTGAGGTCCTCGGTCCCGATCGCGAGGTCGACCACGCCCGCCTCGCGGAGCCAGTCGAGCAGCGGCCCGACCTCGCCGGCGTGCTCCAGGAGCAGGACGTCCCCCCTCCGCTCGCGGAGGGTCAGCCCCAGCGATTCGGGCAGGGACTCGGGCGGCCCGCCGCCGAACCGGAGCAGGAGCAGCCGCACCCGATTACGCCTCGCGTGCATGTCCTCGATGTGCATCAGGCGGCCCCGGCGCATGATGGCCACCCGGTCGGCGACCTCCTCGACCTCGGGCAGGACGTGCCCCGAGAAGATGACCGTCTGGCCGGCCCGCTTCGCCTCGCGGACCAGGCCGAGCACGTCCGACCGCGCCGAGGGGTCGAGCGCCGAGGTCGGCTCGTCGAGGATGAGGATCTCCACCGGGTCGGCGAACGCCTGCGCCAGCGCCAGTTTCTGCTTCATCCCGGTCGAGTAGTTCCGGACCGTCCTCCGGAGGTCGAGCTTCATCATCCGCTCCGCGATCGCGACCGCCCGGTCGAGCCCCACGCCCCCCCGCAGCGAGGACAGGAACTTGAGCAGGCCGAATCCCGTGAAGGATCCGATCAGCCGGAGCTCGCCGGGCAGGTACGAGACCCGGTCGCGGACCTCGACGCTCCGCCGCCAGGGGTCCAGCCCCGCCACCCGGGCGTGCCCGGCAGTCGGCCTAATCAGTCCGAGCAGCAGCCGGATCGCGGTCGTCTTCCCCGAGCCGTTCGGGCCGAGGAGGCCGAACACCTCCCCCCTCATCACCGAGAGGTCGAGGCCGTGGAGGGCCGTGACCGAGCCGTAACGTTTCGCGAGGGAGGACGTCTCAATGATCGGCCCCGTCGCGTCGTCCCCGTTCATCGCCATCCGTCAACCTCGATCCCCCGGCAGCGTCGCGTCAACGTCGGTAAACAAGCGGTCGGAACCGATCGGGAACGGAGCCGCGGGCCGTCCTGGCCCTGATCAGGGCCGCGGTGGAAAAAAGAACCAATTTCCACCGATTTGTCGCCTAACAAACGCCAAAACCCTTGCCATTCCATAAATTCAAGCGTATTCTGGGTAAAGTAAGCAAACATGAGAGATTCGGCGAAGTTGTCCGGGAGCTTGCCTCAGAATTACCGACGCCCTTGCCCGAGGAGGGACAGAACCAGTCGACGCGCCGGCAAGAATTCGCTCGCGAGCGACTCGGGGCGGCATCGAGGTCCCGGACCATCGCGGATCGATTCACAACCAAGTGGGCGGGGAGACAGCTCCCGGGGCATGACGTCCGGGGAGTTGGACCCGATACTTTAGTCAGGCTAAAGAAGGGAGACGGGTCGAAGCTGACCCTCGCTCCTTTCACCCAAGAGTTTGCATCCATGAGTCGCATCCAAGGCTCGAACTGGCCGGATCAATCCCGCCCGCTGCTGCACGTCTTCGAAGCGCCCCGGGAGTCGACGTCGACGCCGAAGGGGGGGGTGCTCCGCTGGCTCATCGACGGCTTCCCCGCGATCGTCCTCATCTGGACTCAGGAGCAGTGGTCGGACCTCGAGGTCCGGCCGACGGACGCTCAATTTCATCCCCAGGGATTCTGGTGTGCCCTCCGCATGGAGTGAACAGGCGGACGGCGGAGGTCGGATCGTCGGTGAACAGGCCGGACACTCCCGCATCGGCGAGGTGTCCGGCCTGCCCCCCCGCGCCGTCGGCGTTGACGGTGTAGACCAGGACGGGGATGCCGGCCCGGCGACACTCGGCCAGGACGTCGGCCCTCGGGATGCCCGTCGAGCCCCCCCGGCGATCCGAGGCAACGCCGAGGCCGAGGGATGCCGCCGCGACGTGGTACGCGTTGGCTCCGACGAGCCCGCGGACGTACTCGGCCGGGCGGTGGAGCGGCCAGGCGACGAGGACGCCGGTCGCGACCGACGGGGCCGACGCGGCGACCCGGGCCACCTCGGGATGGTCGAACGAGGAGGCGAGGACGCGGTCGGCGGCCCCGAGTCGGCCGATCGTCGCGATCACGGCCTCGGCGAGCCGCGGGTCGCCGTCGGACGCCGTCTTCAGCTCGACGTTCGCCATCCAGTCGAGTCCCGCCGTCAACGCCAGGGCCTCCTCCAGGGTCGGGACGCGGACCAGGCCCGAGGCGAAGCGGGCCCGGTCGGCGGGGTCGAGCCCCCCGTCGGTGCCGAACCCCCGCGCCGCCCTCGGGCCGCCCTCGGGGCGGAGGAACCACGAGCCGGCGTCGAGCCGACGGATCTCGTCGAGGTCGAACTCGGCCGCGAGATAGCCGAGGTCGGCCCTCGGGTCGCCGGGGAAGGCCTCGGCCACGTCGGTCGTCCGGAGGAGCGAGTCGTCGTGGAGGACGATCGGGACACCGTCCCTCGTCAGGCGGACGTCGAACTCCCAGGCGTCGGCCCCGCGGCGATGGCCGATCCGGGCCGCCTCCAGGGTGTTCTCGGGCGCGTGGAACGAGTCGCCCCGGTGGGCGACGACCATCGGCCGGCCGGCCCCGCCGCGGAATGCCTCGCGGAACCGGTTGGGCCGACGGCCGCTCACCGACGACGACGACGGACCGGGGGGAGGCCCCCGCCCTGTCGGCGGAGGGCGCCCTGATCGACGGCGGCCGCGATCCCGCCCAGGTTGTTGAAGGTGGCCGGCGGCGCGGCGATCATCCCGGCCCCGTAGTACGAATTGCCGTAGGAGACGCCCTGCCCGGGGTACCCGCCGAAGCCCTGGTTGAATCCGCCCCCGCCGAAGGCATTGCCCCCGTGGAACGGCACGGCGAACGAGAAGCCGGCCCCATTGACCGCGCCTCCCCCCCCGAAGCCGCCCTGGGCGAAGCCGTTGTTCACCCCGCCCGCGAAGAAGGCCTGGCCCCGGGCGAGAGCGGGGGCGGCGACGGCGACGGCGAGCGCGGCGAAGGCCGGCGCGAGGCCCGATGCGAGCCGACGGACGGTGAGGTACATGGCTGGGATTCCTGGTAGGTCGGCGAGCCGGCATCCTGAATCCATGATCGCGATCCGGCGGACCTGCAGTCCGGGCCGGTCATCGACGCGTGGCTCCCGGCCTCATCATAGCGGACGCGTCCAGCCTTTGCACCGGACAGGTCCCTTGACAATCCCACGGCCGCCTTCTTGAGGCGGTCATCCGCTACGACAAGGGAGGGCGGCCGTAGTACGCCAACGCCGGCCGATCAGGAATGCCGCGATGACCCGGCTGGGCGCCCAGATGTGCCTGCCGTTCCACACGGGCGATATCGTCGAGCAAGGGGACGAAGGATTGCGCCCGGCGCGCCATCGCGTCGGGGGTACCGACGTACCTGATCGGCTCGGACCGGCGGTAACCGAGGTGGCTTAGGGAAGGGGACGCGCGGCTGGTCTAGGGCATGAACCGCCCATAGCGCTCTTTTTCGCACTGCCCTTGACCTCGGTGACCAATCCCCATAGCATCCTGCTGACCAAGATCGCACAGAGTCCTCGCCGGGCGTAGAAACCCGGCCGGATGGCCCCGCTGGGGCACGGTCTTGGGATGGGCGCTGAAACCCAGAACGAGGACGCCATGACAGAGCGTCTGCGAGACCAGATTGCGCAATTGAGGGCGATCACGCCCCAGCTCCACGCCGTCACCGATGAGGCGGCGCGGATCGTGCACATCGTCGAGTCGTTCCTCGGCGAGGAATGCAAGCTCGGCCTCACGGCCTGCACCGATTTCGACCACGATTTCGATAACGGCTTCGACTTCTTTCATCGGCTCGAGTACGGCCGGATCGACGGGCAGTTCCGGTTGATCGTCTACGATGTCATGCGGGACCCGGACGGGGAAGAATCCCCACGCAATCGGGCGGCGTGGATCAACCACACCCGCGAAGTGAAGCTGCGGACAATCGAGCACATCCCCGACCTCCTGGCCAAAATCGGCACGAAGGTCCAGTCGACGATCAATCAGACCCGGGCCGCGACGATCAAGGTGGGCGAGCTCCTCCGGGATCTCGGGATTTCCGAGAAGGGCGTGAAGTCATGACCTTGACGATCACGCTCCGCCTCCAGGTCCGGGCGGACGCTCCCGTCCGAAATGACGCTCCGAAAGAATGGCCGCGTCCCAGGCAAACCTATTTCGACTGGTACAAAGCCGAGGACTGGGGAGCGGCCTGCGAAGCAGTCTCACGCCATGGCGACCGGCCCGTCGTCGAGAGCCCACTCCAGATGAAGTTCCCGTGGTGCGACGACTGAGTGCGGCGGACTTCTGCTTCCTCCTCAGCTCGCTGGCCGAGTTGAGGAGGGAGGGGCCTCGCCTGATCCGGCCCGCTGGACCTCGGCCACCAGCCACTTGATCATCTCGCCCAATGAGGCGAACGCGGGCGTCTCGCCCTCCTGGAGCCGCAGGAACGCCGCCGTCACCAGGTCTTTCGGGTCGCAGGAGCGTGGGTCCAGCCGCTCCGTCGCCGCGAGCACGCGCGGGTAGCAGACGGCGAGCAGATCGCGCCATGCGTCCTGCTGGCCACACCAGCTCCGCATGAGGCCGTCCATGGCCGGATTGTAGCCGGTTGCGCGAAGCGGCGGGACACCCTATCCTCTCCTCCTATGACCGACGCCCCGCCCCTCGACCCCGCCGACCATGCCGAGGACTTCGCGCGCCGATACGAATTCTCGCTCGACCAATACTGCACGATACGCATTCAGGAGCTGGGCATCCCCGACGACAAGAACGGCGAGGAACACCCGCTCCGCCCCAGGACCTGGCGTGCGTTCGTCCTCGATGAGAGGTCGGGTGGCTTCACGAGCCGGGGCATCACGGTCAATTCGGGCGTGCTCAATCCCGACCTGCTCAAGGGCAAGAAGGGTGGCCGCATCTGGCCGAAGGCCCGACTCCGCGACCGCATCGACGCGATCATTGCCCATGAGTGTGAGGAGGACCGGCTCGGGAGTCACGAAGCGGCGTTGAAGCAGGCCCCGAAGACCGATCTGCCTGTCACGGATGGGGCGAGGCGCATCCTCCGGGCGATGGGGCGGTGAGGATCACGCGATCTCGCGCGCGCCGGCGATCCATTCGTCCTTCCGCTTCCATCCCCAATAGGTGAACCGGTACGCCGACTCATCCCCGCGGGCGAAGGAGTGCCCCAGGACCACGAACCGCGCCGCCGCCAGCTCGCGGAAATCGGGGCGGGACGCCTCGTCCACCTCCACCCGCTCGCCGGAGGCGATGCGGCGGAGCAACGCCCGCGCCGACGTCGAGAGCCGGCCGTCGGGCGGGGCGTAGCGTTCGCGCTCGATCCGCTCCCATTCCCGATCCAGGATCGCCTCGCGATGTTCCAGGCCCCAGGCGGTGAACCGGAATTCCGATCCCCCCTCGTCCGCCGGCTCCATGATCCCGGCGGCGGCGAGCTCGCGGTAGGCGGGGAGCCGCCGGTCGGTCACCGGCAGCCGGAGGCCCTTCATGCGGAGCCGGAGCGTGGCGACGGCGGATTCGGAGAGGTTGAGCGTGTCGGGCATGGCGTCCTCCTGGGTAGGGCCATGGTAGCCCGGCGGTCCCCGGGCGGGAACGCGGGTTTCGCCCCGGCCGACGGCCGCAGGCCCCCCTGCCCGACATCTTGTGCCCCGGAACGGCCCCGGTATAATGGGCGATGTCGAAGGCGGAGGGGATGGGCACCTGTCACGAATCTGTCACGGCACGTCCTGTGCACTCGCCCGACGGGTGCCCTGCAATCCCAGCCCGCCCGCGACCGGCCGCAGCCCGTAACGCCGGAAATCGCAACGGGTTCCAGACAACATCCCGGCAATCGCCCTGCACGTGCCCGTAGCTCAACTGGATAGAGCGCTAGCCTCCGAAGCTAGAGGTTGCAGGTTCAAGTCCTGCCGGGCACACTTCCCGGACGAATCCGAGCCCGGACCTCCCCGACCGGGGGATCTCCGGGCTCCTTCGTTCATCCTTGCCCGACGGGCCGTCGTCGGTGTCGACGGCGGCCTCGACCGGCCGTAGGGCCGGGCCGGGAGGGCCGATCCCGAGCGCCGGAGGCACGCCGCGATGCCGATCGTCGTCCCGCTGATCCTCCTCTCGGGAGCCTTCATGGGAGCCGACGACGCCCCGCCCGGCGACGCGAATCGGCCGTCGCCGCTCGACGCCGCGACCGTCGCGAAGCGTCCCGCCCCGGGGACGGTCGTCCCGGGCGGGATCGAGTACGCGCGAGACGGCAAGTCGGTCGTCTTCCTCAAGTCCGAGTCGACCGGACTGGACCGGGTCCTCTGGCGGGCCGAGGTCGACGGCGACCGGCCCCCCCGCGTCGTCGCCCGGCCCCCGGGCGCGGGCAACACCGAGGCCAACGTGTCGAAAGAGGAGGCCCTCCGCCGCGAGCGGATGCGGGTCGTCGACACCGGGATCACCGCCGTCGTCCGCGCGGCGGACGCCGACGTCTCGGTCGTCCCCCTCGGCGGCGACCTCTATCTCCGCCGGGGCGACGGCCCGCTCGGGCGCCTGACCGAGACGGCCGCCCCCGAGATCGACCCCAGGCCCAGCCCCGACGGCACGAAGGTCGCCTTCGTCCGCGACAAGGACCTGTTCGTCCTCGACGTCGCCTCCCGGGCCGAGACCCGGCTCACGACCGGCGGCGGCGACGGCCTCGCGTCCGGCCTGGCCGAGTTCATGGCCGAGGAGGAGATGGACCGCCACACCGGCTACTGGTGGTCACCCGACGGGGCCATGATCGCCTACCAGGAGACCGACGAGCGGCACATCCCCCCGTTCTCGATCGTCCACGACGGGGCCGCCACCCCCTCAGTCGAGACCCATCGCTACCCCTTCCCCGGCGCGGCGAATGCCCGGGTCCGCGTCGGGGTGATCCCCTCGGCCGGCGGCCCGACCCGCTGGCTCGACTTCGACGAGCCCGGCCGCGAGTTCTACCTCGCCCGCCTGGCCTGGGAGTCGCCGAGGTCCCTCCTTGTCCAGCGCCTCTCACGCGACCAGAAGCTCCTGCGGCTCCTCCGCGTCGGCGCCAGGAACGGCCGGACCGACCTGCTGGTCGAGGAGAAGGCCGACACTTGGGTGAACCTGAACGACGACCTCAGGCCGACCCCCGGCACGGGCGAATTTGTCTGGGCGAGCGAGCGGTCGGGGTTCAAGCACCTGGAGCTGCGCGACAAGGACGGCGACCTCGTCCGGGAGCTGACCCAGGGCCCCTGGGCCGTCGACTCGGTCGCCGCGGTCGACCCCTCGCGGCGCGAGGCCTGGTTCACCTCCGGCAAGGACGACGTCCTCGGATCCAGGCTCTACCGGGTCTCGCTCGACGGCGGCACGGTCGCGACGGTCACCCCCGAGCCGGGGACGCATAAAGTCGTGGTCGCGCCCGACGGCAACACGTTCGTCGATACCCACTCGACGGCCGCGAAGCCCCCGACCACGACGATCCGCGACCGGTCGGGCAAGGCCCTCCGGACGCTCGACGACGCGGGGGAAGACCCGAGGCTCGCCCGGCTCGCGCTCACGCCCCCCGCCTTCGTCACGTTCCCGAGCCGCGACGGGACGACGCTCCACGGGACCTATTACGCCCCGAAGTCTCGGAGGATGGGCGAGAAGGCCCCCCTGGTCGTGATGCTCTACGGCGGGCCCCACGTCCAGTACGTGACCGACTCGTGGGCGATGACCGCCGACCTCCGGGCCCAGTACCTGACCGAGCGCGGGTTCGCCGTCTGGAAGATGGACAACCGCGGGTCGGCCCGCCGCGGCCACGCCTTCGAGGCGGCCCTGCACCGGGACATGGGGTCGGTCGAGGTCCGCGACCAGGTCGACGGCGTGAAGTTCGCCGCGAAGCGATGGCCCGAGGTCGACGCGGCGCGGGTCGGCGTCAACGGCCGGAGCTACGGCGGGTACATGACCCTCCGGTGCCTGACCGAGGCCCCCGACGTCTTCGTCGCGGGGGTCGCCGAGGCCCCGGTGACCGACTGGGACGGCTACGACACCTGCTACACCGAACGGTACATGGACACGCCCGAGAAGAACCCCGAGGGCTACAAGCGGGCCTCCGTCCTGTCGCGGGTCGACCACCTCCGGGGCCGACTCCTGATCCTCCACGGCCTGATCGACGAGAACGTCCACTTCCGCCACACGGCGCGGCTGGTCTCGGCCCTCGTGGCGGCGGGCAAGCCGTTCGAGGTCGTGCCGATGCCCGAGGAGCGGCACTCGTCGCGGAGGCCGGAGAGCCGGACGTATGAGGTGGAGCGCCTCGTCGCGTTCTTCGAATCGGCGCTGGGCCCGCCGTCGCGCTGAGGCCCGGCCGGATTCGCGGCGGGGCGATTGCGTCGGAGGCACCGTCGTGCGACAAAGGCGGGACCCCTGCCCGACTCCGCGCCCTGCCGGCCCGCCCCGGAGCCGATCGACGTGCCCAGCCCCGCCGAGCCCGACCCCCTCCTCCGCCACTCGCGCCGCGAGGCCGTCGTCATCGGCCTCGCCTGGCTCGCCGCGACCCTCTATTGCTGCACGTATTCCTACCTGTTCGGCTACATCCGCGAGGGCCGACCGCTGACCCGGGATGACGTCCGGCCGATCCTCGGCGTCCCGTCGTGGGCCTTCTGGGGCTACCTCGTCCCCTGGGGAGTGGCCGCCCTGTTCACCCTCTGGTTCGCCGGCTGGTTCATCGCCGACGACGACCTCGGGCTCGACCACGCCGGCGAGCTCGAGGGGGATATCCGCGAGGCCCCCGGCCGTGAATGACGACCCGATCCAGACCCACCCGGCGACGGTCGTGGCCCTGGCCCTCTTCACGCTCGTCTCGCTCGGCCTGGGGGTCGTCGCCAACCTCGCGGCGGGCCGGAAGTCGGGCTTCCTCCGGAAATACTTCCTGGGCAACCGGTCCCTCGGCGCCTTCGCCGTGGCGCTGACGGCCGCCGTGGTCAGCGGGGGGACGTTCCTCGGGTACCCCTCTTTTGTCTACAAATATGGATGGATCGTCGGCCTCTGGATCTCGTCGTTCATGGTCGCGCCGCTGACGGTCCTGGGGGTCCTCGGCAAGCGGGTCGGCCACCTCGCGCGGCGGACCGGGGCGATCACGCTGCCGGACCTCCTCCGCGAGCGGTTCGGCAGCCCGGCCCTCGGCCTGATCACGAGCCTCCTGATCATCTTCTTCCTGAGCTGCTTCCTCGTCGCCCAGTTCAAGGCGGGGGGGGTGCTAATGAAGATCGTCCTGCCGTCGAGCACATACAGCTGGGCGGGGATCGAGGACTTCGCGGCCAAGGCCGACCCGGGCTACGTCGTCGGCCTGCTGATCTTCACCGCGACGGTGGTCGCCTACACCGCGTACGGCGGCTTCCTGGCGGCGATCTGGACCGACGTCTTCCAGTCGATCGTGATGGCCGTCGGAGTCCTGATCCTCCTCCCCCTGGCGCTCTGGCGGGCCGGCGGGCTCGCCGAGGCGACGGTCCGGGGGATGGACCTCGTGGGCGACGGGTTCGCCTTCGGCCCCGGGGCGGGGCGGGCCTTCCACCCGATCGGCCTGGCCTTCTCGTTCTTCGTCATGTGGGCCATCACCGGCATGGGCCAGCCCTCGACGCTGGTCCGCCTGATGGCCTTCCGCGACTCGAAGACCCTCCGCTACTCGATCCTGTATATGACCGTCTATAACATGATCGTGTATATCCCGATCATCTTCATCTTCGTGGCCGCGCGGAGCATCCTGCCGAACCTGGCGAACCCCGACGAGGTGATGCCGCGCCTGGTCGTCACCCTCGCCAACCCGTACCTCGCCGGCCTGATCCTCGCCGCGCCGTATGGCGCGGTGATGAGCACGGTGAGCGGCTTCCTGCTGATCGTCGCCTCGGGCCTGGTCCGCGACGTCTACCAGCGGTTCCTCAGGCCCCGGGCCTCCGAGCGGGAGATCGCGCGGGCGAGCTACGTCGCGACGGCGGGCGTGGGCCTGGTCGTCGCCGTCTTCGCGCTCCGGCCTCCGCAGTTCCTCCAGCTGATCGTCGTCTTCGCCAGCGCGGGGATGGCCGGCTCGTTCCTCGTCCCCGCGCTGCTGGCGGCCTTCTGGCGGCGGGCCAACGCCGCCGGAGCGGTCGCGGCGATGCTCGCCGGGGCGGGGGTGACGCTCTCGCTCTACGCCTACGGGTCGTATCTCGGCTTCCGCGGCGTCGACCAGGGGATCGGGCCCCCCTCGTCGGGGTTCGGCGCCTATTACCTGCTCGGCCTCGAGCCGTGCGTCTGGGGGATCGGCTCGTCGCTGGCGGCGGGCGTGGTCGTCAGCCTGATCACCCGGCCGCCCGACCCGAGGCGGGTCTCGCTGATGTTCGACGTCCGGCCGGCGGGCGCCCCGGCCCCCGCCACCCTCGACCTCCGACCCGACCTCGCGACCTGAGCCCAGACCCCCGGGAGGTGCCGACCGATGAACGAGCCGATCCGGATCGCGGGCGTGCAGATGGAACCGAAGCTCGGCGAGGTGGCCGCGAACCGCCACGCGATCCTCGCCCGGCTCGTCAAGGCCGCGGGACGCGGGGCGAAGCTCGTCGTCTTCCCCGAGTGCGCCCTGACCGGCTACGGCTTCGCCGATCGGGACGAGGCCCTCCTCCATGCCGAGCCGATCCCGGGCCCGAGCACGTCGGCGATCCGATCCGCCTGCGCCGACCTCGGCGTCCATGCCATCTACGGGCTCCTGGAGCGGGACGGGGACCGGCTCTACAACGCCTGCGTCCTGGTCGGGCCCTCGGGCGTCGTCGGGTCGTATCGGAAGATCCACATGCCTTACATCGGGGTCGACCGGTTCGTCGACCCGGGCGACCGTCCGTTCGCGGTCCACGAGGCCGGCGGCCTCCGGGTCGGGATGCACATCTGCTACGACGGCGGCTTCCCCGAGTCGTCGCGGGTGCTCGCCCTGCTCGGGGCCGACCTCCTCGTCCTGCCCACGAACTGGCCGACCCACGCCGAGTGCGCGGCGGAGCACATGATCTCGACCCGGGCGATGGAGAACGTCGTCTACGCGATCGCGGTGAATCGGGTCGGCGAGGAGCGCGGGTTCCGGTTCATCGGCCGGAGCTCGATCGCGGGCACCGGCGGCGAGCGGCTGGCCTTCGCCGGACCGGATCTGGAAGAGATCCTCGTCGCCGACATCGACCCGGCCCGGGCCCGGACGAAGCGGCAAGTCCGGGTCGCCGGCAAGCACGAGATCGATCGGTTCGCCGACCGCCGGCCCGAGTTCTACGGGCCGATCGTCGAGCCGATCGGCTGAGCGAGGCCGGCGTCCGGCCGCGGTCCCGGGTGCGACCCACACCGGGCCCGCGCCGATCCGCGTTGATGACTTCGGCGAGGCCCGCTAGGATGCCCCGGCCCAGGATGGGCCGAACCCCGAGAAAGGATTCTCCATGCCGACCGCCGCCGCCCCCCCCGCCCTCTCGGTCGTGATCGCCTCGGTCAACGGCTGGGACGTGCTCGGCCCCACCCTCGACGCCCTCGACTCGCTGCCCGAGCGTGACCGGCTCGAAATCGTCGTCGTCGACGTCGTCGGCGGCGAGACCCGCGACCGGCTCCGGTCGCACTGGCCCCGCGTCGAGCTGATCGAGGTCGACGACGCCGCCCGCCCCGGCATCCCGGCGCTCCGGTTCCGCGGCGTCCGCCGGTCGCGGGGCGCGCTCGTCGCCATGATCGAGGACCACGGGACGGTCGACCCGGGCTGGGCCGGGGCCCTGATCGAGGCGCATCGCGACCCGACCCTCGGCGCCGTCGGGGGTGCGGTCGAGAACGGCCGCGTCGGCCTGGTGAACTGGGCGGCGTTCTTCTGCGAGTACACGCCGTACATGGCCCCGGTCGTCGAGGGAGACCACGCCGACCTGCCGGGGAACAACATCGCCTACAAGCGGCCCCACCTCCTCCGCCACGCGGGGGAGCTGGAGCGGGGCCGGTGGGAGTCGTGGATCAACGACCGCCTCCGCGCCGACGGTGTGAGGCTCGCGTCGACGAACGCGGCCGTCGTCCGCCACATCAAGCCGTTCGGCCTCGTGCATTTCCTGGTCCAGCGGTTCCACTTCGCCCGCTCGTTCGCCGGGATGAGGCGCGCCGACCAGTCGGCCGCGACCCGGGTCGTCTACGGCCTCGGCTCGCTCGCCCTGCCGGTCCTGCTCCTGTTCCGCGTGACCCGGACGGCGATGGCCAAGCGTCGCCACGTCGGCCGGTTCCTGGCCGCGGTCCCCCTGATCGCGCTGTTCTTCGCCGTCGGGGCCGTCGGCGAGATGCTCGGCTACCTGTTCGGGCCGGGCAAGAGCCTGGCGCGGGTCGAATGAGCGCGGGGCCCGGCCTGAGCGTCATCGTCGCCGCGACCTGGTCGGCCGAGGCCGCGGGGCGGACGGTCGCCTCGATCGGCGGGGGCGACGGGGTCGAGGTGATCGTCGTCGCGTCGCCCGATCTCGGGCCGCCCGGCCCCAGGGCCGGGGGTGTCCGCTGGATCGCGGGCGACGGCCGGGGCGCTCCGAGGCTCCGGCGGCTCGGGGCCGACGCGGCCCGGGGAGCCATCTGCGCCTTCCTCGAAGACTCGTGCCTCGTCGGGCCGGGATGGCTCCGGTCGGTCGAGTCGGCCTTCCGGGACGGCCGGGCCCTCGCCGCGACCGGCCCGGTCGAGCAGGCGGCCGGGGCCTCCGCGGTCGATTGGGGCGTCTATCACGCCGAGTACGCCCCCTTCGCGGCCCGCAGCGGCCGGGGCGTCACGCCCGACGTCCCCCGGCCGGGCCGTCGGCTGGCCGGGATCAACTTCGCCTGCCGTCGCGAGGCGCTCGGCCCTTCGCCGGCGATCCGCGAGGCCGAGGTCGCCGCGAGGTGCGCCGGGGCGATCGCCGTGGTCGACGGGATGGGCGTGGTCCACGACCGGGGCTACCGATGGGCGGAGGCCCTGGCCGACCGTCGCCGGTTCGGCCGCGAGTTCGGCCGCGGCCGGTGGTCGGACCGGCCCGGCCCCCTCTGCCGGCTCGGCCTGGCCGCCGCCCCGGCGATCCTCGGCGTCCAGCTCGCCCGGCTTGTCGGCTGCGTCGCGACCCGGCCGCGGCTGCTCGGCCCGCTCCTGAGATCGTCGGCGACGACCCTCGCCCTGCTCACGGCGTGGTCGGCGGGGGAGGCGGAGGGGTGGGCCCGGGCGGCACGGGCCGCGTCGCGACGACGTGGAAGAGCGGCCCGACCCGTCGCATCATCGCCTGGCCCACCCTCGTCGATGCGAGCCGATTGTACGCGAGTCCCATCGCCCGGGTGATCGGCCCGGCGTGGTCCATGTCGGACGGGGCCAGGATCGGGGCCCGGATCGACCCACGCCCGAACGGGCTCCGGGCGATTGTCCGCGTCCATTCCGCGTAGGAGAGCGTCCGGATCGCTCGGAAGTCGACCCGACGCACGAACTTGACGTAAGCCTCCATCCACCGCCTCGGCAGGTAGCCCACGCCCCAGACGCCGACGTGGGGCTCGGGCGCGAGGCTGAACCGGTTCGGGCTCGCCAGGAAGAGCCGGCCCCCCGGCATGAGGGCCCGGTACGCCTCGGCGAGGGTCGCCGCCTGGTCGGCGACGTGCTCGATGACGTCCCCCGCGACCACGGCCGCGAACGTCTGGTCGCCGAACGGGATCCGCTCGGCGTTGCCGCAGACGAGCCCGACCGACCCGAGTCCCGCCTCGTCGAGCCGCTTCCTCGCCACCAGGAGCCACCGCATCGCGACGTCGAGGCCGACCAGCCCCTCGCGATCCCCGGCCGTCGCCGCGAGGAACGAGCCGGACCCGCAGCCGAGGTCGAGCCAAGGGCCCCCCGGCAGGCCCGGCCCGAGCGCCTCGGCCCACGCCCACGACCTCGGGCCGGACGTCAGGATGTGGCCGACTTGCCGGGCCTGGAGGTCCGGCGTCACCTCGGGGCAGAGGTCATAATAGAAATCGAGCAGGCCCCGGAAGTCCAGCCGGTCGTACGCGGCGTCGAGCCTGAGGGCGAATTCCCAGTCCTCGGCGTTCGGGAGGTAGCCGTCCTCGGCCGTCCGGAGGTCCGGGATTCCGCGGAGGGATCGATACGAGGCCGGGCAAGACCGACACCGCCGGGTGTCCCCCCCGTCGTCGAGCGGTCCGAGGCAGGCCGGGCAGACGGGGACGAGCATGGCGGGGCCCGCCGGGGCGATTGGATCGAGCGGCGGGCCATGTTACAACGACACGTCCCGGCCCGCCACGCGGCCTTCGCCATCGTCGGCCGGATCGGGCCCGCGGGACTCCCCGAGGAACCTCCCAGGTGAACTCCGGCCTCCCTCCCGGCGGCCGTCGCCCGCCCCTGCCGATCGACGCCGCGATCCCCGCGATCCTCGACCGGGTCGCGGCCCGTCGCACCCTCGTCCTGGTCGCCCCGCCGGGGGCGGGCAAGACGACGAGGGTCCCGCCGGCCCTGGTCGGCTCGGGCCTCCTGGCCCGCGAGCATCCGAACCTGATCCTGCTCCAGCCGAGGCGGGTGGCCGCCCGCTCGGTCGCCGCCCGGATCGCCGTCGAGAACGATTGGACCCTCGGCGACGAGGTCGGCTATCAGGTCCGGTTCGAGCGGCGGATCGGGCCGAGGACGCGGCTCCGGGTCGCGACCGAGGGGATCCTGAACCGACAGCTCGTCGGCGACCCGTTCCTCGAAGGGGTCGGTGCGGTCGTCCTCGACGAGTTCCACGAGCGGAGCATCCACACCGACCTGGCGCTGGCGATGCTCCGCGAGGTCCGGGACTCGGTCCGCGACGACCTGATCCTCGTCGTCATGTCGGCGACCCTCGACGCCGGCCCGGTGGCCGCGTTCCTGGGCGACGCCCCGATCGTCCGGGTCGAGGGGCGGGCCTTCCCGGTCGAGATCCGCTACCGGGGGTCGTCGGGGGCCCCCCTGCCCGACCGGATGGCGGGCGCGATCGAGGAGGCCCTGGCCGAGGCCCCCGGCGGGGGGCCGGGCTCCGACGTGCTCGCCTTCCTGCCCGGGGCCGAGGAGATCCGCAGGACGTCGCGGAGGCTCGCGACGACCGCCGGCCGCCTGGGGTGCCTCGTCCTGCCGCTGCACGGCTCGATGCCGTCCGACGAGCAGGACCGGGCCGTCCGACCGTCCGACCGCCGCAAGATCGTCCTGGCGACGAACATCGCCGAGACCTCGCTGACGATCGACGGGGTCTCGACCGTGGTCGACTCCGGCCTCTCGCGGCGGGCCTCGTTCGACGCCGACCGCGGGATCGACCGGCTCGAGCTGGCGCGGATCAGCCGGGCCTCGGCCGCGCAACGCGCCGGGCGGGCCGGGCGGACCCGGCCGGGTCGGTGCCTCCGGCTCTGGTCCGAGCGCGAGGAGCGGGGGATGGCCGAGGCCGACCCGGCCGAGGTCCACCGGATCGACCTGGCCGGCCCGCTCCTGGCGGTCCACGCCTGGGGCCACGCCGACCCGTCCCGGTTCGGCTGGTTCGAGCCCCCCGACCCGGGCCGGATGGCCGCCGCGGACCGGGTCCTCGAGATGCTCGGGGCGGTCCGCGACGGCAAGCTCACCGAGGTCGGCCGGGGCCTGCTCGACATCCCGGCGCCGCCCCGGCTCGGCCGGCTCTTGCGGGAGGCGGGCCGGTCTGGGCTGGTCCGCGAGGGGGCGACCGTCGCCGCGATCCTCGCCGAGCGCGACGTCCTCGCCCAGGGCGAGGGCGTCCCGCGCGACCCGGGGCACGGCCGGTCGCGCGGCGAGTCCGACGTGCTCGACCGGATCGATCGGCTCGCCGAGGCCGAGGCCGACGGGTTCCGCCCGGGTCTCCGCGACCGGGGGATCGACCCCGCCGCGGCCCGCCGCGTGGCCCAGGCCCGCGACGACCTCCTCCGGGTCGCCCGACGCTGGCCCGAGGCCGCCCCGCCCCGGCCCGAGGACGTCGACGAGGGATTGCTCCGGCTCCTCCTGGTCGCCTTCCCCGACCGCGTCTGCCGTCGCCGGGAGGCCGACTCGTCGGCCGGGCTGATGACGGGCGGGCGGGGCGTCCGGCTCGACCCCGAGTCCGTCGTCCGGTCCGGCGAGCTCTTCCTCGCCCTCGACCCCAGGGACGACGGCCGCGGCCAGTCCCGCGAGGCCCGGGTCCGGACCGCCAGCCTCGTCCGTCGCGCCTGGCTCGACGCGACCTTCCCCGACGCCGTCCGCCGCGAGAAGTCGGCGCGGTTCGACGAGGGGCGGGGGCGGGTCGTCGGCGTCCACGTCGTCCGCTATCGCGATTTGATCCTGGAGGAAGACCCCCACGTCGCCGTCGACCCTGAGCTCGCCTCGCGCGTCCTCGCCGAGGCGCTGATCCCGCGCGGGCTCGACTTCGTCCGCGAGCAGGAGGCGGGCGCGTCGTGGCTCGCCCGGTTCGACCTGCTCGCCCGCGCGATGCCCGAGGCGGGCTGGCCCGCCCTGGACGACGAGGCCGTCGCCGACCTGTTCGAGGCGGCGACCCGGGGGCGTCGGTCCGTCGAGGAGTTGGGCCGGGCCCCCTGGGCCGACCTCCTCCGCGGCCGGCTCGCGCACGCCCAGGCCCGGCTCCTCGACGTCGAGGCGCCCGAGTCGATCGCGGTGCCGAGCGGCAACCGGATCCGCCTCGCCTACGAGGCCGGCAGGCCGCCGGTCCTGGCGGTCCGGCTCCAGGAGCTGTTCGGCTGGACGGAGACGCCCCGGGTCGCGGGCGGGCGGGTCGCGGTCGTCCTCCACCTGCTCGGCCCGAACTACCGGCCCGTCCAGGTCACCGACGACCTGCGGTCGTTCTGGTCGGGCACCTACTTCCGGGTCCGCAAGGACCTCCGCAATCGCTACCCGAAACACGCCTGGCCCGAGGACCCCCTGACCGCGCGGGCCGAGGCGAAGGGCAACCGCCGGCCGGTCTGAGGCCCCGACCGGCCGTCGCCGCGATGCCCGTAACGGTCCGGTCACAGGGTGTGGAATTTTTCGGACACGCGTCCGGTCGGGCCGGCGGGTTCCGAATGTACTCAGTGGAAGGCCGCAGGCGATCTGATCCCGGTCGGTCCGACAATGACAGCGGCATCCCTCGTCCGCCCTTTCCGCCGGCCCGTCGGCCTGTACCGAATCGGCCCATCCATCAGCGTTGTCCCATGCGCGGAGGCCTTCCATGTCCATGAAGGCGATCCTTGGTTGGCTGGGCGACCCGTTCCTCCACTTGCTCGGGATCGGCCTGATCGTCCTGGCGATCGGGGCCCGGATGGGGTCGGACCCCGGCAAGGGAGACGCCGGCGCCGCCGATTCCTGCGACCTCTGCCTGAAGATCCACGAGGACGCCAGGCCCTGCGCCCGCGTGATCGCCTCGGGGCTGACCCCCTCGCAGGCGCGCTGAAACGCGGGCGGTCGCGGCCGCCGTCACGATCGTCGACTCGCCTTGATCCGTGGCCCGCAGTCCGCTATGATTCCGCATTCGGGATCGCCGGCGCCGTAGCCAAGTGGTAAGGCAGAGGTCTGCAAAACCTCCACCCCCGGTTCGAATCCGGGCGGCGCCTTGGATGGTCGCAACCCCTGCCCAGGTGGGGGCCTTATCATCAGTGGTCCACGCGAAGTCGAGGCGTATCACCACGGTAGGGTCCGGATTCGAGACGTCGGCGACCCGGTCGGATCGATCCGGGTTTTTCCGTTCCGCGGCCACCGTCGGGCGGAGACCTGCGGCGATGGCAGACTGTCGTCGGCATGAGTTATCGATGGGTCCGAACCTGCGGATGAACCCGGTGTCCGCCGAGCAGGGACTCGATTCCTCCCGCGGGGCCGCGGCCGACCCCGCCGCGGTGAGGTCCCAGTCCGACCGGATGGTTGCATCCGGAGGGGGATCGGTGTGCTAGGCCGATGAGTTGAGGTCATCGAACGATCCGGTCGACAACAAGGCGACTCATGGGAGCGACAAGGCGATTAGAAACGATCGCGAATTGGTGTGACCTAAGGTAGCCGTTCACGGTCCGTTGGGCCTGAAATCATCGTTGGATGACGTGCCGATCTTGGCGATTCAGTGTATTTTCCCGGGAATTATGCATGCGGACGCCGTGGGATGCCCCTCGAAACCCAAGGCGATCGAGCATGTGTTCGCTGAAATACTGAATGAAGCGTCGCATCAATTCGGAGGGCTCTCGTTTTCAAGGGCTTCTGAAGGTCCTCCAGCCCGTGAACGGCCACCGTTTTTATATGCCATGGAACGATCGCCGATGTAGAGCGTGCGCTCGTCGCGGTTACTCTGGCGTCAGGGATGATGCATGTCAGGTCTATCTGCGTGCTCGAAATGCTGAGACTCGGGGACGGTTCTCCGTGATCGATCCATCACCCCGCCGGGCGCGGCTTCGGCCGCCCCTCTCGCCCCGACGTCAGGGGGTCGTCCACCTCGTAACCTGGCCTGGCGAGCCCCGGCGGCCCGCCGTAACGCCGACCCCCTCGGGGCCGGGGCCGTGTCGTCAGGCCCACACGGCCCCTGCCTCGCGGGTCAGCTCTGGACGAGCGGGACCGTGACCCGCTGCCTCGTCTTCACGAGCCGGTTGCCGACGAACTGGTAGAAGTTGCCCGGCCTCGAGGTCTGGTGGATGCCCGGGATCGGCTTGTGGCCCCGCGAGTGCGCGACCCGGTGGTAGGGGTCGATCTGGCTGAGGAAGACCGAGTCCGTCCCGGCGCTCTTCAGGACGCGGACGTGCCCGAGCTGGCCGACGATCGCGTTGGCCCCCGTCCCGCCCTGGACGAGGTTCTGGCCGAACCAGGCGTGGATCCGGCTCGGGGCGCCGCCGGCCCGGACGAAGTTCAGGCCGCCGTGGCCGCCGTCCAGGTTCGTCGGGATCGTGACGTTCGGGTTGATCTCGATCGTGTCGCCGAGGTTGCTCCCGTACGCGACGATCCGGTCGAGGGTCGAGACGTTGGGCTGGGTCGCGTCCAGGATCCCGTTGACCGTCACCCGGATCGTCCCGTTGACCTGGGCGACGCCGATCGCGTTGCGCCCCTTGTCGAATCGGGGCCTGGGCGAGATCAGCAGGACGCGATTGACCTGGCGGACCGCCCCCGTGGCGCCGAGGGCGTCGGTGATCGAGACCGTGGCCGGCGGGCTCGTCAGGTTGGGCGTCGGCGCCCCGACGTCGGTCACGCTGTAGGTGAAGCTGTCGGGGCCGACGTAACTGCCCGTGGCCTGGTAGGTCACCGTGCCGGTGGTGTTGTTCAGGTTGGAGAGCGTGCCGTGGGCGGGCTGGGTCAGGACCGTGTAGGTGAGGGTCTGGGCCGAGCCCGGGTTGGCCGTGTTGCCCGCGAGCTGGATCGGCGTCGGGGCGCCGGTCGTCGCCGTCACGCTCACCGGCAGGGCGATCGGCGGCAGGTTCACCGGGGTCGCGCTCGAGTTGACCGTGACCGGGATGACGTGCGTGTCGTAATTCCCCGCATTCGCGAGGCCGGCCCCGGTCCGATCGACCTGGTCCCGGACGCCGACCAGCACGTTGATCGTCCCGCTGAAGCCGGGGGTGGGGGTGAGGGTGACGACCCCGTTATTGTCGACGGTCGCGGTGGCGTTCTGGAGCGGCGTGAAGGTCGGGGAGCTGCCGGCGGTGATCCCCCCCCGGACGACATACGAGAGCGTGTCGGCGGGCTCGGCGTCGATCGCGTTGACCTTGAAGACGGCCGTCTGGCCCCTGCCGACCGTGACGCTGCTCGGGATCGCCCCGAGGAAGGCGCGCTCGTTCTGGAACGGGTCGACGTTGGCGGGCGCCGCGGTCGGGCCGACGGTCACCCGGAGGGGCTGCGTGGTGGTCGTCCTCGTCAGGGGGTCGGTCGCGGTGACGACGAGGTTGGCGGTGGCCCCCTGGGTCGCCCCGGCCGTGTCGACGTGGACGACCCCGTTAGGGTTCGTGTCCGAGAGCGTGGCGGAGGTGATGAGCACCTGGTTGATCGGCGTCGTGCCGTCGGTCGCGCTGGTGGCGACCCGGGTCAGGTCGGTGAGGATCGTCCCGCCGGAGACGAGCTGGCCGAAGATCGTCTTGTTGAAGTCGAGGCTGCGCGGGGCGCCCGTCGTGATGTAGAACTGCGACGTGTTGGTGTCGTTGCCGGCATTCGCCAGGGCGAGCTGGCCCGCGCCGTCGTAGACGAGCTGGAGGTTGTATTCGTCGTTGAACGGGAAGCCCGTCGAGGGGAGCGGGACGAGGCCCGCGGGGTTCGGCGAGTCGTGCCCCTGGAGGTCGACGGAGCCGCCCTGGGCGATGTAGTGGGTCCCGTCCGGGAAGCCGGCGGAGATCCGGTGGAAGTTCCGGCCGTTGTAGAAGCCCGACGTCACCAGCTGCTCGATCTTCGCGGCCGAGAGCGGGGTCAGGTCCTCGAAGAGCTGGAAGGTCATCGGCCCGGCGAACGTGATGTCGTTCGCCCCGGCCGCGGTGTGCTGGACGTTGATCGTGAGGAACCGGCCCTTGGCGATCGTCGCCTTGACGGTCGGGTTGTCGGACGTGACCGTGAAGGTCTGGGACGGGGTGTTGCTGGCGCCGCCGTCGAGCGGGACCTGATAGCCGAGCGCCTGGGGCGAGGTGATCGCCGGGAGCGGCCCGAGCGAGGCCGTCAGCATGGCGCGGGCCTCGAGGGGATCGAAGCCCGGCCTCCGCCTCGTCCGGGGGGCCCGGCCCTCGCGACCCGACGCGACTCGTCCTGTGCGTTCCGACATCCATCACCTCCCACAAGACGAACTCGCCGGCCGCAACACCCCGGCGCGGCGGCCGATCCACTCCGTCCTCTCCTATCGGTCGCGCCGGATGATCGGCTTGAGGCGAATCCTCCGGATCTGCCGACGCGCCGTTTTGTCCGGGGACGAAACGAGGACGGCCGACCGGAGGGATCCGGCCGGCCGTCCCGCGGATGAAGACCCGTTGGCGAGGCCGGCCCGGTCGGGGCCGCCGTCGCCGGGGTGGGATCAGGGGTTCGCCCTGGGGAGGCTGAAGCTGGTGAAGAGGCTGCCGTCCTCGTCCTGGACCGAGTACCCGCCGCCCTGGTTGAGGTACTTGGCGAAGACCGTGAAGTCGGGGAGCTTGTCCTTGTTGAACAGCTTGGCGAGCTTGCTCATGTCGGGGGCGCCCGGCTGGGGATTCTGGAGGGACTTCTCGAAGGCGCCGCTCTTGATCATCTCGTACGAGGCGCGGGCCGGGTCGTCCGACTTGGCGAAGCTGAAGGTGCTCGTCTGCGACGGGATGTCCTTGGCCACCTTCTGGAACTCGGGGCTGTCGGCGAGCGAGCCGCCGCCGCCGCGGAGGACCGACTCGAGCAGGGCGGGCTCGTTGGTCAGGAACAGGTAGTCCTTGGCGATCGCGAGGCTGACGACGCCCCCCTTGAACGGGCTGTTGGGGGGCTGGTTGGGCATCTCGGGGAGGGTGAAGTCGTAGATCGTCGTCCCCTGGAATTCGCGCTTCTTGGGCTGGCCGCCGCCCAGGGCGATCAGCTTGTTCAACGTCGCCTGGAACTTCTTCGAGTCCTCCAGGGCGACGGCCATCAGGGTGCGCTGGCTGTCCTCCTTGATCGGCTTCTTGAAGTCGGAGACGATCGTGATCCGATCGCCCAGGGGGCCGAAGATGTCCTTCTGGAAGCTCAAGGGCTCGCCGCCGTTGGGGCCGACGAGCTGCTGCTCGAAGACGTTCAGGACGCCCGGCTGGAAGGTGTTGGCCAGGTCGTTGACGGCGGTGAACGCGGCGTCGAGGTCCCAGCTCAGGGTCTGGTAGGTGGAGACGCCGGCGGGGACCCACGGCTCGGGCCGGAGGTTGGCCTTGGGGGTCGAGAAGACCTTGAGGATGCCCTGGACCGGGCCGGGGGAGAGGATGAACGTCTTGGAGAGGCTGTCGTAGCCGCCGGCGTTGAAGGCGATGTTGCCGCCCGCCGCCTTCAGGCCGTTGATCCCGAGGATCTGGAGCATGGCCTCGGGGTTCTGGTTGCCGCCGCCGGCGGCGGCCGCCTTGACGCCGAGCTTGATGAGCTGGCTGACGTCGATGAACCAGACCGCCTGCCCCTCGCCGCCGAGCTTCTTGACGAGCTTGGTGTAGTTGTCATTCTTGGCGAGCGAGTCGTCGCGGCCGTCGGCGTGCGAGATCAGGTCCTTCAGGGCGTCGACGTCGCTGGCGATGTGGAAGATGCTGCCGATGTTCGTCCAGACCAAGGGCGGGTCGTTCTCCTTGCCGCTGCTGATGACGTGCAGGGTCAGGCCCTTGAACGTGTCGGTGCTGACCTTGGCGTTCTCCTTGGCCTCGGCTTCGGCGAGCTTGGTCGCCTTGGTCATGACCTCGGTCATCTTGGCGGCGTTCTTGCCGGCGTCGGCCTGGATCAGGGCGGCGACGGGGACCTTACCCTCCTTGCCGACGATGGCGATCGAGACCGCCCCCTCGGGCAGGGTCAGGAGCTCGTCGAGGGTGACGCCGACCTTCTCCTTGAGCTGCTTGCTGGCGTCGGCGAGCTTCTCGCGGAAGTCGGCCTGGAAGTCCTTCATGCCGGGGTCGGCGAGGAGCTGGCCGAACGAGGTCTTGGAGAACGAGGCGCGGAGCGCCGCGCTGTCGGCGACCTTGACGAAGAAGAGGGTCGAGCCGGGCAGCGAATTCTCGGGGGCGACCGCGGCGCGGCTCTGGGCCGCCATGATCGTCATCCCGGCCAGGCCCACCCAGGCCGCCAGGGCGAGGCGGAGGACCGCCCGCATCGGGGTACGCATCGAAATTCACTCCCTGGTACACCGGCCCCGCCTCCGGGCGGGGCCATCCGTCTCCCGCCCCGGATTCGCTCGGCGGGCGGGGAGACTCGGAACTCGCCGTGCCGGGCCACATACCGCGGCACGTTGTCGGCCCCGGGCGATCCCGGGGCCGGTCATCCTGGTCCTTGGAGGTTTGGCCGTCGTTCGCGGCGACGAGGGCCCACCCCCGGCCCGGTCCGATCCCGTCGAGGCCCCGGCCCCGGGCTCACCGAGGCTTCGGCTCGGGCCCGGCACCCGGCGACCGCCCGGGGGGGAGCGAGGCGTTGAGCCGGCGCGGGGGGTCGAGGTAGCGGTGGCCGGTGTTCGGGTTGTCCTTGTCGAAGGAGAACGCCTCGCGGTTGCGGAGGAAGTCCTTGACGTAGTTGATCGGGATCGCGAACCCGAGGTTGTCGCCGCCGCGGACGCCCATGTTCGTCACCCCGACGACCTCGCCCCGCAGGTTGAACAGCGGGCCGCCCGAGTTCCCCGGGTTGATCGCGGCGTCGGTCTGGAGGTAGACCAGGCCCTCGAAGTTCCGGTTCCTGGTGCTCACGATCCCCTGCGAGACGCTCCGCTCGAGGCCGAGCGGGTTGCCGACGGCGAAGACCCCGTCCCCCGCGTTCAGGTCATCCAGGCTACCCAGGAACACGTGCCCGAGTTTCAGGTCTTTCTGGGGCGGCAGCTTCAGCAGCGCGAGGTCGACGAACGGGTTCAGCGCGACGATCTCGACGTTGTCGATCCGCCGCCGCGACGGGCCGCCCGGCGTGTTCTGGTAGAGGAACGCCGTGATCCGGGTCTCCCCCTCGATGACGTGGTTGTTCGTCACCGCGTAGCCCTCGTCGTTGAGGATGAAGCCGGACCCCTTGCCCGACGGCGTCTCGATCGAGATCACGGCCTCGCCGAAGCGGTGGACCAGCTCCTTGATGGGCAGGGCCTTCAGCGGCGAGGTCTTGTAGAAGCCGGTCGGGTCGGAGTCGGCGGCGACCCCCACGACGGCGACCGGCCCGGCCGCGCCGGGCTTCCGCCGCGAGACGACCTGGTCGCGCGGGATCCGGATCACGTCGTAGCCGAGGTCGACGAAGATCGCGTTGGGCTTCTCGGAGACGACCTCGCCGACGACCTGGTGGCCGTCCTTCAGCTCGACCACGTCGACCGTCGCGGCCGAGCACCATCCCGACGGCCAGAGGATCGAGACCAGGGCCGCGGCGGCGATCGGCACACTCCATCGCATGGTCGGGAGTCTCCTCGGAATCGGCGGACGGCGTGGCGTGGGGGGGGCCTCGCCGGTCCCCGGCGTCGGCCGTCGATCATTGTAATCGCCGTGGCCGGCCTTGCAACCCTACGCCCATGCGGGTTTCGGTTTCGGGCGAGGGCCCGCGGCCCCGGCCGGCTCAGGGGGCCGGGGCCGGCTCGACCAGGGAGCGGAAGCCGGGGGTCTCGAACCGCTCGTCGCCGGCCGGGGATCGGCGGACGAAGAGGGCCTCGGCCCCCGGGGTCGAGGCCACGAGGGCCAACCCGCGCTCGGGGCCGAGGACGCAGGCGGCCGTGTCGAGGGCGTCGGCCGTCGCGCCGTCGCGGGCGACCACGGTGACGCTCATCCGGGTCGTCAGGCCGAGCCCGGTCGTCGGGTCGACGATGTGCGAGTAGCGGACGCCGCCGATCTCGACGAACCGCTCGGCGTCGCCGGAGGTCGAGACGGCGAGGTTGCGGAGCCGGAGGGTCCGCTCGGGCCGGCCGGCCCCCGGCCCGTCGAGTGGGGCGACGTCGACCGACCAGCCCGCGCGGCCCGGGGGCGGGTCGCCCGCGGCGATGTCGCCGGCCCCCGCGACCAGGGCGACGGGCAGCCCCATCGCCCGAAGCGTGCCGAGGGCCTCCTGCGAGGCGTAGCCCTTGGCGATCCCGCCGAGGTCGAGCTTCACCCCCGGCTCGAGCCGGACCGTCCGCGCCGCGGGGTCGAGCGTCATCTTCGAGGCGCCGACGCGGTCCAGGGCCTTGCGGATCGCGTCGGGGTCGGGGAGCTTCCGCTCGCGTCGGGCCCGCCGCCAGAGCCGGACGGCCGGGGCGACGGTCGGGTCGAACGCCCCCCCGGAGCGGTCGGCCATCGCCCGGGACCGAGCCAGGACCTCGAACAGGTCGCCGGAGGCCTTCACCGGCGGGCCGCCCGCGGCGTCGCAGAGCCGCATCAGCTCGCTCTCGGGGTCGTAGTCGCTCAGGGCCCGGTCCAGCGCGGCGACCCGGGCGAACGCGGCGCGGAGGCCGCGACTGGCGGCGGCCTCGTCGTGGGTGTATAAAATGATCCGGAACGGGCTGCCCATGTGCGTCTCGACCGCCTCGAAACGCCGGGGCTCGGGCCCTCCCGCCCCCGCCCCCGACCCCGCCGTCACCGCCAGGCCCGACAAGGCGAGCGCGATCCCCATCATGCCGAACACCTCCCAGCGGAGCGATCCCATCGTGCGCAAGGTCCCGCCGCGCCGGCCCGGCGCCGTCAGCCTCCGGGGGGCCGTCGCCCCCCTGCTCTGGATTCTCGCCGGAGCGGCGGCCCGCGCCCAGCCGCCGGCCGACTTCAAGCCCTACACCGAGTCGATCGCGGGGACCGAGATCAGGTTCGACCTCGTGCCGATCCCCGGCGGCGAGTTCGCCATGGGCAGCCCCGCCTCCGAGGCCAAGCGCGGCGACGACGAGGGCCCGGTCCACCGCGTCAAGGTCGGCCCGTTCTGGATGGGCAAGCACGAGGTCACCTGGGACGAGTACGAGCAGTTCGCCTTCAAGATGGACCTCAAGAAGAAGGCGCGCGAGAACGCCGACCTGACGGCCCAGCCCGCCACCGAGAAGGCGGCCGACGCCGTCACCCGCCCCACCCCCCCCTATGCCGACGAGACCTTCGGCTTCGGACGCAGGGGCCAGCCGGCCATCTGCATCACCCACCACGCGGCGATGGAATACTGCCGGTGGCTCTCGGCCAAGACGGGCAAGACCTACCGGCTGCCGACCGAGGCCGAGTGGGAGTACGCCTGCCGCGCCGGGACGACGACGGCCTACTCGTTCGGGGACGACCCGTCGGCCGTCGGCGACTACGCCTGGTACGTCGAGAACGGCGAGAAGCCGCACCCGGTCGGCAAGAAGAAGCCCAATCCGTGGGGCCTGTTCGACATGCACGGCAACGTCGGCGAGTGGTGCCTCGACCACTACGCGGCCGACGCCTATGAGAAGGCCGCCAAGGGGGGCTCGCCGGCCGACCGGCCGGTCCTGATCCCGTCGGCGAAGGAATACCCGTACGTCGTCCGGGGCGGGTCGTGGGACGACGACCCCGAGAAGCTCCGGTCGGCCGCGCGGTCGGGCTCGAACCCCGAGTACAGCGTGCAGGACCCGCAGCGGCCCCAGAGCATCTGGTGGCACACCGACGCGACCGGGGTCGGCTTCCGGATCGTCCGCCCGGTCGAGGAGCAGGAAAATCTCCGTGGGTTCCGGTCCCCGGTGGTGAAGGGCAAGGGAAGCCGTTAGTCTGACGTTTCACGCCCGGATCGGCCCCGGCCTCGCGAGGCCGGGCCTCGCCCTCTCCGATCCGGGATGCACCGACCCCGCCCGATATGCCCCCGCCGCGTCTCGCACGACCGACCCGAGGCCGCCGTGGGCTGCGCGGGTTGCGCCCGCGGGGCCGGTCGGTGCGGGTCGGTCGCACGGGCCCGGGGCTGCCGGGCCGCCCCGAGTCACCGCCACTTCCTCTCCTCCGACCACCGGGAGACCGCCGATGACCGAGCCCAAGGCCAACGCCGCCCCCTCACGCCGCGAGTTCCTGTCCGCGACCGCCGCCGTCGCCGGCACCGCCACCCTGATGGGCGCCCCGCTCGTGCACGCCGCGGGGAGCCAGTCGTTCAAGATCGGCCTGATCGGCTGCGGCGGCCGGGGGACCGGGGCCGCCGCCAACACGATGGCGGGCAACGAGGGGATCGTCATCCACGCCCTCGGCGACCTCTTCCCCGACCACCTCCAGACCGCCCGCAACCGCCTCAAGGGCGACAAGAACGCCAAGGGCAAGTTCGACGTCGCCGACGACCGCTGCTTCACCGGGTTCGACGCCTACAAGAAGGTGGTCGACTCGGGCGTCGACATGGTGATCCTCGCCACCCCGCCCGGCTTCCGGCCGATGATGCTCGAGTACGCCGTCAAGGCGGGCAAGCACATCTTCACCGAGAAGCCCGTCGGCGTCGACGGCGTCGGCATCCGCCGCGTCCTCGCCGCCTACGAGGAGGCCAAGTCCAAGGGCCTCGGGATCGCCGCCGGCACCCAGCGCCGCCACGAGGCCCCGTACATCGAGGCCATGCGGCGGATCCAGGACGGGGCCATCGGCGAGATCACCTCGGCCCGCGTCTACTGGGACCAGGGCGACCTCTGGCACCGCTCGCTCAAGGAGAAGGCCGAGAAGGGCTGGAGCGACGCCGAGTGGCAGATCCGCAACTGGCTCTACTTCACCTGGCTCTCGGGCGACCACATCGTCGAGCAGCACGTCCACAACCTCGACGTGGCCAACTGGGCCCTCACCAAGGACTCGTCCGAGCCCGGCCACCCGACCTCGGCCGTCGGCCTCGGCGGCCGTCAGGTCCGCACCGCGCCCGACTTCGGCAACATCTACGACCACTTCGCCATCGAGTTCGCCTACCCGGACGACGTCCACGTCCAGAGCTTCTGCCGCCAGATCGAGAACACGGCCAAGAACGTGTCCGAGCAGATCGTCGGCACCAAGGGCTCGTGGACGAGCAACGGCCAGCGGTTCACCGGCGCGAACAAGGGCCGGGTCAACGCCAAGGGGATCGACCCCTACGTCCAGGAGCACAAGGACCTCGTCGCCAGCATCCGCGACGGCAAGCCGCTGAACGAGCTGAAGACGGTCGCCTACAGCACCCTCACGGCGATCATGGGCCGGATGTCGACCTACACCGGCCAGGAAGTCACCTGGGAGCAGGCGATGAACAGCAAGCTCGACACCTTCCCGAAGGACCTGTCCTTCGACCGCCCGCTGCCGACCCCGCCGGTCTCCGTCCCCGGGACGACCGAGCTGATCTGACCCGGGCCGGCGCGTGACGAAGACCTGCCGGGGCGCGACGCGGAGGGCCAGACTCTCCGAGTCGCGTCCCGTGCCCGGCACTCTCATCGGCATCCCAGGCACAGCACAGCACAGCACAAATCGTCTGGTGCCTATGTGCTTTGTGCTCTCTGTGCTCGCGAATTCTTCCTCCGGATCCCGCATCCCTCCTTCCTGTCGCACGATCCCCTCGACCACCGAGGTCCCTCCCGATGCGCATGACGTTCGCCGCGGCCCTGACCCTCGGCCTCGCCCTGACGGCCGCGACCGCCTCGGCGGCCGACCCGGCCAAGATCATCGTCATCGCCGGCCGCCCGAGCCACGGCCCCGGCGACCACGAGTTCAACGCCGGGTGCAAGCTCCTGGTCGAATGCCTCAAGAAAGTCCCGGGCGTCGACCCCGTCTTCGTCGCGGGCGGCTGGCCGAAGGACGAGGGCGTCTTCGAAGGCGCCAAGTCGGTCGTCTTCTTCATGGACGGCGGCGGGGGCCACCCGATCATCCAGGGGGACCACCTCTCGACGATCAAGCGGCTGGTCGACGCCGGCACGGGCCTGGTCTGCCTGCACTATGCCGTCGAGGTCCCCAAGGACAAGGGCGGCCCCGAGTTCCTCGACTGGCTCGGCGGCTATTACGAGAGCGGCTTCTCGACGAACCCCCACTGGGTCGCCGAGTTCAAGGCCCTGCCCGATCACCCGATCGCCCGCGGCGTCCGGCCGTTCTCCGCGAACGACGAGTGGTACTTCAACATCCGGTTCCGCCCCGACCCGAAGGGGGTCACGCCGATCCTCGTCGCCCAGCCCGACGGGAAGACCCGCGAGGGCGTCTCGTCGTCGCCAAGGGGGCCGATGAAGCACATCGTCGAGGCGAAAGGCCGGGACGAGGTGGTGGCCTGGGCCGTCGAGCGGCCCGACGGGGGCCGCGGCTTCGGCTTCACCGGGGCCCACGCGCACAAGAACTGGGGCAACGACGACTTCCGCAAGCTTGTCCTCAACGCGATCCTCTGGACGGCCAGGCTCGACGTCCCGCCCGGCGGCGTCCCCAGCCAGGTCACGCCCGACGACCTGGCGAAGAACCTCGACCCCAAGGGCAAGAAGTAGACGCCCGGCGTCGGCGCCTCCCGTCACCGCGGCTTCGCGACGCTCCTGACGGCCGAGGTCCGGCCGAGGGAAGGGTCGGCCGACGGGGCCGCCACGACCGAGGCCGGGGCGGCGGTCGGGACGGCGGCCCTGGGCCCCAGCTTCGCCAGGGCCTCCGCCGCGGCGGGCAGGCCGGGCTGGAGGGCGAGCGCCTGGCGGAACTCGGCCGCCGCCTCGGCCGGGCGGTCGGTCGCGGCGAGGACGTAGCCCAGGTTCGCGTGCGCCGCGGCGGGCCCGCCGGCCCGGGTCAGCACCTCCAGCGCCTCGTCGCGCTTCCCCGAGGCGGCGAGGGCCAGGCCGAGGTTCGTCGCGACCTTCGGGTCGTCGGGGGCGAGCCTCCGGGCCGTCCGGAGGGTCCGTTCCGCCTCGGCCCACCGGCCCTGGACGTAGAGGCTGTACCCGGCGTTGTTCCAGACCTTCGGGTCCCCCGGCGCGAGCTTCAGCGCGGCCTTGTAGTGGACGTCGGACTCGGCGAACCGGCCGAGCCGGTCGAGGACGACGGCGAGCTTCCGGTGGGCGGTCGCCTTCTGCCCGGCCACGTCGCGGGCCGAGCCCCGGTTCATCCCGGGGCGCTCCAGCGCGGCGATCGCCTTCTGGTAGTCGACCGCGGCGGCGTCGAGCTGCCCCTGGGACTCGTGGCCTCGGGCCATCTCCAGGTGGACGCCCAGCTCTTGGCCGGGCTCGGCCTTGGCGTGGAACCCGGCGCGGACGACTCCGGTGTCGGGCATGATCCCGGAGGCCGCGTCGATCTTCTTCGACGACGCCTTGGCCTCGGGGCGCGGCGGGGCGGTCTTGCACCCGGGCCCGCCCGCGACGAGCAAGGCCCCCGCGACCCAGGCGAGGAGTACCGACGATCGTCGCGCCATCTCAGCGACCTCCCTGAGCGCCGCCGCCCGGCGAGGGCGCCGGGGGTAGCGGATAGGCGGCCGCGGCCGCCTGGGCCCGGCCGGTCATCACCGTGCTGTTGTTCGCCGCCTCGGTCCCGAGCAGCCCGGCGGAGACGCCCGGGCCGATCACCACCCGCTCGGGGCCGACGAGCCCGCCGGCCTGCGCGAGCAGCCCGATGACGGCCGCTCGCCTCGCCTCGGCCAGGCCGGGCCGGTCGGGGGTCGGCTCGACGATCACCGGGCCGAGCCAGCAGCGGAGCCCGGCCGCGATCCGGCCGATCCGGTACGCACCGCTCGGCGAGAGCTCCGTCGAGTCGACCAGGAAGTCGGACCGGTAGAGCGTGAACCGATGCGGCTCGGCCTTCGCCAGCATCACCGCGTTGGTCGCGACGAGGTAGGCGCCCAGCGGCGGCTCGGCGAAGAGGTCGGGGTCGCCGATGAAGTCCTCGTGGATCGCCTGGGCCGCGTGCCGCAGGGCGCGCCGGATCGGCCCGACCCTCCGCGGAGGGACCTCGCGCGGCGTGGGCGGCGGCTGCGGGGGGGGCGGCGGCGCGGGGGCCTGGCCCCGGGCCGTGCCGGCCGCGAGGAAGACCCCGAGGATCGAAGCCCAACGCGGGCGGCTGTCGCGACGGTCCGGCATCCTTGCCTCCTCCTTCGGCCTCGAAGGCCGGCCGATCGGTCGCCTCAGTCGACGTATCCGTGCGGGCCGACCACGTGCCGCGCGTCGCTCTGGAAGTGCTTCATCACGTCGAGCGGGTCGTGATGGCGGATCGTGGCGCGGAAGTCCTTGCCGGTCTTCCCCTCGATCCGGCCGAGGAAGAAGAACTCGTAGTCGTTCGGCTGGATCACCCGGTCGCCCGGCTGCTCGGGCACCTCGCACGCCTCCATCGGCGCGACGAGCTCGGGGGTCACCAGGACGACGAGCTCGGTCTCGACCGTGCTGATCTGGTTCCGGCTGAAGAGCTGGCCGACGATCGGCAGGTCGCCGAGCCCGGGCACCCGCGCCGTCGACGCCGAGGTGACGGTCTGGAGCAGGCCGGCGATCGCCAGCGTCTGCCCCTCGCGCATCTCGACGACGGTCCGGGCGCTCCGCTCGGTGATCCCGGGGACGGTCGTCCCGTTGACGGCCGTGCCCGAGGCGAAGTTCAGCTCGCTGAAGTTCGGCTCGACGTCGAGCCGGATCAGGTCGTTCTCGAGGATGTGCGGCAGGAAGTTGAGGATCGCGCCGAAGCGGGCGAACTCGATCGTGATGATGCTGCCGTTGCCCGTGTTGTTCTGAGGGACCGGGTAGGGGAACCGTCCCCCGGCGAGGAACCGCGCCGGCTGGCCGTCGAGGGTGACGAGGTTCGGCTCGGCGAGGACCTTGGCCAGGCTGTTCTGGCGCAGCGCGTTGAGGAAGAGCGAGAACTCGCCGGCGTTGAAGATCCCGAAGAGCTGGGACGACCCGGTCGGGGCCGCCGAGGCCGCGGCGTTGAAGCTCGAGGAGATCGGCTTGGCGATGTTGGGCAGGAGCCCGTAGGCGTTGGGGTTGGCCACGGTCGGCCGCGGCACCAGGGACCCGGGCGTGAACGAGGCGCTCTGGGCGACGCCCCCCGAGGCCGTGAGGGCCCCGACGTTGCCGATCTGCGAGCCGAGGATCGCGTTGTTCCTCGTGTCGAGCCAGTTCACGCCGATCTCGCGGATCGCCGTCCGGTTCAGCTCGGCGATCTTGACGCGGAGCATGATCTGCCTCGGCCCGGGGACCCGGACCCGGTTGATGATCGCGGACGCCGCTCCGGCCCCGCCGGGCGCCCCACCGCCGCCGGGCGCCGCGCCGCCACCGCCGGGCGGCGCGCCTCCGGCCGCCCCGCCGCCCGCGGGCAGCCCACCGCCGCCCCCGCCGACCGCACCGCCCGCCCCGGAGGACTGGCCGCCGCGAAGCTCGGAGGTGACGAGCTGGAGCACGTCGGCCATCGTCTTGGCGTTGGGGACCTGCCCTTCGAGGATGACCTGCTGGCCGACCTGGCGGATCCGGACGTCGGCCCCGGGGAAGATCTGCCTCAGCCGGGCCTCGAGGTCCCGGGTGTCGAGCGTCACGCGGACCAGGAACGTCGTCGGCCGGTTATTGGCGTCCCAGAGGGTCAGGTCGGTCGTCCCGAACGCCCGGCCGTAGAGGTTGATCAGCCGCGAGTTCGGCCGGTCGTTGATCAGCTCGACGTCGGCGATCGCGGGGTTCGCCACGGCGATCCGGGTCAGCGGCTCGCGGGTCTGGATCAGCCGGGTCCGGCCGACCACGACGGCGATCTCGGCCGTCGCCGTGTTCGCCACCTCGATCAGCTCCTCGACCTGCCGGGCCGCGGCCGCCCGGGGGGGCGGCTCGGGCGGGCCGGGGGGACGCTCGGGGACGAACCCCGTCGTGTCCGGCCTGAGGTCGATGACCCGGGCCCGCGCCTCCAGCCCGTCCGGCCCCGCCAGGGCCGGCGGGATCGGCGCGGGCGCGGCGGTCGCCGGGACCGGGTTGGCCGGGACGACCTGCCCCGGCAGGGGCGGCAGGGGGATCCTCTCGACCACCTTCGGCGACGGCCCCGCCTCGGCGTTCAGCGGTGACGGGGTGACGGCCGCGGGCGTCCCCTGGGCATGGGCCGGGGCCGTCGCCACGCCGGCCGGGCCGGCCAGGGCCAGCCCGACGAGACAGCCGGGGCGGAGCCATGCTCGTCTCGGCCGCTCGGATCGTCGCCATTCGCCTCGAATCACGCGTCGACCCTCCTCCGTCCGGTCGATGAACCCGGCCGGGGCGGTCGTCGCCCCTGTGCCGATCCTGCCGCCTGGGGCGGTCGCACCGCTCCCCCTTGGTGGTTCGGCCAGATTGAGCGGGCGAGTTGAGCATTTCGCGGCCATTTCCGGGGAGGGACCGCGGTCTCCTCGCGCGATCCGCCCTCGCCCCGTTTACGATAACCGGGCCGGCCGGCCCCTCACCCCGCGTCCCCCGAGCCCGCCTCCCATGAGCGTCGTCATCGACCTGACCGGAAAGACGGCCCTGATCACGGGGGCCTCGCAGGGCATCGGTGCGGCGATCGCGCGCCGGCTCCACGCCGCGGGGGCCTCGGTCGTCCTGAACCATCCCGACCTCGGCGACGGCAAGACGAGGGCCGACGCCACCGCGATTGCCGACGCGATGGACGCCGCCCGCCCCGGCAGCGCGGAGGTCGTCGGGGCCGACGTGACCGACCCCGACGCCGTCCTCGCGATGATGTCCGCCGTCGCGGGGGCCCGGGGCGGGCTGGACATCCTGGTCAACAACGCCGGCATCCTCCGCGACCGGACCGTCGCCAAGATGTCGCTGGAGGACTGGAGGGGCGTCCTGGACGTGAACCTCTCGGGGGTCTTCCACGCCTGCAAGTTCGGCCTGGACGTCCTCCGCGACGGCGGGGCGATCGTCAACCTCGGCAGCCTCTCGGCCCGCGCCGGGTTCCACGGGCAGGCGAACTACGCCGCGGCCAAGGCCGGGGTCCAGGCGCTGACCCGGGTCCTCAGCCGCGAGCTGTCCCGGAGGAAGATCCGGGTCAACGCCGTCGCCCCCGGGGTGATCGACACCGAGATGGCGGCGCAGATCGCCCCCGACGTCCGGGTCGAGATGGCCCGGCTGATCCCGTTCCGCCGCTTCGGCACCCCCGACGAGGTGGCCGACGCCGTCCTGTTCCTCTGCTCGCCGATGGCCTCTTACATCACCGGCCACGTCCTGGAGGTCGACGGCGGCTGGCGGGGCTGAACCCGGCCGGGGGCGGCACTCGGGCCGGTTCCGGGGCGCATCGACCGGGCCCGGACGCTACAATGCTGCTCCTCGACCGACCCCACGAGGCGCATCCCCCCACGGAGACCAGGCGATGGCGACGGCCGACAGCGCGACAGAACCCGAACAAGATGCCGAGGTTCCGTCGGAGGCGAGGGCCGCGAGCCTGGGGTGGGACGCCTCCGTCGCCGCGCGGCCGATCGGGCTCGGCTGGGACTCCGAGCCCGTCGCCGTCGACTGGTCCGGCTCGGGCCGGCTCGACCTGCTCGTCACCTCGGGCGGGGGACCCTCGGGGCGTCGGGCACGGATCTACCGGGCGACCGGCCCGGCCGGCGAGTTCCCCCCGCTCTATGACGGCGGCAGCCCGGTCCCCGGCCTCGACGGCCTCCGATGCCTCGGCGCGGTCCCCTCGGGGACGGAGGCGCGGTTCGACCTCGTGGGGCTGGCCGACGAGGGCCTGGTCCTCGTCCGCAACGTCGGCGGCCGGGACGAGCCGAGGTTCGCCGGCCGCGAGCCGCTCGGGATCGGCCCCGACCTCGGCGCGGGCCCCGTCCGGGTCGCGCAGATGGTCGCGATCGACTGGGACGGCGACGGCCTGGTCGACCTCCTGGTCGCCCTCGACGACCTCACGGACTACTGGCCCGACCCCTTCCCCGCCGCGCAGCAGGTCGGCTTCAACCGGGGCGGCGGCCACCCGGGATACGACCGCCAGGGCAAGTGGCGGGGGGCCCCGCCCCGGGCGGCGATCCGCTGGCTCAGGAACGTCGGGACTCCCGGCTCCCCCCGGTTCGAGCCCCAGCCCGAGATCACCCCGGACTCCGGCACGCTGGACCTCGACCTCAACCCCGCCGCGCTCGCGGTCTCGTGGGGGGGCGGCAGCGCCCTGGAGCTGATGGCGTCCGACCGACGGGGCCGGCTCCTCCTCTTCCGCAACTTCGGCGGCCAGCGTCCCCCGGTCCTGATGGAGCCCCGGCCGCTGCTCTCGGGCGGGACCCCGCTGGAGCTGCCCGACGACCGGACGACCCTCGCCGCGGCCGACCTCGACGGCGACCGCCGGATCGAGTTGATCTACGGGACGGCCGACGGCCGGGTCTTCGCCGTCCATGCCGCGCCCGGCCGCGACTCGGCGCGGGCCCCGGTCCCCCTGCTCCAGGAGCCCGGGGCGCTCCGGGTCGGGGGTCACGCCGTCGTCGCGGCGGCCGACCTCGACGGCGACGGCGGGCTGGACCTGGTCGTCGGCGACGGCCCGGGCCGGCTGCTCTGGCTCAAGGACGTCGGCGACGGGCCCGAGCACCGCTACGGCGAGCCGGCGGAGATCGAGGCCGGCGGGACGCCGTTCCGGCTCGACCCGGGCCCCGACGGCCGCCTCTTCGGGCCGGTCGCCCCCCGGCTCGGCTTCGCCTGCCCGGCCGTCGCCGATTGGAACGGCAACGGCCGGGCCGACCTGATCCTCGGCGGGGCCGGCGGCGAGCTGCTCTGGCTCAAGAACGACGGCTCCCGGTCCGACCCCCGGTTCGCCCTGCCGGTCCCCTTCCTCTGCGAGGGGGCCCCGGTGATCACCCCGCCGCGGGTCCGGCCCACGGTCGCGGCCTGGGGCGAGCCCGGCCGGCTCGACCTGATCGCGCTGGACCTCCAGGGCTTCCTCTGCGCCTACCCCGGGGACGGCACCGCCGCGGTGGCCCCGCCGTCGCCGATCGTCGACGTCCTCGGCCGCCTGATCCGACTCGACGGCGGCTTCGGCCAGAACGGCCGGGTCGCGCTCTGGGCCGGCGACTTCACCGGCTCGGGCCGGCCCGACCTCCTCGTCGGCATCCCGCGCGAGGCCCGCTATGTCGTCCCGGGCCTCATCGGCCGGGCCGTCGGATCGCTCGACTCGCTCCCGACCGTCCTCCTGTTCGAGAACCTCGGGCACAACGTCGTCGTCCCCCGGCCGATCGCCCTCGAGGACGGCTCTCCCCTGGTCCTAGGCGCGGAGGGGTGCAGCCCGTCGGGCGTCCCGGGGCCGGACGGCGAGGTCGACCTCGTCGTCGGCTCTGACGACGGCCTCGTCCACTACTACCCCCGCCGGGGGCTCCGCTGGTGACTCGACCGATGGCCGACCCCCGCCCCGAGGATGACCCCGAGCCCGGGCCCAAGATCGCCGACGCCTCGCTCCTCTTCGGCGTCCCCCCCACGCCCCCGGCCGGCGCCGGGGCGGGCCCGGCCCCGGTCGCCGACGCGGCCGACGGCTACGCGATCGAGGGGCCCAAGCCCGAGCCGGCGCCCGAGTCGGTCCGGGCCCCGGTCGCGCCGGTCCCCCGCGCCGGGCGTCCTCGCGACGAAGCACAGGCCCCGGCCCGGTCGAAGGGGAGGGCCGAGGCGAGGTCGTCCGGGGTTGACGAGGTCTGGAGCCGAGGGGCCGAGTGGGCCGCCAACCTGACCGGGCTCGGGGTCGGCCTCCTGACCGCGGCGATCCTGCTCTATGCGACGTTCAACGTCGACGCGCTGATGGTCTGGGTCGTGGTCCTGGCCGGGTGCCTCGTCGCCCTGGCCGTCCTGGCGTACCCGATCTTCATCACGCTCGAGCGGCCGGTCCGGGTCACGCCGGAGCAGGCGATCAAGGACTATTACGGGGCGCTCTCGCACCTCGTCCCGCACACGAAGCGGATGTGGCTCCTGCTCTCGACCGACGGCCGGACCTCGCCCGCCTTCCGGACCTACCCCGAGTTCCGGGCCTACTGGCGCGAGACCCTCGCCGGCTGGAAGAAGTCCGCCGGCGCCTCGGGCCCGCTCAACCCGTTCGACGTCACGGTCGACGACTTCAAGTCCGGCAAGAGCGCGGGGGAGGTCGAGATCGAGGCGACCTACACCGCCCGGGTCGTCCGCAGGGGCCAGCCCGGCGGCCCCCCGGTCGCGACCCATCGCGTCAGCCTCCGCCTCGTCCGCGGCCCGGACAAGATGTGGTATCTGGAGAAGGGCACGCTGGGTTAGCCCACGGCCCGCCCCCGGCTCCGAGATCGGCGGGTCGCCCCATCCCCCACCCATGACAGGGCCCCCACCGATGGCCTCTCCCGAAGCGAATCCCTCATCCGCCCCGGCCGGACCCGTGGCGACCGAGAACGCCGTCGGACGCCCGCCGGAGGCCAACGGGCGGCCGGGACGGGCCCGGATGGCCTGGCGCGGGGCGAGGACCGGGTTCCGTCTCACGTCCTCCATCGCCGCGCCGATCGCCGCCGTGATCGCGATGGTGGCCGCCGTGCCGACCGCGATCGGCCTGGGCGCGCGGCGCGGGTTCGGGATCCATCCCGTCGCGCTCGAGGCGGCGGGCCTCGACCTCCTGTTTGCCGGATGCGGCCTGATCGTCGGCGGCGTGGCCGGCCTGGTCCTGGGCTCGGACCCGGCGCGGGCGGACTCGCCCCCGGCGGGCGACCGGCCGATCCGCCTGCGGTTCTGGAGGAAGGCCGAGGCGGCCCGGCCCGTCCGGCGACGGAGGCGCTGGCGGTGGGCGCTCGGCGGCCTGACCTGTGTCGTGTTCGTGGCCGCTTATGGGATCGGGGTCTATCTGGGGAGACTCGTGGACGGTCGGCTGGCCGCGGCCACCGCCGAGGCCGACCGCGACGATCCGAACTGGCGGCTCGACGACCTGATGGCCCACCGCGAGCCGGTGCCCGACGAGGAGAATTCCGCGCTCGTGGTGGGCGAGGTCCTCGCGCAGTTGCCCGAGAGATGGCCCTCGCCCCCCGCCGAGGCCCCCGGCCTGCCGTCGCCGCCGACGGAGGTCAAGCTCGCCTACGACCGGGCGGTCGAGGCCGTGGGGAACCTCAGGCTCGACGCCGCGACGGTCGACACGCTCGGCCGCGAGTTGGACGATTACGAGGACGCGGTCAAGCTCGCCCGGACCGTCGCCGACTTCGCCCGGGGCCGGCACGAGCTGATCGTCGGCCCGACCGTGATCGACACGCTCCTCCCGGAGACGGAGGGGGCCCGCACCCCAGCGCGGCTGCTGGCGGCCGACGCGGCGGTGCGGGCCCACGACGGCGACCTCGACGGGGCGCTCGACTCCTGCCGGGCCATCCTGGGCGTCGGCCGGTCGATCGGCGACGAGCCGTTCGCGATCTCGCAGCTCGTCCGCCAGGCGATCGGCAGCTTGGGGCTGAGGTCCGCGTGCCGGGTGCTGGGCCAGGGCGAGCCGTCGGACGCGTCGCTGGCCCGGCTCCAGGCCCTCATCCTCGACGAGAAAGGCGCCCCCCTGCTGCTCCACGCGATGCGCGGAGAGCGGGCCTCGCTGGTCGAGCTGATCCGGCGGATCGGGTCGGGCGAGCTACCCATCTCGGCGCTCTCGGACCGGGATGTGCGTTCCGCCGTCGGTGGTGATCAGGTCGCGATCGCCCCGTGGGGCCGGCTCCTATTCGACCACCAGCGAGCCCTGGCGCTGGAATGGCTGAACCAGGCCCTCGTCGTCGCCCGCCGTCCCCCGGCCGAGCAGCCCCCGGGGTGGAAGGCCTGGGAGGACGAGCTGCACCGGGTCCGGCTCAGCCGCACCGGAGTTTACACGTCGACCTTCCCCTTGCTGATGATGCCGGCGCTGAGCTCTGTGTTCTGGGCCCGGCAGCGCCACCAGTCCGAGCTGGGGGCGACGGCCCTGCTGATCGCCGCCGAGCGGCACCGCCGCAAGACAGGCGCGTGGCCGGCGTCGGCCGAGGCGATCGACCCCGCGATCCTCGCCAACCCGCCCGTCGACCCCTGCTCGGGCCGGCCGTTCATCTTCGATCGCCGCGACGGGCGGCTGATCATCCACTCGGTCGGCCCCAACCTCCGGGACGAGCACGGCGCGTACGAGGCGAGGCGATGGAACAACGGCGGGCCCGACGACGTCGGTGCGACCGCCTGGGACGTCACCCTCCGCCGGCAGACTCCCCCGTGACGGGCCGAGAGGCTTTCGAACCTCGGCTCACCGGCCCATCGCCTGGAGGGCACGCAGGGCGATCTCCAGCGCGATGACCAGGCTGGCGTAGATCCTCCCGGCCCACTCGCGGGCGTCGGGGGACGGGTCGCAGGGCGCCCGGGCGAACGCGGCGGTGAGGCAGACCGCCGTCAGGGCCCAGACGAACTCGGTCAGCATCTGGCCGCGGACGAGGTACCGGAGCAGGCCCGCGATCATCTCCGGCGTCAGGACGACCCTGCGGTCCAGGAGGCGGCGCACCACCGCGTAGGCGAGGTTGGCAGCGATATTCAGGACCGCGTACGAGCCCGCGATCGACCAGATCCACCGGCCGAGGCCCCAGGTCGCGGGGGACCGGCCGCGGATGGTTTCGACGGCCAGGCCGAGCCCCCCGACCAGCGCCAGGCCGGTCAGCGACGTCTCGCCGACCAGGCGGAGCCATTCGCTCGCCGGCGCGTTCGGCAGCCGGTCGCGGAGCCTCGGGTCCGACACCTCGTCGCGCAGGAGGCCCGCGCAGACCGCGACCCCCACCACCAGCTCCATCACGTAGGCCAGGCCGATCCTCGGCCGGGCCGGAGGAGGGGTCGGGGGCGCGAATGCCGGCTCGGGGTGAGGGCCCGCCGTCACGACCCGCCCGCCCGCCACCATCGGTAGCGGAAGGCGACGTAGGTCGCGAAGTAGAGGACCAGGCAGAGGGGCGGGTAGAGGAGCAGGAAGACGCCCCAGACCGGCAGGCCCAGCCCCGGGATGGCCCGCATGGCCAGGGCCTCGGCGTCGGCCGCGGCGGCCGACAGGCTGCTCCCCCGCACCGGGACGCTGAAGGCGGCCGAGAACGGGCTCGTCACCGTGAACGCCGCGAGCTTCTCCTCCGAGATCCCCCCCGCGAACCCGAGCAGGTACAGCCGCAGCCCCACCGGCCCGACGAACAGGAACAGCAGCGCCATGTACGTCAGGATCATCGCCGCCGACGTCCGCCGCGACAGCGCCGAGCAGAGCAGGCCGATCGTCGAGGTCGCCAGGCAGGTCGTCGCGATGATCAGCAGGTAGACCAGCAGCGTCCACGGCCGGTCGCGCAGCTCAGGGATCAGGATGTAGGCCAGGAGGAGCTGCTCGGTGAGCAGGAACGTCAGCACGGTCGACACCCGGAGCGCCGCCATCAGCTTGGCGAAGACGATCTTGCCGGGCCGGAGCAGGGTCGTGAGCAGCAGGTTCAGGGTCTGCCGCTCGCGCTCCTGGGTGATGCTCCCGGCCGAGAAGACGGGGCCGACCAGCAGGTTGAAGGTCAGCACATAGGAGACGTAATAGCCCGCGTTCTCGGGCCGGAGGAACAGGAGGGCGGCCATCAGCGGGATCGACAGGAGCATGCTCACCTGGATCACGACCCGGAGCATCAGCGTCCCCTGGCTGAAGATCTCCGAGCGAAGCTCCTTGTCGAGCACGGGGTTCGTGCCGTCGGGCATCAGGTCGGTCCGCTTGGCGGGGGCGAACAGCTTGTCGGGGAAGAGGTCGCGGTCGATGACGACGCCGATGGCGTACTTCATCTCCTGCTCCTCGTCGACGACCTCCTTGCCCTCGCTGCCGACGTCGGGCGGCCGGAGCAGCCGGCGGTTCAGCGCGATCACGACCACGGCCCAGATCGTCAGACACCACGGCGGCAGCACGGCGATCGAGATGAAGTCGCGGAGCGTCGTGTCGTTCGTCCGCGTCAGGACCACGCAGATGATCGCCAGCGGCAGGATCACCAGGTAGCTGACCACCAGCGCCGAGGAGGTCCGCCCGAAGTAGCTCGAGCAGGCCAGGCTCAACAGCCCGAACGTCCCGGCGGCGAGGATCAGGATCAGGTACGCCCGCGCGATCTCCGACAGCAAGATCCCGCCGAGCAGGAAGCAGAGGATGATCAGCGGGAGGCTCGAGATGATCAGGATCACCAGATACGTCAGCGAGCTGAGCAGCTTGCCGATCAGGATGTTGACCGGCTGGAGCGGGCTGGCCAGGAGCATCTCGTAGGTCTTCCGCTCCTTCTCCCCGGTGATGCTGCCGGCGGCGAACGTCGGCGCGACCAGGGCGACCAGGAAGAACTGGCCGAGGAAGAAGAGGTCGAACAGCCGCTGCGCCGCCCCCGAGCTGACCTGGCTCTCGTTCGCCGGCCAGGCGAAGTAGACCATCACGCCGAGGAACGCGACATAGACGAACTGGAGCAGGAACGACCGGGGAGACCGGAGGTTCACCAGCAGCTCGCGGATCAGGACGGGGTTGTCGCGGAGGATCATGGGTGGTCGGCGCCCCTCGTGGATGGCTGGCCGGGCGGGACCTCGGCCGTCTCCCGACGGCGGGCGAGGGCAAGGCCGAGGAATCCCCCCAGGGTCGCAAAGACGGCCGTCAACGCCGAGTGGCCGACCTGGAGGAATGCCCAGGGCGAGAAGATCGAATGCATCGAGGATTCTTTCCCCCTCGCGAACGGGAAGTCGCTGGCTTGGTCCGTCCACTGTTTCCACTTCCTGGGAAACATGACCACCGACTCCGGATTCGCGACGATCCGATCATAGGCGAGGTCGAGCAGGCCGGTCGTCACGAGCCCGGAGCACATCTCCGAGTCGGGTCCCATCCCCAGGCTCGCGATCAGATACGCCCAGCCAACGATCGAGAACCCCTTCCAGAACGGGCGCGATCGCGCGCCGACGATGGCCAGCGCGACCAGGCCGAGCACGAGCGCCGCGAGGGCCGCGCTGAAGGCCAGGTTCCCCAGCAGCCGGCTCGGGTATTTGAGGGCGTAGAAGCACACCGCCGCGAAGCCGACGAGGCCCATCGACCCCGCGATTGTCAGCCTGGACCGCCTCATCGTCCAGTACCCTCGCCGGGTATCGGGATCGGATCGGCCGGTCGGCCTCCCCCGGCGGCCCGCGGCCTCGTCAGATGGCCGGCGACCAGGGCGCCGGTCGACCCGGCGACGATCCCCAGGAGGGAGTGGGCGATCCGGTAGACGGGCCAGGGGGCGAGCCGGATCGACCCCGCGTAATTCATCAGCCTCCAGATGGGCGACCCGGGCCGGGAGTCGATCGGGATCGGGCGTTGCGGCTCATTCCAGAACCCCGGCAATTGATAAAATTTAATTTCATACATATGCTGCCTGCTTCCGAATTCGAGGACGCCAGTCTGGCCAGTTACCATCATATAAGCATAATCAATAATCGGGCTGGTCAGGAGATGCGGACCGGCGGCCGACTCCGACCAGGGTCCGAGCCCGAGCCCCAGGTAGATCGAACCGATCAGGGCGAAGCTGCCGCAGACCGCCCGGGCCCGGCCCGGAAGGCTCAGGGCCGCGACGGCCGCCGCCAGCAGGATGCCGACGGCGAGGGTGAAGATCAGGCTCGCGCCCAGGAGCGACGGGCTGCGCAGGGCCCCCATGCCGATCGCCGCCAGGGCGATCATCCCCATCGACCCGGCGAGCGTGAGCCGGCCTATCCGCACGAGAGGTCCCCCGGGTCGGCGACGGCCTAGTTGACGATCCCCTTGGTGATCATCATGAACACCTCTTCGAGCGAGAGCTCTTCTTCGGAGAACGAGTGGACGCCGACGCCGGCGGAGATCAGGCGGCCGAGGAGCCGGGCGAGGTCCTCGTCCTGGCCGCTGAACTCGGCCGTGACGGTGTGGTCGAACGTCTCGACGCCCTTGACGTTCGACTCGTCGCGGAGGATCGTCGCGGCGCGGTCGGCCGAGTCGTCGGCCACGCGGACCTTCAGGACCCGGTGCTGCCGGAGCTGCCGGGTGATCTCCGTGATGCTCCCCGCCGCCAGGAGCCGCCCGCGCTCGATCACGCCGATCGACGTGCAGAAGTCGGCCAGCTCCGAGAGGATGTGGCTGGAGACGAGGATCGTCTTGCCCATCCCGCGCAGCTCGTTCAAGAGCGCCTTCATCTCCAGCCGGGCGCGGGGGTCGAGGCCCGAGGCGGGCTCGTCGAGGATCAGGACCGGCGGGTCGTGCACCAGCGTCTTGGCCAGGCAGAGCCGCTGCTTCATCCCCTTGGACAGGCCGTTGACGTAGTCGTCCCGCTTGTGGGTCAGGTCGAGCAGCTCGAGCACCTGGCCGATGATCTTCTTGCGGTACGCGCGGGGGATCTCGTACGCGACGGCGAAGAAATCGAGGAACTCCCAGACCTTCATGCCGTCGTAGACGCCGAAGTCGTCGGGCATGTACCCGATGACGCGGCGGACGCCCATCGGGTCCTGCGTGACGGACCGGCCCGCGACGGTCCCCTCGCCCGAGGTCGGCCGGAGCAGGGTGGCGAGGAAGCGGATGGTCGTGCTCTTGCCCGCGCCGTTGGGCCCGATGAAGCCGAAGACCTCGCCGGGGCCGATCGACAGGCTGAGGTCGTCGACGGCCACGAAGTCGCCGTACTTTTTGGTGAAGTGCGTCACCTCGATCATCGGCGCGGGCTCTCCGGGGCGTTTTCCTGGCCGGGGTCGTCCGCCTTCCCCCCGGGTCCGCCCGGGGGGTCGGGGGCGTCGTCGGGCATGGCTGGTTCGGGCATCGGGTTGTCGCCGGCCTTGACGGGAGAAGGCGGTCGGGGGGCGGTCGGCCTGGGAGCGCCGGGCATCGCCGACCTCGGGACCGGGATGGCCCGGGGCGCGGCGGGCGGCGGCGGCACTCTCCTCCCCCCCATTAGGGCCATGTTACCCCCGTTGAAGATCTGCGGGGGCAGGGTGTTCATCAACTTCGTCGACGGCCGCTCGGGGCCCGCCGCCAGGATGTTGTACCGGGACGACGACGGGTCGGGCGTCGGCCCCGTCTTCAGGTGCGCCACGACCAGGGTGAACCCCCGGTGGAGGTCGACCGGGGGGTCGATCTCCTGCCCGGCCTGCGGCCCCGGGGCCCAGGCGATCAGGCGGACCTCGCCGACCTCCTCGGGGCCGGCCGGCGACGACGACCGGACCAGGTGCTGGAGGAACGGCAGCGGGTCGATTTCGTTCTTCTTCAGGTCGGGCGACTCGCCCGCGGCGAAGTCGGCGAGGTCCGTCCCCTCCCCCTTCAGCTCGACCGTCGCCCGCGCGGCGATCGTGCCGAGCGGGATCGCCCGGGTCGACTTCTCCCCCATCAGGACGGCCACGGCGTCCCTCAGCTCGACCCCCGTGCCGTTGACGACCCGGCGGGCGCCCCCCTCCTCGGCCAAAGTCACGGCGCCGGGGAGGTTCGTGTACTGCTCGGCCCGGAACATGGCCAGGCTCCGCGGCTGGACCTGGAAGTTCGTCAGGCTGGGCGTCGGGGTGGCCTGGAAGACCGACTGCTGGACCTCCTCGCCCCGGATCGACCGCCCGGTGTTCAGCGGCAGGGCCAGCGCCGAGGGGTCGTTCGGGTACGCGATCGCGTACCGGACCCGGCCCGTCGTGTACAGCGAGGCGAACCGGCTCAGGTGGCCGCGCGGGTAGTCGCCGAACGTCTCGATCACGTCGACCTCGCTGCACGCCGAGTCGTATCCGACGTCGTAGGCCGCCGCCCGCTCGACCGCGACCGCGAAGCCGACGGCCAGCAGCGGGACGACCAGCCACGCCCACTCGCGGCGGCCGAAGGCGAACCGGCAGACCAGCCAGTTGATCGGCACCAGCGCCAGCATGTAGGCGAGGATCACCGTCAGGACGAATCGGTGCCCGGGGATCTCGATGCCGGAGGCCTGGACGAGCGCATCGCGGCTCATCCGGGGCAGGTCCGCGCCGTCGAGCCACTCGGCCACGGGGACCTGGAACGGGCTGGCCGGGTTGATCGCGTTGGTCGGGGCGGCCGACTTGGTCATCGAATACATCCCCGGCGATGAGACGATGGTCGAGCCCGACCCGTCCGGGTCCTCCTGCGGCCCGACCCGGCGGGTCGGCGCGCCCAGGTCTCGGGAGAGGAGGCGGACGGCGGTCAGGTCGGGGCCGTTCAGGAAGTCGTACCGGGGCGGCAGGTAGCCGCCGACGCCGATCGGGTTGTACCGGAGCTCGTCGCCGAGGGGCTCCTCGGGGCGGCGGAGGACGACGCGGCGGACCATCGTGTCGTAGCCCGGCCAGGCCATCAGCGCCGGGTCGGTCAGGCCGAAGCTGAGCATCAGGATCCGCCCCCGCCCGACCCGGCGCTCGACCCCCATCGGCGGCAGGCCCGCCTTGCCGAAGCCGATCGCGCGGGCCCCCGGCTTCGGGTCGAGGGTCGCGACGTAGAGCGGCTTGTCGCGCGGGATCAGCAGCGGCGATGGGGCCTTGTACCGGCGGCCGACCTCCTCGAAGGCCGACGCATACGTCTGCGTCCCCTCGATCGGGTCATCGGGCTCGACCGTCGGGGCGACCGGCGGGTACGCCTCGGCGAACGCCCGGAGGTCGTCGGCCGAGAGCTGGGCGCTCTGGCCCGAGGGCTCGGCCGGCAGGTACGGGCCGAGGAAGCTCTCGCGGAGCGGGGCGAAGTTCGGCCCGGCGCCGCCGACGAGCACGAGCTGGCCCCCCCAGTGGAGCCAGTCGAGCATCGCCTCCTGCTGGCTGATGTTCAGGGCCTCCGGCGGCATCCCGTCCCAGATCACGTGGCTGATCGCCGTCCAGGTCAGCGGGTGGGTCGGCAATTGCGGGTGCTCGGCCTCGGCCGGCAGGACCAGCCGATAGTACCGCTGGCGGTCGCGCACCTGCTCGTCGGCCCTGGCCGCCGAGAGCGGGACCATCGCCTTGAGCTGGCCCCACCGGCCGTAGGCGTCGTTCGGCCCCTTCGTCAGGACCGGGATGAGCATCTGGTGCGGCTCGAGCACCCGCAGCGCCGCGGGATACGTCTCGTCGTCGCGGAGCGACTCGGGGCGGAGCAGCCGGACCAGCAATTCCTTGGGGATCGTCGGGGACAGGATCTGGAGCAGGAGCCGCGACCGCTGCCCCTTGACCAGCCCGGCGTCGCGGCGATAGACGACCTCCTGCGGCATCCCGAGCAGGCGGACCGGGTAGGTCTCCAGCGTCCCCGCGTAGCCGATCTGGTTAGACCGGAGCTCGATCGCCAGCGTGCTCCAGTGGTTCGCCTTGATGTAGGGCAGGACGTCGTTGGGCAGGATGATCGACTTGAAGATCTCGATCGGCGGCCGGTTCTTCTCCTTCTCCGCCTTCTCGATCTCCGCCGGGTCGGTCAGGACCTTATTCAGCGACTCGGCCAGCGCCGACTTGCCCGACGGCTCCGTGCCCTGCGACTGCGACATCGGCTGGGCCCGCGACGGAGACGCGACGCCCGCGAGCAGCACGAGGGCGAGGGCCGGGTGCGCCATGGCCCGGCCGGTCCGGCTCGTTCTTCGATCCACGTCGAGGCTCCACCGACCGGGCCCCGCCCCGGGGTCCGACGCTCGTCAGACGGTCGACCCAGTAGTCTAGCCCCTCCGGGCGTCGGCCGGAAGGGACCCCCGCGACAATCCGAACGAATTGGGCCTCAGGCCGGGCCCCGGCCGGTCCAGCGTCGGTAGTCGTCGGGGGTGTCGATATCGAGCAGGGCCTTCGGGTCGCCGACCTCGACCGTGACGACCTCCTGGCCTGGCCCCGCGATCAGCGCGTTCAGCCCGGTGCCGGCGGGCAGGAGGCGGATCGCCAGGGCGGCCTCCCAGGGGAGGAAGACGGGGTGGCCCCGCTTCGCCCCGGCCCTCGGCACGACGATCGAGCCGGGGGCGGCCAGGCCGGCCTCGACGACGCGACGGACGAGGTCGGCGCCGATCCCCGGCACGTCGCCGGGCGTGATCAGGACCCCCGTCGGGGGCGGCCCGGGCCCGGCGTCGGACCCGATCCGGGCGATCCCGATCTCGATCGAGGCGCGCATGTCGGCCGGCTGCTC
>JAABUQ010000293.1_pt1 | contig 115001 bp, 128 predicted proteins | sample 5560001 | NCBI WGS metagenome assembly JAABUQ01 (sample SAMN10711888, study PRJNA513371) | rock metagenome | isolation source: Antarctica rocks | place: Antarctica: Victoria Land, Finger Mt nord | collected 2015-12-18 | reverse complement strand
GAGCGAGTTTCCGGTCATCGCGCGATCCAAGCCAGCGCACCACGGCGCACAACGCCTGAAAGCCAAGCTGTGGAGGTTCGCCGAGTCGCGTCAACTTATCAGCGGCATCTCGTATGGAGTATCGAGGGCGCGTTCCGCGACGCCAAGGACCTGCGCTTCGGCATGGGGATGGGCGCGATGCACGTCAGCACCCCTGACCGGCGCGACCGCCTGTGGCTGATCAACGCGTTTGCGGTCGTGCTGCTCACCCTGCTCGGCGCAACCGGCGAAGCGCTCGGCTATGACCGGCACCTCAAATCCAACACGAGCACGCGACGCACCCACTCGCTGTTCCGTCAGGGCAGCATGCTCTACGAACTCATCCCCAACATGCCGGAGCATCGCCTACAGCCCCTGGTCGACCAATTCGCCCAGATGCTGGCGGCACAACCGGTCTTCCGCGAGATGTTCGGTGCGATCTGAAAATGAGGGGAGCCTTGAGCGCAGCGTCGGCAAGCGCGGTTGCCGCTTCGGCGCTCGTCATCGGCGCGGCAGCTGCGCCAATCGCATAGTCCGCGCGTTGCTTGAACTGGTAGGCGGTCGTGAGAAAAGTCACGAGGTCGCGTCCGATGCGCGGCTCGGCCCTCGTGAGCCGGGCAAACTCGATCTGCACGCCACGATGCGATCTCGCTACCTTGTCCGTTTGCTCGAAGATGTATGCCTCTGCAGCATGGAACACGGCAACATAGGCTTCGCGCGCAGCGATGTGCGGCAGGGGCAAGGTCGCGATCTTGTGGGCATCAGCGAGGGCGGTGCGGGCCTTGGCGAGATAGTCGGCGGTTTCAGCCTTCATAGGTCGAGGCCGTCCTTGCGTAGCTCGTGCATAAAGCCCGTGCGCTCGCGGTAGGCCCCGGCAGGGAAGGGAGTTGCCGAAATCACCGCGCCCATGTCGAAAAGAATGTCCGTGCTGACGGCAGCAAGGCGCGCGCTGTCGTCGGTGAACGCGCCCGCGTCCTTGATGAAGACGGCAACGTCGTAGTCGGAGTCCGGCCTCGCATCGCCGCGCGCCCGCGACCCGAACAGCACGACGCGCTCCACACGCGCGCCATAGACTTCCGTCATGGCAGCGCGGAAGCGCATCAACACAGGGTCATCTTGCGGCTTCTCCATACAAGCCATTGTAGCACAGGGCAGCGGCCCGCATGATCGTTGCGTTGATGTTGGATTGTGCGGCAAGCGCCGCGCGCATGGCTCGTCGTCTTCAGCCGAGTTGAGTGGACGGCGGGCATCGCCCTGACTTCAGACCTTGCGCCAGCCTGGCTGGCTCGGGTCGGTCAGATGATACTGGATCGGCCCAATGCCGGAGATGGCGATGATGGCCGGCTCCCCTCCGTGCCAATGACAATGAGACATCGTCCCCCCGGGAGTTTAGCCTTGAGGGTGCTGAAGGATGATCCTGCTCATGCCCATGATCCCAACACCGATCGACGCCGAGGCGGGCGCCGCCATGAAGGAAGGCCGGAAGCCGACAGTGGCGGCGCCCGCCTCGGCGTCACCTGAGCTCACGGCCCGCCCGCATCGCCGGGTCTTCACCGCCCAGGACAAGCTGCGCATTCTCGCCGACACGGACCGCGCGGCTGACACCGGCGGCATCGCCGCCATCTTGCGCCGCGAGGGTCTCTACTCCTCGACGTTGACCGACTGGCGCCGGCAGCGCGACGCTGGCGCTTTTGGCGCACTGACGCCGGCCAGACGCGGCCCGAAGGTCGCTACGCCCCATCCGCTCGCAGCCGAAGTGGCCCGCCTGCAAAGGGACAATGCCCGCCTGGCGCTTCGGCTGAAGCAGGCCGAGGCCATCGTGGCAGTCCAAAAAAAAGTTGCGGAGCTGCTGGGCATCCCGCTGGCGCCCAGCGACGGCGAGCCTTGACCGACGCGGTGGCAGCACTGGCGCCAGACAGCGGCTTGATGGCTGCAGCCTGTGCGGCACTCGGGGTCTCGCGCGCCAGCGTGCAACGCCACCGCGCCCGCCTGGCCGCGCCGCCGGCGGCCCTCCGCCCGCGGCCACGGCCGGCACGGGCGCTGAGCGCGGCGCAGCAGCAAGCGGTGCTGGACCTGCTGCACGCCCCGCGTTTCGCCGACCAGGCGCCGGCCGAGATCTACGCCAGCCTGCTCGACGAGGGCGTCTACCACTGCTCGGTTCGCACCATGTATCGCATCCTCGGCCAGAACGGCGAGGTCCGCGAGCGCCGCGCACAGCTCCGCCATCCCACCTACCAGAAGCCCGAGCTGCTGGCGGAGCGTCCGAACGAGGTCTGGTCCTGGGACATCACCAAGCTGATGGGACCCGCCAAGTGGAGCTACTTCTATCTCTACGTGATCCTCGACATCTTCAGCCGCCGGGTCGTCGGCTGGTGCGTGGCGGACGCCGAGAGCGCCGCGCTGTTCCGGCCGCTGCTCGACGACGCGATCGCCAAGCACGACGTGCTGCCTGGTCAGCTCACGCTACACGCCGACCGCGGTGGCCCGATGAAAGCGCGTGCGACCGCCTTGCTGCTTGCCGATCTCGGGGTGACGCGCTCGCACAACCGCCCGCACACGTCCAACGACAACCCGTTCTCCGAAAGCCACTTCAAGACGCTCAAGTATCAGCCGCGCTTTCCCCAGCGCTTCGGCTGCATCGAGGACGCCCGGAGCTTCTGCCGCCGGTTCTTCGATTGGTACAACCAGGACCACCACCACGCCGGCATCGGCCTCATGACCCCGGACCAGGTGCACTACGGCCAGGCCGACGCCGTCCACGCCGCTCGCCAGCACACCCTCGACCAGGCGTTCCGCACCAACCCGGAGCGCTTCGTCAACAAGCCGCCCATGCCGCCCGACAAGCCAACCGCCGCCTGGATCAACCCGCCCACGCCGAACAGCCGTGCCTGATTGCCGTCCCCTATGCCGAAGCAACCGTTGAAGCGCTTCATGCCCCTCTCCGGCTGCCCCCTTGCTTGTCACCAGCCACCGTCTCCACGTCGCGTATCGCCGGCTCGCTCCCACTGCAACCCGTTACGTAACGCAGAAGCCCGGTGTGCCGGTCGTCCGATTCTTACTCGCCAGCGCCTAGCCTAAATTCCAAACCCGGCTGTACCAAAGTCGTTGACACGTTCCGGACCGGATACCGTTGGCGAAGTCGGGATTGCCTGTTTGTTCACGGCGCTAGCGGCGCCGGGAAGGGCCGTTTTCCTGCGCCCATGGTAGGCTGCCGCAGCTCCTGGGGTGGGCACTTGGACAAGCCGGGCGACTTCGCCAACGGTATCCGACCGTTTGACGAGGTGGGACAAGTGCATGGACAGCTTGAGTACCAAAAATCTGGTGCAACCGGAGGACGCTGAGGCGTGTACATTGAGGTCAACGGAACCCGGCTGTTCGTGGACATAGAGGGGCCTGGCCTCGTGCCGGACGGCGCCGTCATGCGCGAGAAGCCCACGCTGGTCTTGCTTCATGGCGGCCCTGCGGCCGACCACAGCTATTTCAAGCCGGCCTTCTCGGCCCTGTCCGGCGTCGCGCAGGTGATCTACGTGGATCACCGCGGCTGCGGGCGCAGTGCGGACAGCGACCCCGCTACCTGGCACCTGGACCAATGGGGCGACGATGTGAAGGCGCTGTGCGACGCGCTGGGAGTGAGTAAGCCCATCGTGTTCGGCGAGTCGTTCGGCGGCTACGTCGCCCAGGCGTACGCGACGCGCCATCCCGAACACCCCTCTAAGCTCATCCTCGCCAGCACGGCCGCGTTCATGGATTTCGAGGCGGTGTTCGACGCCTTCGCCCGGATCGGCGGGCCGGAAGCGGCAAAGGTCGCGCGGGAGCGCTGGACGCGCCCGACCCCGGCGTCCCGGGCGGCCTACATGGCCCGCTGCGTGCCGTTCTACCGCCCGCCGGTGCCGGGTCCATCGCCGGAGCGGCGGACGGTCGTGCGCGAGGCCGTCGCGCTGCACTTCACGGGGGAAGGGCGAGAAGTCATGCGGATGGACTTCCGGCCGGCGCTGGGAAGCGTTCGATGCCCTGTCCTGGTCATGGTCGGGGATGCCGACCCGATTACGCCCGCAGCGTTCAGCGAGGCAATCGTCGCCTCGCTCCCGCCTGCCCTGGTGCGCTTCGAACGCTTTGCCGGATGCGGACATGGCATCCAGGTGAACGACCCCGAAAGGTTCTTCGACACCATGCGGGACTTCATTCTTAACGGAGTGATGCGTGGAGGAGCCACACACCGCCGAGTGTATGGAATCTAAACGTTGAGACACTGGTGGCGAATTCACCTCTCATGCGGCAAGGGCGGCAAAGCGTGATGTGCGGGTGGGCGCGATAGGCCGGCCCCCGAACCAAGCGGCCATGCGGTCGAAGTTGATGGCCGCGGCGGTGGCGACATGCTGCAAGCCCGTTTTGGCGAGGCCTCGGTAGCGGGTCTGTCGCAAGCCGAACGCGCGCACGGCCTGCGACAGGGTGCTCTCGATCAACACGCCGCCCACGTTTTGAGCCTATGCCGGTAAGCGCGAGCAAGGCCGCGCAGCACCGCACGGCCAAAGGCAAGGGGAGGTGAACACACGGGCGGCAGGCGCCGAGGACCGTTGGACGCTGCACACAGCCAACCGCGCCCTGCTCGGCAACAAGACCGGCGCCACGCGGCTGGGCTTCGCCGTGCTGCTCAAGCTGTTCCAGGCCGAGGGCCGTTTCCCGCGCCGCCCCGAGGACGTGCCCATGGCTGCGGTCGAAGCCGTCGCCGCCCAGGTCGGCGTGCCCGCGGCGGCGTGGCGCGGCTACGACTGGCACGGCCGTGCGATCCGCTACCATCGCGTCCAGATCCGGACGGCGCTGGGTTTCCGCGAAGCCACGGACGAGGACGCGGCGGCGCCTGGCCGCTGGCTGACCGGCCAGGCGCTCGCCCTGGAGCGCCGGCATGACCGGCTGGTCGCGGCGGCGCGCGAGCGGTGCCGGGCGCTGCGGCTGGAGCCGCCGTCCCCTGAACGCCTGGAGCGGCTGGTGCGTTCAGCCCTGCACCGCCAGGAGGAGGCGTTCTGCACCGCCCTGATCGCGCGCTTGCCGCCCGGGAGCGCTGCCGGCCTGATGGGGCTGGTTGAGGATACGGACGAGAGTCACCCACAAGCCGAAGCTGCGGCCCGGCTCGATGGTGTTCGAGAAAGTCTTCCTTCCTGGCAGAATGCGGTGCCGGTCTGCGGCGGGACGTCTGCGATCCGCACCATCAATCAAATTTTTCGTCTTCGGGATTGCCAGGGCCGAGCCACTCGCGTCCGCCAATGCGATGCTGGGCTGGTCAGCAACCTGAAATGAAGTGGACCTGTGATGCCCAACCGTTTTGCCCTCATTGCGGCACTGGTGTTCGGAACTTCCATGGTGCATCAGGCGCGTGGACAGGCACTGCCGGACGTCAACTTCCTTGACCGGCTTGCCGCCCAACGCAACGCCGAGCTGCGGCCCAGGCTCCAGCAGCAACCCGCACCAGCAGCAACACAGCAGGAAAGACTTCGCCCAGCTGGCCATACGTGGGTCTGCATGAGCACGACCCCTTGGCAGCCGGTCCTGTCCTCGCCCTACCCGGGCGCAACCGTCATTGGCCGAACGCAGCCCCAGATTGCAGCAAGCATCGGCTGGGTGAACGGCTATGCCGAGGTGCTGTTCTACAACGGCAAGATCGGTTTCGTGCCCTCGTCGGAGATCAAGCCATACCATTCCGACCTGAGGCCGAACAGCACCTGCGTGGTGGCCGGCTTGCGTCTCGATGGTTCTCCTGCTTTCGCCTACCGGTAAAATGTGCCTCAGCATCGTGCGCTGCAGCCGGGGCGCTGGCGCAGCCGTGTGCGGCTGTGCCCTGATGGCCGGCGTAGCCGCTGCCCAGACCAACCCCATCCTGGTGAACCCTGACGGTGTTCCAGCACAGATCGTCCCGACCTATGGCGAGGTCGGGATCACTTGGGGCGGCCTTTCAGGCGGAAGCAATGCGACGGGCGGGGGAGGGGGTGGCACTCTTCCCTCGAACACCGGGGTCACGAATCCCGGCAACTATCAGCCTGGCAGCTCAAACGCCCTCAGCGCCATGCTCGCCACCGATTACGGCTCTACCGCGGAAACCGTCGCGCAGCAGCAAGGCGTGAGCGTGCAGTCCGTCGCGGCCGTCGGGCAAGCCGAGAGCGGGTTCCGCAACGTCCCGACCAGCAATGGCTCCAGCAGCGCCACAGGGCCATGGCAGTTCACGACTTCGACCTTCCAAGCGGTCTCCAACAAGTATGGCCTGGGTTACACGGCTGCGGACATCACGAACCCGCAGGCCCAGGCGACCGAGGTCAGCTACCTGATGCGCGACAACGCGAACGCCATTTCGCAAGCAACAGGCCAACCGGCGACGACTTTGCAGGCATATGGCGGCTGGGTATTTGGCTCCACACCGGGCGTCCAGATTGCGAGTGCCACAGACTCCGCCCCCCTCAGCCAATTCGTTTCGCCAACAGCCTTGGCGAACAACAACATGACTTCGTGGACGGTGGGCCAGTTCCGCCAGGTCATGACCAACCGCCTCGGCTCGGCTGCGAACCAGGCCGTCCTCACCCCCTCCTGATCGGGACCCACCATGCACGCGACCTTTCGCAAGCTCCTGCTAGGCTCAGCCTTGGCGTTCGTTCCTTTCCTCGCCGGGGCGGCCCCGCTCTGCGCCGTGCAGCCAGGGTCTGCCGAACCGCCCCCACCGGCGCCGCCGAACACGACCGTAAGCTACCCGGCGTCGAACGAAAGCATTGGCCTGACGCCGATTGCAGCCGCGGAAGCCGACCAGATCCCGGCACTGCAGCGCATCCAGGCCTCGGGTGCCCAGCTCTATGAGCTGGGCGAGGTCCATGGATTGCGCAGCGTTTTTGCTGTCATGGGGGAAAGCTTCCAGGTCTTCTACCTCACCCCGGATGGCCAGATCGCGATCCGCGGCATTGCCCAGGACGCCGCGGGCAAGAACCTAACCCGCGATCAGGTTGCGCAGGTTCCCGGCGCGATCCCCACGGCGGTGCTGGGCAGTGAACCACGCCCCTCGCCGGCTGCGCCCCCGGTTGCCGAGCCGGCCGCCTTGCACGCCCCGATGACGTCGCCGTTGGGGGCCGTGCAAGCAACCGCCTATGGCACGCAGGGCCGCGACGACGCGCCCCGCCTCTGGATGTTCGCTGACCCTCAATGCAGCTTCTCGCGCCGTGCGATGCAGCAGCTGCAGCCCGCCATCGCAAGCGGCCGGGTGCAGGTCGCCGTCATCCCGGTGTCGCTGCTGGACCCCGAGGACCAGGGACTCAGCACGGCAAGGGCCGAGGCGATGCTCAGCCTGCCGCGCGGGCAGATGATCGAAGCCTGGGCCGGCAACAAGCTGGCAGGGCCGGTCGAGGCCGACGCCGTCGCCAGCCTGCACGCCAACATGACGGCCGCTGACCGGATCGGGCTGGTGGGCACGCCCACCTTCGTCTGGCGCAAGGCGGACGGCAGCGAAGGCCGGGCGGACGGCATACCGCCCGACCTGGAAGCCATGATCACCTCGGCGAGCCGCTGAGCCATGCCCGGCAACGAACGACCCACCCGCCGCCGCTACGGCCTGCTCAGCCCTTTTGTTTGGGCCGGGCGCTCCATCGTGCGGCCCCTGGCCATCCCCGAGATACGCGCCCAGGCCGAGACGATCCGCGGCCTGCACGGCGTGCTGCGGAGCCGTGGAGCAGGCAGCGGGCCAGCCCTGGTGCTGGATGCCGACCGCCACTTCGACCTGGAAGCATCGGCCCAGTCGCTGCGACTCCAGGCAGCGGACGCGCTGGATGCGGGGCGCATCACCATGGAGCACTACGCGCAGCTCGGCGGCGTGCAGGCCGGGGAGCTTGCCATATTGCTGCAGCGGCGCCGCATCGAGACAGCGCGCGCGACGCGGCTCAACCTTGCCTTGGGCCTCGTCTTCCTCGTGGTCTGGGTATGGAGCGTTTGCAGCATGCCGGTGGGCTTCACGGGGCTGCTGCTCCTGCTTGCCGGGCTGGGCGTGTGCCTGCTGTTCCTATGCAGAGTGGTCGTCGAGGCACACACCAACTGGCAGATCAGGACCGGAAGGATGGGCACCTTGCGCGAGTTCATCACCTCCGACGAAGGGTGGATGCCGTCCTGACACCGAGCCGAACTGAAGACCTCGCCGTTGGCGATCAGAAGCCGCGGAACACCCATGCCAGGATCGCGGAGGCGACATACAAAGCGCCTCCCACAACAAGCAGGACGACCCAGAACCGACTGCCCCGAAGGCCGACATAGCCGCCGCACAGGCCGCCCACAAGCATTGCGAGCCTGCCGAACCCGTCGAGGTCGCTCGTGCCTCCTCCATGGAACTGGAAGGGATCACGCGGCAGGACGTCGGAGATCGCCATCGGCAAGGTCACGCCGATCGCCGCGCCCATCACCAGGAACAGCAGCATCATGCACCCCGCCGGCCGCTGGTCCGGGATGAAGCTGGCATTGCCGAGCCGGACGACACGCGGCTGCCAGAACGGCACCCGTTTGACCGACCATGCCAGGACGATCCAGGCGACGCTGTAGGCAACGAAGACCAGATCCCGCACGGGCAGGATCTCAGAAGGTGCCGGCAGGTGCGGATCGCGACCTTCCCGTCAGCCAGGGTGCATGCTGGTAGTCCTCAAAGTCCCATTCCACCGACAGGTCGCGCGGGCGGATCACCGTGCCCTCGCGGTCAAACACCGGCGGCGTCCACGTCGCCGGCGCCTGCCCCGGCGCGGCATAAGGGCCCAGCCGGGAATAACCGCTCTTATTGAATACTTCAACCACCTAAAAACGCTTGATACTTTTCTGTCAACTCGAGCGCTTGTATCCGGCTGGGCCCTAAGGATCGAAAAACGGCGCACGCACCGGCGGGGCCGGGGGAGCACTGCCGGCGCTAGCCGTCTTGAGGTTGCCGTTGTCGCAGCCTGTCAAGGCGAGCAGCGCCAGCAACAGGGCCGTGCAGGGAAGGGGGCGAACGGGAAGGCGCATGCTCTGGCTCCTTGGCAGGTAGGGCATCCTATCCGGCGCGGGCGCGAGTGCGACCTGTCCAGCCAAGCCGCCCTGGCCGGCCTCCTGAACCAACGATGCCTTCCGCGTGCAGCCAGCCCAGCGCGGCGCGGGCTGCGCCGGCTGAGGCGCCCTTTACCGGATCACGGCCCAGCCCCCCACGCCGCGCCGGACCCGTGTGACGCTCTCCCCGTGGGCAGGATCGGAGGCGCCACGGCCACGCCGTCCTGTCCCGACAGGGAGGACACCTTCCCGGTTGCCCCCGGGCGGGCAGGCACCGCCTCGGCCGATGCGTCCGCAACTTGCGGCTCAGGCTCGATCAGTTCGAAATGCGCGAGCGGACCCTGGCACCTCTCGATCTCGGCACGCGGGTCAGCCACCACGGACCGGTCAACCCAAGCCTCGGCCGACCGATGGCCGGACCCGGCCCGCTGGTAGCGGACGCGGGCGAGGTCGGCACGATCCTCCAAGGAGGAGTCCTCGTAGGGAGATCGTGCCGACCTCTCGGCCTCGCGCATCTTCAGGCCGATGGTGTTCCTGGTGCCCATGACCTTGCCGTAGGCCAGGTGCGCCGCGCCCGGGTCGGCATAGGCGATGCCGCCCAGCGACAGCATCATGTCGGCCGGGCTGGGCGTCATGTCCGCCGCGGCGAGGGTGTCCTGCACCGGCAGGCCGACGGGCGTGTCGACCAGCAGCAGCACGTTGAGGGGGTTGCCCGGCCCGCGGTTCACGCCCCGGCCGCGGCCGACGACCTGCACCAGGCCATGCTCGCAGGCCTGCTGGCGGAGCGCCTCGGCGGCGGGGTGCGGGTGCCGGTCCGCCTCGGCCGCCTGCAAGGAGCCGTCCGCCATCTCGCGCGTCGCGTCCACGCGGGGATACCAGCCGGGGAGCGGCGGCACGGCGGCGCCGGTCAGCGCCTCGGCCTGCAGCTCGACGCTGCGGGGGCTGGGCATGGTGCGCCCGACCACCACCATGGCCTGCACGTCGCCCCAGCCGTCGAGCCCCGCCACGGCGCCATGGTGCGCCCAGGCCACGGTCGGCGGCAGGTGGCCCATGACTTCCAGGGCGGCACGGACCCGCTTCTGCGCCACGACCAGCACCCGGCCCGGCGCATGGGCGCGGGCCTCCCGGGCGACGACGGCATGCAGCTCCCGCAGCCGGTTGGTGCGGCGCCTGGCCTCCTTCGGGTCTGTCGTGCCGTCCGGGTCGAGCATGGACAGCGAGTAGGCGCGGTCGATCACCTGGCGCACCCGCATGTGCGGTGCCTCGACGGCGACGTCCGCCACCAGCTGGAGGTCCGGCCAGACGTGGCGCAGCAGCTCCGGCTCCATGGTGGCGTCCATGACAAGGGTCGGCACCTGCCAGCCTTTCGCGAAAGGCAGGCGCTGGCGCAGGTCGAGCACGCGCTGCGGGCCGGCGTCCCCGTCCACCATGCCCAGCGCCGCCCAGCCGGAGGCCTCCGGCCCGTCGTCCGCCAGCAGCGCCGCCAGCGCGGACCACCACATCGCCCGGCGGCCGAGGTCGCGGTTCGCGGCGGCGGCCCGCATGGCCTCGCGGCGCTTGTCACGGGACATGCCGGGCGAGAGCTTCGGCTCGACCTTGGTGCGCCATTCCAGCCCCTTGGCCTCCCTGGCGGCGTCCGGCGTCAGGCCTGCCGCGAGGAAGGCTGCGCGCTGCACGGGGCCGTCGCCCATCCGTCGCAGCACGCCCACGGCCCGCCGGCGAAGGTCGAGCAGCCGGTCGGTCGCCAGCGGGTCGCCCCCGACGCGCGCCGGGCCGTCCAGGGCATCGAGGGACAGGTGCATGGGATGCGCCGGGTCGTCGCCGACCAGGAAGGCGTTGATCGGGTTCTCGTCCACGATCAAGGCGGCCAGGGTGCCCAGCGCCTTGGGCGGCGCGTGCCCGAGCATGGCGTGCGGGACGATCCATATGTCGGCGCGGCCCTGCTTCTGGCGCTGGTAGGCGCACTCGGCTGCCAGGCTGCACGGCCCGCACGCATAGGTGTCCACGTCCAGGTATGCCGCCTGCGCGTCCGCCACCACGTCCAGGTCCCCGCACATGGCCGCGCCCGGCGCATCAGCCGCAAACGCGGAGCGTTTCGGCGACCCTCCGGGTCCGCGCAAGTCCAAGGGATTTCGCTGCGCCGGCGCAAACCCTCCGGGTTTCGCCGGCTTGCCCGGGTCCGGCTGCTTGCGGCCGCGCCAGACCGCAACCCGCAGGTCGGGCGCGGTGTCCTGCAGCGCCTCCGCGTATCCGTCGGCTAGGTCGTGCCGCGGCACCACGATGGCGGCGGTGCGGTCGTCGCCGTCCGCGCGCAGGGCACGGATCAGGTCGGCGGCCCAGCGGCGGGCCTGGTGGCTCTTGCCGGCGCCGGTGTCGGACCGCAGGGCATGGACGAACGGGTCCGGCGATGCCGCGGCCTGCCTGGTGAACTCCTGCACGGCCTTGGACACCCGGAACCGCGCGACGCTGACGGGCACGCGGCGGACGGCCGACGTTCCCGCATCCAGCGCCCACCCGATCCTGGCGCGCACGGCGTCCAGGCCGGCGTCGAGGATCACGTCGGCCAGGTCGGAGCTGTCATAGCGGCGGACGGGCCACGGGGTGCAGTCCGCCACCTCCACGCCCCGGGCGCGCCAGGCCTTCTTCGCCTTGCCGAGCGCCTTTGCGGCCGGGCTGTGGCGGGGGTAGTCCTCGGCCAGCAGCACCGTGAAGCCGGCCAGGTCGAGCGTTCCCAGGGCGCCCAGCGCGATCAGCACGGCGTGCCCGGACGCCGCATGGGCGGCTAGGCCGGTTTCCGGTCCTTCGGCCGCCAGCGGGCAGCCTGCCGGGCAGGCGCACGGCGGCGCCCTCCCGGACGCCGTTCGTCACCTTGGCCGCGGGCAGGCGGCGGCGCTGCATCTCTTCCGGCCCGACCTTGCCGCCGTCCAGGGCCAAGTGGATGCGCTGCACCGCCTGCACGGTGCCGTCCGCCGCCGTGGCGACCGCGAGCACGGCCCGGTGCTTCGGGTGCCAGAGGATCGAGGGCGGCCACCCGCCCGCCGGCTCGGGGATGCCGCGCACCTGCTTCAGGTAGTAGGCTCCCAAGGTGCCGGCCAGCGGGATGCCGCCGGCGGCGATGCGCTGCGCCCCCGCGATCTTCCGGGCACGCTCCGCCTCGGCCGCGTCCTCCTTCTCCTTGTCAGGGGCTGGGCGAGGTCGTGCTTTCACCGGGTGGGCTGGGGAGACGCCCCGCGTTGGCGCCGGGTCGCCGGTCCAGTTGCGCGCCCAGGCGACCGCGGCGGGGAAGTCGCAGCCGTGCGCGTGCCGGATCAGCGCGAGAAGGTCGCCGCCCTCGTCGCTTTCGTGGCTAAACCACAGCCCCTTGCGCGGGCCGGACACTTCGACGGCGAGGCTGCCCTTGCTGCCCCATCGCAGGGTGCGCCGGGTGCTGGCCGCCTTGTTCGGCAAGCCGAGCAGCGCCTCGGCAACCTCGGCGGTGTCGGCCCGCAGCGCGTCGCGCAGCGCTTGGAGGTCGTCGTCCGCGGCGCTCACGAAAGCACCGCCAGCGACTGTCTGGAAGCGACGCGGCTGCCTGTCAGCCTGGAAGCATCACCGCTGGGCATGGTCGGCCACCTGCGGACGCACGCGCACGGTGCGTTCGGCAAGTGGTCGGGGCCATCGGGGGCGGGGGTGGGCGGCCGTTCCTGCGGCTCGGGCGGCGAAATCGACGATGCAGGACCGTCCAGCGCGGCAGGCGCTATGCCCGACTCGCTCTGTGGCGTGCGGGTGCGTTCCGCGATGCCTGCATGCGGCATCGTGGTCGTGCGCGTCCTGCATGGTGCGGACGCGGCCGGCGTTCGTCAGGATGCGCGCAGGCATCCCGTACGTGTTCTCGCGCTTGGCGCGCATAGCCTTCTCCTGTGGTTGCTTGGGGGGCAACCCGTCGGGACCGGCGAAACTCGAAGAGTTTGCGCCGAGGAGGCCAGGCGTCAGGCAAAGCACATCCGTTGCAAGAAAGGGCTTGCTTTTTAAACGGACTGCGAAGAAACTCGGGATTGTCGAGGTCCCGTAGTTTCTTCAGCCCTTGCTGAGCGTCATGCCCGCCTTCACCGGCGGGTTTGTCGTTTCTATGGGTCGGTCGTCAGCACCTCCTGTGATTCGGCATCGGGACTCCGGCCTTTTCCAAAGCCGTAACGGCCAGCTTGCAAGTTTCGAGGTAGTTTCTCAACCCTGTTGAACTCTGCTTTGTCCGTTATCCCTTCTTGCTGTGTCCTTGCGTGCCACTTCTGGCTGCCTCGTCCTTGTTCCAGGCTGGTCAGTACACCAGAAGCAGCAAGCTCAAGCTGCGCGGGCGGTGGTGTCGATTACCGAAACGCAAAGTCTACCCATTCTTGGACTCTGCTTTGCAGATCGGTGATCTGTAGGTCCCGTTCGTCGATCGTGTTCATGGCCCAGTTGGCGAACCTCTCGTACTTGGCGTTGTCCTGACGCAAGCGCGCGTTCTCCTGCTGCAACTGCAGGATCTGCATCTGCATGGCCTGGATCAGCCCTTGCTGTGCCGCATGCTGCCGCTGCGCCCAGTCCTGTTCTCGACGCTTGTTCAGACCGGCACTCAGACCGGCACAGATCTGCTCCGAGACCTGCTGTCCCCGTGCAGCGTTCCAGCCCCTTTGGTACCCTGTCCCGAATATCGACACTGCTCCCCCCTAACCTTCCATCTTTGCCGGCGGGGCCGACTCGGTCGCGACGGCGACGGTGCGGTCCATCCCCCCGCCGGACGGTTGCGACACCTCGGCCTCTTCCGCCGGCCCTGCCAGCGCACGCTGGCCCGCCTTGCCGTTTCCCAACCCGGGCACGCTGCTGGTGGCACCGGTCCGGATCTCCTGCATGGTGGCCGCAAGCCCGATCATGCCGGCATCCTGCGCCAGCGAGTGCGTGTCGAGCCGGTCGGCCGCTTCCAAGCCGAGCCATGTTGGGACATGCTGCGGGAACAGCGCAATCATCCTGAAGCAGGCGATCAGCGCGACCGTGTGCAGGAGCACGAACATCGCCAGCATGACGACGACGCCGAGCAGGTTGGACACCAGCCACCCCGCCGACAGCGCGAAGCCGGAAGCGACCGAGAACGTCATGAAGATCAGCTGCGAGATGGCGGCGAAGCAGAAGTAGCTGAGGAACAGGCCGAACAGCATGAGGGTCGGCCGCAGCAGCAGGTTGAACAGGATGCCATACCCGCGCAAGCCCCTCCCGTGCAGGCCGTCGCCTTGGAAGGCCATGTGCGCGAACGCCCACAAGGGCACGCTCACCATGGCCTCGCAGAACAGGATGAGCCAGCCGAGGATGCCCATGGTCCACATCAGCATCGGGATCATCGGCAGCACGAAGGCGATGACCAGCCCCGGGATCAGCAAGGCCATAAGGCCGTAGAAGATCGGCGTGCCAAGGAAGTTCATCACGAGGTGGCCGCTGAACGTCGCGGCAACGGCGCCGAAGTTGAGCGTGATCGCGTTCCAGGCCATGGCGCCGGCGGTGGCGGTCGCGGATGCCAGCAGGCCGGCGGCGCCGAGCGCGGTGAGCGCGACCAGCACCATGCCGTGGCCCAGCTTGACCAGGGCGGCGAACGGGTCGGCCCAGTTGTTGGCCGCAGGCGCCAGGGCTGTCGTGAAAAGCTTCAGCACCGCTTCGGAGAAGTTGAGCCGGCGCGTGACCTGTTCCAGCAGCCCGCCTCCGTCGCCGGTGGGCGTCGCCCCGGAGAACAGCTCGGCGCCGCCGGCAGGCTGGTCGAGCGGGTCGGTGGTGGCGATGAAGGTGTTCAGCCGGTCCTGGAACTCGGCCACCGCATGGACCAGCGGCGCCAAGTCGGCCGAGAGGTAGCGCCCCAGGCCCTGCCAGTTGGGCGAGTTCACGGTGGGCGTGGCCGCGAGCAGGGAGAGCGTCAGGCCGTTCAGCCGCCCGAGCTCTGCGTAGTAGGCGCCCGCCCCGCTCCAGCCCAGGGCGGCGATCTGCGTCTGCGCATCCTGCGCGCCGGCGTTGCCGCTGCGCATCGCCTGGGCGGTGTATTGGCCGCGCAAGGTGGCCATGACGCGCGTGGCGTCTTCCGTGAGCCTGGCTGTGTAGTCGGCGGTGGCGGCTTCGAGCATGTTCTGCATGGGAGCCAGGCTGGCGGCCTGCCGGCTTTGCCACAGGTTCTGGGCGACGCTCTCGGCGGTGGGCCGGATGTCGTCCTGCAGGACGCGGGTGACGATGGTCTGCTCGGCGGCCGACATGTCGAGCGCGGCATCCACCGCGTTGCCCACGCCGTTGCCGGCGGTGCGGATCGTCACCGTGCCGCACACGGGGGCGCCGATCTCGTTGCCGGCGGCGAGGCTGTAGGACCAGGTGACGTAGCCGTCCAGGCCGGCGGCAACGCCGGTGACGGGCTGGGGCGCGGGCACCAGGTTCGGGTTGCCGGCTGCGGCATTCACCAGCGCCCGGCACAGCTCGGCCTGCATCAGGCCCGCCACCACCCGCTTGGCTCCGGGGATGATCGGCTGGGCGATGGGCACCGCGTCCGGGCCGATCGCCTGGATGCCGGTCTGGTACTCGCTGCGCGCCAGGCCGATGCCCCACAGGCCCACCTGCGCCACCAAGGCATGGCCGGTGCTGAAGCCGCCCAGCGCCGGGAAGGCCATCAGGCCGGCAAAGGCCAGCCGCACCGGGAGCCAGGCGTTGGTGCGGTTGCCGAGCACGCGGCTGGTCTCGGCGGCGGCGACGGACTGCTGGATCAGGCCGTAGCACAGGTAGGCGAGCATGAAGACCATGACCGCGTTGGTCAGCTGGCCGAGCATGGCCCCGATCACGGTGCCCTCGGGGCCGATGGCGCCGCCGCCGGCCGGCCCTGCCATGCCGGGGACGGGGAAGATCGACCGGATGAGCTGCGCGGTCCAGTCGTCGCCAGGGCTGAGCGCGCCCCAGGCGATGCCGGTCGGGTTGGCCTGCGCCATCGCCGGGCCGGCCATGACGGGCAGCAGGGCGAGGGCGAGGACGGGGCGGGAAAGCTGGGGCATGCGGGAAGGCTCCAGGGTGGTTCCTAGCAGGCCTCCCACAGGCCGACGCGAGTGCGAAACCCGTCACATGGACAGGCCGGGGCTGGGTGCGGGCACCGGGGCCGCACTCGGCTTCGACTCGTGCGAGACCGCGGTCCTCACCTGCTCCACGAGCTGGCGGAAGAACTCGGCCGCTTTCTCGGCCAGTTCCTGCTGCATGCTCTTGCCGTCGTTGCGCCCGGGCATCGCAGCCGTTCCTTCGCCGATCGTCTTGTCCGTGGCCGCGAACTGGCCTTCGAGCTGCGCGGGGTCCACGCCGCGGTGGGCGTGGTCGGCGCCCGCCGCCTGCCGCGCCGTCGCGTACTGTCCCGCTGCGGAGGCTACCCTGTCGTAGGACGCCGCGAAGGCGCGTTCGGCGGTCATGGTGGCGTTGAACTCGGCTCGCAGCTGCGCAAACTTGCCGCCCGGCTGCATGCCGGCCATCACGCCCGGCAGGCCGTCGGGGTCGCCGGCCGCCGCCTGCTTGATCTTGCTCAGCACGCCGGAGCCAGGCCCGTTGCCGAGCGCCTCCACCGCGCGCATCGCGTTCTGCGCTGCTTCCCGGGCTTTGCCTACCAACTGGTTGCTGTTCTGGTCGGCCTTCTGCTGTTCGTAGTTGTCGAGCCGGCCGGTCAGGGGCGCAGGCTCGTTGGACCAGGGCGGCGGGGTCGCAGGCTCGGGCGGGCGGGCTGAAGCGAGGATGTCGCGCAGGGTGCCGCGGAACTGTACCTGCTGCGCCGTCACCGTCGTCTGCGCCGGCGCACTTGCTGCAGGGTCGTGGGCCACGGGAGCCGGCCGGTTGGACGCGGCAGCCTGGGCGGGCACCGCGCCAACCGGCTGCGGGGTGGCCGAGGCAGCAACCGGCACCGCGGACTGTTCCGGCGTAGCCGGCTCCGGCGCAGTCGCAATGGGAGGCGGGGCTGCCTTGGCCATCGCAGGGTCAGCCTTCGCTGGGTCGGCCGCAATAGACGCGGGTGCGGGCGTGGGGTCGCCTGCCTTGGCCGTCTGAACGCGCTCGGTCAGCTGCTCGACCTGCTTCCGGCCCTCGTCGCTGGAAACGTCCACGCTCCCGGTCACGGCCGAGCGTGCTAGGCGGCGGATGTCCTGCGCGAGCGGCCCGTCTTCGGGCCGCAGGGAAGCTGTCTCGCGCACCAGCGCCGCTAGCTGCTCGTGGCGCAGCCCGGGCGAGGACAGCGCCAGCCTGTCCAGATCGGCCCGCAGCGCCGGGTCCATCACGAGTTGCGTGTTGTTTAGGCGCTCCACGTCCTGCACCACGTAGCCGACCCGGGTCTTGAACCAGGGCTTGTCCAACGCCGCAGGCGCCGCCGCAGCCTCGTCCGCCAGCCAGCCGATGCGGTCCTTCAGGGCCGGGTCCTTGACCGAGACGAAGGGCGCCGCCTGCTCCAGGCGCTCCACCAGCACCGCCATCGGTGCGCGTGCCTGCCCGGCCAGGCCCGGCGGCGCTTCCGGCGTTTCCGCCTGCGCCCGGCCTGCCGCGGTCGGCCTTGCTCCTCCCTGCATGTTCTGACCCTCCATCAACGCCTCCTTTGCTTGTTTTCGTCACCGATGGTTGGTGTGTGTTCCACGCCCGTCGTGCCGCGGTTATTGGCTGGCGACCTGCGGGATCGGCATGGTGGGAACCCGCGCCTGCTGGAAGCGCGTTGCCGCCATGGCGGCGAGCTGCGCCGCGGCCATGGCGGCGATCTGGTCGAGCCGCTGGTAGGTCCTCAGGGCCATGTAGTTGCCCAGCGCCTGCTCGCGGGCCACCTCGCGCAGGATGACCGGGGCGCTCGGCATCTGCTCCAGGCTCGTCGCCCAGGCCTGGCTGCCGTAGCGCCGCGTGACCTCCAGCCCGAGCGCGTCGGACGCGGAGGCGGTCTGCAGCTGCGGTCGGCCCTCGGCCTGCAGTTGCTGCTGCTGCTCGGCGGTGAGCTGCACCGTGGGGGCGTGCGAAGCGAAGATGTCGGTCGCGACCTTGCGCGCCAGCGACATGCTGGCGTTGTACTGGCGCCGGTCCTCCTCTTCCTGCAGTCCGGCCGTGCTCTTGCGGGGGTCGCCGCGCAGCGCGCCCGGCGGCACCGGCTGCAGCAGGGTGGTGATGTAGTCATTGGCGGCATTGATGGTGGCCTGGTCGGCGTAGGTCGGCGTGCCGATGAACGAGTCGGCGCGCTGGTCGGCGTTCTCCAGCGGCGACACCGCGCCGCACAGGCCGGCCTGCACGTCGGCGGCCGAGCAGTAGCGCGCCAGGTGCTGCTGCACGTTGGCCATCGCCGCCTGCCCCGCCCCTTCCCAGGCCGGGGTCGCAGGTCCTCCCTCGCCGCGGGGGTTGGTGATCGCGCCCACGTTGCGGCTGAACTGGTCCGCCTGCCGGCCCGCGACCGAGATGCTCTGGCCGCCGTCGAGCGCCAGGCACGCCGCAGGCGTCACGACGTGGTTGGCCACGATGTCGGCGTTGCGCACGTTGCGCCCGTAGGTGGCCATGGCCGTGTTGGTGGCGTCCTGGATCTGCTCCTGGGCGGCCACCGTGGCGCGGACGTTGCGCGTCACCTGGTCGGTCGCCCGCGTGAGCGTGTCGCCCACCCCGGTGATCGCTGTCTCCACTTGGTTGATGGCGTCCGTGACCAGCTTGTTGAGTTGCTGCATCAACTGGTCGGTCACGATGTCTACGACCGGCAGGTCCGCCCAGGCTGGACGCACGGTGAACAGGGCGCCGCCGACGGCGATGCCGAGCGCCGTGCCGGCGAGGAGGCTGAGCTTGCGCATCTTTGCCCTACTGCTGCGGGTAGCCGGAGGGAAGCTGCTGCGTGCCGTTCAGGTAGAAGCCGGTCTGCCCTCCGGTGCCGACGCCGAAGTTGGCGAGCTGTGACCCGTTGCCGCCGATGTTGAGGCGCGGGCAGAAGCTGCCGCCGCCCAAGTTGCCGAAGCCCAGGTCGAAGCCGCTCACCGTCAGCCCGCACTGGACGGTGCCGAGCGTCGAGCGCCAAGCGTTGGTGACGGCCGCGCAGAGCTGGCCCTGGATCGCGCCGACCAGGTTGCCGAAGTTCGCGAAGTTCACCAGCACGTCGAGGCCAGTGCCGTTGAAGAAGCCGTCGAGGCAGGTCAGGCCGCGCACGCTTTGCGGCGGCTGGATCGTCTGGTCCTCGGCGGCGATCTGCGCCGTCGCGGCATCGACGCCGGCCTGTGCGAGGGCGGCGCAGCCCTGGGACGCGCCGTTCGCGACTTGCGCGGAGGCCACGGCGGGCATTCCCGCCAGCCCAATGGCAACGGTGGCGGCGATCACGCGTCGCATGGCGCGTCCTTTCCGTTGCCGCAGATCGAAAGCAGGCGCATGACCCGCTCCGGGCTGAACAGCCGCGCGAGCAAGGCGCTGCGGTTGATCTTGCGAATGCTCTCGCGGGCGATGCGGCCCGCGTCGGCTTCGGGCGGCACGCCGGGCTCGTCGGCCAGCAGCCCGCCCGTCACGAGGTGCCGGTTCGGCAGCGGCGCCCCGGCCAGCCAGTCCAGCAGCCGCGCGCGCCGGGCCGGGCTGGCGTGCCCGAGCACCGTGCGCATGCCGGACTGCGCTGCCGGCTGCTGCAGCAGGATGTCCAGCCTGTTCGGGTCATGTTCAGCGGCCCGGTCGAGCACGTGGCCGAGCCGGATCATCTCGGACAGCACGCCCGGCATGTCGTCGACCTGGATGTCCGCCGTGATGGCGTGGGATGCCGCGTCGGGCTCATGCCTCCGCAGCCATTGCTCGACCGAAGCCTTGTCCAAAGCCGGCATCGTCAGGTCCTCCGTTGTGCGAGGGCCGGTCTAGCGCTGGCGGACGCGAGTGCGGCATCGGCGTCGATCACCGCGTGATCTGCACGACGTAGGCCTCGCCCGGGGCAGCGGAGGCCTGCAGGCCGAGCGGCTTGACGGCATCGCGCAGCACGAAGTCCCAGGGACGGCCGCCCTCCCAGCTGATGAGCCGGTCGGGATCGACGCCCTGGCCGTAGCGGACATGCCAGTTCTTCGGCAGCAGCTGGCGGACGGCGAACCGGAGCGGCACCTCGTGGCCGAAGCCGGATGCGACCACGGCGTGCGTCCTTTCCGATGGGGCCTGGGGATGTCTGGCCGGGGAGGGGCCGCCGCCCGGCCGTGGGAGCGGCGAAGAGGGTGTGGCCTGCAAGGAAAACTCGGCCCGGGCCACGCCGGACACGCAGCCCATGGCGAGCAGGGCGATGATGGGCAGCAGACGCATGGTCGGTCCTCTCGATCGAGACGACGGACCCTGCCACGGGCGGACGCGAGTTCTTCCACCAGGAGCATGCTCAAGCAGCGCGGCGGGACCCTGGGCTATTCGCTTGCTGCCGGCTTGAACGATCCAGCCCCTAACACATTGTTGAGTCAGGGGGTTCGAGCAAGGCTGCCGACCAATGCAGGACGGATTGCCGCCGCCATCGCCAGGCCGAGCCGACTTGGAGACCACAGATGGATATCAAGCAGCTCGAATCCTTTCTGGCGATCGTCGAGCATGGAAGCTTGAGCAAGGCGGCCGAGAGGCTGCGCGTGTCCGCCTCCACGGTCAGCGGCCATCTCTCCCAACTCGAAACCGAGCTGGGCACGCCTCTCCTCATGCGTCAGTCCCGGGGCGTGCTGCCCACCAATGCCGGCCAAGCGCTGCATCGGGGTACCCATGCGGTGTTCCTGGCGATGGAGCAGGTCCGGCACGGCGTCGCCGCGGCGGCCACCGACGTGGCGGGCCACGTGCGCGTGTGCTTGCCGACAAGCCCTGCGACCATCTTGAGCCTGCCGCTCATCAAAGGCTTGCTGGAGCGGCACCCGCACATCCGCCTGGAGCTTTTCGCGGGCTTCAGCGGCCATCTCGAAGAGATGCTGACCCAGAAGCGCTACGACATCGGCTTGCTCTACCGCTCGTTGCCGATCAAGGGGCTGATCGTCGAACCCCTGGTCGACGAGGATCTCGTCCTGGTCGGCGGCTTCAAGCCGGACAACCAGGACGAGGTGGCCCTGGCGGATGTCGCAGATCTGCCGTTTGTCCTTCCGAGCCGGAGGCATGGGCTGCGCCAGCTTGTCGACCGTGCTTTCGACGCGCAAGGCGTGCAGCCTGAGATCATCGCGGAACTCGACACGCTGCAAGCGATCAGGGAGGTCGCCTTCGGCGGCTTTGCCGTGACCATCCTGTCGATGTCGGGCACCGGCTTCGAGGCAGGCAAGCCCTATGCGGCTTCCTTGCGGCGCATCGTCAACCCGACGATCACCCGGACTGTCGCACTCTGCCGCTCGGACGACACCCTGGATGCACCGGTCGCGACGGTCACAAAAGGTTTACTGGCAGAATTGACGCGCCAAGCCGTGCAAAGCGGAACCTGGAGCAATGCGCGCCTGCGTACGTAGCGAATCAGCGCATGGTCAAATTGTATACTGAGGCATGGCGTATCTTATAAATAGGAATAAAATTACTTATAAGAAGAAACTAAGGTCAATCAGGCCGAGTATTCCATAAAAATCGACAAGCCTTCGGAAAACTGTGGTGCAGCCTCCAAAAAATTGGGGAATTCCCAAGAGCGTGTGACTCTGTACATCTTCGCCTTCACGGCCGTCCAAAGGCACGGGAGGGTAAAGCAATGCACGGCTTACGCACAATTGCAGCCGCATCTGCGTGTTTGGGCATCATGCCTGGTGCTGCCTATGCCTCGCCTTATGCGCAGGCCTACGCACCTTTTCATGGTTCGCTTCCCTTTTCCGCGCTGTTCGCAGCCCTTCCGCTTGCAGTGCTGTTCGTTTTGCTGGGCGGCCTGCGCGTGCCTGCTAAGTGGGCGGCAGCCGCCGCCCTGGCTGCCTCCATGCTTGTCGCATCCGTCGTCTGCGGCATGCCTGCCGGGCAGATCGCCAGCGGCGCGCTGGAAGGGGCCGCCATCGGCTTCTTTCCCATCATCTGGATCGGCATCAACGCGATCTGGGTGCATGACCTGACCGAGGCGAGCGGCCACTCGGACGTGCTGCGCCGCGCGTTCGGCCGCCTCAGCGACGACCCGCGTGCCCAAGCCATCCTGGTGGCGTTCTGCTTCGGAGCGCTGCTGGAAGGCTTCGCCGGCGGGGGTAGCCCGGTTGCGATCTGCGCCGTGGTGCTGATCGCGCTCGGCCTCGACCCGTTGCGCGCCGCCGCCGCATGCCTCGTCGCCGACACGAGCCCCGTTGCCTTCGGCTCGCTGGGCCTGCCGATCACCATGCTCTCCAAGGTGTCGGGCCTGCCGGTGCCCGCGCTCAGCGCCATGGTCGGCCGGCAGACGCCTGTGCTTGCCCTGCTCGTGCCGTTCATCTTGCTCGTCATCGTCGACGGCAGGCGCGGACTGCGCCAAGCCTGGCCTCTCGCTGCGGTGGCCGGCATCGCCTATGCGGCCGTGCAGGCATCCGGCGCCGCGACGCTGCCCGTCGAGCTGGTGGACGTCGTGGCCGCGCTGTCTTCCATAGCGGCTTCCATGCTGTTTCTCCGGGTCTGGAAGCCGACCTATGGCGTGACAACCGTAGGGATGGAGCCGCTGCCCGTAGGTGCTGCCGTCACCCCGGCGCTGCTGCGCCATGGTCCCGTCGGCCCGGCCGATCCGCCGTTCGAGGTCGCGCGTGCCTTTGCGCCGTATGGCATCATCCTGCTCGTGGTCGCCGCGGCCCAGCTCGGACCAGTCGCCGCTCTTCTCGACCATGCCACGAGCACCTTCGCCTGGCCCGGCCTCGCGGTGGTGGCGCCGAACGGCAAGGCTGTTGCCGCCACCGTCGCCCGGTTCGAGTGGGTGCGCTCGGCGGGCTCGCTGGTGCTGATCGCCGGCCTGCTGTCCGCCCCGGTCCTGGGTATCGGTTTCGGCCAGGCCATCCTGCTCTACGGCCGCACGTTGCACCGCCTGCGCTGGGCCATCCTGGTCGTTTGCCTGGTGGTCGGCCTTGCCTTTGTGATGAACCTGTCCGGCCAGACCGTCACGCTCGGGCTGTGGGCGGCGGGCGCCGGGCCGCTGTTCGCGGCCATCTCGCCTGTCGTGGGCTGGTTCGGCACCGCCCTGACAGGTTCCGACACCTCGACCAACGCCCTGTTCGGCCTGTTGCAGGTGACGACCGCCCGGGCCACCGGCCTGCCCGACGTGCTGCTCGCCGCGGCCAACAGCTCGGGCGGCGTGATCGGCAAGGCGGTCTCGCCGCAGAACCTGGCGATCGCTGCGGTCGCGGTCGGCATGGGCGGCCGCGAGGGCGACCTGTTCCGCCGCGTGGCCGGCTGGACGGCGCTGATGCTGGCCGTGCTGTCCCTGCTCGTCTTCCTGCAATCCACCCCTGTCCTGTCCTGGATGCTGCCATGACCGACGCTGCCACTGCCTTCGCTCCCGACCGCCCCTGCCCGCTCGACGGGGTGCGCGTGCTCGACCTTTCGCGCCTGGTGTGCGGCAACATGCTGACGCTCCAGCTGGCCGATTTCGGGGCAGAGGTGATCAAGCTCGAACCGCCGGAGGGCGACCCGCTGCGCCATTGGCGCGAGGAGGGCGTGCCCGTCCATTGGAAGGTCTATGGCCGCAACAAGAAGAGCGTGCGCCTCGACCTGCGCACGCAGGAAGGCAAGGTGCTGCTGCAGCGTCTGCTGCCGGCCGCCCACATGCTGGTCGAAGGTTTCCGCCCCGGCGTCATGGAGGCGGCCGGGTTCGGCCCGGACCGGCTGCTCGCGCTCAACCCCAAGCTGGTGATCGTGCGCATCTCCGGCTTCGGGCAGACCGGACCCTACAGCCCCCGTCCCGGTTTCGGCAGCCTGGCCGAGGCCATGTGCGGCTTCGCGGCCAAGAACGGCTTTGCCGACAAGCCGCCGGCGCTGCCCAACATGGCGCTTGCCGACATGGTCGCCGGCATCCAGGGCGCCTTCGCGGCGATGGTCGCGCTGCGCGAGGCCGAGCGCGAAGGCGGGCGCGGGCAGGTGGTGGACCTGTCCCTGCTCGAGCCGCTGCACATGACGCTTGGCCCGGATGCGGCGGTGCACCGCCTCACGGGGCGCTCGCCCCTGCGCTCCGGCAACCGCGTGTCGCTGACGGCGCCACGCAACGTCTACGCGACGGTGGACGGCGCCTGGCTTGCGCTGTCCGCCTCGACGCAGGGGATGGCTGCCCGGCTGTTCCGTTCCCTCGACCGGTCGGAGCTGATCGAGGATCCCCGCTTCCGGACGAACGCCGACCGGCTCAGGCATGTCGAGGAGCTTGACGCCATCGTGCAGGACTTCGTGGGGCAGCACACGCTTGAGTCCAACCTGGCCTTTTTCGCAGCCGCCCAGGTCACGGTCGGTCCGGTGTACGATGCAGCGGGCTTCGGCGGCGATCCGCATGTCCAGGCTCGCGGCGTGCTGGTCGAAATGGAGGATGCGGAGCTTGGCAGCCTGCCGATGCACGCGGTCTGCCCCCGCCTTTCTGACACGCCCGGTGCGCTTCGTCGTCCTGCTCCTGACCTCGGGCAGCATGACGGTGAAGTCTTGGCCGCACTGTCAATAGAGGGGTTCCAGAAATGCCCTTAAGAGCTTTGGACAGGCGCATACAATCCGGTCACAGCCGATCCGCACTCTGTTGGCGGCCAGAATGAGTACAGGTGGTGCAGGCCCTCAACCTCACTCGTTGGAATCTGAACTTCTACTCACCCCTCCCAACGCTGAGAACGCTCGGCAATCAGGAAGCGATGATCTGAAGCAAAATCCTGGCGCGGAGATAACGATGCGTGAAGCGGATAAAGAAGATGCCGCTATGGTCGAAAACTGCGTCGAAGCTCGTGAGATATTTGCAAAATACATCAACGATTGCAAGAATGTCGAAACGGTGGAATTTGGCTCAGACACAGAGTCTTCTGTTGAAGAAGCTGAGCATCGCGTCAAAACAGTAGGAAGCCAATGGCGCGGCATGCTTAGGCAAGTAGGAGGGTCTTCTGCATACACTCCATTAGGTATTCTTGCTAAAGCTCGTGTCGTAGAAGGTTATTTCGTTGAATGTCCAACCCACGACGAAATTATGGGCGTGGTGCGTTCCATCCTCAAAGATCTGGAAGGCCTTCTGCAAAAACCCCCGACTGAGGGCGGCTAGACTCTGGTTGAAAGCTGGGCGCATTGAACCTCTGAGCGAGATGGCAGCGGAGCGGTTCAAATGGTCAAAGAGGTCAAGATCGCAGACAATGAGTCGGGCGATGATGAACCTCTTCTCTTATTGGTTGGGTCCCGGATACGCATGCTGCGGCGACGCGCGAAACTGAAGCAGTCCGAAGTTGCAAAGTCAATTGGAACTGGACAGTCGTACATTGTTGGCGTTGAGGCGGGAGAACAGAACATAACACTTAAAACGTTGGCGCGTATTGCCGCTGCGCTTAAAGTAACTCCTGCATTCCTTCTTCTAGAAGGCGAGATGGCACTTGCTGCCGACGAAGGCGGTTTTGACAAGTTTAGTGCCTTGCTTCGCATAGCGATGCAGGAATCAGGTCGCGTCTCCGATCTGCTGAAACAGATGTATGCCTTAACTTCAACGCAACCGGCCAACACAGTTCCGTTCGATCCCACTCCTCCCCTCCCTGATTAGCTTCGGCAGATTTTCCCGCTTGCACTTCGAGCTTTCGCCGATATAAATCACTCTTAGCTAATTTGCTAGGGGGAGGTGATGTCAGCACGCATCGAGATAGATCGCGCATATCGCCTAGTGGCGATCACGGTCGCGGGATTGCCTGACGAGCAGCCTCGACACAGGCAGAGAAGCAATCTTAGGCCCTCACTAGGCTACCAGCGTTCTGGGTCGCCATTACCACTGGCGCACGGAATGTTGGCGTGCGCCGTCGCCATTGGAAACGTGTGATGGTGGCGCTCGCCAGGGTAGAAGACGGCAGTACAGCCAGCCGTGCTCCATCCGCGTGCGCCCAGAACAATGGCGTGCGTGCCTTCCGCATCGCGAGCGCCGTCCCCTCGCCCAACCCGCGTAGCACTCCCACCCAGCGCAGCCTTCCCTTGTTCCGGATCATGCATTCCGGGATTCCCGCGACTCGCATTGATCGCGACTCGCAGCACGCCGACGCGCAACAAGCGCCCCCTCGCGAACAACCAGCCATGCTCGCACCGGATGGCTGCGCCTGCGTTGTTGCCCAGCCTGTAGCAACTCCATCGTCGCGTCGGCAGCTCTGGTCGGCCGCAAGCGTCGGGCTGCTGCGTGTCGAGTATCCTACAGCCAAGCTGGTGCGCGACATCAGCGCCGAGCTGGGCCGGTCGGTCGGCGCGGTCTACGGCAAAGCCCGGCGCCTCAACCTGAAGCGCACGCGCCGCGGGGCCGCGCCGGCCGAGGTCGTCGCGCTTCCCGTTCCTGCCCCTGCATCTGCCCCGGACGCATCGCAACCGAGTGCTGCTTCGGTGCCCGAGCCGCCGCCTGCGCCTCCGGCTCCTCAGCCAGTGCTTCTCATTCCCCAGCCAACGCCTTCCGTTCCCGAACCCCCGCCTGCCCGGAAAGCCGAACGCACCAAGATGGGCGGACGGCCAGGCTGCTGGACGGAGAACGACGGGGCGCTATCCGAACGCCTGGAGCGGCTGTTCATCGGCAATTTCTCCGGCTCGTGCATCGCGGCTGTCCTGGGCGTGACGGAAAGCTCGGTGGAGACGAGGGCATGGGTCGTCAACTGCCCGCGGCGCGATCCGCAGACATTGCGCCACGACGTCGAGGCCGCACGCTTGGTGGACCGCCTGGCCGCGCCGCTTCCAGGGTCGATGTACTCCTGGAAGCAGCAGAAGATGCTGGTCCGCAAGCGCTGCAGCCGGAAGGGCCATTTCATCTGGGGGGCGAGCGGCACCACCCTGTCCAACGACGCCAAGCGCCAGCGCAGCTACAAGATCCTGATGGCCAGCGCGCCCATGCACGCCTGCTAGCAGCCCCCGCGGCCTCGTGCCGCAGGGCGCGGCGCCGGCCGGCAACCCACCGGAGACCACCCACATGACGGACGAGCAGGCAGCAGGCGATCCCGTGGCGAGCCGCTTCAGCTTCTGGCGCGACGGCTTCTGGCGCGTGGCGTTGACCAACCTGTTCACGTCCGCAGCCCTGCTCGCCCTGGCTGCGGACTACGCCTACACCGCGTCGCACCCGCCGGAGCCGCTGTATTTCTTTACCGACAGCCGCGCCAACCTGATCCAGAACACGCCGCTCACCCAGCCCGTGATGCCGGACGCGGACCTGATGGCGTTCGCCGCCCAAGCCATCCTCGCCGTCTACAACTTCGACTACGAGCACTACCGGGAAACCCTGTCGCGCGAGGCCAGCCCGAGCTACACGGTGAAGGGCTGGAACGGCGTCGTCACCGCGATCGAGAAAACGCGCAACCTCGACGAGATCAAGGCCAACGCGATGGTGGTCTCTGGCAAGCCCGAAGGCGGCCCGGCGATCCTGAGCTGGGGGCTGGAGGGCGACCATCTCGCCTGGAGCATCCGCCTGCCGATCCACGTGACCTACGGCAACATCAAGGAACGCCGGGGCATGGACTTGGTGGTGACGGCGACCGTGGTGCGGGTGCCGACCGCGTTCCATCCTGAGGGCGTCGCGGTCGACAGCTTCGTCGCCGACCTGCCGCGGTCGAGGTTCGCCGGCTAGGCGGGACCGGCGCCCTCGCTTTGCCCAGCAAAACGTACTGCGATCGGGGTGGCTGCACTCGCGTCCGGTCGGCGCAACTTGCCGTTGCGAATGATGGCGGGAGGGCGGCGACGATGAAGAATGCGCAAGCGGCGACGACCCGCGTGCTGGGCCGGTTCGGGTTCTGGCGCACCGGGTTCCGGCGTGTGGGCCTGAGCAACGTCGTCCTGTCCTTCGTCCTGCTGGTGCTGGCCTTGGGCCACGTCTACATGGCGCACCACCGGCCCGAGCCGGCCTACCGCTTCACCGACAATCACGGCAACCTCGTGGACGCCACGCCGCTGAACCGGCCGGTGATGTCGGACACGGACCTGATGGACTTCGCGGTGCGCGCCGTGCTCGCGGTCTACAACTTCAATTACGAGCACCACCGGGAAAGCCTGCCGCGCGACGCCGGACCGTACTACACCGCGGCCGGCTGGGACGGCGTGGTCGCGGCGTTTGAGGCGACGCACACCCTGAAGGAGATCGAGGCGCGCTCGATCTCGGTGTCCGCCATCAAGACCGCAGGCCCCACCATCCGGAAGTGGACGGAGGTGCACGACCACCTGGCCTGGGATGTGCAGTTCCCGATCCGCGTGACCTACGCCAACACCAACGCCGCCGAAAAGGTGGACCTGGTGATCACCGCGACCGTGCTGCGGGTGCCGACCGTGCTCTATCCCAAGGGCGTCGCCGTTGACCGCTTCGCCGCCGAGGCACCGCGGTGAGCCCGGTGCAGATCGCACGCCTGCTCGGCGCCGGCATTGCCCTGGCAGCCGCTTCTCCCGCCGCGCACGGCCAACCCGCGCCTGGAAGCGACGGGATCGACCCGAACGCGAAGGCGGCGGCTGCCTCGATCCCGTTCATCCCGGATGCCCTGGTCGAGGAGCTGGCCCGACGCCTGGACAGCCAGCGCCGGGCCAGCGAGCGGGTGACGAACCCGGTGCTGGCAGTCCCGGTGAACCGCTCGGTCAACGTCAGCCTCGGTCCCGGCGGCACCACGCCGGTGGTGCAGACCGTGAGCGGCTACACGACCACCATCGCCTTCCTGGACTCCACCGGGCAGCCCTGGCCGATCCACTGGGACGAGAACTCCAACCCCTCGGTCCCGGTCCCCCAGGGCGGCGTCACCAACGCTTCGGCCGGCGTGGGCGTCGCGCCGGCGGTGTCGTTTGCCACCGGCTTCGACACTTCAGTGCCCGTGAAGGGCGGCAACATGCTCACCATCACCACGCGCTCGCCGGGGCCGCGCGGCAGCATCGCGATCATCCTGGAAGGCGCAAGCGCACCGTTGTCCTTCATGCTGATGGGCAACGGCCACCAGTTCGACAGCCGGCTGGCGGTGATGGTCACGGGACGCGGCCCGAACGCCAAGGCGGCGTCCGGCGGCGGCTTCGGCCGCCCGGTCGGCCCCGTGACGGGGGCGGCGCAGCTCACCTCCATGCTCGACGGGGTGGCGCCGGCGCAGGCCGTGCCGCTGGGCGTGTCCGGCATGTCGCCCGACGACATCCGGGCCTGGCGCCTGGGCGACCGGATCTACCTGCGCATCCGGGCGAGGGTGGTCTCGCCCCAGCCGGTCGCCACGGAGAAGGGCATGGACGGGGTGGCGATCTACGAGATCCCGGCGGTGCCGAGCGTGCTCGTCTCGTCCGGCGGCCAGCTCGCCTCGATCCATTTGCAGGAGCGCTGATCCATGGCTGCATTCCCGGGCCGCCTGCCCAGCCTCCGCCTGCCGCGTCTGGCCGTGGGCGGCAGCGCCCGCGTGCGCGCTGCCCTGGGCATCGCGGGGCTGCTCGCGCTGCTGCTCGGCATCTACTGGCTCGCCCCGCGCTCGACGTCGCCGGCCTCGACGGTCACGCGCCCGCCGGCGCTCAACCCCAACCCGGGCGACGCCAACAACAGCGACTACCTGCGCAGCCTGGCCATCGACAAGGCGCATCGCGACGCCGAGGCGGCCCGGGCGACGGGGCAGACCACGACCCCGGACATGCGCGCCGCAGACTCGACGTCCAACGTGCAGGCGCCGCAGGCGGTGAAGCCGCAGGACCAGAAGGCCGCGACCACCCAAGCGGCGCCTGCTGCCACCGCCGGGCAGCAAGGGGGACAGCGCACCGACAAGGAGGACCCGGCGGCCAAGGACGCCAAGGAGGCGCAGAAGGTCTACCGCGAGGCGATGCTGGCGCTGATGGCGAGCTGGGGTTCGAAGGCGTCGGTCCGCGGCATCGAGATCACGCCCGAGGAGATGGCCAAGCGCGCGGAGCAGAAGCAGCAGGCGGCGCAGGCCCGTGCCGATGCCGAACGAGCAGTGGGCGCTGACGCCCGCAGTTCTGGAGGCGCTGACGCCCGCAGTTCTGGAGGCGCTGCGGCGGGCCGGCCCAAGCACGTGGTGATGCCGGCGCTGCGCTGGGTGACGGGGCGCACGGTGCTTGCCACCAACACGGACAGCGGTGGCCCGGTGGTGGCGGAGATCACCTCCGGCCCGCTCGCGGGCGACCGGGTGAAGGGCACGGCGCAGAAGCACGAGGACCGCCTCACGGTGACGCTGACCGAGCTGACCTTGCAGGACGGGCGCACGGTTCCGGTCAACGCCATGCTGATGGCGCCCGACAGCAAGGAAACCGCGGTCGCGAGCAGCGTGGACCACCACTATGTCCCGCGCATCGTGCTGCCCACGCTGGCGGCGGGCATCCAGGGCCTCGGCCAGGCGCTCGCCTTGTCGGGCTCCAGCGTGTTCTCCGGGCCGTACGGGGCGTCGCAGAACTACAACACCTTCAACGGCGGGCAGATCGCCGGCATCGCGGCCGGCACCGCGGCCGGTCAGCTCAACCAGGTGCTGCAGCAGCAGACGCCCAAGCAGTCCACGGTCAACCTGGCGGCCGAGGTGGACGTGGGCATCATGTTCCTAGCCCCGGTCGAGGAAGGGCCGTAGGCTGCGGGCGGGATGGCGTTTCGCACTCGCGTCCGCCCGGGAAAGGATGCGCTCCGAACAGCACCGGGCGACGCCGCCATGACCACTCTCGTGCATCCCACCCCACCTCCGGCTGCAGCGGGGGTCAAGTCCTTTCCTCCCATCGACCTGCCGAGCGGGCCGCCGCCGCAGGCAGCCCCGGTCCCGGCCGAGCCGGCGCTCCGCAAGACCAGCTGGTTCGCCTGGCTGCTGGCCGGCACGGCAGCGGTCGGCGTGCTGGGCATGATCGGCACCGGCCTGGTCGTGACCCTTTCCCGCGCCGGGCATCCCGTTCCGTCCCCGACGGATTGGCTGGGCATGCCGCAGGCCGTCTCGCCGCAGCAGCCGCCCGGCCAGCCGTCCCAGCCTGCCCCGGTCCCGCTGCCATCCTCCAACGCACCGGCCCCGGCAGGCACGAGGCCGCCGCAGGCTCCAGCCGCCGCCGTTCCGGTTCCGGTGCCCACGCCTGCGTCCACGCCCCGAAGCGGCGCCGACGACCTGCGCGCCCTCAAGCAACCGGGGCCGTATGCGCCGCCGGCATCGTCCCGACCCGCGCCAGCACCTGCACCCGCCGCGGTGGCAGCGTCGCCCATGCCGCAAGAACCGGCCGCCAATCCGTCCGCCGCAGGGCAGCCGGAGGCCAGGGCCGCGTCCGAGGCAGCGCCAAAAGCCGATCCGGCCAGCGTTGCCGGCACTCCCACCCCAGATCCTGCTGACGCGCCGGCGCCGCAGGCCCTGATCAAAATGGTTGCCGCCCTGGCCGACGACATCGCCCAGGAGCATAAGAGCGATGCTGACATGCGCCAGCAGATCGCCAGCCTGTTGCGCGACACCGACCAGAGGTTGTCGGAGTTCGACCGCCGCCTGGCCGTCGTGGAGGCCAACCCGCTCCCCGCCTTGGCCAGGGCCGGCGCCAGGCGCGCGCCGCCGCCCGGGGCGCGCCCATACGAGATCCGCGCCGCCTCGCCCGGCGTCGCCGTGCTGGGCACCTTGGACGGCACCCCGGCCGTAGTCGAGATCGCGGTCGGCGACCAGGTGCCGGGGTGGGGCCGGGTCAATGCCATCGCGCAGGCAGGCCGCGCCTGGGCCGTGCTGTGCGAGCACGGCACCATCCAGTAGCGCCGGGAGCCTGCCCCCCATGCTCTACCTGCTGAACTTCGCCATCGACGTCGCCAACGTCATCGACGCGATGCTGCCCATCTCCTGCTACCTGATGGGCTGCGCCCTGCTGATCGGCAGCATCGTCGCGCTTTGGCGCATGGGCGACAACCCGCGGTTCTCCCGGGGCCAGCACGCGGCCGCCATCGGGCTGTTCCTGCTGGCGGTGCTGCTGATCAACTTCGACAAAGTCCTGACCGCGGCCAATCGCTCCTTCGGCAGCGCGCACACGGCCTCCATCGGCGGCGGCATGCTCGCCTACCAGACCACGGCACCCAACGTCATGGGCGTGGGACCCGCGGACACCGTGGTCAACCTGGTGGGGCTGTTCGCGCCCTTCTTCTCCTCCATCGGCGCGCTGTTCGCGCTCAACGGGCTGCTGCGGCTGCGCCACGCCCGGCGCGACGGCTACCAGCTCAGCCCGGCCTTCGTGCAGATGGGCGCCGGCATCGTGCTGATGAATCTCGACGTGCTCGCCCCCGGCCTGATGAACTACGGTGGGTAGCGAAACGTCGGCGGATGCACTCGCGTCCGCTCCGGCGATGCTTGCGGGCGAGGGGATCGCCCTCGGCATCGCAAAGGAAAGCATCGTGAGCAAACCTCGTATCCCGTTCCCGCCCGCCCTCGTGCCGCCGCAGCCGCGACGGCTCGCCTTGTTCGCCGCCACGGCCCTCGGCGGCATGGCCGTCGCCGGCCGGCACGCCCTCGCCCAGGGCGCCGGCGGCACCCTGGGAAGCCGCGCCACCACCTTCGCCCAGGACAGCCTGAACTGGGGCGCGGTGGCGACCATCGTGCTTTACCTGGTGGCCGCCTTCGCCGTGATCGCCGGCGTGATCGGCGTGTGGCAGCTCGGCAAGCGCAACCAGCAGGTCAGCCCGATGGTGCCGATCTGCGCCTTCCTGGCCGCCTTCATCGCGGCCGGGGCGGGCACCTGGGTGGCGATCGGCTCCAACACCCTCACCGGGTCGGCTCCGAGCATCACCGGCGCCTCCACCCAGCCGATCCAGTTCCAATAGCGGCAGGCCCGCGTGCGGATGGCGGTCGCCGCACTCGCGTCCGCACCGGCGATGCTGGGGGCGAGGGGATCGTCCCCGGCATTGCTTTGGAGTGTCCCCTGAGCAAACCGTCCTCATCGCTCGTCGTGCCGCGGCAGTCGCCACGGCTCGCGCTGGCCGTCGCCACGGCCCTCGTCGGCCTTGCCCTGACCGGCACGCACGCCCTCGCGCAAGGGCCAGGCGCCGCCTTCGGGACCTGTGCGACCTCGGGGGACCTCTGCACAGACCTGGGTCAGGCGATGACTGTCACGCTTTGTTGGACTGTCGCCGGCGTCGCATTCGCCGGTTGGATCAGCCTCAGAAAGCCCGGCCCTCGCCAAATCACCCTGACTGTGCAGGCCTGCGTCCTTCTGGCCGCCTTCGCCGCCGCAGGCGCCGGCATCTGGGTGGTGGTGTCGGCTCCGAGCATCACCGGCGCCGACACCCAGCCGATGCAGTTCTGACAGCGGCCCGGCTGCGTGCGGATGGCGGTCGCCGCACTCGCGTCCGCTTCGGTGATGCTCGGGGCGAGGGGACCGTCCCCCGGCACCGCAATGGAGTGTCCCGTGAGAAAACCGTCCAAGCCGTCCTCGCCGGTCGTCGTGCCACGGCAGCCAGCGCGGCGTGTGCTGGCCGTTGCAACCGCGCTTGTGGGGATTGCCCTGACTGGCACGCCTGCCCTCGCTTTGGGGGGAGGAGCCCAACTGGAAACTTGCCCGACCTGGGGAGAACTCTACACGATCGGAGGCTGGGTGGTGGCCATCGCGGTCTGTTTGGCCGCCACGTCCGGTGCAGCCAGCAGTCTGGTCGCCATCTGGCAACCCAGTCCCCGCCAGGCCGGCCTGACAGTGCTGGCCTGCGTCTTCCTGGTCGTCTCCATTGTCACTGTTGTCACCGCTTGGGCGGCAACCGCCTCTCCTGGCTTGATTGCAGACCCGCCCAGCTCTGCTTCGGCTTCCAGCCAACCAATCCAGTCCGAGTAGCCGCAGCCCCATGCTGCAACGTCTTTCCTTGGGCCTGAAGGCACACGTGCCGGGATGGGGGCTGCGGCCCCGCAAGCCTGCCGATCCGGCTCCGGCGGCGAACCGTCCGGTGCCGCAACGCCTTCCGCTTGCCCTTGCGGCGGACCCGTCGCGCTGGCGGCAGGACCCGCTGCGGATCGGGCAGGACGTCGCCGATCAGGTGTTCGAGCGCGACCGGCACGCCTGCCGGTTCTGCGGCTTCCAGGCCGTGGGCCGGCAGGAGGTGGTCCGCCTCGACGCCGGCTTGGGCTGCCTGGCGCTGGACAGCCTCGCCACCGCCTGCCCGCTCTGCCACGACTGCCGCCACCTCGGCCGCGGCGGCACCGAGCAGGGCTACGCGGTGATCTGGCTGCCCGAGGCGTCGCAGGCAGTGCTGAACCACCTGGTCCGCGCCGTGCACCTGGTGCTGCACGAGCATGGCGAGCCGCCGCACATGGCCGAGCGGCCGATGAGCGACGCGCCGGCGCTGCGCAGCGCCTTCAACAGCTACCGGGCGCTGGCCGGGCGCATGGCGCAGGCCCGGTCCAGGATCGGCGCCACCTCCCCGCGCGAGCTTGGCGAGGCGCTGATCGGCCTGCCGCCCGCGGCGCTCGCCAAAGGGGATGCGCTCACCAGCGCCCTACGGCTGCTGTCGCGCGGCCGGCTCTTCCGCGACGGCGAGGACGTCTACCCGGACCTGCTCGACGCCTGGACGGCAAAGGGCGGCCCCTGCCACGGCCTGCTCAAGACGCAGCTCGGCCGAGTGTCACGCAACGCGGTTCCCCTCTCCTTGGAGCTCCCGTCATGAGCGATCATCATGCAACCGCTCAACACACGGAGCTTCATCTCGCTCAATCATGTCGGATCGCACAACTGCTCGGGATTTCCTTGGAACGAGCATTGGCGTTTCCGGAGCGCAAGACCGAACCAGACCAAATCACGTGCTGTTGGACACCCCAGGAGCAAGCACAGTACACTCTCGAAAAGTATCTCGATATCCAGGCCGACGGCATCATTGGCTATGGAGATCACTACTCGGGCTTCCGGCATGAGGACTGCACCGAACTTCTACACACGCTAGGAAGGCGCATCCAACCGCTGCTTGGAATAGCTTGCGGAAAACTGGACTTCAAAGACGGCCAGCCTGAAGCCCTCTGGACGGCGCTCCGTCGTGAGTGCGAGAGCCTGTGGAGCATCGTTGACACGCTGCGGTATCCGGCTGTCTGGCATCACAACTCCCATGGCCTCTGCTTGTTGCACTGGCGTTCACTATGGGACCGGATTGCGAACATCGCAGACGTTCAAAAAGAAGATCGATACGGCATTGCCTACAAAGCAAAGACGTCCCGGAAGGAGATTTCCCGGGATCTATACCTTCAAGCCGTACAGATGGGTTTTATCGCTCGCAAGCGCAGCCTGGCTGACCGGCTTGTGGATGTATTGGTTCAGCGTAGCACGGTGCTTCGATGGATCGAGGTCCCGGACGAAGACGTGAGGGTGCGCGAAGCGCCCCGGGGGACGCCATGATCGGACGCATGCAGCGTTGGATGGCCAGCCTTGCCTTGATGCTGCGCCAGCCCATCGGCAGCTTCTGCGAGCTGGAAACGGCGGACGGCGCGGCGCTGGTCGGCGACCGCGGCGACTACCGCACGGACGTGCAGGTGCTCGGCATGCGGCGCATGCAGACCGAGGCCGAGATCGTCGCCACCGCCGAGGCGCTGCGCACCGGGCTCGCGTCGTTCTTCGACCGCCCCGGGCACGGCCTGCAGGCGGTGTTCACCTGCGACCCCGAGCGCACCCGCGCCGCCATCGACCTCCAGCTGCGCGGCACCCGCACCATCGCCGACGCCATCGGCCTGGCGATGGAAAGCATCTTCGCCGAGCGCGGCCAGCTGTGGCCGACGCTGATGCGCTGGGAGGACACCACCTTCGTGCTGTGGAGCCGTCCGGCGGTGCTGACCCACGAGGAGCGCCGGCAGGACGCGGAGGAGCGGGCGGCGTCGCGCAAGGGCGCCCCCTACCTGCGCGACGCGCAGCAGCTCTGGATGGCCGGCGCCTCGCTCGCCGTCAAGCACCAGGCCTTCGTGGACCGCGTGGTGAGCGCCTTCGAGGAGCAGGGCATCAGCGTCGCGGTGCGCACGCCGCACCAGGCGCTCAAGGCGTCGCGCGAGTCGGTGTATCCCGAGACCGCCGGCTCCGCTTGGAAGGCCAAGCTGCCCGGCGACGACGTGATGCCGCGCGTGCCCGACGAGATCGTGGACAGGCCGAGCTGGCGCCGGCGGCAGGACGTGTCCGACCTGCTCTGGCCCGCGATCGAGGAGCAGCTGTTCCACGAGGACGCGGAAACGTTGGGCGCGCGCCACGTGCGCATCGGCACCCACGACTGGGCGGCGGCGGACATGGCGGTCGGCCCGGAGCAGCCGCGCCCGTTCGCCGAGCTGCTGCGCGACCTGCGGCGCGAGGCGATGCCGTACCGCGTGTCGCTGCAGGTCGAAGGCGGCGGCCACTCGGCGATGAAGTGGAAGGGGCTTGCCGCCACCTGCCTCGCCTGGTCGTCCGAGGACAGCCGGCGCGTCCGCAACGCCATCGACAACCTGACCCGGCTGCGTGAGGCGGGCGACTTCTCCGTCCGCCTGCGCGCGTCGCTCGCCACCTGGGCGCCGGCCGCGCCCGAGGGCGGGCGCAACCTGCTGCTGCGCCGGCGCGCGGCGGCCCTGGGCAGCGCGGTGGAAAGCTGGGGCTACTGCCAGGCCGGGACGCTGGCCGGCGACCCGCTGGAGGGCGTGATGGGCAGCGCGCTCGGCCTGTCCATGGGGTCCACCGCGCCCGCGGGCGCCGCGCCGTTCGCGGAAGCGCTGCGCATGCTGCCGTTCAACCGGCCGGGCTCGCCGTGGGAGGCCGGCGCCTGCCTGTTCCGCACGCCGGAGGGCCGCCCCTACCCGTACGACCCCACGGGGCGGCTGCGCAACATGGTGTTCGACCTGTTCTCCGGCGAGCCCGGGCACGGCAAGTCCGTGCTGCTGAACTCGATCAACCTCGGCCTGGTTCTCAGCACGGCCGCCCAGAGCGCGGCCGGCGCCAAGCTGCCGCTGGTGCGCGTGTCCGACATCGGCCTGTCCGGCAAGGGGCTGATCGATCTGCTGCACGCGGCGCTGCCGGCGCGCCGCCGGCACGAGGCGGCCTACATCCGCTACGAGAACCGCCCGGAGTTCTCCGTCAACCCGTTCGACACCCAGGTGGGCTGCCGCCACCCCTTGCCGTTGGAACGCTCGTTCCTGCAGAACCTCCTGTCGCTCGGCTGCACGCCGATCGGCGAGGACGCGCCGCACGAGGGCATGGACCAGCTGATCGGCGCGGTGATCACCGAAGTCTACCGCGTGTGCTCCGACGCCGGGGACAACAAGAGCCCGAAGCGCTACCTGCCGGGCCTGGTGCCCGAGGCAGACTCGGCGCTGGCCCGGCACCGCGTGCGGCTGCACCCCGACGCCCGCTGGTGGGATGTGGTGGACGCGCTGTGCGACTGCGGCGAGCACCGCCTGGCCGGCCTCGCCCAGCGCCACGCCGTGCCGCTCTTGGAGGACCTGATGACGGCGATGCGCTCGCCGGCCATCACGCACCTGTATTCCAAGCCGCGGGCGCAGACGGACGAGACGCTGATCGAGCTGTTCGAGCGCTCCATCACGGAGCTAATCGATTGGCTGCCCAACATCTCGCAGCCCACCGTGTTCGACACGGGCGAGGCGCGGGTGATCGTGCTGGACCTGGAGGACGTGGCGCCGGCCGGCAGCCCGCGCGACGACCGGCAAACGGAGATCATGTACCTCATGGGCCGCCACATCCTCGGCCGCGACATGTTCCTTCGCCCCGGCTACGTGCGCTACGTGCCGGAGCGGGTGCGCGCCCACCACCGCCGGCGCTTCTCGGAGGTCAAGGAAGCCACCAAGCGCCTGTGCTACGACGAGTTCCACCGGGCGGGCGGGCGGCCGCGCATCGTGGCCCAGGTGCAGATCGACCGCCGGGAGGGCCGCAAGCACAACCTGCAGATCGCGCTGTGCTCGCAGATGCTGCGCGACTTCCCGCCCGAGCTGGTGCAGCAGGCGACGGGGATCTTCCTGCTGGGCGCCGGCAACGAGGACGCCAACCTGGAGGCGGCGCGGCGTTTCAACCTGTCGCTGGCTGGGGCGCAGGTGGTGCGCCACCGCCTGAAAGGGCCGGGCCGCAGCGGCGAGGGGGCGCCGTTCCTGGCCCTGTTCTCGCTGCGCGCGGGCGCGCGGGTGGAGCAGATGCTGTACAACAGCCTCGGCCCGATCGAGCTGTGGGCGCTGTCCACCCGCCCGGCCGACGTGGCGCTGCGCGACCGGCTCCACGCGGCCCTGGGTGCGGCCGAGACCTGGCAGCGGCTGTCGCGTATCTTCCCGCTCGGCACGGCGGAAACGGAGATCGACCGGCGGCGCGACGAGCTGGTGCGCAGTGGCGAGGAGGACGGGCAGGCGCAGCGGAGCGTGGTGGAGGGGCTGGCCCGCGAGCTGATCGACGGCACCGGCCTCGGCATCGTGCTCCGCCCGGCCGAGGCCGTGGGCCTGTCCGTGCGGCCCGCCCCGGGCGCCGAGCGCATGGCAGCGGAGTAGCCCATGGGGTTGTTCGGCATGGCCGTGATTGGCCCGATGCACTCGCGTCCGCTTCGGGTTGGATCAGGGTCCCACACCGGAGCCAGCCCATGCCAAGCGGTCGCCTGCTTCCCCTCCTGCTGCTCGCCCTTGCGGGGTGCAACGGGTTCAACGTCGTGCCGACCGACGTGTCGGCCCCTGGCATGGCCGACGCGGACAAGGCGCTGCGCGACAGCATCGCGCGGGTGAACCAGGCGATGAACGAGATGGGCGGCAGGGGGATGGCGCTGCGCCAGCCCACCAGCCCTGGCCCGTACGTGCCCGCCGAGCTGCAGCGGCCGGTGGTCGCGCCGCCGGCCGGCTCGCTCGACGAGGCGGCTCGGATGCTGGCCCGGCGCGTCGGCTACCGCTTCGCCAGCAACGCCGCGCCCGGCGCCGCGCCGGTGCCGGTGGTTCTGCCTGGCCAGCCCACGCCGCTGATCGACCTGTTCCGCGCCCTGGGCGACCAAGCCGGCCAGCGCGCCGAGGTGTTGGTGGACGCCGACCAGCGCCAGGTGGAGGTGCGCTACCATGGGTAAGACGATCCGCGCCGTCCTGACGGCGACGACCATCTTCGCCGGCCTGTCCCGCGCGCTGCCGGCCGGCGCGGCGCCGCCTGCGGCGCCAGCCCCGTCCGTGGCGGATGCCCCGGTGCCGCCGCTCGGCATCGGCGCGGACGCGGCGCAACGCATCCTGGAGCGTGCCAATCCGTCGAACAGCCCGGTGACCGGTGCGGCCATCGTGCCCGGCAGCGTCGGCGGCCACGTCCCGATGTCGCTGGAAGCGTTGATGGCAGCACGCCCCGGCGTCAATCCCAAGGCCGGCCTGCCCCCGGCCCGCGCCGAGGAGCTGTATGCCGCCGCGGTGGGCTTCGGCGCCGCCGGCGGCCTGGCCGCACGCGGCTTCGCGCTCAACCAGGCGCTGCGCCGCATGGAAGCCCAGCTCGACGCCGCCTACGACTTCCGCGCCCTGGTGGTGCCGGTCGGCCGCGGCCAGACCCTGATGCGCCCGCCGGTGGTCAGCGAGGCGCAACTCGCCTTCGCGCTGGGCGAGGGCGGCCAGAGCGCGCGAGAGACCGGGCGCATCTACCGCATCACCCGCGAGGCGCAGCTCGCCTCCGAACCGCCGAACTGGCGCACCTACCTCGTGCAGAACTGGCCTGACCCAGTGCCGCCGCCGGATGGCCAGCGCCCGCAGACCGACCAAGAGGTGGAGTACTGGAAGAAGTGGGTGGCCGAGGGCTGGGCCAAGGGCGAGGCGCAAGGGACGGACATCTTCCTGTCCCAGCTCGGCAAGCTGGAAAGCGACCTGGTCGGCATGGCGCGCTTCCGCGTGCTGCTGCGCGCGGGCCTGGTCGAGCCGCCGCGGCTCGTGTTCGCCCGGCGCGCGGTGCAGGGCGGGCATGACCTGATGCGGGTCGGCGACACCACCATCGACATCCGCCGCCAGCCCGGCCTCAACCCGAACCGGACGCGCTGGCGCCGGCCGGAGGGGCTGCCCGCCGGACCCATCGGCCAGGTGCCCGCTCGATGAACGCGATCAGCCCGGTCCCGTCCGCGGACGCGCCCTACCTGTGTGGCCAGGAGCACCGCATGATCCGCGGCGAGCTGTGGAACGACGTGTTCGTGTGGGGCCACCGGCAGGGCATGTCCGACCTGCACGTGCAGACCAACCACCGCCTGATGATCGACGTGCACGGCCGGCTCCACCCGGCCACTCGCCGGACCATCACCGCGGAGGAGGCGGCCAGCGCGGTGGTGCTGCTCTACGGCCCCACCGGCCCCGCGCACCTGAAGAAGGCCGAAAGCTTCGACCTGGCCCACGTGGTCGAGCCGCAGGGGGGCGAGCGCTTCAGCGTCGGCGGACGGGCCGGCATGGACGTATCGGCGGTGCAGGCGCGCTACCGCTTCCGGGTGAACGGCACCTCCATCCTGACCAACGGCATGGACGGCGCCCAGGTCACGCTGCGCGCCATCGAGAACGAGCCGCCGCGCCTGGAGTGCATGGGCATCGAGCCCGGCATCCTGCAAGCCTACCGCCCGCGCAACGGCATCGTGCTGATCTGCGGCGCGACCGGCACCGGCAAGACGCGGCTGCAGGCCGGCATGACGCGCAGCCTGATCGAGCACCCCCAATTCCACGGCAAAATCATCGAGGTCGCCGCGCCGATCGAGTACGAGTTCGACCGCGTTGCGGGCGCCAGCTCGATCTACAGCCCGAGCGAGATCGGCCGCCACGTGAAGTCGCCTTCCGCCGCCATGTACGATGCGCTGCGCCGCAAGCCCAAGGCGATCGTCTCGCCCGAGTGCCGCGACCGCGAGACCATGGAGGTGGCCATCGAGGGATCGCAGACCGGCCACGTCGTCTACTCCACCGTGCACACGTCCAGCGTGGTGGAGACGGTGCAGCGCATCCTGGCCATGTTCCCGCAGGAGGAGCGCGCCGACCGCGCGGTGAGCCTGATGCAGGCGCTGCGGCTGATCATCAACTGCGCCCTGGTGCCCTCGCTGGACGGGCGGCGCATTCAGCTTCGGGAGTACCTCGTGTTCGGCCCGGCCGAGCGCGACCTGTTCCTCGACACTCCCGTGGCGAACTGGCCGCGGCTGACCCGGCAGCTCGTGGCCGAGCGCGGGCAGGACTATGCGGCCGCCACCGCCCGGGCGCTTGCCGCCGGGCTGATCTCGGACGAGGTGGCGCGCGGCTGGATGGAGGGGGCCTGATGTGGCGCGACACCATGCTGGCGGTGCGGATCGGTCCGTTCGACGCGCGCGTGCTCGTCACCTCGGTGTTCTGGCTTGCGCACATGCGCTGGTGGACCTTCGCCGTCGCCCTGGCCGGCGCGGTGGTGTTCTCCGCCCTGGGATGGCTCGGCCTGTCGCTGCCGGCGCTGGTGCGCACGCTGCGCCGCCTGGTCGCCGGCCGCACCCGGCCCGCGGTGCCGTTCCGCAGGAAGCGGCGGTTTGCTTGAAGAGGGGACAGGACATGTCGGACAGCTTCGATATCGCGCGCACGGGTGCCTTGCTGGCCGTGCTGCTGGTGCAGTCCGGGCCGGCGCTGCTGCTGCGCGACCCGTCGGGCCGCACGGCGCCGGTGCGCCCGGAGACGGCGGGCGCCCCGGACGGGCTGCTGCCGGTGTTCGCGGTGGCCGCCGACGCGGTGTGGCGCGAGGCCACCGGCAACGGCTTCGGTCTCGACCTGCGACCCGATCCCGCGTCGCTGCTCGGCTACCGCATCGACGGCGCCCGCGCCGCCTCGTCGTCGGCCATGCTGCTCTGCGTGCTGGAAGCCATGCACCGCGCCGCCGGGCCGTCCGGCCTGCTGGTCAACGACCTGGCGCGGGTCGCCCGGGAGGCGATGCCGGACCCGGCGCCGGTGCTGTCCGCCGCGGCCACGCCGCAAGCGCGGAGAGGCTGACGCCATCCGCCGCGTCCTCGCCCTCCCGGTCGCCCTTGCCGTGCTGGCGCTTGCCGGCCCGGCTACCGCGTCCCCCTACCGCAATGCCGCCGGGGCAGTCACGCTGGCGCCGCCCGGGCAGGACGGGGCGGCGGTGCTGCGCGGTTGCGTGCGGGTGGCGTCGCGGGTGAACGGCGTGCCGCCCGCCGTGCTGCTAATGCTGCTGCAGGTCGAGGGCGGGCGCCTCGGCGAGGTCAGCGGCAACCGCAACGGCACCGTGGACATCGGCCCGTTCCAGGTGAACGAGATTTGGCTGCCCGCGGTGGCCCGGCACTGGGGCTTGCCGGCGACCGAGGCGTTCCCGATCCTGCGTGACAATTTCTGCGGCAACGCCGACGCGGCGGCCTGGATTCTGCGGGGCACGCTGGCGGACGCGCACGGTGACGTCTGGGAAGGCGTGGGCCGCTATCACTCCGCGCGCTCCGATCTGCAAGCCGCCTACCTGCGCCGCGTGCTCGCTGCCGCGCGCCGCCTGCGCGCCGGGCAGCCCCGTGGCTGAGCCGCGGCACAGCGCGCACGGCGCTCCCCTTCTGGCCCTGGCCATCTTGGGCGTCGCCATGCTCGGCTTTTCCGTCGAGCTGTGGTGGCTGCTGCACGCCCGGATCAGCGCCGCCGTGCTGGCGTGGAAGCATGCCGAGCTGCAACTGATCGGGCACTTTACCGACTACTATGCCCCCCTCGACGCCAACGTCGTCCAGTTCAATCCCGCCACCGTCACCGGGGTGGGGATCTGGCACCTGTTCACCTACGTCGGGCAAGCCGCGCGGTGGCCGGCGGCTGGGCTGCTCGCCGCCCTGGCCCTGCTGGTGCTGGTGCGCGCGCCGTCGCGCCGCTTCCGCCGCAAGCTCGACCTCGACACCCTGCCCTACGCGCAGGGCGCCCTGCACCGCTACGCCACCGCCTTTGTCGGTCGGCGGCAGGACCTGGTGGCGCCGCGCATCGAGGGCGGGCCGCGGCCGAACGACGTGGCGCTGCACGCCCCGGAGTGGATCAGGGCGCACGCCTGGGATCCGAAGCGCGGCTACCGGGCGGACTGGGCGCGGCGCGAGCTGGCCTGCCAGCTCGGCCCGCCCTGGGCCGGGGTGGAGCACGCCGCCCCGCACGTGCGCTGCCTGTTCGCCGGCTTCGCGCTGCACGCGGCGCGGCACCGCGAGGATGCGGCCCGCTTCCTCGGCCAGCTCGCCGAGGCGCTGCCGCGCACCGAGGGCGACGCGGTCCCGGAGCTGCCCGGCGCGGTGGTGGATCAGGCGGACCTGATCCTGCGCGACCCCGCCCTGGTCGGCCCGTGCGCCGAGGTGGCGGCCTGGCACGCCTTCCAGTCCACCGCCATGCTCGGCGTGCTGGCCTACGCCCGCAAGCGGGCCGGGGTCATGGCGCCGGCGCAGTTCAACTGGCTCAAGCTGGTGAACCGCCGGCTCTGGTATGCGCTGCACAGCCTCGGCATGCCCAACCCCTACGTCGAGGCGCGGGGTTCGCGCGACCACTACGCGGCCGAGTGCCTGATCGGCGAGCCGATCCACGCGCCTTCCATCGACCGTGCCGCGCTCGGCCTGCTGGCCGAGGCCGCCGGCATGGAGTCGTCTCCTCCAAGCAGCAAGGAAGCACCTCATGCCGTCTGACCGGATCGCCGTGTCCGCGGCCCCCCTTCCCATACCCGGCCATGCAGCGCGTCGATCCCTCGCCCTCAAGCGCTTGAACCGGTGAGCCATACTCCGCAACAGCCAACCCGACCGGATCCCAACAACGTTCCGCGACGCACCAACATCTAGCCCGGTCGCCGTATCGCCTGCTCGCCTGCGGCCCGCGACTGCGTCGCCGCGCTCACCGCCGCCATGGCGAGCAGGTTGAGGGCCAGGGCCACGATGCCGATGTTGAGGTCCTGCAACGGCGGCGGCAGCCATGGCAGCAGGTCGCGCGTCGCCGTGTGGGTGAGCACCGTAGCGGCGACGGTGGCGACGCCGGCCACGATCCCTGCCATCGCACCAGGCGCGGTGACACGGTTGCGCGGCAACAGGCTCGCCAGCATGGATGGGAACAGTTGGGTCACGAAGCTGTAGCCCATCAGCAGCAAGGCCACGATCGTGTTGCCACCCTGCAAGGTCAGCAGCACGGCAACCAGCGCCACCAAGGGCACCATCAGCTTGGCGACGCGCGAGATGGCCGCGTCAGGCGCGCCGCGGTGGACCGCGCGGTAGAGGTTGTTGGCCAGCAGCGTCGCGGCCGCCATCAGGATCATGGCCCCCGGCACCAGCGCCGTGAGCACGCCCACCCCGCCGATCACGCCCACGAACCACGGGTCGAAGCTGGCGATGGACAGCCGGAACAACGAAAGGTCGATCTCAGGCCCGGTCAGGCCCGGCGCCTTGAGAGTCGCGGCGAAGCCGACGAAGAAGACGAACAGCAGGATGAGCTGGTAAAGCGGCAGCACCACCGCGTTCTTGCGGAACACCTGGGCGTCGCGGGCCGTGTAGAGCGAGCCGAAGGTGTGCGGCCACATGTAGAAGCCGAGCGCGGTCAGCATGACGGTCGAGTCGAACCAGACGATGCTCTCGCCCCGGGCGGGCAGGGCCAGGAAGCCCGGCTTCGCCGCGTTGATCGCGGCGAACATGCTGGCGTAGCTGCCATACAGGTGCAGCGGCAGGTAGATGCCCAGGAACAGCACGAGCGCCAGGATCAGGGTATCCTTCAGCACGGAGTTCCAGGCCGACCCATGGATGCCTGACAGCATGACGTAGGCCGTGATGACCGCGGCGCCGATCCAGACGGCCAAGGTCGCGGAGATGCTGCCGTAGGCGGCCACCGACATGATGATGCCCAGCCCCTTCAGCTGCAGCACCAGGTAGGGCAGCAGGGCGATCACCCCCACCACGGCCACCAGGATGCCCAGGGCCGGGCTGTCATACTTGCGGGCGAAGAAGTCGGACTGGGAGATGAGGCGGTGCTGCTTGGCGTAGCGCCAGATCGGCGGCAGCATCCAATACGAAAGGATGTAGGCCAGGCACCCGTAGGACAGGATGTAGAGCGCCGGCCCGCCATGCCCGTAGGCGTAACCGCTGCCGCCCAGGAAGGTGAAGGTGGTGTAGATCTCGCCCGCCATGAGCAGGAACACGAAGACGGCGCCGAAGCCTCGCCCGCCCACGGACCATTGCTCCAGGTCCATGTCCTTGCCGCGGCGCGCGCGGATGCCGAGGGCGAGCGCCAGGAGAACGAAGCCGAAGATGATGCCGAGCGCCACGTTCATGGCATGGACCCCGGCGACATGGGGTCTTGCGCGTCGTCACGGTTCACGGGATCGCACCGGTATACGATGGCCATAATGCCGGAGGTCGCGACCACCCATGACACCAGCCAGACCAGGATGAGGGGCAGGCCGAGGATTGACGGCTCGGCGCGGTTGAAGAACGGTGTCCCGGCCAGGATGCCGACAAAAGGAAGAGCCGCCAGCCATCGCATGCCGTAATGCCCCCTTGTTCCTCGCGACCATGACGCTGGCCTTGCCCAAAGGTACTGTCAACTTGTTGGGCCGAGGTCGCGCCGGCGCGCGATCTGTCCGCGACCCCAGGCGTTCGGACGGAGCGAGGAACACCGGTCGCCGGATCCAGGGTAGTGTCGCGCTGGCAGCGACAGTGAGGAGAAGTGACTTGCCTCTGCAGGCATCCCGTCGAATGCTCAAGGAAAGAAACGTGCCCCACATCCTACTGTGCAGCGCCGTCTTGGTGCTACTGACGGTCGCGGCTCGTGCCGAGAACCTATTGCCCAACGATCAGGGAGACGCCCGCATCCGTCCGGACCCGCGCCTGACGCCGGGCGCCGTCGCCACTGCCGACCCGGCGGTGTTCTGCCACGCCGGCTATTCCCGGTCGGTCAGGCACACCTCGGGGCGGCTCAAGCGGGATGTGTACCGGGCCTACGGCATCGACCGCCACAGTGGCCATTACGAGATGGACCACCTTGTCCCACTCGCCCTCGGCGGCGCCGATGTTGCTGAAAACCTTTGGCCGGAAGATCGCGACAACGAATGGGGTGCCGGGGCAAAGGATCGCCTTGAATGGCGCTTGATCCAGCTTGTTTGCGGTCGGGCCGTAGATGCCGAGCAGGCGCAGCATGACATCGCGACGGACTGGATTGCGGCGTATGGCCAGTACTGCCCCGCCCCGGCGGACTGTCCAGGATATCGCGCGACCCACGGCGGGAGGGAGTAGCTGTCCATTGCCGGAAAGCGTGGCTGGCCGACTTGCTTCGGTTTCGAACAGGCGGCTCGCATCATGCCGCCCCGCATCGGCATCGACCTGTTCCCGTGATGACCGCAGCCGGAAAGCAGCAGACCAGCTTCCAAGCGAACCGGCACCACATCCCAGCCATGATGCCGAGCGCATCGAAGCCGGCGCTGGTGGCCATGAGCGTCATGGTGGTGCGACCAGCACCTGAACGCCTGCCTCCGCCAGCATGGCCGCGATCTCGGGAGGAGGAAGGGCGTCGGTCACGAGGTGCTGCACGTCTGCGAAGTCGGCCACATGGGCGAAGGCGGCGATCTGGAACTTGCTGATGTCGGCCAGAACGATGGTCCGCCGGGCGATCTGCATCATGCTGGACGAGGCTGCCGCCTCTTCGAGCCGGGCGATCGAGAAGCCGCCGGCCGACATGCCCGTGATCCCGATCACCGCCGTGTCCGCGCTGATGCGGGCGGTCGAGGCGAAGCCGATCGGGCCGATCGTGACCTGCGGGCTGCTCCAGTACGTGCCGCCCAGCACGTAGGCAGCGCGGATCGAGCGCTCCGGCAGGACCGGCGGAATGCGGAGATTGTTGGTGACCACCATCAGGTTCTGCCGCGCGCCCAATTCGGCTGCGAAGTAGTAGGTGGTCGAGCCGCCGTTCACGATCAGCGTCTCGCCGTCGCGGATCAGCGCGCTCGCGGCCCGGCCGATGCGCCGCTTCGCCTGCACGTGCTCGTCCATGCGATGGGTCAGCGAGGTTTCCCGCATGACCAGGCTGTCGCTGGGAACGGCGCCCCCGTGCGTTCGCACCAGCACGCCTTGCTGCTCCAGCACGTCTAGGTCGCGGCGGATGGTGTCGCGCGACACGCCGAAACGGGCCACCAACTCGGCCACGGTGATCTGTCCGCGCTCACGCACGAGGGCCGCCAGCCGGTTTTGCCGCAGCGCCGGGAGGGCGGCGGCATCAGGCGCAGGGACGGAAGCGGGTCGGGACGGCATGTTGGCGCTTCCATAGCAGCAAACGGCGCGGCTGCACCAAGCCCGACGCAGCTTTATGCGTGTTCTCTCTGCTTGACCGCGCGTTTTTATGCGCTAACGTGCGCGTTATGCCCCATCAGAACTGGCCCGAACGTTATGCGGACCTCCTGATCCATCTGGCCGGCTATAGCGTGCACGCCCGCTGGACCTTTTGCGGGCTGGGCGCCTGCGTGGATGCGATGCTGTCCGTCCACGACGCGGTTCCCGTCCTGCTCGCCTCGTCCGATCCTGCCGCCCGGGCGCTCGGGGAAACGTTGGCGCGCCGGGCCGAGGCGGGAGTGGGTGGCGAGATTCGCGTGGATTGGGACGACGGGCCGGCCTGGCTAGATGCGGCGCTGCGGCCTGCAGCGGCCCTGGGCGGCACCGGCCCGCACGCGGCGCGCGTGCTCACGGGGCTTGGGGCACCGGCGCTGCTGGCCCTTCAGCATCGGGACGCCGAGCAGATGGCCTGCCTTGACAGCGATATCCGCCTCGCGCGGAATGGGCAGCCGGTCGCGGCGCGCGACATCGCGCCTTGCGGACTGCCGCGGCCCAAGATCTACATCTTCGAGTTCACCGCCGGGTGCTTGGTGCGCGCGACGGCGCCCCCGCGGTCTTCGCGGATCATCGTCCGCTTCACCGATCCCGACACCGAGGACGATCCCGAGTTCGAGGCGCTGAGCACGGCGCTTGCGGCCCAGGCCGGCGCGGGCGTGCTGTCCGGCTTCAGCGCGGTCAGCAGCCGCGACCTGGAGGGGGCGCTGCGGCGGGCCCGTGCCCTGGGACTGCGCTGGCGCGAGGCCGGCGTGCCGGTGGTGCATTTGGAGATGGCCGGCTTCGACCCCCCGGCCTTGCGGGACCGCACCTTGGAGGGCCTGCGCGGCGCCTACACCTCGTTGGGCCTTAGCCAGTCCGAGTACCAGGCCCTGGTTTCGGGCGGGGCGCCGGAGACCGAGACGGTCGTCGCGACCGCCCGGCGCCTGGAGGTCGATCGGCTGTGCGTCCACGCCGATACCTGGGCGCTTGCCGCCACCCGCGGCGACCCGGAGCGCGAGCGGACCGCGCTGATGGCCGGCTGCCTGCTCGCCAGCACGCGCGCGGCGCTCGGCCATCCGGCACGGCCGACCGAGGTCAGTCCGGACGCGGTGTTCGAAACGCCCCCGGACGAGCGCCGATGCGGCGAGTGGAGCATCGTTGCTTGCGCCGCCCCCTACCTGTCGCGCCCGGCGACGACGCTGGGGCTGGGGGACACGTTCATGGCCGGGTGCCTGCTGGTGCTCGGCCAAGCGCCCGGTCCCGCCGCGGCGATGCCGGGGCGTGGGACGACCGACGGCCATTCAATCAAGACACATGGAGGAAACAAATGAGCTGGATAGGACGGATCACCTGGGCACTGGCGGGCTGCCTCGCCACGGCCCCCGTGGCGCATGCGGACACGACCTTGACGATCGCGACCGTCAACAACTCTGACATGATCGTGATGCAGAAGCTGTCGGGCGAGTTCGAGAAGGCCAACCCGGGCGTGCACCTGCGATGGGTCACGCTGGAGGAGAACGTCCTGCGCCAGCGCCTGACCACCGACATCGGCACGAACGGCGGCCAGTTCGACGTCATGACCATCGGGCTGTTCGAGACGCCGCTGTGGGGCAAGAACGGGTGGCTCGTGCCGTTCAGTACCCCGCCGGCAAGCTATGACCTGCCTGACGTGCTGCCGAGCGTGCGGGACGGGCTTTCCTATGACGGCAAGCTCTACGCGCTCCCGTTCTACGCCGAGAGCCAGATGACCATCTACCGCAAGGACCTGTTCGACCAGGCGGGTCTCACGATGCCGGACCAGCCGACCTGGGCGCAGATGGGAGAGTTCGCAAAGAAGCTGCACGACCCCGCCCATGGCGTCTACGGCATGTGCCTGCGCGGCAAGCCCGGATGGGGCGAGAACATGGGGCAGATTGCGACCGTGGTGAACTCCTACGGCGGACGCTGGTTCGACATGGGCTGGAAGCCGCAGCTGGACAGCGAGGCCTGGAAGGCAGGCGTCTCGACCTACGTCGACCTGCTGCGCCAGTATGGCCCGCCCGGCTCGTCCTCGAACGGTTACAACGAGGTGCTGGCGTTGTTCTCCGGCGGCAAGTGCGCGATGTGGGACGACGCCACGGTGTCGGCCGGACTGCTGAGCGATCCCAAGCAAAGCGCGGTGTCCGGCAAGCTGGGCTTCGCTCATGCGCCTTACGGCACGGTGAACAAGGGCAACCACTATCTTTGGGTATGGGCGCTCGCCGTGCCGAAGTCGTCGAAGTCGCCGGAGGCCGCGCAGAGCTTCATCTACTGGGCCACGTCGAAGGGCTACATCGACCTGGTTGCCAAGATGCAAGGCGTCGTGACGGAGCCGCCAGGCACGCGCCTCTCGACCTACGCCAGCCCGGAGTACCAAAAGGCCGCGCCGTTCGCGAAGGTGACGCTCGACGCCATCCAGACCGCCGACATGGGCGACGCCACCGTGCAGAAGGTGCCGTACCGCGGCATCTCGTTCGTCGGCATCCCCGAATTCCAGGCGATCGGAACCAAGGTGGGGCAGGAGATGGCGGCCGCGATCGCGGGTCAGAAGACCGTGGACGAGGCGCTCGCCTCGGCGCAGGCCAGCACCGAGCAGACCATGCGCCAGGCTGGCTATCAGAAGTAGCGGATCCTCTGCGAGGGCGGCCTCGGTCGCCCTCGCATCTGTTTGGAGCGATCAGTGTACATCGAGAAGTATCGTCTCGACGGCAAGACGGCGTTCATCACCGGCGGGGGACGCGGCATCGGCTTGTGCACCGCGCAGGCGCTGGCCGAGGCCGGGGCGCGGGTGATCATCTCCGACCGCGACCCGGCGGTCCTGGAAGCCGGCCGGGCCGCGATGGCGGAACTGGGCCACCCGGTCGAGGCGATGGCGCTCGACGTCACGCGCCCGGCCGACGTCAAGCGGGCGGCCGACGATTGCAATGCGCGGCACGGCGCCGTGGACATCCTGGTGGCCAACGCCGGCATTGCAGGACCCGACACGGGCGGCGAGGACATGGCTGACGACGTTTGGCGGCAGTTCATCGACGTGAACCTCCACGGCGTGTTCTGGTCATGCCGCGACTTCGGGCGGCACATGCTGGCGCGTGGCCACGGGTCAGTCGTGACGGTCGGGTCCATGTCGGGCTTGATCTCCAACCGACCGCAGCGCCAGGCGCACTATAACGCCGCGAAGGCGGGCGTGCACCACCTGACCCGCTCGCTGGCCGGGGAATGGGCGGCGCGCGGCGTGCGGGTGAACGCGGTGGCGCCGGGCTACATCGACACGGCGATGTCCGGCGCAGGGCTGCGCGCCGAGATGGGCAAGCTGTGGCTGAGCCACACGCCGATGGGACGGGGCGGCAGGCCGGACGAGGTCGCCTCCGTGATCCTGTTCCTGGCGAGCGACGCGGCAAGCCTGCTGACCGGCTCCGTCGTCGTCGCCGACGCGGGCTACACCGTCTGGTAACCCTGTGAGGACAACAGAACCATGAAGCGTCTCGATAAGAAGCTCGCGCGCATTCGCGCGGGCCAGTATGCCAAGGCCGACTTCATCCTCGCCGATGCCAAGGACGGCGACATGGGCTCCGGCTGCACGACGCCGGCTCCGGCGCGATGCAAGGATGGCTCGCCGGCGTCCGGCCCCCGACGGCTGCAAACCTACCTCGACCAGATCAAGGCGGTCGTGGAGCAGGACATCGTGGATATCATGCTGATGTCCGCGTCCAACTTGGAGCGCATGGTCGAGGAGAATGTGTTCCGAAACAGCCTCGTGCAGCCGGCCATCCGCGCCAATGAGGCGACGGACTGCTGGGGAGGCGTGCGGGGCGGCACCTATGCCACCTATCGGTCACGGCCGTTCAGCACTGCCAAGATTTCGCGCGTCATGCATGGCACGCTGGACCCCACTCCCGGCGCGCCGATCACCGGAACGGACCTCGGCCTCTACTCCCTGACATTCAACAACGACCTGGACTCCGACATTGCCTCGCTGGAAGCGTTCGCGAGGTTCCGCGACGAGGCGGCGGAGAACGGCTTCCGCTACTTCCTGGAGGTGTTCAACCCGAACGCGCCGTGCGGCATCGAGCCGAAGGACGTCCCCGCCTTCGTCAACGACCACATCCTGCGGGCTCTGGCAGGCGTGGTGCGCGCGGACCGGCCGCAGTTCCTGAAGATCCCGTTCAACGGGCCTGCGGCGATGGAAGAGTTGGCGGCTTACGATCCGTCGCTGATCGTCGGCGTCCTGGGCGGCGGCGCGGGGACCACGCGGGACACGTTCGAGTTGCTGCACCAAGCCGAGAAGCATGGCGCGCGCCTCGCGCTGTTCGGGCGTAAGATCAACCTGGCGGACTCTCCGCTCGACATCGTGAGGACCATGCGCGAGGTCGCCGACGGCACGGTGTCGCCGGACGAGGCGGTGCGGGCATACCATGGCGACCTGCAACGGCAGGGGATCACGCCGAGCCGTCCGCTTGCCGACGACAATGTCATCACGGAGGCGGTGCTGAGGGCCGCCTGATCGGATGCTGAAGGGACTATGGCGCCTTAACCAAGCGGGGTCGTGCCCAGGTCGGGGTCGCGCATCCGCGCCGTCAGCGCCTGGCGCAGCGGCGGCAGGTTGCCGAGGCGCAGCGCCGCGTCGCGCAGCAGCCGGGCCGGCAGGCCGTCGCCCGCGGCATACGGCCGCATGATCGCTTCGGCCTTGAGGAAGAACAGCCGCGTTTCGCCCCGGTGCGCCGCCTCGTACCGCCGCAGCGCTGCCGGGTCCGCCACGTCGCACCTGGCAGACAGCGCCGCGCGCAGCTCCCGCGCAAGGGCGGCTTGCCCGAGAAGACCGAAGTTGAAGCCGTGCGCCGTGGTCGGGTGCATGGCCACCGCGGCGTCGCCCAGCAGGGCGAAGCGCCGGCCCACGAAGCGCGCCGCATAGGCCGTCACCACCGGCACTGCGTGCCGCGCCCCACCGGCCGCATCGTTCCGAACCGCCCGCGGTAGCGCCGGGCCAGCTCCGCGGCGAAGACCGCGTCGTCCAGCCGCAGCAGCGCGGCCGCGTCCGCCTCGTCCAGCGTCATGACCGTGGAGAACCGGCCGCCGTTCAGCGGCAGCGTGACGAGGGTGCGGCCATACTCAAACCACGCGGTCGCGGTCTCGTTGTGGGGCAGCGGGCGTCACCGGGCAGACCATCAGGCGCTGCCCGTAGTCGTGCAGGCTGGCAGGAACGCCGCGTGTCGGCCGCCACCACCAGCCGCGTTCGCAGCACCTGCCCGTTCGAGAGCGCGGCCAGGGCCGCATCGCCCCTTGCCTGCACGGTTGTGACCGAGCGTTCGGGCATCACCACGGCGCCAGTTTGCTCTGGCACGACCTCGTGCAGCGCGCGGCGCAGCCATTGGTTGGGGACAAGCCGGCCGACTGGCCCGTCGGCGGCGGAAACGGCGCCGAACTGCATGGCGTAGCGGGACGGCCCGTTCAGCACCTGCATGCGCCGGAGCGGCGCCACGGCGGCTTCCGGCACCCGCGCCCAGGCGCCGAGCGCGCGCAGGATGGCGACCGAGCGGTCGGTCAAGGCGATCTACCGCCCGCCATCCGCCGGCTCGGCGAGCGCCACCGCGGGCTGGGGGTCTACAAGCGCGATGCGCAGCCCGGCCCTGGCGAGCGAGGCTGCAAAGGCCATCCCCACTGGCCCTGCGCCCGCGATGGCGATGTCGTAGTCCTGCACGGCTCGGCGGCCTCCATTGGACCTTCATCCATATCTGGTGCGGCGCTGGCCGGGCGGGAAGCGCGTCCCCGGCCGTGCATGGCCCGACGCCTTAGAAAAGGTTCGGACGTGCGGTCCTTGGGTGAACGGTCGTGCATAGCGTCCGCATCGCACTCGCGTCCGCCTGGTCCAGGGTTGTCCGACCATCAAGCCGGAGGACGCCACTCGTGATCCACACCATGCCCGACAAGACCGTCCGCGTGACCTCGCGCTACCCGAAGGGGCACGGCACCGTCTATTTCGACCTCGCGAAAGCCCACGGCTTCACGCTTGAAGCGGACCGCTACAACTCGGACACCCTCGTGCTCAAGGCGGTGGGCTGCTACAACGACTATACCGCCCACTATGGCGATCCCGCCGAGGCCGAGGCGGATCTGGCCGACCTAAACCTGATGCTGGCCGACCGGCATGCCCTTCCAGCCGCATCCTCGGTTCCGGCGCTGGCGTCCACGCAGCCGTCCATCGCGCTGGGACATGCCCAGCGCAGGGGCTGGGGCTGGAAAGGCACGATGGCCGGGCTGGCCCTTGGCGCCCTGGGCGCAGTCGTCGTCACCCGCATGTCCACAACGGACGCCGCCACTGACGGGAATGCACTGCGTGCCGCGGCCATGCCCCGCATCCCCGCATTGGCGTCCGACGACAGCCGTTCCCAAGGGGCGGCGTGGCCAGCCGTGCCCTCGTCCGCGCTGCCCACCGGACGCCCGATCCTTCCCGGCTCGTCCGGGGCACAGCAGCCCGCCCCTGCGGCAGCCCTGGCAGCAGTGCCGCGCCCGCAGCCACCTGCGCCGACCCAGCCGCGGGCGGCGGTCCCGAATTTCGGCCTGCAGCCGTAGGCGGCCGGCATGGCTGCCGCGCACGACACCTTCGGGCCGCAGACCCACCACGAGAAGTCGGCCCGCGACCTGCACCGCGACACCCGGCCGTGGTTCCAGCGCCTGTCGCAGGCGCTGCGGAACGGCACGGCGGCCGGCGCGCTGCTCGGCGCCTGCGCCGCCGGCGTGGCCCTCGTGCCCGCGACGGTCGAACTGCTGTTTCCGGCCGGGGTGTTCTACGCCCTGTGGGTGATGACCCGGCCGGTCATGCTGCCGCTTCGCTTGCCGATGGGCTGCGGCCTGCTCGACAAGACTGATCCCGACCCGGAGACGGGCAAGCCGCGTCCGGCACAGGGTCTCGACAAGATCGGCGCCGAGATGGGCACAAACCGTGAGGTCTGGCACGGCAAGGACGACGTGGCCCAGCACACCGCCGTCCCGGGCACCACGGGGGCGGGCAAGACCGAGGCGCTGATCGCGCTCGCCATCGTCAACGCCCTGGTCCAGGGCACCGGCTGCGTGTTCGTGGACGGCAAGGCCGACCGCAAGCTCTACGCCAAGGTCTTCGCCCTCGCCCGCCGCTACGGGCGCGAGGACGACGTGTTCGTGTGGAACTTCCTGACGCTCGACGGCCGGGACAGCATGACCTGCAACCCATTCGGCCCGGCCAGCGCGGACATGATCCGCGAGATCCTGGTCGGCCAGCTGACCGAGCCGGGGCAGGGGGGCAACGGCGGCGTGTTCTTCAGCCGCGCCGTGGGCTTCCTCGGCGCCATCGCCCCAGTGCTGACCTGGATGCGCGACGAGAAGGGCGTGCAGCTCGACCTGGAGCGTATCCGCGACGCGACCGAGCTGAGCAACGTGGTGCTGCTCGCCACCAAGAAGCAGATCAGGTTCACCGACAGCGCGACCGGCGCCTCCGAGCTGCTGGAGTTCACCGACATGCCGGCCGCGCTGGTGCAGACGCTGCGCTCCTACCTCGGCCAGACCGGCGGCTTCGACTTGGACGTGTCGCTCAAGGAGCAGCGCAGCCAGACGCCGTCCGAGCAGCACTCCTACATCACCATGCAGTTCACGGAGGTGTTCAGCCAGTGGCTTGTCAGCCTGGGCCACATCTTTAAAGTGCGCACCGGCGACGTGGACATGCTGGACGTTGTGCTGAACCGCCGCATCCTGGTGGTGATCCTGCCCAGCTTGGAGAACTCGGACAAGACCAACGCGGGCCTGGGCAAGATCGTGGTCGCCATGCTGCGGAGCATGATGGCGCTGACCCTCGGCTCCAAGCTGGAGGGCGACTACGAGGAGATCGTCGGCAACCGGCCGAGCGAGGCGTTCGCGCCGTTCAAGGTCGTGTTCGACGAGCTGGCCTACTACGTCACCGCTGGCATGGACGGCATGCTGGCGCAAGGCCGCGGCCTCGGCCTGCACTTCCTGCTCGGCTTCCAGGAGGCGGCCGGCCTCCTGGCCCGCATCGGCGAGAAGATGTGGTCCTTGCTGGGCAACGCAAACCTGCAGATCATCATGCGGCTGCAGGACGGCAACCAGACCCGCACCTACGTCGAGAAGACGGCAGGCGAGGCGCACGTCACGCAGAGCACCTCCTACAACAGCGCCTCCGACCTGTCCGACGCGCACGTGGCGTCCGACCACGCCGAGGTGCGCCAGGTGAGCCGGGTCAACTGGCTGGATGTGCGGGCGCTGCGGCCGGGCCAGGCCATCGTCTTGTTCCAGAACAGCCGCGTCTACACCAAGGTGTTCTATGCCCCGGTTAAGCTCGCCGGCGTGATCCGGCGCAACAGGCCGTCCATGCTGGACCGGCCGGATGCGGCCGACCTGCGCCGGCACTTCTCCCGCACGGTCGGCGTGCGCCGGGCCTTGGTCGAGGGGTGTGCCACCGCCGCGCCCGAGGCGGACAGCTCGTCCGTGCTGGACGGCGTGCTGGCCGAGCTGCGGCGGGCGCTCGCGCGGGAGGCAGGGCCTGGCGAGCGGGTGTCGCCCGTCGAGGCCGCGCTGGCTGCCGTGCTGTCCTGCCCTGGCGAGCGCGTGCCGGTCTCGCCCGGACCTGGACCGGCCGACGCGAATGAGGGCGACGGGTCCGATGCGGCTGGGGCGATGCCTGGCACGACCGACGCCGAGGGGGCAACCGGAACGGAGCCGGGCAGCCGCAGCGGCGTGGCGCCCGCGCCCGAGGATCACGCCTTTTCCGATCTGCTGCGCTGGGCGGCGCGCGAGCGGGACGTGCCGCTCGCCACGTTCACCGACCCTGGCACGGTCGCGCCCGCGGACCGGGAGTTGACCCACGCCTTGGTCCTCATCGAACGTGCCGGCGGCCAGAACGCCCGCCAGGCCAAGCTTGCCGTCCGTCAGCTGCTGGCCGAACGGGACCGGGTGCTGTGCGAGCCGGTTGCCATGCGGCTGCCGCCCATCGCGCCGGAGAAGCTGGCCGGCGTGATCCGGTCGCTGACGGCAACGCTGGAGCAAGGTGCGATTGCCGCAGTTGAAAGCACCTGGACAGCCTCACCGACGGCACAGGCGGAGCCGGCGCGTCTGGGCGCGTCTGGTCCGGCGTAGCCGACGTGACGAGCAGGGTGGATGGTCAGGACGCTGGTATGGCGCCTTACCGGATTTGCCGAATGTATTGCTCCAGCGCCCCCAGTTCTCCTCCTATGTGCCTGACCAGGGCTACGTCGCAGAATGGTGGCAGGCGGACTGTCTGGTTGCGGATCGGACGCGGGAAAAATTTAGACACTCAGTTTGATGCAGCTGACGTTCACCGCTGCTGATTGCGTCGTCTCGTCTTTAAATCCTGCTACAGCATGTCATAGTAATCAATGATCGCTTGTGTATATTCTTTGCCGATGCCTTTCCCGCTCAGCTGGCCAATGTAGTCGCAGAAGACTGCTGCGCGGGTTCCCGTCACTCGATAACGTCCCGGGTTTGGTTCTTTGTGTGACCAGTCATGGTACAACTCCAAAATCTCGTGGGCTCCAACCAGCTCGCCGAACACGTTGGAGTCGGCTTCGGCGATGAACGCTGAAACTGCCTTGATTGCATTCTCACAATCCCTGGGGCCCACCACGACGTGATTGACGGCGTCCCACGGCGTGGATCGGTGCAAGTCCACTCCAAACTGATGCGCAATGCGATTACGCTTGTTCTGTATTTTCTGAAGCTCAGGTTCGAGTGCTATCAGCTTCACTGACAACTTACCAAAAACTATTTCCAAACGGCGAATGCGATGTTTCCAAAGACTTGCCATGAAGCTACTTGCAGCGGCCTCAACCGATTTTTTCCAACCCTCGGGCGGCGTCGCTTTTCCGAGAATGAAGGCATAACCGTTAGCCCCGATCAGCGACCGATCCAGCAGCCCGGGATTTGCCTGGAGCGCGGTTGTAGTGATGGATTTGACGTAGACTTCCAGCAAAGACGCTGCTGAGAGCAGCACATGTTGGCGCGTCCAATCTCGGAACTCGTCTGCGGCGCTCTCCCATTCGGGGGCGGTGTTGAAGACCCCATGAACACCTGGACCCGAGGCTGGAAATCGGATCGAAGAAAAGCCCGTCTTCAGATGCGTCCTAGCGCGTTCTCCTACCCAGAATACATTGTTGAACCGGGTCAAATTTTGTCTCGCCACTTGCCGTGCGAGCGATGTGCCGAAAGGCAGCGTCTTGGGAAGTTGTGGCATCTGGCAAGGTTCCCCCTTCTACGAACGTCAGTCGTACCATAGTTCCAGGCACGCGACCCTGAGCGTCCGGTTTCAGCAACGCCCGTTGGCCGTCCCGTGGCCGGGGTAGGTCGAGAGCGGCGGTAACTGGCGGCCGGCCTGGCTATCGCCGGGCCCGCCGCCAACAGATAATTTTACATCCGGAAGCCCCCAGAAGGCTGCACTGGCGGCGCAGGCGCAGGCGGCGCATCTGGGCGCGGCTGGTCCGGCGTAGCCGGTAGAACGGAAGGCTGGGGCATCGGTGCCGGCACGGCTTGCCGTGCCCGCCTGACCTGCTGCTCCAGCATCCGCAACGCCTGCTCCATGTGCCGGCCCAGCTCGCGCAGGCTGTCGGCCACCGCGGCGCGGAAGCCCTCGATCACCTCGCCTTTGCGCCGGAGCGCCAGGTCCAGCGCCTCGATGCGCGGTTCCAGCGCGCGGCGGATGGCCCGGTCCTGCTGCCAGCCGGCGAACTCGGCCGCGTGGTCGCGCCCTTCGGCCTGCTGGCGCTGGATGCGTAGGTCGGAGCGGATGAAGCGGTCGTGCGCCGCATCCTCCTCGCGCCGCAGCTTGTCCACTAGGTCGATGCCCAGCGACTTGTACGGCTTGGCCGCCATGTTCCTGGCCGTCCGCGCCCACAGGTCGGCCTCGGTGATCTCGCGCTGGTCGCCGAGCGGGCGGCTGGTGCGCTCGGCTTCCCGCTCGGCCCACTCGCCCACCACCGTCCAGGCTACAGCCTCGTGCCGGCTCTCGGCCACGTAGCCCTTGAACGCGGTGATGCCGGCCGACCCCCGCGGCAGGGCGTTGATGTGCTCGCCCGAGGTGATGCCCTGTGCGCTGTCCACCGTGAGGCAGTGCCCGTAGCCGAGCAGCAGCCGCCCCGTGTCCCGGTCGCACAGCCGGCGCCACTGCACATGCCCGACCCGGCCGTCCTTGTCGCGCAGCACCAAGCCGTCCTCGGCACGGCGCACCACCTCCACCACGTCGCCGTTGGCGCCGATGAAGCCGCGTCGGCCGTCGATGGTGGCGGCTGTCTTTTTGTAGAGCCGGAAGCGGTCGCCCGTCGCCACCGGCAGGTCATACTGCTCGCCCCGGCTGTCGATGGCCGCGTAGATCGCTTCGTCGGTGCCGACCTCGCCCCGGGCTTTCAGGCGCTCCCGGATCGCCTTGCTGATCTCCGCGGCGTCGGCGTTGGTCAGCGCCGACACGGTGACGCCCCGCTTGCTGCCCGCTTCGCGAAGCGCGTCGCGACGTTCGAGGTAGAAACTCGCGATCCGGTCCACCACTTGGTCGTAGTCGCCGCCGACCAGCATGGCCGTGCCGTCCTCGCGCTTGCGGTCGAGCGCCTCCGCTGCCCGCCCCTGGCGGAACAGGCCCGCGATCTCGCGCGCCCGCTCGCCCTTCTGCCGCACGGTGGCCAGCAGCTCGGGCAGCGCCTCGGACGGCAGCACCCGGGCCATGATCTCGACCGCGCTGCTCGCCTCGATGGCCTGGCACTGCTCGCGGTCGCCCAGCGCACGGATGACGCAGCCCGTGTCCCGCCACAGCTTCAGCAGCTCCAAGAACTGCCGCGGGCCGATCTGCGCCGCCTCGTCCACCACCAGCACCGTGTTGCGGTCCACCTCGATGTCTCCGGACCTGACGCCGGCCAGGAAGGGCTGCATCGCCACCGTCTTGTCGATGCCGGCGTCCCCCAGCGCGTCCGCCTGGCGCCACGCCTGGCTCAGGCCGATCACCCGCCGCCCGTCCGCTTTCCAGGCCGCGACCACCGGCGGCAGCACGCGGCTGGTCTTGCCCACCCCGGCCGCCCCTTCCAGGAACACGAGACCGCCCCCAGTGCCGAAGGCGTGCACGGCGGCAAGCTGCGCCGGGCCGACTTCCGGGTCTTTCTGGTAGTCGATGCCGGACGCTGCGACCGCGCGCTCGACCGCCGCCTCGGACAGCGCGCCGGAGCGGTCCACGGCGGCGGCTTTCGACAGGTCCATCAGCTCGCGCTCGATCCTGACCTGGACCGTGTTGGTGACGCGGGTTCGCATGCGGGCCTGGCCTGGCTCGTCGTCGCGCATGGGCGCGGCCATCTCGCCAATGATCAGGCCGGCCTGCTCGCCATGCAGCGTGACGCCTCGTTGCTCGACTTCGCGCATGACGGCGTTGATGTCTTCCGTGCCGGACAGGCCAGTGCCTGACAACCCGGTGCCGATCAGCCCGCGTGCTGCCCACATGCGGAGCACGCCCAGGTTCAGCACGGCTGCGGTGGCGAACTCCTCCTCTATGTGCCGGATTGCGAACCGGGCCGCCTGGTCGATCTGCTGTTCGCGGGTCAGCGTCGGCGCGGCTTCGTCCGTGATCGCCGTCGTGTGCTGCCAGCCGATGCGCTCGGCGTGCTCGCGCCACAGCTCGCGGTCGCCCTTGCCGTCGAACTTTTCCAGCCGGGTGTGCTGGGCGGTGGTGCCGAGCAGGGCGAGCTTGCGCTCGGCCGGCAGCGCGTCCCAATCCAGGCCATGGCGCTGGGCGTAGTCCTTGGCCTTGCGCACGGTCGCCTTGTGGCCCTTGGAGAACGCATCGCGGGCGAACTCGGGAACGCAGGTGACGACCGCCGCCTGCTCGCCCTTGTTGTAGCTGACCTGGATGCCGAGCGCGCGCAGTTCGTCGGCGAGGCGGGCCTGGAAGAAGCCGTCGAACTCGTGCATCCGGTCGTGCATCGCCGCCGTGTCGAGCGAGCCGATGTGCCCGTCCGCAGTCACGACCAAGTTGAACAGGGCATTGTGGATGTGGGTCTGCGGGTCGCCCGGCACGGGCACGTCCATGACGTAGGTCTGCCCGTCCTGCCCGTCCTGCACCGCAAGCGTTGGCCGCGCCGTGAAGTGCATGAACGACGCCCAGCCCACCTCGCCCGGCTCGGCTCCGTGCTGGCCGCCATCGCCGCGCCGCGCCCAGCCGATCTCGCCGGCGACGTAGCGCATGGCGTCGTCGTTGGCCCGCCACACCGCCTGGATCAGCGCCGCCTTCTCCGCCTCATCGCGGGCGAACTCGATCGCGAGCGTCACCGACTTGTCCGGCGAGGTCGTCAGGTCGTAGGCCGAGACGCTGCGCTTGTTCTTGGTCCAGGCCTCGCCGGTGTCGCCGCGCCTGGCCTCGAACAGGCGTTCCAGTGCCTCGTCGCCGGGCGTCAGCGCCGGGTTGATACCGAGCGCTTGCGCAACTGCCGACGCCATGTCGGGCCGCCAGGACGCGCGGGGGTCGCGGCCGACGTAGTACATGGCCAGCCTGCGGCCGGCGTCGTCCAGGGCCGTGCTCTCGGACAGGTAGGCACTGATCAGCTTGCCTTTGGAAGCGGCGCTGATCTTGCGGAAGGAGATCATGCCGTGCCTCCCCGGTGGCCGTTCCGTGACGTGTTGCCTGCCGGACTGTCCGCGGGCGGGAACGCATCGGCGATGGCCTGCACCACCGACAAGGGCAGCGCTGTCACGGCCCTGCTCACCGTGTCGCTCACGTCCTTGAGCAGGTAGTTCTGCTGGTCCATGCGGACGATCATCTCGGCCAGCAGCTCGTCCAGGCCGGGGCCGCCCTTCTTGGGCTTCTGCTCCGGCGTCAGCAGCTCGATCAGCCTGGCCTGCTGCTCAGCGATCACGCGGACGCGCTCGTCCAGGCTGCGCTGGCCCTGCCCAATCTCAAGTTGATTTTGCTCCACCCTCGATACTGCCTGCGTGAGTTCTGCGAGCATCGCCGTGCCTCCTCGTTGAAGGCATCAGCATGGGGCAGGCGGACGCGAGTGGATTCTGCCCTTCTTGCATCCGAGGACGGATGCAATTGTGTATAAGACCCTCCTCACTGCGTCACCACTGCGTCACCACTGCGTCGTGAGTGCGTCAGCACCGTGTTGCCACCGCGTCGCAACCGCGTCGAGCAGGCCGCGTGCATGCATTTCGTATTCGCGCCACGCGGCCCCAGCCTCACGACATGCGCGAGAGAAAGCCCAAACTGAAGTCGGTGGTCAAAGGCCTGGCGCGCGACCCGAAGCGGTCGCCGCTTTTCCATTGGCTGGCAGAGAACTTTTCGGAGCTTGAACCGGCGACCGCAGGCCCACGGTCGGACTGGCACCCACTCAGGGCGAAGGCGATCGAGCACGGGATCACCGACGACGCTGGCAACAGCCCCTCGGAACGGACCATGCGGGACACCTTCCGAAAAGTCCGCCAAGAGGTGGCCAAGCGGCAAGCCGAGCATCGTCAGCAGGCGGCGCACGCAGTGCCGCCCTCCCGCCTTCCAGCCACCTGGCGACCGCAAGCGGCGACGCCCCCCCGTCGCGTCTTGCCGTGAGCCAGCCAGCGAGCGGCTCGGCCACGGCCAGCACCACCCAAGACCGCACGCCGGAGGAACTCGTGGCCGGCCTGCGCCGCGTGATGAATGAACGGAGTGGACGATGAAAGCGCGTTTAAACAAGGACCCCAACATGGACCAGCACCAGCCCGTGCGCCTGCCGCTTCCTCTGCCCGAGGCGTTCCTGGAACCCCGAGGGCCGGCCATCGCGTTCCGGTACGGCCGGGGCCGTACCGGGGGCACCACGTTCCTGGACCTCAACATCCAACTCGCCCTGGCCGCAGGGCGGGTGATCCTGGTCGGGGATGGCGACCGGCGGAACCCGACGCTCTCGGCGCTGTATCCGGGCGGCGGCGAGTGCGCCGTCCTGCCACCTCCGCTGAGCGATGAGACAGCCGACGTCAAGGATTGGGTTACGACGTCGGTCGGCATGGCGATCACCGAGCGGCGGTCGCTGATGATCGACCTGAGCGGCGGCGACCGGGCCATGCAGGAATACGGCCGCGACCTCGGCGTCGTGGACCTGTGCCAGGCGCACGGCTTCGAGCCGGTCGGCTTCTTCAGCTGCGGGCCGGAGATGGACGACTTCGACCACATCCTGGCGATCTGGCAGGCCGGCTACTTCCGTCCCCGGCGGAGCATCCTGGTGTTCAACGAGCACCTGATCCTTCAGGGCCGGACGCCGATCGGCGCGTTCGATCCCATCCTGGCCCGTCCCGAATTCGGCGACCTCGTTGCCGCCGGCATGACGCCGATGTTCCTGCCGCGGCTCCCTTGCATGGGCGAGATGCGGCGGGCCGGCTTGTCGCTGCTCGACGCCGCGACCGGGGGTCTCGGGCAGGACGGGCGCCCCCTCGATCCCGTCCGGCAGTTCATGGTGCGGCAGTTCCTGTCCAAGGTGCTGGCCGAATACGGCCGCATCGGTGCATTGGGGTGGATGCTGTGAACCGGCAGCAACGCAGGCGGGCCGCAGCCCTCGGGCCGCGGGTCCAGCCCGGCGTCCGGCCGTCCGAGGACATCGAGCTGGTGTGGAGCCTGGCTGCACGCGCCGCAGCCGAGGGCAAAGGCGATCGCGATGCTCCGTTCAACCGGCTTTTCCGCGCCATCATGGACGCCAACCGCTTCGTGTTGACCAAACGGGTGACCGCATTGGCCGAGGATCTGCGCATCTCGGACCTGGCGGTCACGATCAAGTCGTTCGAGAAAGGGCGGCCGTTCCCTGGGCGCACCTGGCTGGAATGGGACGGGGCTGTCGAGGGTCGCGGGGAGCCGCTGCCGCACGAGGTCAGGTACGACCGCCTCGGCATGCTTGTGGAAGCCGACGACACGGGCCAGCGGGGGCGCATGGTGGTGCTGATCCGGGTGGCTCCTGGCGAGAAGCAGGGCGGCACGGCGGACATGCTGCCGATTGCCGTGACCTTCGACTTGCGGGACGCCTACGAACGGCCGGAGTCCATCACCGAGCCGGCGTCGCTCGCCCAGGCGCAGCGCATACTTGCTGCGGTTCAGGAGCCGACGATGGCCGAGCTGGAAGGGTCGGCCCTGGTGGCAGCCGCGCTGAGCCGCCGGTTCGGCACGATCGAGAACCCGTATTCCGCGGCATACATGCATCGGTACATCGGGTCGGGCGCGCGACGCTGGCACGAGATCCACCCGGACCTGCTGGCGACGGCGATCGAGGAGGCCATGGTCGAAGTGATCATGACGCTCTGCGCGTTCATGGTCCTGCGGACCGTGGGCATCGAGACGACCGAAGTCTTGCCTGGAGCGAAGCGGAGAGCGTCCACCCACGGCATCGACACCAGCCTGCTGGGCTACGGCATCTTGGATATTGCCGCGCAAGACCGCCCCCGGGCCGGGCGGAACGGTTCCCTGCAAATCCTGTGACTGGAGGAGACGGTATCATGGACAGCGTAGTGAAGGTCGTGCCGGTGCCTGACGTGGCGTCCGGCGAGCAGCTGCGGGCCGCCGCGGTCGAGATGGAGGAAGCGGCCTGGCGCGAGGGCATCGACACGGACGGCCCGCTGGGCACGTTCGTGCGGGCGATGCACCGGGCGATCATGACGCTGGCGGAGATCGCCGACCGGCAGGCAAGCGGCGTGGTCAGGACGGTGCATGACGCCCGGCTCGTGGTCGAGGCGGAGGCGGTCAAGGCGCGCAAGACGAACGAGTTGGCGTTCCTGGCGATGGAGGGGGCCAGGAGCGCGCACGCCAGCTTCGACGTGCAGAAGGAGATGCTGGTCGGCAGGATGGTGGACACGATCGTGCCGCAGATGGTCAAGGCCGTCGGCGCGGCAATCGTGATCCGCGAGCGGCGCTACAACCAGCGCGTCCACTGGGGGCGGGCGGCCGGCATCGCGGCGGTGGCGGGCGGCCTGCTGCTCGGCGGCTACGTGTGGGGCGGCTGGCGTCCGGACAACGCGGCCATCGCCGGGGCCATTGCGCTGGACCGCATCCGGCAGTGCCAGGCGTCCCCGGTGCGCGACGACCGCACGCACGAGGCGTTCTGCCCGATGAAGGCGCTGCTCGCCCCGTCGTAGGCCGCTCCGTTTGCGCCGGGCCGGTTGATCCTGGGCGCGAGCCCGGCCATCCGGCCCGGCCCAGGGAGGATGGTCGATGGCGACAGGAAAGACGGAGGGGGTTGGCAGCGCCCTTGCGGCGGTGGTGTGGAGCCAGCCGCAATACGTCACGCTGCCGGCAGGGGGCGCAGGTCTCGGCAACGGACCCGATCCGCTCAAGATCCTGGTGGTGCGCCGCTTTGACGGGGCCTGCGCCTCCATGTCGCTGCCGCCTCTGGTCAGGGCGGCCTTCGGGGGCCTGGAGCGCAATGTCGTCCTTCAACATGCGCCGGCCCTGCAAGCCTGCGTCCGCTTGGGGCTGTCTGGCTTGGTGCTGCGGCCCGGCGACCACAAGACGCTGGCCGCGGTCACGCACGGCCCGGCGCAAGCCGTCCTGGGCACGCTGCGCGTGTTCGGCAGCGGGGTCGGCTATGACCTGTGCGAGGTGGACGTCTCGGCTGTGCCTTATGCCGAGGTGTAGCGCCGGAGTGCAGCGGCGGCGGCGACTGGCCGTCCACTCCGGCATGGGCGTCCCTACCCTGCTGCACGACGGTCCATGGATAGGCGCTGACGGCGGTGGGTCCGTTCGCGCCTGGCAGGGCGATGCTGCGGCTGCCAACAGAAAGGACACCTCATGCAGCCACTCACCATCGCCGGCCGCGATCCCGGCGGCACCATGATCGCACCTCAAGGCAGGCCAGGGGCGCGCGCCCTGTTGGCCGTGCTGTCCGTGCTCTCCCGTCTCCTGCCCGTCGCCCTCGTCTGCGCGGTGCAGCTTGCGGCAAGCGGCCCGGTGCGGGCTGACCCGGTGCCGGAGACGATGAACGGCGTGCCGTTCCTGCCCATCCCGACCTTCGAGGAGGTGGGCCTGCCTCCGTTCACCATGCCGACCGGCACCCTCTCGACTGTGCCGGACGCGCCGACAACGCCAAGCGGGACAGGCAGTGATAGCACAAGCAGTGCGGCTCTGGACACCATGCTGTCCCAAAGCTGGGGCGCCGCAGCGGAGGCCAACGCCCAGAGCCTTGGTGTGAACGCCACAGCCCTCGCCGCCACTTGCGTCCTTGAGAGCAACTGCCAGAATGTTGGCGGCACGGGGACGATCAATGGGGCGTTCCAAATGTCGAATGGAACATACACGGCTGCAATGGCAGCTGCACTCCAGCAAAACCCAAACCTGGCAGCGAACATCGTGCCAGGGCTGGCCGGCAAATCGGACCCCGCAACTCAGAGCATCGCTGCCGCCGAATACCTTCGGCAAGGTGCATTGGCATTGCAGGCCAACAATCTGCCGAATCCCACAGTGCTGGATGTCAGAGGCTACTACAACTTTGGTCCTGGCAATGCCTCGGCTGTCGCGCGAGCCCCAGACGACACATTGTTGAGCAACGTGGTGCCCTTGACTTCAGATCAGTATCGGGCGAACGGCATCACCCCCGGTGTTACCACGGTTGGCCAGTGGCGTGCGTCCGTAACAAATAAAATAGGCATATCAACTGCTCAAGCGCCTGTTCTTCTAGCTTCATAGGAGTATAACATGCATCGTCTATTTCTCACCCTTGCTGTATTTCTGTCCACCGGAAACCTCGGACGCGCCCAGGGTCTTCATGCCCTTCGTCCCTTGCCGGGCTACGTCTGTATGCAACTCGCTCTATCCCCCGAGCAAGCTGCAGATCCCACAAAAGGTGTTCCCGTCCGAGATACACCGTCATCATCCGTCCGGATCGCCAGTTGGGCACCCTCAATTGTAGTAATGCCCGCTCCCCAGCAGCCGACCGCTGGCTTCCTTCAGGTTATGTTTGCTGACAAGCATCGTGGATGGGTGCAGGCCGCCGCGCTTAAGCCATGGAGCAGCAGCTATAACCCTGGCCAGCGTTGCATACCGTCAGTTATGTCGGACGGGCTAATCGGATTCGATTTCAAATGAAAGGGCATCTGAACTCGGCCGGATTACCGTCATGTTGACCCGTTGACCGTTTTCGACGTGGTGCAGGGTGGGCGATGTGGAAAGCAACCAACGTTTCCAGCCAAGCGGCCTCTTCGCCGGGCACCGGTGAGAGGCCCTTGACCCACCGCACGATGGTTGTCTGGTGCCGGTCGGCACGGCGGGCAAGCTCGCGCTCGGACCACCCGAGAATGGCGAGGCATACCAGCAGCCGGTAGCTGGACATGACGGCCGGCGCTCTGGCAGGTTTGAGCTGCGCTCCGGTGTTTTCAGCATCCCCTCGCCCCGCATGTTCAAAACGAACACAACCGCCACTTGGATGCGCGGCTTGCAGCGGGGCCTCATCCTTCCCTGCCGTTCGAGGGCAAGGTGCCTGAGCGAGGGTTCCGGCGGGGTGTTTTTGCGTGATGATGTCCATGGGCAGATCGTGACCGGAAGCGGCGCGAACGACGCACCCGCATCAGGGATCATTACGGCGAAGCCGCGAAGACGCCGCTTGGCGGCTTCGTCGCCGCGCTGGCGGCGATAGAGCCCGGCCCCCGCGTCTTGCGGGGGAGATGCCCGACAATTTTTTGTTGTTTGCACCATCGGTTCGCATCGTCGCGGGATCGCCACCCCGAACGCGGACGGACCTCGATGCCGATGTCATTCGACACTGCCCCGGGCTACACGTTGCACGGCCTGTTCCGTCCGGCGCTGGATTTTCTGAACCGGCTGCCGTTCTGGGTGCCGGCGGCGGTCGCTGCGGCGGTCGCGCTGGTGGTGGCGGCCATGCTCGTGCTGGAACGGCTACGCAGCCGCCTGCCCTCCCCCTGCATCCCTGGCGGCAGCGCGTCGCTGGAGGGGACGTTGGGCCACCTTCGGCAGGTAAAGGCGGAGATGAAGGGTCGCCGGGGCGAAGCTGCGGTGGCGGGCGTGCTGGCGCGTGCCGGGTTTCCGGCGCTGCACGACGTGATCGTGCGGGATGCGTGGGGTCTGACGCAGGTGGACCACTTGGTTCGGCTGGCGGACGGGATCGCGGTTTTGGAGACGAAGGCGTTTGCCGGGACGGTGACGGGGCATGTGGGGGACCGGCGTTGGGTGCAGGAGCTACGGGGCGGGCGGGTGCGGACGGCGTTCGGGAACCCCGTGATGCAGAACGAGCGTCACGTGCGTGCGGTCCGGCGGGTGGCGGGGTCCGGGGTGGCGGTGTGCGGGCTGGTGGTGTCGGCGGGTGCGGCGCGGTTCTGCGGCGAGCTGGAGGGTGCGGTGGTCGGGCTGGATGGGTTGGCGGCGCGGTTGCGCGCCGGGCCGGCGGTGGCCTGCGACGTGCGGCGTCTGGATGCGGCGTGGCGGGCGCTGACGGCTGCGGCGGCGCGGACCGAGACGCTGCGGGACGCGCACCTTCGGCAGGTGCGGCGGGTGCGGGGGCGTGCCGGTGCGGGCTGAGGGGGGAGCGGTGCCGGTTCCGGTTGCCCGGCAGGGAGGCTGCCTGCGGCGCGACACTCGGTGGCGGCAGGCTTGTTGCTGCCTTTGCTTGCTTTCTTGCCTGGCCTCGCCGGGGGTCAAGGCCGGAGGCGTGCGTCCTGGCGGGGCCGGGCTGCGCCGGGCGCGGGCCGCTTGGGGCCTGCGCTCGGGGCGGCCCTGCCCTGTCCGTGGGGGCGTGCCGGAGCCGCGCGCTGGCGCGGCGCCCCGCATGGGGCGGCCTTGACCCCCGGCGAGGCCAGGCCACGCTGGTGTCTTGCCGGGCGCCTGCCTGGTTCCGTGGCCACCCGGCGGGGCCTGTTCCGCCGGGTGTTCGGGAGGGTCAGGCGAGGGCAGCGGGTTCGTGGATGCGGCGGCCTGCGTGATCCACCTGGACGGGTCCGCAGCCTTCGCAGATCAGGACGGGGAACAGCCCGGCCCGGGTGTCGTCGGGCGTGCTGAGGCCGGCCAAGTCGCCGCTGTCCTCGCCGAAGATGTCCATTGCGCATTGGTGGCACAGATCAGCCATGGCGATGCTCCGACGATCGGTTGAGGCAGGGAACGGTGGCGGGGGCTTGCGCCCCCGCCTGGTGGTGTCAGTTCTCTGCGAAGGCTCCCAACTCGGCGGCTGTGCTGCGCTGGCGCAGGGTGCCGCCTGCCTGCTGCGCCGGCTGGAAGGCTTTCCAGTTCTCGCCGATGACGTGGGCGAAGGCAGACACCGCGCCTTCCGCGGCGACGAGAAGGGCGAAGGCTTCCATGGCCTTCTCGGCGGCGAACTGGCGTGCGCGCTCGGCCTTGCTCTCGAACCCTGCGGGGCCGTCGCGGTCCTCGTCCCGGTCGTCGTTGCTGCCCTTGGTGTTCAGGTCGCGCATGATGGTGACGCGGCTCTGATAATAGGTGCCGGCGCCGATGGCGTTGGCGACGTGCGCCTCGACGATGCGCTGCATGGAGATCTTCATGGCGATTTCGCCAAGGGTTCCGCTGAGGAGTTGGGCGGCCTGGGCGACGTGTTCCTCGGTCGTCTCGCGGATGGAGGCGGCCCATTCCTCCACGCCGTCGGCTGCGACGCATTCCATGGCGAAGGTGCGGGCGATGTTCTCGGCCAGCTTCAAGCGGGGGCAAAGGCTGGCAGCGCGTTCCAGGGTGTTCGCCTCGCGCGGCTTGGTGCGGGTTGGGTTGTGGCTGGCGGGGGCCTGGTGCCGGGCGGCCTGCTTCGGTGCGGCCTTGGCGGGAGACTTCGGCGTGGCCTTGGCTGCCTTGGCGGAAGCCATCGCGCCTTCGATGGCGGTGCCGGCCTTGTCCTGGGTGGAAGAAGCGCCGATGTTGCTGCTGGTCTGGTTCATGATGCTTATGACATCCTCTGTTCTGGATCGGCCCCCGTTGGTGTTCGAGCACTAGCGGGGGCACTTCGCTGCGGTCGGGATCAACCGCGTATTTGTTATCCCATATCCGGCCAGCATAAGCAATAGGTCAGGCAAGTAATGCTGATGATTTCTGCTGACTTTATTGTTACCGGCAGGCCGTTATTACTGTTGACTGCGCTTCCTTCTCGTCTGATCTTTGGAGAAGCCCCCGAGTTCTTTCTTGCTGGCTGAATGCTGTGCGCAGCACAGCACTTCTGACAGGACCCGTCCTGGTGAGGTGTCTGTTCCCCGGCATCGCCCCGTCGTGAGGCCCTCTGACCGGGCGGACGGGGCCGGACCAACCCCGGAGGCCTGATCGCGAGCGAGGCTGGGCTGCGTCCGGCGCGGGCCGCTCGGGGCCTGCGGCGGGCGCGGCCCTGCCTTGCCGAAGCGGGCGGGCCGGAGCCGCGCTTGCGCGGCGCTCCGCAGGAGCGGGGTTGGTCCGGCCCCGTCCGCCTGGTGGGCCTCGCTTCACGACGGGGCGATGCCGGGGAACAGACACCAGAGGACCGAGGCCGCTTGCTTGCCTTTCTTCCTTGCTTTACTTGTTTCTTGCTACGTTTTGCTTGCTTGCGCGAGGGATCGTTACCCGAAGGGCGAAGACGATATTTATCGGCTTCGTCGCCGCACTGGCGGCGATAGAGCCCGGTCCGAAGGACGCGCCCAGTCTTGCTTGCCATCTTGCGCTTGGCAACAGAACTGCGGCATCTGCCAGGCGAGCATCGATGAACATGCGACCGCCGCCTGTCAGGATTTCTGCTCGGCTGTCCGGCGGTTGTCTTCTGCGACTCTGGTTGGGTACACTGCCTGGATCAGGGGGGAAGCGGGAACCATGGACGATGTATTCGAAGACAGCACGAACGTGGTGCGGTTCCCGTCCGAGCGGGCTGTCCATCCCTTGATGGATCGGATCTGCGACGTGGAGCCGGACGCGCGTGGGGTCGTGCTCGCGGCGGACAGCCTGGGGCTCGTCCTGCCTGCTTCGGACCTGCGGGCTCGCGTAGACGAGGAGACGGCGCGGCACATCGCGGAGCAGGTGCTTGCGCTGGCTCCGTGCGAGCGGCGCGTGGCGCTGGACGCGCTGCTGGCGCCGGTGGCCGTGGCGGCGCTGCGGGCGTGCGCGGAAGCGGCGTGGGCGTCGGGACATTGCGCGGCGGCGCGTCGCGATGTCGAGCAGGCGCGTCGGGAGGGCGGGCATTGGATGGACCCCCTGGAGGAGCGCGCGGAGGTGTTGGCGTTGGAAGCGGGGAGGCTGCTGGTGGTGGCATACGGGCGGTGCCAGGAGGCGCACGGCGTGGCGCGAGCGGTGGGCCTGGCGCGTCGTGGGGAGGCGTGGACGCCGTGCGACGCGGCGGAGACGGCGGCGTGGCTGACGGAAGCGGGGGCGGCGCGGGAGGCATGACGGCGGGGGATGCTGCCCGGCTGCGCCGTCATGCCGCCGTCGTGGGAGGCGGTCAGGGCTGCGGGGTGGCGCGTGGCGGGATGGCGGGTCCTGGGGCGGTCTGAGGCTGGACGTTGCGGATGGTCTGCTCGACGATGGCGCGGACGGCGTCGGTGGGCAGGGCGGGCGGGATGAGGCGCTGGGCGGCGATGACGATGCCGACGGCGGCGATGACGACGGTAATGAGCCAGGTGGTCTGGCGCTGGGCGGTCTGGGCGATGTCGGTGCGCAGGTGCCCGGCCTCGACCCTGAAGTCGGCGCGGACGCTGGCGATCTCGGCCTTCAGGTCGGCGCGGACGCTGGCGATGTCGGTTCGCACGCTGGCGGCCTCGGCCTTCAGGTCGGCGCGGACGCTGGCGATTTCGGCGCGCAGTTCGTCCTTGGTGGCGAGATGGGCGAGGTCGGGCGGGGTGGCGGCTGCGGCGGCCTCGGCGTCGGGCTCGGACACCTGCAAGGCGCGGAGCACGCGATAGAGGGGGAGGTTGATGGCGGTGGCGGTCATGATGTCTCCTGGGCGAAGAATGGTGGAAGGCAGGGCGTGGTTGCAAGCCGGAGCCGCACGGGCGAGCGAAGGCGGTGCGGTGCGGTGCGGCCAAGGGCAAGGTCAGAACGGGAGGTCGAAGTCTTGCAGGTCGTCGCGGCAGGCCTGCACCGGCTTGCGCGCACTCTGGTCGGCGGCGTGCTCGCGCAGGTGCCGCTCGATCCCGGCGGCAAGCTCGGGCAGGCGGCGGGCGGCGGCCTCGGCGTCGAGCTGCTCCTTGCGGCCGTAGCCGCCGTGGCAATCCATTCCGCTCAGCAGTACGAACGCGCCGTCGCGGGCGACCAGGGCCTGGCAGGTCCCGTCCACGGCGCCCGGGTGCCACCAGACCCTGGCTTCCAGGCCGTCGGCGACGGCGTCCCGCCATCCGCCCGCGACGGCAGGCCGGTCCGCAAGCTGGCCGAGGACCGCAGCGTCGAAGTGGTCGAGGGCGGCCGTGCTGCGGGCGAGCGTGCGCTGGAAGCACCGGACCCGGGATGCGCAGCGCCCGCCCGGTCCGGGAGCGGACACGGGAAAGCAGATGTCGTCGTCGAAATGCGCCTCGTAGGCCAGCTTGCCTCCGGCGAAGCACAGGGCATCGAAGGCGGACTCGTCGCACTCGGCCAGGAAGAAAGCGGCGATGCGGAGCGTGGGAAAGCGTTCTGCGATGCGCGCTGCGACGCCGAGCGCGTCCCGGTCGTAGGTGATGTCGACGGAAAAGGCGACCATCGCGTCCGTGGCGCTGAGTTCGGCCCAGCGGACGGCATGGTCCGGGGCGGGGTCAGGGTGCATCAGGCCCGACAGGGTGAAGGCCGAGCTGCCGCGGGCGGTGCGGCGGACGTGGGCGGCCAGGGCGGCGAGGTCCTGCGGGGAGCCGGTCGCCTCGATGGCGGTGTGGCCGATGTTGGGCATCTCAGCGTCCTCCGTCCACGATGCCGTGCGTCGGTGCGGCGGGGGCCGGCGCGGTGGGGTTCTCGTGCCCGACCTGGAGCGTGGCACCCCGGGCGTGGCGTTCGAGATCGCGGCACAGGCGGCACTGGGCGTCCGTGCTGACCATGCCGCAGTCCCAGAAGCAGGAGGCGGGCTGCGGCGCCGGCTCGTCGGGCGTCTCGGCGTCCTTGCCGCAGAGTTCGCAGATGCCGTCGGGGCTCTGACGGGTGCGGGCGTTGCAGTGGCAGCAGTATTCGGCGACGGTGGCTACCTGGTCGATCCGGACACCGCGGCCCTCGTAGCCGCACATGCCGCACTCCATGCCGAAAAGGGGCTGGCAACCGTTCCTGCACCAGTCTTCGCCGTGCGGCGGCCCGTCCGGGTCGGGGTCGTCGCCGTTCTCGTCCGCGTCGTCCTCGAACAGCTCGCGCAGCGTCTCCAGGATCGCGACCCAGCGCGCGACGTTGGCGCCGTGGGCGGCCATCATGCGCGACGCGAAGCCGTGGGCGGCGATGCGGCGCAGCAGGGCCAGCTCGTCGTCCGTGTCGAGTTCGGTGTGCTGCCATTCGCGGACCAGGGCGACGGCCTCGCGCTGGGCGGCCCAGTAGGCCGGGGTGCCGGGGATCGGGATGTCGGTCATGGTCGTCGTCGTGCTCATCGTCTCGCCTCCGTTCTCGCCAGCATCGTTGCTGACCCCGTCCGGAGACGGCGGGCGGCGGGCCGGGGCAAAGGCGCGCGCTTGCGCGGGACCGCCTTGGCGGTCCTCCCCTTTGCGGCGGTCCGCTGGCCGCCGTAGGACGCTCCTTCTCGTTCGCTGTTCCTCCTCGTTCGCTGCTCCTCCTCGTGGTCTTGCGTCTGCATCGGCCTGCCACCCACAGCGGTCCCGGCCCAGGTGCCGGCGCCGCTTTCCGCACGGGCCGGGGCTGTCGAGCGCCAAGCGTCGAAGCCGTGTAGCGCAACGCCCACGGGTCGAAGCAGCAAAGCATGCAAGGACATACAATTGAGCAATAACAGTATGTTACGTCAGTTTTCGCTTGCCTGTCCCGGCAAGGCGTCGTACAACCGCGGGGATGGCAAAGGAGACTGCAATGGACATCGATCATCTTCCCGGGACGGACGGCGTCGTGCGCTTCCCGGTGGAACGCCGGGCCAAGCCGACGCTGCTGCTGGCCGAGGAGCTGGCGCCGCGGTCGGACCTGGCGGACGCGATGGCGGACGAGCGGGCCAACGGCGAGGGGCGTCCCGACACCCTGGCGACGGTGGTCGAGGCGTTCACCAGCCTGGCCGAGGCGCTGGAGTTCAGCATGGGGGTGGACGCGGCCCTGGCGCATCTGCGGGCGATGAACGCGGTGCAGGTCGAGCGGGCCTGCAGGCTGGGCTGGGCGTACCGGGACGCCGAGGCGGCGGCCGAGCAGGATCAGCTGAAGTTGAGGACCGCCATTGCGGCGGGCTACGAGGGGCTGCTGGAGGAGCTGCACGAGCAGGTACGGCGCAGCCGCTCCAAGTGGACGGCGTGCGCGCTCGCCGCCCGGGCGGCGGCCGACGCGGCGCGGGGCGCCAAGGAGGCGCTCGACTGCCACGAGCGCGGCGAGCCGTGGCGGCGCATGGCGGGCGAGGAGAGCGGCATGCTCCTGTTCGAGATGCAGGACATGCTGGACGCGCGCCGGCGAGCGCGCGAGGACGAGCCGGTCTGACACGCCGGGCGGGGAACTCTGGGGTTCCCCGCCCGTGCGGCGGCACCACGTCTTTCGTTGCCGGCGTGCCCGGGGGCGGTCCCAGGCGGCCCCCGGGACGACCAGCCGGCAGGGAGACCGACGATGCCATGGATGCGTCTGAACCCAGCCGCGGTGGTCCAGCAGTTGAGTGCCGAGCACGGCCCGGGCGACGAGGGCGCCGCCGAGCAGGCGCTGGCGCACCTGCGCGAAGCCCTGCTGAGCGGCGTTTACGTCGCGATCGAAAACAGTGTGTCAGGCCACACCTTCGTGGGCACGCCGGCCGAAGCTGTCGAGCACATGATGGCGCACAGCGAACAATGACCACTTCGGATCGCTTGCAGGCTGCTACCCTCGTGGATCGGCTTGCCGGGTCCGAGTGGATGGCGGCCGTGCGACCTGCAGGCCGTTCGGCCAGGTGGATCAAGTGCAAGCGTCCGAACCTGACGCCTCGACAACGCTGTTGGGCTGTGATGACCTGATAACCCAATTAAAACTGCTGAATAAAAGTCCGACCGTTGCAGTCGATTGGCTGCGCACGACCCGAATGCAGACCCTATCATCGACGCGGCATTCCGGCCATCAACCGCAACGAGCCGGCCGCCAACCTGCACCCCGCTTACGGACGCCGCACCGTCCCGATGCACAAGCCCGCCGACGCGGCACTGCATCGGGGTGTAGACAAGAGAGATGCCGACCGTATTCATACCAGACGTCCTATCTGCTGACTGCTCTGGCCCAGGTGCGATGTTCCGCTCCCCGGCAGAACAGGGAGCACGGCACGGACCTCGGCTTGGCGCTGGTCCGGGACATTCGGCGTTCGGTCCGGAACAACTCGCGCGGCGCAGCGGTGTTGTGGCCGCACCTGGCTGCGGCTGGTCTGCCGGGCCGTCCGGGCACGGCGCAAGGCAGAATGGGCCGGACTGGCGCTGTTCCGCGTCCTGAAGCGATCGGGGAGAAGGGGCAGGCAATGCCATACGCCGTCAAGGAGCTGTTCGCGACGCTGCAGGGCGAGGGTGTCCGGGCCGGGCGCGCGTCGGTGTTCTGCCGCTTCGCCGGCTGCAACCTGTGGTCCGGCCGCGAGGAGGACCGGGCCGAGGCGGCCTGCCGGTTCTGCGACACCGATTTCGTGGGCCTGGACGGACCCGGCGGCGGCCGCTTCGTGGACGCCCGCGCCTTGGCCGACGCGATCGGAGCCGCCTGGCCCGGCGGGTCGGCCGAGCGCTACGTCGTGTTCACCGGCGGCGAGCCGCTGCTGCAGCTTGACGCGGCCCTGATCGAGGCCGTGCACGCCCGCGGCTTCGAGGCCGCGGTCGAGACCAACGGCACGCTGGAGGCGCCGCCAGGGCTCGACTGGATCACCGTCAGCCCCAAGGCGGGAGCGCCCTGGCGCCTGCGCGCAGGGTCCGAGCTGAAGCTGGTCTATCCGCAAGCCGGCCTGGAGCCGGAGACGCTGCCGGAGGGCCTCCGTTTCGCCCACCGCTGGCTGCAGCCGATGGACGGGCCGGACCGGGCGGCCAACACGGCGGCCGCAGTGGCCTACTGCCTCGCCCACCCCCGCTGGCGGCTGAGCCTGCAGACCCACAAGCTGATCGGAATTCCTTGAGATGTTCGAGCTCGCCAAGCAATTCCGCTTCGAGGCGGCCCACACCCTGCCTGGGCGCGCGGTCGACGTCGAGCCGAGCCGGCGCATCCACGGCCACTCCTACCGCGCCGAAGTCGTGGTGCGCGGCATGCCCGACCCGGCCACCGGCATGGTGGTGGACCTCGGCCTGTTCGAGCGCGCGCTGGAAGGCGTGCGCGGCGGGCTCGACCATCGCTTCCTCGACGACGTGGCAGGTCTCGGCCCGGCCACCATGGAGAACCTGGCCGCCTGGATCTGGCGCAGCTTGGCCCCGGTCTGCCCCGACCTCGCGCGTGTCACCGTACACCGCGACAGCAATGCCGAGGCTTGCACCTTCTACGGCCCACGCATCCCTGACGCCAGCCACCCTGACCGTTGATTCGGACGTGATCCTGCTTGGACAGCACGCGCTCTGCCGCTTGGTTTGGGACGGGGGCGAACATGGCGGTGGCGATCACGCAGCGGCCTGCCTGTTCGGTGTCGTCCGCCCGGAGCACGGGAACGGCGCGGCCGTCGTGCTGCCGTGCGCCGATGTCGAGGCCATGACCATCCACCTGGCCGAGATCAGCCGCAGCGTGACGCACGGTGCCCATGCCGTCTTCGTGCTCGACCAAGCAGCCGGCTGGCAGGCCTCGCCCAAGCTGGACGTGCCGGACAACACCAGCCTGCTGCCGCCGCTGCCCTGTGCGCCCGACAAGCGCGACACGGCGGCGGCGGAAGCGTCGAGCGGCGCGGGGCGAGGTCGGTCATGGCGCTCTCCTGCGAGCAGGATGCCATTCCAGCCGTTGCCGGCCGGCACGTCGAAGCAGGACAGGCATTTGGTCAAGGCTTGTTCCTAAGATCCGTGATTGCGCTGCCCTGGGGCGGAGCCTACTCGCCGAGGCCGTAGGCCTTGATCCCATGGTTCGCGATCATGCTTGCGACTTCGAGGACGCCGAAGCCCAGCATCGTGAACGCGGCAAGCTGCAGCCGTGTCCAGGACCCCAGCCCCGCCTGCCCGTCGCGGGCACGGACATGCAAAAGTATGAGGACCGCAAGGCTGGGCAGGACCGGCATCAAGGGAAGGCTTCGCTGCACCCACATCCAGACTGTCACGCTGATCTCCTCAACCCGTCCGCTTAGCTCGTCTGGATACCATGGTAGTTCTTTGCGGTTTACTCACGATCTGCGAAGAACAACATCGTCGCCACGATTAACGAGGGGGAGAAGACCTATGCCTGCGAGCATGGGTTTCGCGCTCGTGGCAGTCCGTTCCGCCCAACATTGCCCAAGCCGATTCCGCACATGAAAAAGGTCAAAGCATAAAGGCCCACGCAATTTCTAAGGGGATGCTTCATGTCGTGTCCTTCGGAACTGCGTGGACTGACCGGGCGCCACTGCGCGACGGCGTTTCGCCGCATGTGATCGACCGACGCAGCAGCACCATGCCGCCGATCAGCGGCGCGCAGGCCAGGAGCATGGGAAGGCCGCCCAGGACGATGACAAGTATTGCGACCTCGATGGCGTAGCCGAGTTTTCCGAGTACCAGGCCGGCCAAGTCGGTGAGAAATTGAAGGCGGCATCACCTCCGGCTCCGCAATTTGTGAGACTACGCTCGATCTGCCGGCAAGACCCGGCAGGCATAATGCACAGCCTGCCCTTGATCCATCAGGTCATTCCCTGCCGCCTCGCAGGCTTCGACGGTCGCGAAGCCTGGCTGCACCATGTTGAAAGGCCACGTGGGGCGAGGATTGTTGAAATCGAGCGCCAGCAGAAGCCACAGCATGTTCATTTTCTGATCCTTGAGGGTGTTCGGACTTCGGCTGTTCGGCCCGCAGGCGAGCAAATTCCTGAAAGCCTGCCTCGAAGGCAGATGCCCTGCTGCCAGCTTCATGGTGTCGAGCGCAACCATGTCGACGATGCGACCGACTGGCAATGCTGTCAGGGCCAACCTGCAGGCACCCGATCGCAACCGATCATCGTGCCCGCATGGCGCGGAGCCGCCGCCAGGCCTGACGCTCGGCGGCTTCGGCGTCGCGCAGCAGCACGGTGCGCTGCCCGGTGGTGAGGACGGGCGCCTCGGCGCCGTCGCGCAGCAGTTCGGCGTGCGCGCGCAAGTGGCGTGCGCTGGCCAGGCGGCCGGCATCGGCTAGGCGATGAGGGACGGTATGCGTCAGCATGGCAGCCTCCTGAAACGAAGAAGGCCCGCGCAGCGAGGCTGGCGGGGGGCGAACGGGAATGGGCGGACGTCAAGCCTTCGCCGGTTGCCCTGTGCCGGCGAGGAAGGCATTGCGGCTGGACGGCGCCGGGCCGGCGGGTTCAGCTCAGGCGGCAGAACACGTCGCCTTGCACGCCGCGGCGGCCATGGCGGAGCACCTCGACCATCCGTGCGTCGGCGTCGCACTGCAGCGCGCGGTGGTGCCATGTCTGTCTGCTTTGGCTGTCGTTGCCGTCCCGCACCCATCTCCAGGTCATGCGGCCCAGCGGCAAACGTTTTGCGTTTCCGCGAACTCGTCGCGTTCGGCGATGACCACGAAATGGCGGACCATCCGTGCCCCACGACGCTTGACGCAAGGTACAGCACGCCGTCCACGCGAAACTCCCGGACTGCGGCTGTGCAGCAAGGGCTGATGAAGGCCCGCCCGGTCCGGCAGGCGTCGGGGAACGGCGCTTCGGGCGTGCGTTCATTCATGCTGGCCTCCACTGGAGAATGCCCAGGCGGGGCCGGCGCAGTGTCCGGCCTCGCTCGGGGTTGATGGCGGGGGGGAGGCGCTGGCGGCAGCAGCGGACGGGCTACTTAGAGCGGCACGTCGTCCAGCAGCTCGTCGCTCCTTCCGTCCGCCCCAGCCGTTGCCGGTCCGTGGCGTGTCGTGCGGTCCCCGGGGTCGCGTTTCCTGTCCAGGAAGGTCAAAGTGCCGTTGTAGGATGTGAGATGGATTTCGGTCGCATAGCGCACGACACCTGCATTGTCGGTCCAATTGCGTGTCTTGAGCTGGCCCTCTACAAAGACCTTGTCTCCCTTGGTCAAGTAGGTTTCAGCGAGCATGCACAAGGTCTCATTGTAGATGACAACTCTGTGCCACTCGGTCTTCTCGACGCGCTCGCCGGTTTGCTTGTCTTTCCAGCTTTCGCTTGTCGCGATGCTCAGGGTGGCAACGTTGTTTCCATTTCCCAGGCTTCTCACCTCGGGATCGCGGCCAAGGTTGCCGATCAATTGCGCCTTGTTCAAAAATCCGCTCATGTCCGTTCTCGCTTGTTCTCCGAAAAGCGGTTGCGGCCCGTGCCGGCGCGTCCCCTCGGGTGCGGCTCCTGAGAACCGGGCCGGGGCCGGGTCAGCCCTGAAGGTCTGCGAGCGGGCGGGGTCGGGGTGCGGGCGGCGCGGGCCTGCTTGGAGGCTTGCGACGCCTACGGCCCGGCCCTGACCCGTCCGAGCGGGCCGCAGCCGCGCAGCGGGGCGCCGGCACGGCGCAGGGTTGATCCGGCCCCGGCCCGGTTCAAGCCGCAACGAACCCGAGGGGACGCGCCGGCACGGGCCGTTGCCGCCAAAGTTCCTCCCCCTCCCGCATCATGGTTCTACTCGGTGCTTCTTTTCCGGCCTGGCGTCAGGGTCCAGGGTCCACGTGGCGTTCGTCGGAGAAACCAGGTACGCGTCAAATGCGCGTGGGCTTGGTCCGCAGGGTGTCGCGGGCCAGGACGCGGCCCACCTCATCGCCGACGATGCTCCAGATCGTCGCTTCGAGGGCGCCCTCGTCGAAGCCGGGATCGTAGCCGGCGTTGAGGTTGACCTCGCCCGTCGCTGAGTCGACGCAGGCGCCCGGCGTGAAGGTGTTGAGCACCTCGCCGCGGGTCGTTCCCATCTTGCGGCACAGCCGGTCGAGGCACGGCTCGCTGCGCAACTCCCGAAGGAGCCGTTCGGTGTCGAGGTGCAGGTCGTAGTGGCCCGGCGCGTCGGCATCGCGTGGCCGCGCGTCGAGCACGAAGCGTTTCCGTGTCATGGGCGTGCTTTCTTGTTCGATGGCTCGTGTCGTCTGAGGACAGGCGCCGAACGATGCCGGCCGGAGGCGCTCAGCCGAGGCCGAGGCCGAGCTGTCCTGTGTCATCGTGACGTCGCAAGGGCCGCGGTGAGGTTGGACTGTTCATGGGCACCAGCACGGTACGCATGACGCCGGGGTCGGCCGGCGCAGGCCCTTGGCCATACTTCACCATCAGCCGGGCCAACTCGGCACGGTCGGCGGCCTCCTGTTCGACGCACAGGCGCTGCCGATAGATGTCGAGGATACCTGTCCGGCGCATCCGCTTGATGATTTCCCGCTCCGCGTCCGAGAACGTGTGGCAAGGATCGCCATAGCAATGATGCGACAAGACATGCCCCAGGAACTCGACTTTGCCAGCGTTGGATGCGAAATACTCGATCCAGAAGCCCGGCTTGTCGTAGTGAGCTATCAATCCGAAACAATTCATCAGCTGCCCGTAGAAGCGGCTGGTGAAATGATGCCGTGGGAAATCGGCCGAGATGAACCTGGTGCAGTGCTCGACGAACCATGCCTTGGTCGCCGCTGGTCGGAATTTTGTCGGAGTGAAATCCTTGGCGTCCGGCACTGGGTCGCGCAGGCCGCGCACGACGGCCGCAGGCAAGGCGATAGGGGTCATCGGTCGTCTCCTGTCGCGTCAGCCGGCGCTGCCGCATGTGAGGTGGGGTCAGGCGGCGCGATCCAGCCGTGGCGAGGGCGCCAGGGTGCGTGGCCGGCATCGGTAGAGCTGCAAGTCTGGCAACGAAGGGTAGGCGGCGACGCCCTTGGTCAGGCCGAGGTCGTCGTGCAGGACCAGCAGGCGCACGGCGACAGTGCGCTGGCGCCCGTCGCGCAGCGAGCGGACCACGGCCAGGTCGGACCGGCCGCTCCAATGGCTGTCCCGCCATTGTCGCGTTTCCGGGTCGCGCCGGACGGCATGGAGCAGCCCGTTGGTGAAGCCCTCGACCTTCCAGGGAACCTTGCACACCGGCGGGCCGGGAGTGCGGTCGCTGAACCACCCCGGGTCCTGCAGGTAGTAGATGGCGCCCACCGCGATCACGCCGACACCCAGAGGATTGGCGCCGCCGCGGCGGCGCTGCCCTCCGTACTGCCGCATCATGGGCCAGGCTCCGCGGTGCCGGTCTCTCCCGGCCCGCAGATGCCTTGCGCGTTCCGCTGCTGCTCCTCCGGCGTGGCGCCTTCCCACTCGGGGTCGATCTCCTTGACCTCCTGCCCGGCCTCGTCCAGCAGCATGCAGAAAGTCCGGTTCTCGACCACGTCGGTCGGCTCGATGCGGCGGCGCTGCCCGTCCGGCAGGGTGACCAGGTCGCTGCACTGCTCGCGCGCCCTGTTGTGCGCCGCCAGCAGGATGCCGGCCGCCAGCGCGGGCGTCGGCGCTTCCACGAGGAAGTCGCCGCTGTCCTCCTCGACCAGGCGCTCGACCAGGCGCATCCGGTGCCGGGTCATAGCTCGCACCTCATCTCGGCCGCCTCGTCCGCGATGGCTTTGTCCGCCGCCTCCCAGGGGTGAGTGCGTTCGTTGTAGCTGTCGCGCCATCGCCGGTCGGACAGGTCCAGCAGGCCAAGCCCGATCCGGCGTAGGATGCGGGCATGGGCGATGCGCAGCCAGCCGTAGAAGCCAAGATCCTGCCCGGCGTAGTCCCAGAGCCGGTTATCAGGGGGACGGCGCTCGACCGAGGATTGGCCGGCGAGCTGGAAGGGCGTGGTGCGGTCGCCCCAGGCGGCCACGGGGGTGAATGCCATGCTGCGGCGCTCCTATGCGGCGCTGGGCGCGGTCAGGGGAGCATCGGCTTTCGTCGGATCGGCGGCCTGCGCGGTCCGCCAGTCGATGACGTGCAGGAAGTCCTCCTGTCCCAAGCCGTTGCGGAAACAGCCTTTGTCGTAGCCGTTCGGCTTGCGGCTGCCTTTCCGTATCGAGATCGAGATCATGAACGAGGCGTCCAGGTGCGCCGCGCGCACGCAGGCGCCGAACGCCTGCACGGCGGCGCGGACCTCGGCGACGTTCGCGGCCGTGACGGTTTCCCGCATGAGCGAGGTGCCGGTGATCTCCAGTTTCTTCGTGCTGTAGCCGTCGTGGCGTTCGATGGAGCCGGCGATGGTGTCGAGATCGATGGTTGCAGGCATGACGGGTCCTCGCGTTGTGCGCACGGCCGCACGCGCACCCGATGTGCGCGCGCCGGCCGATGCGGATGGGGGTGGAAGGGGAGGGCGGGGCGCAGGCCCGGGACGGGCTTGGCCAGCGCCGGGGCTATCAGGCAGCCGGCGGCGCGGGGTCCGAGGCGGCAACCGGCCCGGTGCCGTGCTGCGCCGCGTATTCGTCGTAGGCGATCTCGGCCGCTTCGTCCGGCGGAACGCGGCCCTCATAGGTGTCGCGCCAGTCGCAGGGCGGCAGCTGCAGCAGCCCGCACAGGAATGTCCGCTCGGCGTGGCGGTCGGCGACGCGCATCCAGCCATACAGTCCGAGATGGCCGGCGGCGTAGGACCAAAGCGGATCGGGGCTGTCCGACGCTGGGCGGCAGATCGCGTCGCAGCCCTGCATCCGGAACGGCGTGTCGGGTCCGCCCCACTCCGCTATGGCCGAGGCCATCGGTGCCGGCGTTGCCGTCGCGACACCCGCGTCGAGCGGCCTATGGCAGGCCGGGTCCGCAATCGGCTGGTCCCAACCGAACAGCGAACCGCCCAGCATCGCCGCCACTTGGGCGCGGCTGGGCGGCTCGGGCCGGGCCGCGTTGAGCTGCTCGGGCGTGCAGGACGTGGTGACGGGATGGTAGCCGGCCTCGCCGCGGATGACGAGGATGGTCCCGCCGGTCAAGGGATGGCGGGCGAAGCACACGCGCGGCAGCGTCGCCGCGGCAGGCGTCATGGTCGGCATGGCAATCTCCGGGGCTGGAAACAGCGACGGCGAGACCGAAGCCTCGCCGTCGCAAGTGGATGGGGGTGGGCGGCGCCGGGGCGTGCGGCGGCGTGGCCGCCGGTCAGCCGGCGAGCGGCAGGTCGAGCAGCCCATGCCAAGGCCCATCGCGTGCGGACGCGCGCAATGTCGGCGGCGGCACCAGCACGGTGCCGCACTCCTGAACGGGCGCGGGTGCGGGATCGGTCATGCAAGCCTCCAAACCTTGTCGTGCAGCGCCTTCGTGGCTGGATCGTCCTTGTGCATCATCTGCACCTCCCAGCCGTTCGACGCCCAAGATGCGAGCGTGCGGGCCGTCCACTTGCGGCCCCTGGCCCCTCCCTGCTTCCATCCGCAAGCGACGGGAGCTCCGTCGCGGAACGCGAACATCATCGTATCGGTCTGGTGAGCGTCGTCGGGCAGAGTGGTCTGGATCATGGGTCACGCTCCTGGGGGCTGCCACGCCAGCGTCCGGAGAAGCAGGCGTGGCAGCGGTGGGTCAGGCTGCGGCCTGGGTCTCGCCGGGGTCTTTGCGCGACCGACGCCGGCGTGCCGGGACGGCCAGCCCGGCATCGGGTTCAGGCTCGTCCTCAAGCCCGGCCTTGGCGTCCTCCGCCGGACCGGTGCCGGCCGCCGCCTTGTCGTGCAAGCCGTCCCCGCCGCTTTCCTCGCCTGGCAGGGTGTCGGCCGCGTCACCAGCATCGGTCGTGCCTGCCGTCCAACTTGCGCGGCGTTGCTCGCTTGCGACCTCCACCGCCATGGCCTCCTCACCTCCCGAGAACACCGCCTGCGGGTAGACCCAGCGCCCCTCCCCCACCCGGGCGACCACCGCGCCGCGGGTCGCCTTTCCTGTGGGCTGCACGGGGACGTTCAGGCCGAGCGCCACGCCCTCCACCGCCGCCTTCGACAGGCACGAGAGGAAGTCTTGCGTCGCCATGTTGGGCAGGTGGCCGTCCGCGCCGATGGCGTCGCCGGCGATGCGCGCGACCGCGCCGCTTTGAGACCAGTTCTCGCGGCAGGACAGCGTGTAGGCGAGCATCGCGCGCGCGGCCTGCTGCAAGGCGGCAGGGTCCGACGTGACCGCGCCGCCCTCCGTCAGCGTGCCGGCGATGGCGGCACGACTGTCGTGGTGCTGCTTGCCGTTCGAGAGGCCGGTCTTCACCTCGACGTTGCTGCCGGCGAAGGCCAGCACCAGCAGCGCGATCAGCCGCCCGTCGTCGATCGGCTCGCCGCGCAGCGCCGCGTGCAGCGCGTCGGTGCGCATGTCGCCGATCATCGCCTGGCCCTTCTGCGTCACGTCCGGCCGCGTCCTGGCCGCAACCACGGGTTCGCCGTCCGCCGTCCCGCTGTCCGTGCCCCTGCCCCGCGTCACGGCGGCCGGCGCCGGCAGGGTGAACGGTACCGTGTCCACCTGGCCCGTGTTCTCGTTCACGCAGTAGCCGACGCTCTCGCCGCCGGTGCCGGGCTCGCCGTAGAAGCGCTGCGCCCTGGGCGGCAGCTTCGGCCCGCCGTATTGCTCGGCCTGCAGCACGACGCCGTTCTCCGGCAGGTTCGCCTCGACCCAGGCGTGCTGGGCGGCGAGGAAGCCCTCGACGTTGGTGGTGGCGCGGCTGTCCTCGTCGGCGGGCGCGAACAGGTCCTCGACGTAGTCCACGCCGTAGGCGGCGGCGAACTCGGCGTCGAACACCGCATCCGCGGCCCGCATGCGCCGGCGGGCCAGCGCGCGGGCGAGCTGCCACCAGGTCACGGTCTCGTTCTTCTTCGGTTTGTTCTGCTTCCAGGCCGCCGCCTGCTCGTCCAGCGACGCGGAGGCGATGACGCGCAGGTCGCGCTCGCCTGGCATGTCGCCCGCGTGCATGCGGTCCAGCATGGGCGGGTGGATGCGCGCGAGCAGCCGCAGCTTCTGCAGCGTGCGGACCGGCAGCACCAGCGCGGTGGAGATGGCCTCTTCCGTCCAGCGTTCGTTGACCAGCTTCTCGATTGCACGCCATTGGTCGACCGGCGACATCGCCTTTCTGACGGTGTTCTCCACCACGGCCCGCATCTCGTCATCGTCGACGTGCTCGGCCTCGCTCAGCACCAGCACCCAAATTTCAGGCAACCCGGCGGCAATGGCGCCACGCACCCGGCGGTGTCCGACGACCGTCATCAGCTGGCCTGCCGTTTCGCGCACCACGGGAGGCTGCAGGATGCCGATGTGGCGCGCTGTGGCCGCCATCTGCTGGTCGGCGTGGTCAGGGGGCGCCTTGCGCCTCGGGTTGGCCGGGTTCTCGGCCAGGGTGCGGGGATCAACGGTCTTGAGTTCCACGATGCTGCTCTCCTCGGTTTGTTGCTTCTGCCATTCCATCCCGGCTTGGCCCCTCCCGCACCCCGCATCCCGGACGGCGGGGCAAGGGCGCGCGCAGCGCGGGCCGCAGGCCCTTGCCCTTGCGGCGCCGTCCGGGATGCGGGAGCGCAGCGTTTGCCGCCCTCTCCGCTCTGCCTCGTCCTGCCTTCCCTGTTGCGCCAGTGACGGGCGGGTGGTCAGCCGCTGCGCTGGCGCCACTCGACGGGGCCGTCGAACACGGACACGTCCAAGGCGGCCCTTCCGGCGTCGGTGAACTCGGTCGCCATGCGGGGTTCCTCGTCCCATTCCCAAGCTCCGGGACCGTCGCCTTCGTCCGTGTTCAGGGTGAGTTCGGGCCGGCACTGCTCGGCATCGGGGCTGCCGGAACGGGGACGCTTGGCTGCAGGGGTTGCGCGACCTGCTAGGCTGCGGCGGACTGCGGGTCCGGCCCGTTGTCGTTCGACGGGGCGGCGCCTGCGGAACGCCCGGCGTTTGCGCCGAGGTCGGCCTCGATCGCATCCAGCTCGGCCTGCTTGGCGTCCAACTCTTCCTGGTAGGCGAACGCCTCGCCCAGGCGCCGCTGGTAGCCGGACACGCGCGTCTCCGCTTCCGTGATGCGGCGCCGATGCTCGGCCAGGTCCACCTCCATGCGGTCGAGCAGGTATTCGAGCCGGCTGACCAGCCCCATGGGCGTCAGCTCCTCCTCGATCTTCAGCTCCTGCTCGAAGCCCGTGCGGTCGAGCCACACGCCGAGCTGGTAGCCGGCCACCGCCGTCCAGTGCCGACCTTCGGCCTTCACCGCGAAGCCGCCGATCCGCGCCAGCGTCCACTGGCCGGTTTCGCGCTCTTTGGCCAGGATGCGGATGCGGCTCAGCAGCGACGCGCCGGCGATCCTGCGCTCGGCCGTGTGCCTGCCCCCGACCTCCATGCCGAACAGGTCGCCGCGCGTGGGCGTGCGCAGCAGCAGGTCCGCCTCGATTTGCTCGCACCGCTTGCGCGACGAGGCGGTCTGGGCATGGGAGTCAGCCAAGGTCCGCCGCACCGCGTGCTGGTCGTCGATGTGCGCGGCGCGCAGCCGGCGCAGGCGGGCGATCTCCATCTCCAGCCCGGCCTTCTGCATCAGGCGCGGGTCGCCCGAGGCCAGCGCCTTGGCCATGGCGAACTGGTTGGCCTGTGCGCCCACGTCCTCCAGCCGGCGGATCGAGCGGTCGCCAGCCAGCGCGGCTGCGATGAACCGCGCCTTGCGCTCCAGCAGCTGCCACTGCGTCGCGTCCACGCTGCCGAGCGTGGCGTAAGCGTAGAGCTGGATTTCCTCGTTCTGGTTGCCCTGGCGCTCGATGCGGCCCTCGCGCTGCTCGATATGGCTGGGCAGCCAGGGCACGTCCAGGTGATGCAGCGCGACCAGGCGTTGCTGCGCGTTGACGCCCGTGCCCATGGTCTCGCTGGAGCCGATCAGCACGCGCACCTTGCCGCCGTTCACGTCGTTGAACAGCCGCTGCTTGGCCGTGCTCTTCTTGTGGTCCTGCATGAAGGCGATCTCGCCCGCCGGGACGCCAAGGCGCACCAGCTCCTGCTTGATCCAGCGGTAGGCCGAGAAGCCCCGCGTTTCCTCGACGGCCAGCGTGCCAAGGTCGGAGAACACCATCTGCGCGGCGCCCGGCAACGGGTATGGCGTGCCGTCCGGCTGCGCGTAGCGCCGGTCCGACGTGTCCCGCCAGGTGCGGTGCACGTTGGCGACCAGCTTGTTCAGCTTGTTGCCGGGCTCGTTGCCTACGCCGTCCATGACGAACCGCAGGTCGATGGCGGCGTGCCGGCCATCGGTGATCACCGCAAGCAGGATGTCGTCGCCCTTTTCAGGCGGTCCCTCCCGCTCCTCGATAGCCTTGATCCGCGCGTCCAGCACCTGCTGGTAGCCGCGGAACTCCGCACTCGCCGGCGCGGTCACGATCTGGCGCTTGCCAGACTGCACCGCGGGCAGCTTGAGGTAGGCGCGCAGGTCGTCCTTGAGCGCCACGTCGGCGACGCTGCGGAACATCGCGATCAGCTCGGGGACGTTGACGAACTCGGCGAAGCGCGTGACCGGCTTGTAGCGGCCGGAGGGCTGCAGCTCCAGTTCGGTGCGGGTGTCGCCGAACAGGCTGGCCCAGGCGTCGAACTGGTGGATGCCGCGCTCCGCCAGCGCGTCCGGCTGCATGAACCTTTGCAGGCTGAACATCTCGCCCAGCGTGTTGGTGATGGGCGTGCCCGAAGCCAGGACCAGCGGCCGGTCCGGGTTGGTCCGGGCGATGAAGCGCGACTTGACGTAGAGGTCCCAGGCGCGCTGCGAGCCGTCGGGATCGACGCCCTTCAAGCCGATCATGTTGGTCGGGAACGACAGCTTCCTGAACTCTTGAGCTTCGTCCACGACGATCTGGTCGATGCCGATCTCGGCGATGGTCAGCATGTCGTCCTTGGCCGTGGCGAGCGCCTCCAGCTTGGCGAGCATCACCTCCTTCGCGTGCTCGATGCGCTTCGTGGTCAGGCGGTCGTCGCCGTCCACCTTGAGCAGCAGGTCCTCGTACGCCTGGATCTGCTCGGCGATCATGCCGCGCTCGAACCAGGCTGGGGCGGCGATGAACTTGAACGCGCTGTGGGTGATGATAATGCAGTCCCAGTTCGCCGTCGCCGCGCGGGCCAGGAAGCGGGCGCGCTTCTCCTTGGCGAAGTTCTGCTCGTCGGCGACCAGGATACGGGCGTTCGGGTAGAGCAGCAGGAACTCGCGCGAGGCCTGGGCCAGGCAGTGCCCCGGCACCGCCATCAGCGCCTTGCCGATCAGGCCCAGGCGCTTCTGCTCCATGACCGCGGCGGCCATGCTGAACGTCTTGCCCGCCCCGACCGCATGGGCGATGTAGGTGCCGCCGGCAGAGACGATGCGCCAGATCACCCGCTTCTGGTGGGGGCGCAGGCTGATTGCGCTGCTCGCCCCCGGCAATTGCAGGTGCGAGCCGTCGAAGGCGCGCGGCTGGAGGTTGTTGAACTTGTCGTTGTAGATTCTGGCGAGCCGGTCGGTGCGGTCGGCGTCGGTCCACACCCAGCGCTCGAACGTTTCCTTGATCCGCGCCAGCTTCTCCTTGGCTGCCTCGGTCTCCTTCTCGTTCAGCACGCGCGTCTCGACGCCGCTTTCGCGGATGGTGTCGTGGATCTGCGGGAGCGAGCTGTTCAGCGCGTCCGACAGCAGCAGGCCGGCGTGCCGCCGCACCGTGCCCCACTCGGACGTGGCCGATGCCGCGCCCTCGTAGCGGCTCAGGTCCAGCGACCACGACGCGACCTCGACGGTGTGCCGCACCCGGGTGCGCACGCCGATCACCTCGGCCGAGAACGCCTCCACCACGTCGGACGGGACCCACGGCCCGCCCAGGCGCGCGGTGATGTCCGACGGCCGCAGGTCCTCGGGCTGCACGCGGCGCAGCGCTTCCACGTTGCGCTCGAAGCGCGGGTCGAGCACGGCCAAGGCTGCCGCCGCGGCCAGCTTGGTGCGCACCGGGCCGGACAGGTAGGCGTCGGCCGTCTGCCATTGCTCGGTGTCGCCGATGCTGAGCGCCGGATTGAGGAACACCGCCTCGCCCAGTTCTGCTGTCACCTCGGCGCGCGTGCGGCCGAGCAGCTCGGCGATGCGGTCGAGATCGACGTGTCCCACCTCGTGCAGCGTCACCGCGAGCGCGTCGGCGGCGGTGACGACCAAGGGCGCAGCCGGGGGATGGATCACCCGCTCGGAGAAGATCGGCCCTGGCTTCGCCGTGCCGGTGTCCTCGTCGTAGTTCTCGATGGAGGACACGAGCCAGCAGTCGGGGTCGTCGAGGAACGGCTGCAGGTTGGGCCGGCGCACCGTCTCGCGCTCCTCGCCGGTTTTCGGGTCGGTGGACGTGGACACGCTGGCGAGGTTGATCGGGCCGAAGTTGCGCTTGAACGTGTTGTAGGCGACGCGCAGCCGCACCTGGGCGGCATTCCATGGCTCGTTCGCCTCTTGGGCGCGCAGCACGGCGCGCGTCCAGTCGCGTACCGGGATCAGCGCGCGGAGGATGCGCGCGTGCTTGGCCGGGATGCCCTCGCCGCCGCTGCCGGCGCGCACCGGCACCGGGACCGGCACGCCGTCCACCACCTGCACGAGCTGGCTGTCCAGCACCAGGTAGCTGCCCTCCTTGACCATGGCGCCCTCGGCGGCGGTGCCGACCACGATGCGGGACGCTTCGGGACGCCGGGCTACGGGGGCATCCGGGGGCGTGTGGATGCCCTCGGGGCACAAGGCCAGCGCGCTCTCCAGCGTGGCCGCCAGGTTGCCGTCCGTGCTGCCGCGGCAGGTGTAGACGGGGCCGAACGGCCCGCTGGTGCGGCCGTGCGTGCCCAGCACCATCGTCGGATGCTCGGCGAAGTAGCGGTTCACGTGCAACGCCGGTTCCCCGTCCTCCTCAGGGGCCACCTCCATCAGGCTGTCCCACTCCACGGCGTTGGCCGGGACGCCGGGCGCACGCTTCTGGAACAGCAGCACGTCCACCACGACCTCGGTGCCGGACGTGGCCTGCATGCTGCCGGCAGGCAGGCGCACCGCGGCCACCAGGTCGGCCATGGCTGCGATGTGCGCGCGGGCCGTCCCGTCGCTCTTGTCCATGGTGAACCGGCTGGTGACGAACGCCCCCAGGCCGCCCGGCTTCAGTCGCTCGACGGAGCGCGCGATGAAGTAGTCGTGCAACGACAGGCCGAGCTTGCCGGCTGGGTCGCCGGCCCGCACCGTGCGGTCGCTGAACGGCGGGTTGCCGATGGCCAGTTCGAACGTCTCGGCGATGCGCGCCTTGGTGAAGTCCTCGTTCCTCACCCAGGCGTCGGGGTGCAGCAGCGCGGCGATCCCCGCCGTGCACGGGTCCATCTCGATGGCGGTGAACGCCGTCTTGCCCGCCAGCGCGTCCGGCATCAGCGCCAGGAACAGCCCGGTGCCGCAGCCCGGCTCCAGCGCGGTGCCGCCGGCGAAGCCCATGCGCGTCACAGCAGCCCAGATGGCGCGCACGATGTATTCCGGCGTGTAGTGGGCATACTGCGTGGCCCGCGCGAGGCCGGCCATCTGCTCGGGCGTGGCGATCTGCTCCAGCTCGGTGCCGAGGTCCTCCCAGCCCGGCCGGAACGCCTCGCCGGGGCGGCGGAACAGGAAGTTGGCCAGCTCGCTTGCCCCGAAGCCGACGAAGCGGGACAGCACCTCCTGCTCCTCGGGCGTGGCGTGGCGGTCCTCGCCCGCGATGGCCTGCGCCAGGCGGATCGCGGCCACGTTGTCGGCGGCGCGTGCCTTCCAGCCATGGGCCAGGGCACGGTCGCCCGACAGCCGCCAATTGCGCGCCGGAACGCGCGCCGCCGCCGGGGTGGTCGGCGTATCGTCGGAGTCGTCCCCCTCGGGCTCGCGGTAGAGCAGGCCGCCCATGGGCGCATCGAGGGTGAGGCCGCCGCTGGACAGGGCGGTGGTGTCGAACAGCGACAGCGTGAGCTGGGACGTGGCGGGCGTGCTGGGCATCGGGGATGATCCTGTCGGGCAAGCGCCGAGAGCCCGGCTGCCATAGCGAAATCGCTGAGGCAGACGGGTTCGGGAGGCGCGGTGGGAAGTCGGGAAGGGGTCGGGCCGGCATGCGGAGCCGGCCGGGCCGTCAGGCGGTCAGGTCGTGCGCGTCGGTCCGCGCTTCAGGAACCTGTCGAGGCTGTGGCCGTCCGGGCGGTCGCGCGCAGCCGCCGCCGGGACGTAGGCCACCTCGGCGTGCTCGGCGCAGTACGGCTTGCGGGGTTGGGGCGGCGCGTCGCAGGTGCGGAAGCCGCGCGTGCCAGGATCGCCAATGGGCCAGCAGCACAAACCGCGGCTGACTGGGCGGACAAGGGCCGGGGCCGCGGGTCTCGCCGGAGCGGCGGGCTTGGCCGGGGCGACCGGTGGCAAGGGCCGTGGCGGCGTGCCGTCAGCGACCGAGTGCAACGGCGGCAGACGCGGGTCGCCCGGCCGGATGCGCTCGCGCGTGCGTGGCCGTTCGCCGATGCCCTTGCCCAGGATCGGGCTTGGACGGGGCGGCAGGCCGAGGCGGTGCGCCTTGCCGACCACCGCGTTCTTGCTGATGCCCATGCGCCGGCCGATCTCGGCAGTGCTATGGCCTTCGGCCCAAAGCGTGCGCAGGTGCGCGATCACGTCCGGGGTCCAGTCGAAGTCGCTGGCCATGGTGGGAACTCCGTTCATGTGGGGTGGGGCAGGCGGAAGGGGGCGCTACCAGGCGCCGCACGCGGCCTCGATCAGCATCCGCTCCGTGTCGTCGACGGCATCGAGCGCGGTCCGGTGCAAGACGGAGCCGGCGCGGGCGCGGGCGACGACAAGCTCCCAGGCATCGCGGTCGTCCGGGAACGGCGGCGTGCCATCTTCCGGCACGTCAATGCGTTGCAGGTGGAGCTGCGGCCTGCCGTCAGGATCGGCGCCGCAGTGGAACACGTCCCAGCCCTCGCGCCGGGCGGCGGCATGGTCGAACGACAGGGCGGGGGTTGGCAGCAGGGTCAGCATCGCGGGTCTCCTTCTTGCGTCTCCTGCTCCGGAGACCTCCCCGCCCGACCGCGGCCGGGTGGCCGGGGCAAGGGCGCCGCGCTTGCGGCGGGATCGCGTCCGGCCCAGCGCAGCGGCCGGCGCGACCCACCCCTTGCGCCGGACACCCGGCCGTGGTGGCGCTTCCTCCCTCTCCCCGGCTCGCCTTCGTTCCCGTTTGCGGCGTCTTCGGCGTGCTACGGTTCCTCGTGCCCAAGCAGCACGCGCCAGGCCGCGTGGTGCCAGCCCTCGGTCAGGTGCCGCGCCGCCACGGCACGCTTGCGACCGGTCACGGCGTACGGACACTGTGGCCGGCGGGTGAACCGCACAGCGTCACGCCCTTGCCGTCGGCAGAAACGCGACGCGGCTCATGCCCGCGCGTCCGCGACGCCTGCGGCTGCAACGGCATCAGCCTGCGCAACCGCGTCCTTGGCCGCCTTCAGCGTGAGCAGCTTGGTCGAGGCGACGGCCTCCGCGGCGGTCGGGTGGATGCGGCTCTTGGCCCCTTGCATGACCACGAGCGGCCTCAGCCGCCAGCCGAGCGGGTTGCCGAGGCGGTCGCGGAACCGGAGGACGAACGCTGCCGCGCCGAGGCCGGGCGGCGTCAGCCGGTCGAGGCGGTAGCTGTCGGCGTGCACGCGCACGACCGCATAGGCCGGTGTCTGACCCATCGGAAAACTCCTGTGTTGGAAATGCAGGCCAGCCTGGCACCGCCAGCAGCGGTGCTGGCCGATCTGGTTTCAGCCGGTGACGATCATGCCGGCCTGGTGCGCGTCGCGGACGTAGGCGCTGAGCGGCTTCCTGGCGGTGAAGTGCCGGTCCCGCTCGACGCGCAGCCCGAGCCGGCCGCGGACCATCGCGATCCCGCTCAGATACACCGAGCCTGTCTCGGGATGGCCCAGCCCCAAATCGCAAAGGCCGAAAGCCACGTCGAGGCACTCCGGTTCGATGTGGGTCAGCAACCAAGTACAGGCGCCGTCCGGGGTGAAAAGCTTCACAACCGGAAAAGGGTCGTAGTTCTCGTCCGTGTCGAACGTGGCGCCGTTGACGAGCAGCTTCTCGCGCTGCTCCTGTGTGATGAGCATGGTCATCGTGGCCTCCATCATGGTGCGGGTGGGATGCCGCCGGCCCCGCGGGTGCGGCCGGCGACGGTCATGGGCGTGGGTCAGGCTCCGGCTCCGGCACGCGGGTCCCGCAGCCGGGCCAGCAGGGCGTGGGCGTCATCCCAGCAGGCCGCGTCCCACCCGCCCATGCGCGCCGCCCAGCCGACCAATGCGGCCAGCACCGAGTGGAGCTGAGGTGCTTCGACGATCAGACGCGCGTTCGCGACGTCCTGCTCGTCGAGCAGGCGCAGGCCGCTTCCGGCCGTGACCTGCCATGCGAGGTGGCCGGGGATGGCGCACACCGTGCGGCCGTCCGGACCATCCTCCTGGTCGAGCACGAGCAGGAAGCCGGGATGCCCTGCAACTGGGCGGATACGGTCGATGCTCCACACGGCGTTCATGGCAATGCCTCCGCGTCCGCGCCGGCCACGGCGGGCAGGTTGACCACCTCGGCCCCGGCCGCGTGGTAGAGGGTGGCGACGTGGTGCAGCGCCGCATGCGCCAGGCCATGCCAAGGCTGGGCGTCGGCCGGCTCGCCCACCGCGACCATCGGAGCGTGGATGGCGAGATGCAGGGCGGTTTCGAACCCGAGGCCGCGGGTGTCGATGACCGGCAGGCCGGCGGCGATGCAGGCCGCCTTGACCGGCGCCACGTCGTAGCCGCTCAGCGTCGTGCCGCGCCCGTATGCGAGCGTGAAGCCGCCGTCGCCGACGAACAGGTGGCCGCCGTCCACGGCCAGGGCGCGGCCGATCGCGTCGGCGTCGTCGCGAGCCCAAGGGGATGCGCCGGCCATCATGCTGCTTCCGCCACGCAAGCCGCTCTTTCGCCGCCCAGGCCCGGCGCCTCCTTGCCGGCGTCCTCGGCCGCACCGGTGAGGTCGTTGCGTTCGGCGTAGGCTGGATGGAACGCCAGCAGGTAGTCGGCGATGCGTTGCGCCTCGGCTGCGGCGCGGAAGATCTCCTTGCGGTCGGAGCGCAACCGCTCTACCCAATGGGCAAGATAGGACGCATTGTCTGGCAAGTCGTGATCTGGTAGGTTCAGTTCGGTGCTGATCATAGCGGCAGAAATTTCCGCCCTGAGCTCCTCCCTCGCGTAGTCATGCGAGCCGAAGCGGTTGCGGAGGTCGCGGTTCAGTCTTGTTTCTGCTCCACTCCAGTGGGCCAGTTCATGAAGGATGGTGTTGCTCCACCCCGCTGCACTATGAAATGCTGCCATGGGCGGCATCTGGATGTGATCCGTGACTGGCGAGTAGAACGCCTGGTCGCCGCCCGTGCGGATCACCGCGCCGCTGTTCCCGACGATGATCCCGGTCGCTTCCGGTGCGCGCCACGGCGCCTCGGCCACCGTGGGCGGCACGTGGTCCGGCGCCCCATCGATCTGGCTCAGGTGAAACAGCGAGAACGCCCGCAGCATCGGGATGCGCCGGGTCGCGTCTTCGCCTCCCGCGGCGTCCGCCTCGCCCCGCACCTCCAGGCGCTTGTAGAAGTATGCGGTGGTGGCGCGCTCGCCCTTCCTGACCTGCCACCCGCGCTCGCTGGATTGCTTGTAGGTGGCCCAGCGCGGGTCGCCGCTGCGGAACGCCAAGGGCGACATGCCGAGCGTCAGCACGTTCACGCCCCGGTATCGAGCGCCGGTGGTGGCGTTGCGAGGCATGCCGGGTCCGCCGGCCTTGTCCGGGTCCCACGGCTTGCGCCAGGGCAGGGTGCCCGCTTCCAAGGCCGCGATCACCTGCTCGGTGACGGCGGCGTAGTGGTCGCGGGGGCCGTCGTGCTTCGTGCTGCCGCCGCTGCGCGGGGTGGAGTGCTTGGCCATCCTGGTGTTCTCCTCTTCGAACACCCCCCGCACGCCGCGGCCCGGCCGGCGGGGCAAGGGCGCGCGCAGCGCGGGCCGCAGGCCCTTGCCCTTGCGGCGCCGGACGGGCTGCGGCAGCCCTCACCGTTTCCCTGTCCGGCCCTTCCCGGGTCGTCTTCTTCATTGCGCTGTGGTTTCGGTCCATCGTCGTCTCGCCTCGTGCCCGATCGCGGCAGCCAGGGCGGCCGTGCCCGGCGTCAGCCGAACAGGCTGCCCTGGGCCGGAGGCGCGTCGCAGGCCGGGACGCGCCGCGATGCCGCCTGCCTGGGCAGGGCCGGGCACGGTTGCAGCACGCCGAGCGTCATGGCGTGGACCTCCCGCGCCTTGTGGAAGCTGCCCCGCCCCCATGCAGCGTGGCCCGAAGGCCGGCGGCATCCTTGGCCCACCGGGGCCAGGCAATCCGGGCACGGAGCCTCGTACACCGGGTCGCGCGGCCACTCGGCTCCGCAAAACGCGCACTGGACCGTCATGGCACAGGTCTCTGCAGCGCCGCTCTCGTGCGTGCCTCGCATGCGCGATGCTCGGCCAGATGCTCCTCTGTCGTCGTCGTCGTGTCGCGGAGCGTCCCGGCACGGCCCATCTTGGCCTGCGCGAACGCGACGGCTTCGGCGTGCTCCGTAAAGGTGTCGGTGCGGTCGTCACGTGCCCCGCCGAGTATGCGCACGGTGAACCCGCTGCCCTCGGCGCGGCCGAGGTCGATGTGCCGCGTCATGCCACGCGCCCTGCCGGCAGGCGATCACCCGGCAGCTCGTCAGGCTGCCTCACGCTGAGCGCGGCCGCCACGGGCCGCACCCAGATCGGCAGGTTCGACAGCATGAAGCCGGTGCCGCTCCACGCCATCAGCAGCGTGCGACCCATCGTCTCCGCCATCGCCTGGGCCGCGTCGGGCGGCACGGCATTGCCGATCCGCTCGCGCCACTTCGCGTCGGACAACCCTTCCAGCTCCAGGTGTTCCTCTGGATCGACAAGGGATTGCAGCGCGCCCAGCTCCAACGTCGAGAACGGCCTATGGAAAGTCCCGTCCAGCGCGCGGATCACCGCCACGAGCCGGTCGGTCTGCCCGGGCGGACGGGGATCGGCGACCGACCAGGACCCATTGTCGCAGCCGGCCGCGGCGGACACCGCGCCGCTGGCGGCTTCCCAGGGCAGGACGCCGAAGTGCCCGCCGCCATACCAGGCATCGCCCTTGGCGCGGCCGAGGTTGGGCCTGGGATCGGCGACGGCAAAGGCGCCGTTGCCGGGCAGGCTCTCGCCGGCGACGGTGCCGCTCGCATCCTGCCAGCCCGTGACGCCCAGGGCGCCGCCGCGGCGCTCCGCCGTGCGCGGGTCGGCCACGCACATCGCGCCGTTGCTCGGTGCGTGCTGGCCGGTGATCGCCTGCGACGCGGCATCCCACGGCACCGTCCGGTAGGCGTTGTGGAACATCGCCTCGCGCGTTCGGGGGTCGGCCACGGCCATGTCCTTGCCGCCGGTCACGGTGGGACCCGTGGCCGCCCATGGCACGACCCGATACACGTTGCTGAACTTCGGTGCGCCCTCGTGCCGAGGATCGGCCACGGCGAACCGGCCCGCGCCGACTGCGGCCTTGCCGGTCACGGCTTGCGAGGCCTCGTCCCAGCGCCTCACGCCATGCTGGCCGAACTCGGTCCGGCCCTCCGGCCGGCGCGGGTCGGCCACGCTGAAGGCCCCCTGCCCCGCCCTGCCGCCGCCCGTGACGGCGCCCGTGGCGTCGTTCCATCGCGTCACGCCGAGGGCGCCGTCGTGCCATGCCGTGTCCGGCGCAAGCGCATAGTCGGCGAGCCTGCCGTCCACCACCCGGAGCCGGGCGAGGCTGCGCCAGTCCGATCCCGCCTCCACGAAGGCGAGCCGCACCCATGTCTGCCACTGCAGCGCCGGCAGGCGGTGCATCGGCCCGGCCCGAAGATCCCCGGGCAGCGGCAACCGGCCCAGCACGTCGCTGACTGCGCGCAGCGAGCGTTTCGGCGGCTCGTAGAGGAACGGCGGCACGCTTGCCATGTGGCGGGCCACCAGCAGGAAACGTCTTCTGGACTGGGCAAGCCCTCCCAACTCTCCGCAGCAATGGGTTGTTTCAGCCACGGCATAGCCGTGCGAGCGGAGCAACGCCGCGGTGCGGTCGAGCAGCGCCCGGCCGCGCGTGGCAATGCGGGGCACGTTCTCGAACAGGATCAGCGGGATTGGAGCAGTGTGGGCGTAGGCTTCGAGCGTCAGCCAGACCCCGCGCAGGGTGAGCCGGTTCAACGCCTGGTATTTCGCCGTCTTGCTCTTGGCCTCCGACAGCAGGCCGCTGAACCCTTTGCACGGGGCCGAAAGAAAGACGATGTCCGGGTTCTCGTGGCCGAACGCCGCGTGGATGTCGGCCGTCGTCGCCTCGCGCCAGCCAACCGGCGGCTCGTGGCCGTGGAACGCGGCATACTGCTCGCGGTCGAACAGGTCGAGGCAGGTGCCGGGCACGCCGGCAAGCCGATGAAAGTCCTTGATGGCCGCGGCGTCCACGTCGATGCCGCCGAGGCAGCGGAAGTTGGCCGACAGGCTGCCCACGCGCGCGGTGGCGCGGTTGAAGCCTCGGGCACCTCCGCCAAGGCCGCAGAACAGGTGGGCGTGCTTGATCGTCCGGTGATCCCGGGTGCCGATGTCCATGGCATGGGTCCTTTCTGCCGGCCCGAGGCCGGATCAGCGGTGTTTCAGGGGTGGGAGAGCCGACGTGGACGCCGGCTTGCGCTGCCCGTCACGGCGGAGCGCTTCGCCTCCCAGGGTTCTTCGGAACACCGTCCCGGCGCCGCATCCCGCCGCGCGGGGCAAGGGCGCGCGCAGCGCGGGAGCGCCTTGGCGCGACGCATCCTTGCGGCGTGCGGCGGGCATGCGGCACGTCTCGCCTGCCCTCGTCGTTCGGCCTGTCCTGCTGTCCGGTTCGTCTCGGCTTGTTCACCCCGGCGCGGGTTCGGACGCCGCCGGCAGCCGTCAGTCGAACGGCACGCCCCAGGACGACCCAGGATCGGCCTCGCCGATCCCTGCCCAGTGCGGCAACGCGACCGGCTCCGCACGGGGCGGCACGGCGGACGCCTTCGGCTGGGGCCGCAGGGTCCGCGACCAGCGCACCTTGGCGACGAACGCATTGTTGCCGTTGCTGCGTCGCCGGCTCGCGCTGTGCCATCCGCGCCCCGGCACCTCCGCTTCCCGAGTCCAGCCAGCGGCCCTGATGCTTGCCCCATCCTCGTCGGCTCTCGTGTACGAGATCACCTTCGAGAAGCCTGCCGTCTCGGCGGCCCGCGCGGCGGCGGCATAGAGCTTGGAGCAGCACCCGTCGCGCAGCATGGGCTCCGTGTCCCTGCGGACGCACACGCGGACAGCCTCGACCAGGTTGCGGCCCATCAGGGCGCAGGCCACCGGGTTGGCGACGATCACGACGCCGACAAGGAGCCACGGGCCGTTCCATACTCCAAGGGAGAAGCGGTGCATCAAGGGCGGGCCGCAGTGGGCATGGTGCGTGGCGACGAACTCGGCCGCATCCCGGAAGCGGATCGGCCGCACCTCCAGCTTGTAGTCGAGCATTGTCACGGTGCCCGTGTCGTCGCACACCCGGCGGAGGCGCTGCCCGGTCAGCAGCTCGGCGCCGAGGCGGCGCAGCAGGTCTCGCGTCCAGGCGGGATCGGCGTGCATCTCCGATGCCACGCAGTCCAGCAACGACCCGCAACAAGTGTCGAGAAGAAAATGGCCGTCGCTCCAAACCTCCGCGATTTCCAGCACCTCGGGCTCGCCGCAGAACCAGCAGACTGGGAGTGCCGGGTCGGACGTGTCAGGATCGTACATGTCACCCCTTCACACTGCGGGGCGAATGGATCGCTGCCCGGCGCGGAATGCAGCCCGTGACGAAGGCGCGGCGCGGGTCGCCCCATGCTGCCTGAATGCGGTCGTAGGCACGGGCCAGCACCAAGCCGTCACGACCGAGCAGGTCCAAACGCAGGCTCGGCCGGTAGCCGGCCGCGGCGGTGAGCAGCGCCAAGAACGTAGGCGACGAGGTCAGCTTGCGCGCGAGCGTGTCCAGCGCAGGCGTCGGACGGGGCGCCGGCACGGTGCTGATGCCGGTGCAGGACGGAGGCCCGTGCCCAAGCCCACGGGCTTGGTCGCAAGCGTGGCCGATCGCGGCGAGCTGCCCCATCCTGCCGCGCACCAGCACGGTCGCCGCCCGGCGGAAGCCGTCCGCCTTCAGGCAGTCGAAGCTGAAAATATGCAGCTGCACGGGCCGCAGCCGTTCGGCACGGCGCGCCTGGGCCGTGCGTCGGCGCATGGATCGGGACATGGCGACGTCCTTTCAGGAGTTCACGGGAGGCATGGGGGAAGGAATGGCGGGGGTGGCGCCGCGGTAGCCGCGTCGATGGCGGCGTCGATCTCCTCGATCAGCTCGCCCGGCACGCCGCCCCTCACGGCGGACCAGGCGTCCGGCAGGGCGGCGCGGGCCTGCTGCAACAGAGACAGCAGCACGGGTGCGGCGGCGATCAGGCTGGCGTGCGCCCAGGTGTCGGCGCAGGCTTCGCCATAGACCTGGAAGCTCGCCACGCTGGCGACGTGGCCGCCTTCGGGCCGATCCACGATGATGTCGATGACGTGCAGGCCGTCGCTGCCGTTCGGCATGGCCGCCCAGCGGGTCGCGTCGGTGATGGTGCGCATGATGGGCCTCGTGCAGGCGCAGCCCAGCCAGCCCGGGCTGGGCTGGCTGGGTGCGATGGGATTGACGATGGAAGCGACGGGAGGGGTGGAACAGGAATGCCGAACCAACCGGCGTGGCCGTCAGTCCGGGACGGACGCCCCGGGGAAGCCAGGATGCAGGACCGGCAGCTCCGCCGTCGGCGGCGCATCGACGTCGAACAGGACGTATTCGCACTCCTGCTGCCGCGCGCGGCGCAGCACGGCAGCCAGGTCGCTCGGCATCGGCACGGCCGGAGCCTCGATGGCGTAAACGAACCAGCCGTGGCGGGTGCGTCCGCCCAGGATCTCGGCGCAGGGGCTGTCGGGAGCGCGCACCACCTGGTCGGCGGTTTGCGCGTCGAGCCACGCCCAGCTCTCCGGCGACAGGTGGCCGCTCGACACGTCGAGGAACCGGCGCACGGTCATGCCCCTTGCTCCCCTTGCCCGATGGATTGGTCGAGAGGGCCTCCGGCTTGCAGCCTGGTCGGTGCGGCGATCTCGTCGATTAGCGAGGCCGAAACCGGAAAGCGCTGGCCTGCGGCGTTCTCGACCGTGACGCAGCCCGACACGTCGGCGTCGTCCGACACGACCCGGAGGATGAAGAAGGCAGGATCGCCGGCCACGAAAGAGCGGTCTTCCGGCCCGGTCGCATACCACAACCCGACCCGCGTTCCTGCTGTCCCGTGATCCTGGATACCGGCACCCTCTGTGCCCTTCTGCACGCCCATGGCCTACGCCTCCTTCTCGGGAATGGCCACGTGGTCGCGGTCCCGGTTGTAGTCGATCCCGTCCATGCCGTCGCCGACGTGGTGGGACACTCCGGTGTCGGTCAGGAAAACCGGCTCGCCGCACTCTCGGCACAGCATCTCGTCCGGCTCGGCTGAGACCGTGGCCAGGAAGGCCTGGAACCGGACGGCGACGGCAGGGTTGGCCGCGATCTCCTGGCCGACGAAGCTCAGCAGGAGGTCCGCCTGCGTCGTCGTGGTCCAGCCCTGCGCGTCTGCAACGGGGTTGAAGGCGTACGCGGCCGGATTGGTCGGCTCGCGCCGGCGGGCGGTTTCCTCCCCGATCCAGTGCTGCGTGTCCACCCACGACACGCTGCGGCGCCCGCCCAGGTCGATCAGCTGCGCACCACCTCCAAAGCCGTCGAGCAGGGGCCGGCTGCAACCCAACCCCCAGCAGAAACCCCAAAATCCTTTCAGGTTGAAAACCTCGGCGCACTTGAGGGCGAACGCGATGACATTCTCGACGTCGCCGGTCCCGTCGCCGTCCCACAGCCAGAGGCTGTCGTTGCCGGGTTCGTGCGCTTCCGCCAGGAAGCCGATCTCCATGCCGTCGCCGTCGAGCTCGGCCTGCATCTGTTCATACAGGGCGAGCGCAGCCGCAGCATTGCCGGGGCCGACCGGGAGGACGCAGGAAAGCTGGGTGAAGTAGTCTGCCACGATGGGTCTCCGAAAATGCGGAAGGCCCGCGCGATGGCGGGGCTCCGGGATGGTTGGACTGATGGAACAGGCGCCGCCAGGGCACGGCGCCGCTGCTACTCGTAGTGCGGCCTGACTGCCGGGAAGCCGAGCGGCAGGCTCGCTGCCTGCAGCACGTGGATCTCGTAGACGCCCTGGTTGATCGATACATGCTTGGGTGGGCGGCCCTGGTTCAGCACCACCAGCTTCGGCCGCAGCCTGGCCGCGTAAGCGCAGGCGTCCTCCTCGGCCAGGAAGGAGCGCGGCGTGCCGCCCAAGATCCGGTATATGCCGGGATCGGTGACCAGTTCGCCTTGGTCGAACCACCATCCGCCTTCGGCCTCGCTGCCAAAACATTTCGACACGAGAAAGCAGGCGGTCCAGCACAGGGCTGGCTCCAGGGGCGTCGCCGGAGCATCCTCATCGGTCAGTTCGTCACGCGCCGCGTCGTCGTTCATCGCCGTTCCCCTTTCATGGTTTTGCAACACCTTTCACGCGCCACAGCCCGGCCGCCGGGGCAAGAGCGCGCGCAGCGCGGGAGCGCCTTGGCGCGACGCACTCTTGCGGCGGCGGACGGCGCTGCGGCACCTCATCCTCGTCCGGCCTCTACCCTGTCCTGTTTCGTTTCCCGTGCCTTTCCGTCACTGCGTCAGCCAGGCCCGCAGCTTCGCGCGCATGACGCCGATCGGCCCGTTGACGATCGTGACCGGGGCATCGGCCGCGAGCTGGCGCATGGTGCGGAAGTCGGCCAGCCACGACGACGCCACGCGCACATAGCGGTGCCCGCCGCAGATCGCGACGTCGTGGAACGGCTGGCCCAGCTCGCGCGCCAGCAGCGTCAGCACGCCCGACGGCGAGCGCCGCGGCCCCTCCCGGTTCGCCGCCCGCAGCTTCGCGGCCATCGTCATCCGGCCAGTCTGCGGCAATTCGGGGTAGCACGCCCACGGCCCGTTGAAGACCATGCGGTCCGCGTCCGCATCGGTCAGCACCCGGTCGTAGTACGGCAGCATGTCGCGTGCGTCGCCCAGGCCGAACCGGGCCGACAGGAAGCACACGAATGCTTTGCTGCCGTCCGGGTCGGCCACGCGCAGGGTCTGCCATAGCGGCCCCTGGTAGCGGTCGCGGGCGGTCAGCTCCTCCCCTGCCGCCTTGGTGGCCGAGCACGCCAGGATCAGCAGCCGCGGCGGGATCGGGCACGGCGGCTGCGGCGGCTCGGGGTGCAGGTCGAGCACGTCTTGGCGGATCAGCTCGGCGATGCTCATGCCCCGCCTCACGTCAGCCTCCCCGGCGCCAGCGGGCCGACCATGGCTTGCAGTACTAAGCGCACCTCGGATGCGAACCCTGCCAGCCACTCGACGGCTTCGCCGCCGTCGATCTCCGTGTCCGCCTGCACCTGACCTTCCCAACGCAGCAGCGCCGTCGCCAGAAGGTCAAGCATAGCCGGGGCGCCGGACAACAGGCGGGCATAGCCCTCGGCTTGGACGCCGGCGACCATGGCCACCGCCACCTCGGGGCCGCCGTCGCTGCGGGCCAGCCAAAAGCCGCCACGCCCCTCGTCGCCGAACACGCTGACCGACAAGTTGCTGTGGCTTTGCGGCAAGGCGGCGACCGCGCGCAAAAGGTCGATCATTGCCGCGCCTCTCGTGCCAGGTGCAGCGGCACTGTGGAGTCCCGGTCGGAAACCAGGCCCGGCATCGCCATCAGGGCGAACAGCGCCGCCGCCAGCAGCGCCGCTCCGAGCGCCAGGCGCATCTTCTCGTTCCGCTTCATCATGGCCGTCCTTCTGCTGCGCCTTCATGTTTCTGAAGACCCAGCCCGGCAGCCGCTTCGCGACGGGGCGCGCAGGGGCGCGCCCTGGCGCGGGCCGCAGGCCCTTGCCCTTGCGCGCCACGGCGCGCAGCGGCAGGGCTTCTCCTACCTTCCACCCATCTCGCCGTCTCGCCGTCTCGCCTGCTCCTACACGCCTCACGCTCGCGCCGGCGTCCGTCAGGCCGTCGCCACGTCACTGGATCTGCACGTCACATCCCCAACCTCGAATGAGGACCAATTCCTCGTCGGTCGTGAACACGGTGAACTCGCCGTCCAGCAGCCACTGGCCGTCCTCGTCGCGTTCGCCGTCGACGACCACGCCTTCGACGTGCTGCTGCGAGATGCCGTTCGCCTCGACGTAGACGAACGTGTCCTTGAGGCTGTTGCCGGTGGGCGGGCACGCGTGCCGCATCCGCGTGCGCGGGGGCAGCCGGGAGAAGGCGGCGCCGAGCTGGGCCAAGGTCGCCCTGCGCTCCTCCGCCGCGGCCAGGTCCGCCACCGTTCCGGGATCAGCCGCGCTGTCGAGTTCGCGCAGCTTGTCCAGGAACAGCCGTGCCGCAAGCCTGGCCGGCCATGGCTCCCACGGGCGCGTGCCGGCCGGCAGTTCCGCCCCGTGGAGGGACAGCAGAGGATCGATCAGCAGCGGGTCGAGGCCGATGTCCAAGCTGTCGCGCATGTCGGCCAGGGTCCAGCCTGCCGTGTGGTGTGCCTCGCTCGCCGCGGCGAGCCGGTCGGCCCGCTTGTGCAGCGCGTATTCCGCCGGCGTCCACGCGGGCAGGCGGTAGCGCACGGCCACCGCCGCGCCGAGCCGGGCCATGACGGCGGCGAACGCCGGACCCAGATGCGGCTTCAGGGTCGCTATCGCGTCGAGGCCAACCAGTTCCTCGGCATCGTGCACAAGCTCGCGCATCTGCTGCGCGGGCGTGGGCTGGCCATCGCTGACCCGTTCGTGGATCGCCAGCACCAGCAGGCTGTGCTGCGCCACCGAGAGCGGCCAGTCCCAGCGCGAATGTCCGCCCCAGCGATACGTGCGCGCGAGGCCGGTGGCGAGGTCCTCGTCGGTCCAGGACCATGGATCGGGGCTCAGCAAATCCAGCTTGCGGCCGGACCCCAGCAGCACAAAGGCGCGGTCGGGCTTCATGCGCCCCTCCCGAGTTTGAGCTGGTCATTCCAATCGTTCTGCCCGCCTGTCGGCACCAGCCGTTCCCAGCGCACGCCCGCCGCCCTGGTCCGCTCCGCCAGGCGCTGGGCGTAGCGCTGGCCGGCCAGGTCCGCGTCGGTCGCGGCGACCAGCACGGCCTCGGGCTGGCCCGCAAGCCCTCCCAGCAGCGCGTCGAGGCAGGCGAGCGTCAGCGGCCCCATGCCGCCCGTGGTCGCGAGGTAGAGCGTGTCCGCCCGCAAGCCCTCCAGCGCCGCCAGGCTCAGCGCGTCGATCGGCGCTTCGCACACCGCGAGCCGGGTCAGCACGCCCGTGCCGCCCGGCAGGCGGAACAGGCTCTTGTCCGACTGCTTGGAGAAGCCGCGCCAGTCCGGGCCGCGCATGTCGATCCCGGTCAGCGCCCCCGCGTGGTCGCGGTGCGCGAACCAGGCGCTGCCGTACGGCCCCTCCCGCACGGCGTCGAACAGGTCCGCCGCCTGCAGCACGGCCGGCGGCAGCGCGCGCTCGTCGGTGAGGTAGCCCCAGGTGGCCGATCCCCGGCTCAGCCGCCGGCGCCGCGCCCAGAGCTGGGCCACCGGAACAGCGGGGGTGTCCGCCTTCGCAGGCTTGCGCTCCGGCTCGGGATGGGACGGCCTCAGGCCCACCATGCCGCGCAGCAGCTTGCGCACCTGGCCGAAGTTCAGCCCGGGGTCGAGGTGCTGGGTCAGGCTGAACACGTCGCCCTTGGCGTCGCTCATCGGGTCCCACCAGCCGCGCCCGCCGTGGTTGACGATCAGCACCTCGCCCGCGCCGCGTCGATACTTCAAGCACTTCAGCGTACTCCCCTCCTTGTCGAGCAGCCAGCCCGGCTGCAGGCGCTCCAGCAGCGCCGCGCAGCTCACGCCCGCCCGCAGCTGATCCAGTTCCACATCGTGTCCGCTCATGTCCGTGTTCCCGCCTGGAGTGGCAGGGCGGAGCCGGGGCCGGACGTCGCTGCGCCCGTTCTCCCCTCTGCATCCCGCCCTGATCCCCTCCCGGCACCCGCCGGCGCGGGCCACGGGGCAAGGGCGGGCGCAGCCCGGGAGCGCCTTGGCGCGACGCACCCTTGCGGCGTGGCCTGCGGCGGCGGTAGGTCCATCTCGGTTTCCCCTCTCGTTCGTCCTCCCCCGTCGTCCTGCGCCGTGGCGCAAACGGAGAGCGGGATCGGCTTTGGGGCCAGGGAGGGGTGGTCGAGGAGCCCGGGACCGGCGTGCCTAGGTTGGTCAGCGCGGCGGGCTGTGGCAGAACCCCGGCCCACCACGACTTGAGGAGGGCGGAACGATGAACATCACCGAGCTGGCGGAGCGGGTCGCCACCGAGCAGAGCCTGGACAAGGCGCAGGCGCGCAAGGTGATCGAGGCGGCGCTGAAGGCAGTGGTCGAGGCCGCCAAGGGCGGCGCCGAGGTCGTGCTGCCGGGCTTCGGCAAGTTCAAGGTCCAGGACCGGCCGGAGCGCGAAGGGCGCAACCCCGCCACCGGCGCGGCCATGACGCTGGCGGCTAGCCGCAAGCTGGCCTTCTCGCCTGCCAAGGCCGTGAAGGACGCGCTGAACGGCTGACACCAGGCCAAGCCCGCCCGCACGGCAGGCGCCGGTTGCCCGGCCGGCGTCAGCGCTTGCCGCGTAGCGCCGTCAGCACGCGGTGCGCCAATCGTCCCAGCTTGCGCCCTGGCTCCGGCGGCCGGCTCGCGGCAGCCAGGGGCGCGGCCGAAGCCGCCACCGGCCAGGACGTGGGCGTCCCGAACAGGTTTTGCGGAACTTTGGCCGGCGCCGGCGAGACAGCAGGGCGCAGCGCGGCCGGAGCAAGGATCGGAGGCCGGAGCGGCGCGGGCAGCAGGGCTGGCGGGAGTGGGACGACGGCAGGCGTCGCGCCCGGCGCCGGCCTGCGTGACGCCGCATCGACCACGCCCTTGCCGAACGTCAGCAGGTCCCTGCGGAACCGGTGGTCGCCCTCGGCCGGGTCGATGCCGTCGTGCGCCAGGTGCTCCAGGTAGTGGCCGGGCTTGCGCGTCAGGATCTCCTTCAGGCGCTGCTTCCTGGCCCGGTAGACGGCGTGGCGGAACCCGAGCGTCTCGACCACGAGGGAGCGGACGAAGCGCCCGTCCGGGGCGAAGACCTTGCCCTCGAAGTCCGGCTTGACCACCTGGTCCGGCTTCTCGCCGCCCAGGAAGTACTGGCTCCGGTCGTGCAGCGGCTTCGTGATCTCGACGGCGTAGCCCTGCGTGCCCATCCAGTCCCGGAAGCGGACCAGGATGTCCAATGACCGCCGCTCGTTGGCGCTGTCGACCGGGAGCATGTCGCTGGCCGCCCAACATGGATGGGCATACGCCCTCAAAGGCGCCAGAGGCGCGCGTCCGTCCAGCGACGCGACCAGCACGGCGACCACGAACGGGCCGTTCCGCACCCTGCCCTTCCCCGGGCCGAAAACGGCGACCGGCCCCTCGACCGTAAGCCGCGTCCCCGAGGCGGCCACCACCACGTCGTCCTCGATGCGCTCGGCAATGAACACCAGCACCCCGTGCGGACGCCGCCCTTCCGGCCAGCGCGCCCTGAGCCTGACCCGGCCGACCAGGTCGCCGAGCTGTCCCGCGTCGGTGTAGAGCACGCCCGACAGCATCAGGTCGCCGCCGAGCGAGATGCCGCACGCCGCTTTGTACAAGGCCGCCTGCTGCTCGGCATGGCCGCGCGGCCCGCGGCCGACCTGGTGCAGCCGCGTGTCGGACAGCAGCTTGAACAGCAGCTGCGACAGCCTGGTCCGCTCGCGGCCGGCGGTGTGGACGCCGCGGACGGCACCGTGCCCGTCCTCGCCCTCCCCGGCGTTGTCCTCGCTCTCGCCGGCGCCGGCGTCGCGGACGAGCGCGCGGCCGGGCTGCCCGATCGCCCGCGCCAGCTGGAAGCTGTCGCCCGCCCCTGGCTCGCGCAGGCTGGCGGCATAGCTTTCGCGCTCGGCCGCGGTCATCTCGAACGGGCAGCCCTCGGCATGGTCGGGATGATGCGGGCTGCGCCGGATGTGCGTCTCCGTGACCGGGACCAGGACAGGGGCCGGCTCCGTTCCGAGGCAGTCGCAGCGGAACCAGCAATCCCGCTGCTGGGTCGCGCGCACCACGTCCGCGCCGCGCTCGCGGGCCTCGGCCGTCGCGCCGGACTGCGCGAACGCCGCCAGCATGGCATGGCCGTCCTCGGCGCCGAGCGGGCCGAGCACCCTGCCCTTCTTGTCGATCACGGACAGCACGGGGGCTGTCCTAGACCACGCGACGCGGCAGGGGGCTGCCGGCGCAGGCGGGCGTCGGGCTGCCAGGCGCGGCAGGGCGGGCCTCCTGCATGGCGGCGTCCTCGTGCCCGGAACCGGCCCAGGCCACAGCGAGCGCGGCGCGAACAGGAGCGACGGCTTTGTTGCCATGCCCGTCAGGCTCCGGACCGGCGAGGGCAGGCCGCCGCGCCCGGCCGGGCAGCGGCTCCGCGCGCTCGTAGCGGCCAGGGGCGATGCGGACCACCAATCCCAGCCGCCGCATGGCCGCGAGGTGGCCCGTGGCGGTCGACACGGGCCGGCCGATATGGGCGGCGACGTCCTGCGCCTGGCGCGGCTCGCCCAGGAAGGCCAGGATCGCATCGCGGATCGGCTGCCGCCGCCAGCTGCAGGGCGCCGACGGAGGCGCCGCCGGCACGCCAGGCACGACGCGCGGCCGTCCCGTGGCGACGTAGAGCCCCAGGCCGGCCTTGGCGGCCTGCCCGGTGCAGATCAGCGCATCCACCCGGCTTCGCACGGTGCCATGCGGCGCACCGGTGTGCCGGGCGACCTCGCCGATGCGCCGGGGGGCGGCCAGGAACGCCAGGATCATGCGGCTGAGACGGGCAGGGTCGTCGAGCTTCGCCTGCGCGCCCGGGGCTGCACCGTAGCGGGCCTTGCCGACCTGGACCGCGGCACCCGCCCGCAGCAGCTTGCCGAGCGCCTTGTGCACGGCCCAGGGATCGCAGCCGACGATCTCTCTGATCTCGGCCCGGCTCTTCGGCCCCGACGCCAGGCAGGCCAGCACTTCCCGCGCGAGGTCGCCCCGTTCCCGGGCAGCTGGCGGCGAGGCGGCCGGCAATGGCGATGCGACGTGCGGCCCGGCGGCTTGCGGCTTGGTGGTTGCGCTCATGGCGGTCTCCCGATGGTTTGCCGGTCAACCGTGGGACCGCCCGGCGCGAATGCGGCCGGCTTTCCTGCACACCCGCGCGGGCCGGTTCGGGCCGGTCCCGCAAGGCGGAGCCTGGCGACGGGCCGGTGCTCCCAGGGACGGCACGGCCACGCCGTCCAGCTCATCCGGCGGTGACGCCCGTCGGCGTCCGGATCGGCGTCGCGGCGATCCGCTGGTAGCGGCCACGGCCGGTGCGGGCCACCAGCCCGCGGCGGCGGAGCTCGTCGAGGTGCGAGTGCGCGAAGCCTGCGGACCTGCCGATGTCGGCTGCGACCTCCTTCAGCCGGCGCGGCTCGGACAGGTGGGCCAGGATGGCTTGCCGGACCGGACTTGGGACGAAGACGGCAGCCGGCCGCGCCAGCTCCGGCAGCGGGTCCGCCCGCTGGTAGCGGCCATGGGCGATGCGGACCAGCAGTCCCAGGCGGCGCATCGCGGCGAGGTGGGACGTGGTGCACGACAGGGAACGGCCGATGTGGGCGGCGACGTCCACCGCCTGGCGCGGCTCGCCCAGGAAGGCCAGGACCGCATCGCGGATCGGCTGCGGTCGCCTCTTGCCTGGCATCGGCGGAGGCGCCGCCGGCACGACGGGCACGGCACGCGGTCGCCCGGTCGCGACGTAGAGGCCCGGGCCGATCCTGGCGACCTGCCCGGTGCTGGCCAACGCGTCCACCTGCCCCTTCACGGTGTTGCGGGACGCACCGGTGTGCCGGGCCAGCTCGCCGATGCGTCGCGGGGCGGCGAGGGCGACGACGATCATGCGGCTGAGGCGGCCAGGATCGGCGATCCGCGCGTGCGCCCCGGGCGCTGCCCGGTAGCAGCCCCCGCCGACAGCGCCCACCGCGCCGGCCCGCTCCAGCTTGGCCAGCGTCTTGTGCACGCTGCTCGGGCGGCACCCCACGGCCCTGCCGATCTCGGAGGGTCGCCGCGGCCCGGACGCCAGGCAGGCCAATATGGCGCGCGGCAGGTCGCCCTGCTGGCGTCTGTCTTGCGGCGGAAGGGCCGGCAAGGGCGACGGGCCTGGCGTCCCGGCTGTCTGCATGGTGGCGGCTGCGCTCATGGAACTCTCCTGCGATGGTGTGGCGAACAAGCCGTAGCGCCTCGCGGCGCGAACGGGGCCGGCTTTCCCGTGCGCCCGTCGCGGCCGTCGTCAGGCCGGTCCCGCGAGGCGGATCTCGGCGATGGGCCGGTTCTCCCCGGCCATGGCGACGCCGGCGAACGCCGTCCGCCGTGGGCGGATGGTGCCCAGCGGATTGACCTTGCGTCCGTCCTGCTCGACCATCGGCAGTCCCAACCGGCGCCTGGTCGCCTCCTGGAACATCTCGGGACAGCCGAGCACCAGCTTGACGGAGGCAGACATCAGCAGGTCGTCGCTGAAGTGCTCGAAGCTCTGCCCGGCCAGGATCATGCCGACGCCGAACTTGCGCAGCTCCTTGACCATCCGGTTGATGATGTGTTCCGGATCGTCCGTGGTGAAGCAGTCCGCCTCGTCGATGACCACGAACTCCACCGGGCTGTCGCACTCGCCGCGCTGCTTGGCGCCGACGTAGAGCCGCTCCATCAGGCAGTCGGCGAACAGCTGCTGCTCGCGCAGGTCGAGCGCCTGGATGTTGTAGTCGTGGACGCAGACATCCGGCGGGAAAGGCCCGGGGGCCGACTTGAACACCCCTGACGCTTCCAGCGCCTCGACCCGATCGAAAAGCGACTGCACGCAGTCGGGGCTGTTCCACAGGATCAGCTCCTCCAGCTCCTCGCCGGTGTCGATCTTCTCCAGCCCCTCAGCGAAGGCGTCGCGCGCCTCGGCCCGTGCCTTGGCCAGGGCGGCGTCGAGCTTCTCCCCGTCTCCGTCGCCCGGGGCCTGCTGTTGCTTGCGCAGCCGGGAGCGCCGCTTGGCGAGGGTGATCACCTTGTCCAGGGCCGCCGCGGCGGTCTGGGTCTGCCCCATCCGCAGCATGACCATGCGGGTCCAGATGCTGCCCTTGAGGTCTTTCAGCGTCGGGTAGCGCTTGACCAGCCCCGGGCGGCCCCGGGGGTCGTGGTCCAGCGTCCAGGTCCTCGGGTCGTCCATGTGGAAGCCGAAGTTCCGGTAGCCTTCGGACAGCAGGCGGAACAAGGCAGGCTTTTGGCGAGCCCCCAAGGCGCCTTGCCGGGCCATCAGGTTGATGAAGGCGAGGCAGCGGCGGCGCACCCCGCCGATGTCGGCGTCGTCCAGCAGCTCCAGCGGCTGCAGCCCGTACGGGCTCTGCTCGGAGAAGCGGACGGTGTGGACCTGGCGCTCGGGCAGCCCGTCGCACAGGTCGCCGTGCACGTTCAGCACGTGGATGCGCGGCACCCCTTGCCGGGCGAGGCTCGCGAGCATGGCGTTGAGCTGGAAAGTTTTCCCGGTGCCCGACGGCCCTGAGATCAGCATGTGGCCGTTGATCGCGCCCTTGCTGTCCCAGAACACCGGCGCCTGGTCGGAGATCCGGTGGCCGAACGGGACCCGCAGGTGGGACGCGGCATGGACGTGCCGGCGCCGGGTCGCCGCAGGCACGTCCCCGCCCTGGACGGGCAGCCGCCGCATCTCGTTCACGGCACGGCCGCCAAGCGGCGCACATGGCCTGGGGCCTGGACATGGCGCACCACGGGCAAGCATTCGGAGGCAGCCTGGCGGACGCCGGCGTTCAAGGGCCGACGGCTTCCGGTCGCGGCGCGCCTGCCGGCGCCGGCACCGCATCGGCGCGCATCAGCACGACGCCCCGCTCGGACAAGGCATCCAGAATCCATTGCAGCCAATAGATGCCGACGCCCTCGGCAACCTCGCGCCCGACGTTGTGATGGCGCTCGCGCGGCGGGACAAGGACGAAGCACCAGAGATGCCTGGCATCGAGCAAGGCCTGCTCCAGGGCAGCGACCTCTTCGCCGGAAAGCTGGGCAGGCCCTGCGCCAGGCGTCCTCGTGAACGCCAGCCCCAGGGCCGCGGCCCGGTCCTCGACCGCCATCAGCAGGTGCTCGTAGTAGCGCCGGTTGACGTGTCGATGGACGTGCCAGGCTTCGGCGAAGAGCGTGGAGGGACGGAACGGAGCCTGCTCCCCCCTTTCGGGCAGGGAGGCGGTCACATCGATTTCGGAGAAGCGGGAGCGGTCGTGCATGATGTATCCTTTGGAATGGCGGGTGCCGCCAAGGTGGATGCGTCGGGCGCGAACGAGAAACCGCGGCCGGGCGTGCCGAGCCGAGTGCAGGCCTTTGCTGGTCCATCGCCATCTCCCGTGTGCCCAGGAACGAAGGTGCGGGGAGACGGCGCGAACGGGAAACCGCCGCTGCCGGTCGGCACCGGGGCGGGACGGTCCTGCGCAGCAGACGCGGCGTGCTTGCCCCCGCCCTGTGTCCAGGAGGCGGGCCGACATTGCGATTGAAGAGAGAGGTTGCGCGCCATCGCGCGATGCCGCAGGCAACCGGCATGTCCGATGCTCATCACCCTGCGGGCGACCCGGCAACGCCTGGATACCCGCTCTACGACCGCCTGCCCCGCCAAGCCCTGGGCGCGATGCCGCCCGAGGTGCGGGCGGCGTGGCGCGGCCGGTACATCACGGAGGCCGAGGCCGAACTCCGGGTGCAGGCGCTGCTCGACCGCGCCGAGGCGGCGCTGCGGCCTGGCAGCGCTCCGGTCACGATCCAAACCCTCTGGGTCGCGCTGGCTGACCGGGCGGGACGGTCAAACGACGCCGACCTGCGCGCCGCCGCTGCCCTGGCCGGCATGGCAATGGGATTGCGACCCTCCTGACGGACGGTGCCACGGCGGCGGGGGCACTTCAGGCGCTGCGAAGCGGTTTCCGCACGATCATCCCTCCGCCATGCGCTCTGCATCCAATGGCCGGGCGCAGGCCCCACCCGGCCGTCAACACCCCCACATACCGCGCATGCGGACTTCGTGCAGGCTCGGCGTCGGCTTGCGCGCCCACCACCTCGACCGGCGGCGGTGGGCAGGCCCCCTGGAAACAGGAGGCCCAGCTCTGACCAGGCGGGCCTCGACCGCCGGCTCCGTCGCCGCGACGAGGACGCTCTCCACGGCCGCCGCCGCAAGCCCCTCCCAGAGCGTTTCGGTCAGTGTGTCGTGCAGGTCAGGGCAGTCGCCGGACAGGCCGAGCGCCCGGCGCATGCGCTCCTCATCGGACGCGATGTCGGGACCGTCCGCAGAAGGTGGCTTCATCGAGGGCGACATCGATCTCTCACACCGGTTGCTGAGGGACCAGGCCAGAACTTGCCACCGGCAGCCCTCATGGTTCAGTCAAAGAAGGAGGGCTGTTGCAGCGCACGAAGTCCTTGCGCGTCACCACCACGATGGCACAATCAACCCCCCCAGGTCGGCTGGACGCGTGCTGGAGTGTCTTCTTTGAACTTGGGGGCGCTCCTGAAACGCCCCTCTCTCTTCTGTTCGGGCAGGATCTCCACCCGCCGGTTCTCAGCCAGCAACGCTGCGGCCGAGTTGCACGCTTGCTCGCACGTCCAATGTCGATCCCGCGACGAGTCCCGCAAGGCCCAGGTCGAGACATCCTGTGATCGGGGATCGATGCCACGGAGCCAAAGAAGGCCAAGCGTGGGCCAGCATCGATCGAGGCAGGCCCTGTCACCAGGCCGTGGCAACCAGCATCTCCTCGACCCGGGTGGTGTAGCGCTGGGACAGCCGGTCGTGCCGGGTGGCCCAGGGCCGGGCGATCCCGGTCGCGAGCGGGCGTAGCGTGCCGCGGCCGTAGCGGGCGTTCACCGCGTCGAGCGCCTGCATCGCTTTGGCGGATCTGACGGCATCGCGCGTGGCGAACAGCATGCGGGGCTGCTGGCGCTCCGCCACCAGGTCGTTGAGCACCACGCCGGCCTTGAAGTAACGCAGGCCCGGCACCCACAACGGCCGCAGCATGCGCAGCGCCTCGGCGATGAGGGCCAGGCTGTCAGCCGTCGGCTCGATCCGCCCGGCGCGCTGCCCGGAGTGCCACGCCTCGTCGGGACGGTGCGGGTTGGTTTGCAGGAACACCGCCATGTGGCACGCCTGCAGGCCCTCGGCGCGCAGCTTCTCCCCGGCCCGGGTGGCGTAGGCGGCGACCGCTTCCCGCATCTCTGGCCAGGATGTCACAGGGTGGCCAAAGGATCGCGTGACGGCGATGCCCTTGCGGGTAGCGGCGGCAAGGGCGAGCGGGATGCAGGACACGCCGCGCAGTTCCGCCTGCACCCTGGCGCCCACCACGGTGAGCATGTCGCGCACCATGCGGGCATCCATCGCCACGAAATCGGCGATGGTGACGATGCCGGCGCGCTGCAGCTTGTCGACGGTGCGCCCGCCGATGCCCCAGACCTCGGCCACCGGCAGCCGGGCATAGTAGCCTGCACGCACCTCGGGGTCGGTCAGGTCGCATAGGCCCTGCAAGTCAGGTTCGGATTTTGCAAGGAAATTCCCTAATTTGGCACTCTACTCCAGAGCATGAGTAGCAAGCAGAATTTCACTGTTATATCGGCATTTCCCTATGTGTCCCTGACCTATGCTCTCCAAACGCCGACCCCGCCCGGTGCCAGCGGCGGCAATCCGGGCGAAGACAGGAGACCATCATGTTGGCGGCATACACGCGCATCGGCACGAGCAGCGACCTGTTCCCTATCCATGTAGTGGACCAGGACGGCCTCCCCCACATTGAGCTCACGACCTACGCTTCCCGTTCGCCCCGGCACCACGCGCCCAAGACCGCCCAGGCCTACACGGGTGCAATCGTCGCCTTCGCATCGCGCGCCGAAAGCGATCCTGTCGTATTGCGGCAAGGTTGGCGCCTACTCGGGCCGCCGGAGGAGGCACGTCGCCTTATCTCCCACGTTCTCACGACGGGAATGGGCTGCGTGCTGGCAGCCGGACGACACTCCTTGGGGTTCGCCACCTGCTCGGTAAAGCCCACCTCACGGACTGGTCACGGCCTGGAACGCCTGCTGGCAGCACTGCGGTCGTTCTACACGGTGCTGCACCTGCACGGCCTCTACCCATACGCCAACCCAATGGAGGCGGACGGCGCACGCCGGGCACTGGAGGCGGAAGCGCGTGCTGCTGCGGCGGCGTTCCGGCACCAGCACGGCCGGGGCCGGATGCCAGCTGGCAGCGGCGTGGATGTCCCTTTGCCCGTTGCCGAAGGGCGGACCGCCGGGGCCTACTTCCGCCTTCGCGGCGAACGCTGGCTGCCAACCGTTCTGGACGACCCGGCCCTGATGAACGATGTGCTGGCAGCAGGCGAGCGATGGGGCTGGTCGCTGCGCGAAACGGCGCTGGCGCGCGTGTTGTTCGACGCGGGTCCGCGCATCAGCGAAGCCTGCGCGCTGACCCTGGCCGACTGGCGCCCTGGCGGCTTCTTGCGCGAGGTGCGCGCCTGCAACAAGGGCAGCCTGGGCCGGCGGACCAAGCGGCTCATCCTGACCGACCGCACGGTGAAAGTGCTGCGCCGCTACGTGGACGAGGAGCGGCGGCTGCTGGACCCGCACGGGCGCACGTTGGCCGACTTCATGCGCGCGGACGCGGCCGGGCTGGCGGGCGCTCCATTGTTCCTGACCGCAACCGGCACCGCCCTCGACCCGGACCACTTCCGCCGTGACTTCTGGACGCCGGCGCTGCGGGCGGCCGGGATCGGGTTGCGCTGCCACCAGGTCCGGCACTGGTTCGTCACCCAGGCGCTGAGCGCCATCCAAGCCGACGCGCGGTCCGAGGCGCAGCTGCTGCGGGACCGCGCAGCCTTCCGCGAGTTGATGGCCTGGAAATCCGACATGCTGCCGGTCTACGACCAGGCGGTGCGTCGGCACGACCTGCCGGGGACGGCGGCCCGCGTCCACGCCTGGATTGACCGCGAGGGCAGCCGGTCTCGTGACCGCGAGGGTGCCGTGGCGGCGAGCAAGACGCCAGGGCCGGCGCGTCAGGTGCCGTCCGAGGCTGCGGCGCTGCTGGACGACATGTTGAGTGGTGGAGAGACGCCGTGACCGCGTCGGAACTGACGACGATTCGGGCCGTGAGCGGCTCGACCATCCGGGCAGAGGCGAACCGGGCGACGGTCTATCGCGTGATGGACGCCATCCGCGCGTCCGGGAGGCCGGGGTCGCAGCCGCAGCTCGTGGCCGAGACCGGCTTGTCGGCGGGCACTGTCAGCAAACACGTCGGCGCCTACGTGCATGGGGTCAATGCCGAACTCCTGAGCCGGGAGGTCAGGGACGAGGCGGCATTTCAGGCATGGACGGCCCTATACCGCACGTTCGCTGTCCACGTCCGTGCCTCCCCAGAGGCTCGCACGGTGCAAACCCGCTTTCTCCGCTTGGCGATTGAAAGCCTGGACCGGGCTGGCCAGCCGGTGACGCACAGCGCGGTTGATGCCCTGACCGGCGTCGGCTGGGACCGGGTCTTGTCGGCGATGCGGGCGTGGGAGGCCGAAACTGGCAGAACAAGGGTGCGCGGCCGCATCTGGTCCCCGGTGACGCTCGACATGGTGCTGCCGCTGATCGACCCGGCGCTGCACCACTTGCCGCTTACCTTCCTGGACGACCCGCGCACCTGCCGCCCGC
>JAABUQ010000292.1_pt1 | contig 115380 bp, 121 predicted proteins | sample 5560001 | NCBI WGS metagenome assembly JAABUQ01 (sample SAMN10711888, study PRJNA513371) | rock metagenome | isolation source: Antarctica rocks | place: Antarctica: Victoria Land, Finger Mt nord | collected 2015-12-18 | reverse complement strand
CCTGAGTCGCCGTCCAGGTGCAGCACGCCGTAGTCGGTCTGCACCACGCGCCGGTGGGTGGCGATGGTCAGCGCGTTGCCCTCGCTCACGTGCGCGTCATAGAGCGCACGGTAGTCCAGCGTGGTGAGCACGTCGCCGTTCATGACCAGGAAGGGCTCGTCCAGACCGTCGATCGACGCCAGCGCGCCGGCGGTACCCAGGGGCACCTTCTCCTCGTGGTAGTCGATGCACACGCCGAAGTCAGATCCGTCGCCGATGACCGCTTTGATCAGATGGCTCAGGTAGCCCACCGCGAGGCTCAGCTCGGTGAAGCCGTAGGCGCTCAGCTGGCGCAGGATGACGTCGAGGATGGCCCGATCGCCGATCGGCAGCAGGGGCTTGGGGATCACCGTCGTGTAGGGCGCGAGCCGAGATCCCTTGCCACCGGCGAGTATGACCGCACGCTTGGACATTGCGGTGTGGGTATCGGCCGGCTTGGTCATTTGGTTGAGAGGCCTCTGGACTTGATCGCCGCAGATATCGGCGCGAGTCACTCTGAGGGCTGTAAACCGAGGGGGTGCCGGTAAGCGCGGAGGGCGACGAGAAGAGCCTATTGGGGTGGCGAGCTCAAGCCCCCCATCGCCTCCACCGTGCCGAGCTCGGGTCCGGCGGCCGAGCGCACGGCCCCGGCGAGCAGCAGCGACAGCGCGGAGCCGAGCAGTCCGTCGGGAACGGCCTGCGGGTCGGCCAGCTTCTGGCGGGCGATGCCGTCGGCCAGCGCGTCCACCGCCATCGCGAGCTGCTCGGCGGGAATCGCCGGCTCGAGGCCGAAGTCGTCCAGGCCGTTCGCGATCAGGCGCGTGAGCATGTGGCGGATGTCCGCGAAGCGAGCCGCCATCTCGGGGCGCACGGCCGGATCGCGCACCGCATAGGCCCAGAACTCCATGAACAGGAGCAGCATCTCGGGCTCGCGCTCGACGAAGGACATCCACTGCTCGGCACCGCCCCGCGCGCGCTCGGCCATGCTGGCGGTTTGGTCGACGGCGGCGGCGATGTCAGCGATCTTGCTGCTCACCTCGTGCTCCATGAGCTCGAGGAAGAGATCCTCCTTACCGCCGAAGTTCGAGTACAGCGCTCCGGTCGAGAACCCGGCCTCGGCCGCGATCTCATCCACCGATGCTCCATGAAAGCCGCGCCGGGCGAACACGCGCCGAGCAGCACCGAGCAGGCGCTCGCGCGTGGCCGCCTTGCTCTGCTCGCGCGTCATGCGGGAGGGCATAACGTGATTGTAGTTGCCAGAGCGCTCGCTATTGCGATAGCGTTCATTATCAATATAAAGGAGAGCCGCCGCTGGGCACCACCCCCATCCCGGCGCGGCCTCCACCTGACGACCCGGGAGCTCGCCATGGCCACCGTCGCGCCCGTTGCTCCAGCGTCCACCCTCGCCGCCGACGCGATCTCCTACGAGGACCTCTACGCGCGCTGGGAGCGCAGCAACTGGAGCGCCACGGAGCTTGACTTCAGCGAGGACGCGCGCCAGTGGCGCGAGGGCTTCACGCCGTTCGAGCGTCAGGCCGCGCTGTGGAACTACGCCCTCTTCTTCTGGGGTGAGGATGCGGTGGCCGACACCCTGTCCCCCTACATCGACGCCGCGCCCCGCCCGGAGCAGAAGTACTTCCTGGCCACCCAGCAGGTCGACGAGGCACGCCACGCCGTCTTCTTCAAGCGCTTCATGAGCGAGGTGTGCGGGATCGGCGACGGCACTGCGGCCGAAGGCCTGCGCGCCATCCGCCCACAGCTGACGCCGGGCTTTCGCCGCGTCTTCGACCGCCTCGACCTCATGGCCGCGCAGCTGCGGGCCGATCCCTCACGCCCGCGCCTGGCCGCCGGGGTCGCCCTGTACCACATCGTCGTGGAGGCCACCCTGGCCCAGCCCGGACAGCACCTGATCGTCTCCTACCTGGAGGACCGTGACCTGCTGCCCGCCTTCCGCGAGGGAATGCACAACATCGCCAGTGACGAGCAGCGCCACATCGGCTTCGGCGTCAAGCTCCTGTCCGATCTGCAGCGAGAGGATCCGCGCTGCGCCGGCGCAGTCGCCGAGCTGCTGCGCGAGGTCATTCCCCACACCTCGCAGGTGCTCGCGCCTCCGGACTGGGACGAGCGCTACCTGACGGCCTTCGGCTCGAGCTTCGACGAGGTGGGCCTGGAGGGGGTGATCTCGCTGCAGACCAAGATGCGCAGCGCGGGACTGCCCATCGAGACCCTGCCCGGTCCGGCGGTGCTGCCGCGCGGCATGACGCCCATCGAGATCAGCCGGCGCGGGCGCACGATGGTCCAGCGCGGGATCCTCGGCACCCGCCAGGGACCGACGCAGCGCGACCCCGAGACGGTCGCGCTCATGTTCGACACGCTCGCGCGCACGAGCTCGGGCGAGCACGGCCTGCGGCGAGCGACCACCTTTCAGTGGGACTTCACCGACGCGGACGTGGGCGCCTGGCACCTCACGGTCGGAGAAGGCCTGAGCACCGCCCACGAGGGCGCCGCGGCACGCCCCGACCTGCGCCTGAAGGTGTCCTTCCAGGACTGGGCCGACATCATGGGCCGGCGTCTGGACGCTCGCCGGGCGCTGCTGAATGGGCGCCTGCGCCCTCGCGGCAACCTGCGGCTGCTGGGGCGCATGGCGCGCGTCTTCGGGCGCTGACGTCTCGGCGGCTCGGCGCGGACCCGGCGGGATCGCCCCCAGGCGCCCGCACGCGCATCGGTTCCGCGCCGCCGACACCAGGCACCCGACACTCAGCTCAGGTATCTCTGAGGGATATACTTCCCTTATGGCGAAGGTGCTGGTCTCGATGCCCGACGATCTGCTCGAGCGAGTCGACCGCGAGGCCGAACGACGCGGCGCCACCCGCAGCGGCTTTCTCCAGAAGGCCGCGCAACGCGAGCTTGGGTGGCCCGAGCCAGCGGCGCTCGACGCGGCGCTGGAGCGAGGCCGGGCAGCGCTCGCTGGTGTCGGTGCGTTCGAGTCCACCGAGTTGATCCGAACGGAGCGTGCCACGCGTGACGCCAGCGATCGACGTCGTTAGCGACGCCAACGTCGCGCTCAAGTGGTTTCACGCAGAGGGTGAGGAGGGGGTCGAGTCCGCCCGCGCCCTGCTCGACGGCCAGCGCGAGCGTCTCGTCGCGCTACGCGTGCTCGATCTCACGCCCTACGAGGTCGGTAACGCGCTCCTGCGCGGGCGGCTCGGCCTATCCGCGTCGCGCGTTGCCACGGTATTGGGCGCACTCGGCGAGATCTGCCCGACGATCACGCCCACGACCGATGACTTCAGCGAGGCGACGACACTGGCCGAAGCGCACCATCTGACGCTGTATGACGCCATGTACGCTGCCGTTGCCCGCCGCCGCGACGCGCAGCTGGTGACCCTCGACCGCGAACTGCTGCGCGCCGGACTGGGAAGACGCCCGAGCGAGCTTGTCCTGGACCGATCCTGAACACCGATCGCCGACCGGGTCGGCCGGCCTCACAGATCCGCGGCGGTGAGCTGGCGCTCGTAGGGCCCGTGGCCGGTCAGGCACGTGGCCCCACAGCGGGCGGCCAGGCGCAGGGCCCCGTCGAGATCTGAGCCGGTCCCCAGGCCGAACGTGAGACCGGCGGCGAAGGAGTCGCCGCAGCCATAGGAGTCGGCTGGCGACCCGGGGACGTCGGCGGCGGCCCAGGTGCCGTAGCACTGGTCACGTCCTCGGTAGCGGCCTCCGTCAGCTCCCTCGGTGAACACCGTCAGGGCAACGGTGTCGGCGGGCCTGCGCTGGGCCTCGTGCTGCTCGTCGGGGTCGTAAGCGCTGAGCACGAGCGCATCGAGCGCGACACCGCCGTCCAGGGCCATGCGCGCCCGCGGGGTGGCGATCAGCACGCGAGCGCTGCGCGCCGCCTGCAGCGCGCCGGCGTCCCCGGCGGTGAAGTACACGGCGTCGGTCTCCTGCAGCTCCCCCCAGGGCAGCCGGTCGTCGGCGCGGGGCTCCAGGCGCTCGCCGACGGTGACGATCGTCCGCTCACCGCGATCATCGACGAGCGTCAGTGCTCGGCGAGTGGGTTCGGCCCGCGTGGCGGCATGGACGCACACGCCAAGCTCGTTCAGGCGCAGCCGCGCCAGACGACCCTGCTCGTCGTCTCCCAGCGCCGTGAACAGGGTGGCCCGCCCGGCCAGGCGGGCCAACTGGACAGCAGCCACGGCACCGCCCCCCGCTGGTTCAAAGCCTGCGTGCGTGGCGTGCGCCACCTCACCGGACCGGGGCATGACACCGATGTGAGCGAACTCCACCCACTCAACATGGCCAACCACCGCCACCCGCGGTGCGCCGGGGGTCACGGCCGCTGCGCCCGCGGTGCGCCGGGGGTCACGGCCGCCGCGCCGCGGGGCCGAACTCGAGCCGAGCGTGGCTGCCTGGAGCGGAGGCGGCGTGACCTGACGCCGGCCCAGCGCCGGCGTGCCCGGCCATGGTCTGCCCCGTCGGGGCACCGCCCGAGCCACCGCGCTCCAGTCCGAACTCGCGCTGCGCGCTGCCGGGGACGACCACCCTGCCCCGGGTCCGCATGGGGGCGGGCGCGACCGGAGTCCTCGACGAGCGCGCAGGTCGGTGAGCCCGGACGCCCAGCGCATGAGGGTGCCCACTGGGCCGGGGCCCGGCCCGGGGGCGGGTCGCGACCGGGGGGGTCGCGGCATACCTCGCGACGGGCGCCGCCGCGGCGTCTGCGTGCTTGCCCAGGGCGGCGGACGACCTGGAGGGCGACTGGACGGGCCGCGAGCGACCGGTCACGGCGACGCCCCCGGCGGCCAGGCCCAGGGCGATCGCGCCAGCCACGGCCAGCTTGGCCGCCGGCAGACCCCCCAGAGCCACCCCACCCGCGCCCCCGAAGCCGCAAGCCGCTGTCCCCGTGGTGGCCGCCGCGCCGCCGGCGGCCGCTGCGCCGCCCGCTCCCGCCCCGACGCTGCCGCCCGCTCCCGCGCTCGACGTGGCCGCCGCCATGCCGGCGGCCACGCTGCCGACCTTCAGGCCGGGGAGGAGCACGGGGGGCAGCGCGGCGGCCAGGCCGCGCAACGAAGCCACGTAGGCCCGACAGGCAGAGCACTCACGCTGGTGGAGCACGGCGAGGCGGTGACGCTCACCCGCGGGATCGAGCAGACCGAAGGCCAGGCCGCGCATCGTCGACGCCTGCTCCTCGCACCAGCGCCCCGCGCCGATCAGGCTCAGCAGCGCGCCGACCTTGGCCGCGACCCCAGCCTCGCCACTTCCCCCGTCCATCAGCTTGCGCATGCGCGAATCGCTGATGCCCAGCCGGCTCGCCGCCTCAGCGCGGGTCAGGCCCTGCAGGTAACAGAGGCTCGCCGCCTCGCACTCGCGCCGGCTCAGACGTCCGCGCAGGGCCTCGAAGAGCTGGCGCAGGCGGTCCATGTCATCGAGGCGCTCCGGGTAGTCGGGCTCGCGGACCTGCTCGGGCAACTCGCCGTCGCGCGTGAGATGCGCGCGACGGCGCGAGCGATCGTCCTCGATGGCGCGCCGGAAGGTGACCAGGATCAGCCAGCCGGCGGGGTTGTCCACCTCCTCACCGGACAGCACAGCGGCGTAGAGCCCTTGCCAGGCCTGGGCGTAGCAGGCCTCGAGGTCGTCGGCGTCCAGGCGCACCGAGCGAGCGCCCAGGCGCCGGCGCACCGACCCCAGGACGAGGCTGCGCAGCCCATCGAAGTCGCGGCGAAGCAGGCGCTCGGCCCGATAGCGGCGCAGCGCGAGCGGGCTCACGCTGAGCCGTCCATCCCCGGCCCGGCGATCTGGGCCATGCCGGCCCGCCTCAGCCAGGCTCCGTTCGAACCGGTGTTGGCGATGATCGACGCCGGCCGCTCGGACCAGAAGGAGGAGTCGACAGCCACTCTGGCGCCAGCGTATCCCGTGGCTCCGAGAGGGGTGCCGCGATCATGCGCAGGCTCGCATTCCGCGGCGTCCCGCGGGAGTCTGTCGCCTGAGCGGCGACACTCTCAATGGCCACAGACGTTCCTGCTGGTGGAGGAGCTCTGTGCCTCCATCGCCCAGCTGCCATGCCCAAACGCACCAGCCCATCTCAACGCGAGCACCCGGAGCGCAACGGCATCGCCGGCGCCCAGCCCGCCCGGTTGCCGGCCACCGCACGCGTGCTCGGGATCCCGCTTGGCCTGTGCGACTACGAGCAGGTCATCGACTGGATGGACAGCGCGGTCGAGGACGATCGGCGCGTCTACGTCACGGCGGCCGCCGTTCACCTGGTCATGGTTGCCCGGGAGGACGACCAGACCCGACGCGCCGTCCTGGGCGCCGACCTCGCCGTCCCCGACGGCCAGCCGCTGGTGTGGGCGCTGCGTGCCCTGGGTCATGGCAGGGCCTCGCGCGTGTACGGCCCGGACCTGATGCTGCGCTACTGCGAGCGCGCGGCGCGTACGGGTCGCACCATGTACCTCTACGGCGGACGTGACCAACGCGCCCTGGTGAAGCTGACCCTCAGCCTGCGCAGGCGGTTCGCCGGCCTGGACATCGTGGGCGGTTACTCGCCGCCCTTCCGGTCGCTGACTGAAGAAGAGGAGCGATCGGTGATCGAGGACATCAACGGCTCAGGAGCCGACGTGGTGTGGGTGGGGACCGGGCAACCCAAGCAGGAGCTGTGGATGGCCGAGATGCGCCCGCGTCTGCGCGCCCCCGTCCTCGTGGGCGTGGGCGCGGCCTTTGACTTCCACGCCGGGCTGGTGCCCCAGGCGCCTGCCTGGATGCAGAGCCGCGGACTCGAGTGGGCCTACCGCCTGGCTCGTGAGCCGCGCCGGCTGTGGCCTCGGTACGTCCGCTACAACCCGCGTTTCGTGGTCGGCTTCGCGCGGCAGTGGGCCCGTGCGCAGCGCGGCTGAGGTGCCCGGGCGCCGCTGCATGCAGGTCCGAGGGGGCAGCTGAGGGGCCCTCCTCGCGTGCTGGCGCGTATGAGCGGCGCCGCTAACCTCCTGCGGGCCCGTGACTGCTGACGTATCCATAATCGGCCTCGGTCGCGTGGGCCTGCCCCTGGCGCTGAGCTTCGCCGGCCGCGGGCTGCGGGTCATAGGCGTGGATAACGACTGCACCCGCCGGAGCGCCGTGCGCGACGGCGTCATGCCCTTCGAGGAGCCGGGCGCGCAGGAGCTGCTCGATCAGGTCCACGCCGACGGGCGCCTGCAGCTGTCCGATCGGGTGGCCGATGCCGCTGCGTCACCCCACATCGTGATCACGCTGGGAACGCCGTCCTTCTCGCACATCGAGATCGATATGCGCGACATGCGTTCGGCCCTGGACGACCTGTTGCCCGTGCTCGCCGTCGGCCACGCCCTCACCCTGCGCTCGACGGTCGCCCCCGGCACCACCGACTTCGTCGCCGGTTACCTGGCCAAGCACCGCGATCTGCGCGTAGGGCAGGACATCTTCGTCGCCCATGCGCCCGAGCGCATCGCCGCCGGACGCTTCCTGGAGGAGATCGACACCCTGCCCTGCATCATCGGCGGCGTGGGAGAGGCCTCTGGTGAGGTGGTGGGCCGTCTGTTCGAGGTCTTCCGGGCGCCGATCGTGCAGACCACCCCGGTGCAGGCGGAGCTGGCCAAGATCTGGACGAACATCCTGCGCTACGCGACGTTTGCCTTGCCCAACCTGCTGATGATGGACTGCGAGCGCTACGGAGCGAACGTGTTCGCGGTGATCGACCTCATCAACCGCGACTATCCACGGGGAGGAATCGCGCAGCCGGGGCTCACTGCGGGCACGTGCCTGCGCAAGGACTTCACGTTCTCCGAGGAGCGCTCGAACGCGCCCGGCATGCTGCTTGCGGTCTCGCGCGTGCACGAGTCCGTGCCTCTGTTCCTGATCGAGGGGGTGCGCCGGCGCCTGGGGACCCTGACCAACCGTAAGATCGCGGTGCTGGGGCTCGCCTTCAAGGCCGATACCGACGACGAGCGCGACTCCCTGGCCCACAAGCTCGTGCGCCTGCTCGAGCGCGAGCTGGCCGACGTGGTCGTGCACGACCCCCACGTGCCGACCCCCACGGCTTCGTTCGAGGACGCCGTGTCCGGTGCCGAGGTGGTGATGGTGGCCGCCAACCACACGGCCTTCCGCGAGGCCACGGCCCTGTCCGCCCTCACCCGCCTGGCCGGGGGCGACTGCCTCGTGGTGGATCCGTGGAACTGCTGGGGCGCCGGTCAGGTGTTCGCCTACGCGTCGGAGATCGGCGCTCTGGCCCGGGTCCCATGAGCCGGGTGCTCGTCACCGGAGGTGCCGGCACCATCGGCGCGGCGGTGGTGCGGCGTCTGCTCGCCGACCCGGCCTGGGAGGTGCGCGTATCCGACCAGCGCCCCGCGCCGCAGTGGATGCGCGAGGGCTGCGAGGTGCACCGGGGCGACCTGCGCGAGCTCGACCAGGCGCGCCTGGCCACAGCGGGCTGCACGCACGTCATCCACCTGGCCGCGATCGTGGGCGGCATCGCGAACTTCCACCGCCTTTCTCACACGCTCACCGAGGTCAACAACGCCCTGTACAACGCGGTGGTGCGCGCCGCGCTCGACCACGATGTCAAGCGGTTCGTCTACGTCTCATCGTCAATGGTCTTCGAGCGCGCCGAGCGCTATCCGACCACCGAGGACTACCTGCCGGACTGTCCGGTGCCCCTGTCGGCCTACGGCTTCTCCAAGCTGACCGGCGAGGTCTACTGCCGTGCCGCCCACGAGGAGCACGGGCTGCCCTACACGATCTGCCGCCCGTTCAACGCCTACGGACCGGGCGAGCTGCCCGACGCCGAGCCCGGCATCGCCCACGCCGTGCCCGACCTGATCCGCAAGGCGTTGTCCGGCCAGAGCCCGCTGGAGATCTTCGGATCCGGCGAGCAGACGCGCACGCTGACCCACGTCGATGACATCGCGGACGGAATCGTGTGCGCGATGGGCTCGCCCGCCGCCCTCAACGAGGACTTCAACATCTCCGCCTCACGCGAGCTCACGGTGGCCGAGATCGCCCGCATCGTGTGGGAGGCCTGTGGACGCGACCCGCAGGACTTCGCCCTATCCCATCAACCAAGCTTCACCGTGGACGTCAAGCGCCGCTGGCCCTCGGTTGAGAAGGCCGAGCGCTTGCTCGGCTGGCACTCGCGCATCGACGTGGAGGAGGGCGTGGCCGCCACCGTGGCCTGGCTGCGCCGCCGCGAGCCGACGGCGGTGGCGGCGTCATCGGCGTCGCCGGGACAGACCCCGACGGTCTCACCCACTGAAACTCGCACGCGGGGTGCGCAGAGTCGCGGGCCGAACGTCCGTGAGTGCCGGACCGCCTCCGGGGTCCGGCCATGAGCTCGCGCCGCTCCGCGCTGATCACCGGGATCACAGGACAGGACGGCTCCTACCTCGCCGAGCTTCTCCTCGAGAAGGGCTATGAGGTCCACGGCATGGTGCGTCGTGCCTCCACCGAGAAGTTCGAGCGCATCGAGCACCTGCGCCCGCGCATCACGCTGCACCAGGGAGACCTGCTCGATCAACGCTCGTTGGTGGACACCCTGCGGGCGTCGCGGCCGAACGAGGTGTACAACCTGGCCGCCATGTCCTTCGTGGCGGTGTCCTGGTTACAGCCCACGCTGACCGCGGAGTTCACGGGTATCGGGGTGACACGCATGCTCGAAGCCATGCGCGAGACGTGTCCGCAGGCCCGCTTCTACCAGGCCTCCTCGAGTGAGATGTTCGGCAAGGTTCGCGAGGTGCCTCAGACCGAGAGCACGCCCTTCTACCCCCGTTCGCCCTACGGTGTGGCCAAGGCCTACGGACACTTCATCACCGTCAACTATCGCGAGTCCTATGACCTGCACGCTACGAGCGGGATCCTCTTCAACCACGAGAGTCCGCGACGGGGGCTGGAGTTCGTCACCCGCAAGATCACCTGGCATGCGGCCGCGATCAAGCTGGGCATGGTCGACAAGCTGCACCTGGGTAACGTCGACGCGGAGCGTGACTGGGGCTACGCCAAGGACTACGTCGAGGCGATGTGGCTGATGCTTCAGCAGGACCGTCCGGAGGACTTCGTCATCGCCACCGGCGTGGCCCACTCGGTCCGCCACTGCCTGGAGATCGCCTTCGACCAGGCCAATCTCGAAATCGGCGACCACGTGGTGATCGACGATTCCCTCAAGCGTCCGGCTGAGGTCGACCACCTGATCGGCGACCACGCCAAGGCCAAGCGTGAGCTCGGCTGGGAGCCCCAGACGAGCTTCGAGCAGATGATTCGCCTCATGGTCGACACCGACCACGAACTGCTGTCGCGACCCTGAGCCCAGGCGATGGCCGTCCCCCTCTTTGACACCGCTGGTCCCCGGAGACCGCTACGCGAGCGCATGCAGGAGGCGATCGCCTCCGTGATGGAGAGCGAGCGCTTCATCCTGGGCCCGGAGGTCGCCGCCTTTGAGCGGGAGTTTGCGACCTTCTGTGGAGCGACCCACGGCGTGGGGGTGGCGAACGGCACCGAGGCCATCACCATCGCCCTGAGGGCGATGGGCGTGGGGCTGGGCGACGAGGTCGTGGTTCCCTCCTTCACGTTCTACGCCACTGCGGAGGCGATCCCGCCGACCGGAGCGACCCCCGTCTTCTGCGACATCGACCCGGACACCTACTGCGTGAGCGTCGACACGGTGAAGGCCGCGCTGACGCCCCGCACCAAGGCGGTGATCGCCGTGCACCTGTTCGGCAACGTCGCGCCGGTGCTCGAGATCGAGCGCCTGGGCGTGCCGGTGCTCGAGGACGCCGCCCAAGCGGCTGGATCGCTGTCGCCCCACGGCCGTCCCGGAGCGCTGGGCACGGCCGGCACCTTCTCGTTCTTCCCCTCCAAGAACCTGGGGGCCTTCGGCGACGGCGGAATGATCGCGACCTGCGACGAGCGCGTCGCCCAGCGCGCGCGCGTGCTGCGCGTCCACGGGTCCCACGACAAGGTGACCTACGAGGACGTCGGCTACAACTCGCGCCTGGACGAGCTGCAGGCCGCGATCCTGCGCGTGCAGCTGACCAGCCTCGAGGACTGGTCAGAGGGCCGGCGTCGCGCCGGGCGTCACTACGAGCGCTCCGGCCTGGGTGATCTGGTCCGGCTGCCGACGCCCGCCCCCGGAGCCGCGCCGGCGTGGCATCTCTACGTGATCGCCTCCGAGCGCATCGAGCAGGTCGCGGCGGCCCTGACCGGCGCGGAGATCGGCCACAAGGCCTACTACCGCACGCCGGTGCACCGCCAACCCGCCATGCGCGCCTGGGCCGGTGAGCGCGACCTGCCCGCCACCGAGCGCGCCGCGGCCGAGCACCTGGCCATCCCCATGAGTCCCCTGCTCACGCGCGAGCAGGTCGACGAGGTCGTGTCAGCCGTGTCGGCCGCGTTCATCCAAGCCGGGTAGGAAGCGCGGGCGTCGCGGACGGCATCCCAGGGGCCCCGCCGTGAACGGGCGAGCGCTGCGAGCGTCAGCGCCGGAGCGCCTCCACCTTCGATACAAGCGCCGGTAAAGCGTCGGCCAATTGCTCGAGCTCCCAATTGACGGCGCCGACGCCCGTCCCCGCATGACCCAATCCCTCCCCGATGCCGCCCACGCCGTTCTCCATCTGGCCGAGCGCGCCGGAGATGGAGCGGAGCCGGCGCCCGATGACGAGCAGGTAGATCGCGAGAACCACGACAAGCGCGAGCACCTCCGCCACGGTCAGGACGATCAGGAGCGTCGTGGTCATCGGCTCGAGAGGATCTGCTCGTGGACCGACAGCTCGTCGCGAATCTCGCGGACGGCGGAGCGCACCGGCTCAAGCTGCTCGGCTGCCGCGCTGTCAGCGACGATCCCCTGCGCCACCCCAAGAGCTCCGCGCATGCCCCCGTCGATGTCCCGAAGGAAGAGCACCAACAGCGTGAGCAACGCGACTACCACGACCAACACCACAGCCCCAACCGCCAGTGCGACGTACCAGAAGGTCCGGTCGTCCGCGGTGATCGCGGCCAGGCTCACGTCGGTCCTCTCGTCAACGCGCCGCGCGCGTCCCGTGTCGCTTCGGGGATCGAAGCGACCCATTGCTCGATCGCACTTACCTCCTCCAGCACCTGCGTACTCGCCCGCGCGCGCTCCAGGGCCTCGACTGCCTGCTGGGCCTGCTCGGCGATGCGGGAGGCGAACGTCAGGATCGCCGCCACCACCGCCACGACGACCACGACCACGAGGAAGCCGATGACGAGGCCCGCGTACCAGCCGGGATGACCGGGCGAGACGTCAGCCGCGATCAGCATCTCAACCGGCGAGCGTCTCGGCTGCCGCCGGGCCGCCGGCGAGCGTCTCGTCTGCCGCCCGCTTGCGACCGATGAGCCCCGCGAGCACCGCCGCCACCCCGCTAGCGAGGTGGAGGAAGTTGTCGGCCGCGAGCGGCCCTGAGATCGACAGCAACTGGTCGAGGTGGTTCGTGAAGCCGAGGAAAGTGGCCAGCAGATAGACGGCCCCGCCGCCGATCAGGACGCCCTGCGTGACCGCGGGGTCGCGTTGAATCGCGGCGGCGACCAGGAGCAGGCCGACCCCGAGGTGCACGATGTTGTGGAAGCCGTTCAGCCCGAAGCCCAAGAGCGTGGCGCCCGAGTAAGTCACCCAGTGGTCAAAGCCCGTGACCGCAAACCCGACCAGGCCGACCAGGACATAAGAGGAACCGACCGCCAGCGCCAATATCCGCGACGGATGCCATCGATGAATTCCGGCCACGTCTTCCCCCCCCCTCAAGGAGCACGCTTTGCGCTTCGCTACGGAGCATACCCCCTGACCGCCGGCACGACAACCGACCCGCATCGCGCGAGCGTCCGCTGGTCCTGCCACTGACAAATTGCCATAGGTGTCGCAGGGGGTCGCGGTTCGTGATACAAGATGCAAGCAACTGACGACGGTCGCGCTCCGCTCATGCGGAGGAACGAGGCCGCCGCCAGCGAACGGCGTCAGGGAGGGGGACCGTGAAGCGCTCTGCTTTTTCGGTGACTAGTGTGCTGATACTCGCTGCGGTGCTCGTCGTCGCCGCGCTCGCGGCGAGCCTGCTGGCGCGGACTGTCTCGGTCGCGCAGCGGATCAGCAGCAAGGCGGCGATGATCGCCCAGAGCGGCCGCGGCATCAACATCGCGACCGACTCCGTCATACAGCTTCAGCGCACCAACGACACCGCCGCGTCGATCCTGCGCTCGGCCAGCCCGCTTCAGGGCAAGCTCACCGCGATCGTGGGTTCAGCCGGCGCCATCAACTCAGTGGCCGGCTTGATCGACCTCAACGCCGCCACCATCGACTCGACCGCCGGGAACATCAACTCGAGCGCCGGCGCGATCAACTCGAGCGCCGGCGCGATCAACTCGAGCGCCGGCGCGATCAACTCGACCGCCGGCGCGATCAACTCGACCGCCGGGAGCATCAACACAAGCGCAGGGGCGATCAACTCGACCGCCGGGAAGATCAATACGAGCGCCGGGAAGATCAACAGGAGCGCCGGGAAGATCAACACGACCGCCGGGAAAATCAACACGACCGCAGGCGCGATCGGCTCCACGGCCGGAGGCATCAACACGGCCGCCGCCGCGATCGTCCCCGTCGCGCAGCTGATCGATCGGGACGCCAAGCTGATCAACGTCTTCCTGGACCAGAGCATCTCCATCGCGCACGGCATCAAGGGCGACACCGGGAACATCATCATCCAGGCCGTGTTCGCCCACGACCACGCCGCCTGCATCGACAGGAAGGTCGTCGGTATGAGCGGACAGGACGGCGACTGCCAGGGGCGTGGAGGTTGAGCCGGCCGTTGGCCAGGCGGCCGCGCGGCGCGGTGGCGTCCTCCGCACCGCGGAGGCCAAGGACGCCGAGCGTCACGGCGCTGCGCTGGATGTGGATCTGGATCGCGGTCGCGACCCTGATCGTGGTGGTCGTCATCGGGTTCCTGTTCGGCATCGCCGGCGCCCTCGAATCGATCGACTCGGGGCTCGCCGAGGCCAACCGAGCGGTGGGTGGCTCAAACGGCGAGGTGCGTCCCCTTCCGGCCCACATCCAGGACATCAACGCGATGCTCGGCCGCGTGGACAGCGCGCTGAAGCCATTGGGTGGTCAGGCCGGCCAGATCAACGGCGCGCTCGGAACGATCGGCTCGACGCTCGGGAGGGTCAACGGATCACTCACCGGCACCTCCTCATCGCTCGTGAGCACCTCATCATCGCTCGGGAGCACCTCCTCATCGCTCGTGAGCACCTCAGGCTCGCTGGGTAACACCTCCACCACGCTCATCGCCGCGGGCGCCACCCTCAGGCGCACCTCGGGTACGCTCGCCCAGACCTCGCGCACCCTGGCACGCGCCTCCGGGACGCTTGGGACCACCTCCGGGACGCTTGGCAGCACCTCCGGCACCCTCGGCGATGTCTCCACGACGCTGGTTGGCGCCGAGGGCGGCCTCACGAGCATCGAGCAGGTCGTCGGTCAGATCCACTCCATCCTCTCCGTGGCTCAGAGCGACCCGGCGTTCGGCACGGAGGCGATCTGGGAGCACGTGCGCTTCCTCAACGGGGGAACGTTCAAGCGGGGGGTTGACGCCCTAACCGGCCGACCAATCAACGGTGACCCGATCAACCCGCAGGGGCTCAGTTTCGCCCACACGGACGCCAACGCGATCGTCGGCGGGCTCGTGCAGGTGAACAAGCACCTGCTCAGCATCTGCCGGGCGCTCCCCCAATTCCCAACGACGCCGTCCGGCGGCCCCTTGAGCCCGTCACAGATCCAGCAGATCCTCTCGTCAGGGAGCGGAGGCTCCGGCGCACAGGGCTGCTAGATGGTCCGTTTATAAGCCATCGTCTGACGCATGCGGATCTTCACCGGCCAGAGAGGACTCGCGGGGCTGATCCTCGTGGTGGTGATCGCTTGGGCGCTCGCCGCCGTCCTCATGCTGACCGGAACGCTCGTCGCCGCGCACACGATTCGCCGGCAGGTCACGGTCATCTCGCACGTGACCTCGAAAATCGACGGCAACCTCCGGGCGGTGACCCTGGCGGGGACGACCGCCACGATCGCCGCTCGCATCTACCGGCGGGCCACACCGCTCTCCGGACAGCTGGCGCGCGTCGTGGCCGAGGCCAACCAGATCAACAGGACGGCAGGCTCGATCCTCGGCCACGCCGGTTCGATCAACGGCCGGGCGCTGGCAATCAACACGAACGCACGAGCGATCAACGTGACCGCACGCGCGATCAACGCGAACGCACGCGCGATCAACGCCAACGTGCACCTGATCGGCGGGAACGTCGGCTCGATCAACGCACGGGCGACCTCGATCAACGCGCGCGTCGGCTCGATCAACGCCCGGGCGACCTCGATCAACGCGCGCGTCGGCGCCATCAACACAAGCGTCGGAGCGATCGACCGGAGCGTGAGGTCGACCCGCGGCACGGTCGGCATGATCGAAGCGAACCTCCGCGCGACGCTGGCCGTCGCGCCCCTGATCCGCACCGACGTCGCCGGGATCAACCAGCGCGCGATCGCTACGACCATCTTGGTGGCTCCGATCTTTCAAGACCTGTCAGGTACGCTCTTCCAGGTGGGACCCGGTCACACCGACTCGACGGGACACGCCACGCTCCACGGCCACGCGAACTCGATCGATTGCAGTGCGCCGATCCAGGCGTTTCGCATAGCGACCGGGAACACGGCTTCGAGCTACTGCGGGATGTAGCGGCTGCGGTCCGTTGCCGCGCCGGCGCATCGGCTATGCGCCAGAACATCGGAGATCAGCGACTGCGCCTGAAGGTGCCGAGGATCTGCGCGAACACCGGACCGGCTCGCGCCAGCTCGTCGGCGGGCAGCGCCTGAAGCACGACCGCGATCAGCCTCGTGCCGTCGAACAGGAGATAGTGCACGTGAGCACCGCGTTCGGCGCCTGGCGCGGCGGCGAACGAGTACGTGTACGCGAAGCCGTCGAGCCCACCGAGCCGGATGCGCGCGGGGCTGGCGAGCAGCCTCACACCGGTGCCCGCGGCCACGATCGTATCGGTCAGTGCTCTGGCGGCAACGAGGTTCGACGGTCCGAAGATGAAGCCGGTCGGGACCGTGCGCACGAGCAGCGACGCCCCGCCGCGACGGGCAAGGAGCTCGACCCCGGCGCTCTTCGAGCGCAGCCGCTGCCAGCTCGCGGGATAGGCGATCGAGAAGCCTTTGCGCGAGTCCTCAAACGTGACGAACCCACGTGACGGGGCGGCGACGACGCGCTGCGGGGAAGGGGTACCCAACCGCTGCGCGGGAGGCGGAGCGGGAGCGAACCGGTGGGCCGACGCGGGACCGAACGCTCCCCCGGCCACGTGTCGCCCGATCGCGACGGCCAGCACGGCGGCTGCCACTGCCACGAGCACCAGGGCGACCAACCAGCGCCACGGCGGCAGGCCCCGCGACGCCCCATCGTTCGTGCGCTCCCGATCGCGGGAGGCCTCGCGCGCACCCGTCCGGCTGGTCGAGCTCGGTCTCACTGCTCGTCTCTGGTTCGCACGTCGCGCGGAAGCTCGTGAGCGAGCGCTGGCTGAGCGAGCCGCGGCTCGCTCACTCGATGGTCGACCCTACCGGCTGTACCTTCTCCGGGATCGTGTCGACGGCCTGGATCACGCCCTCCAGCCGCGAGCTCACCGACCTGAGGATCACGGCCACCGCGATCAGGTAGGCGGCGAGCACCAGCACGATCACGGCCGCCAGGACCACCGTCACGACCGCCGCCGCGCTCATCGCTCCCCGTTGCTCCAGTCTGTGCGATGGCCACCGTGGGGAGGCTCTCCTGGCGCCGGCCCGCTCCAGTCTGTGCGGTGGCCACCGTGGGGAGGCTCTCCTGGCGCCAGCCGGTCGAGGGCGTCTCCGTAGCGCTCGAGCTCGACACTTGTCTCGTTGACGAGCTCGCGGGTACGCCTGAGGTCTTGCAGTCGCTCCGCGCCCGCCGGCAACGACCGACTGTGCTCGGCGATGCCGTCCGCGTGCCTCCTGATCCTGAAGGCTGGTCTGCGTACCGACTCCAGAATGACGACCAGGACCGGAACGACCAGCGCAATCAGCACCACGTTGGCCACCCACCACAGCGTCATGGTGTGCGTCCCGGCGGCAGGAGATCTTCGAAGCTCATTGCAAGGGACCTGTCAACTCGCCGCACGCGACCGGCAACATGCGGTCGTAAGCGAGCGCTCCCGCGGGACCGACATTGGCGTTCATACCTCGAAGCACGATAACCCGCCGCGCGAGCGGCGCCAACCGCTTCCCATCGACGTTGAAAGTGAGGCTGTAGCGCAGGTCGCCGCTCGGCCCGACCGTCGGAAAGGGCTCGAGCTTCAGGACGCTCGTCCCGTAGGCGGCCGCCGTTTCGGTGGCATTCGGAGGGGTTCCGCCCAGGGACTTGGGGCAAGCAGCCGCGCGACCGCCACCCTCGAAGCCATAGAGCCCCTGCTCGTGGATCCACTGCGGTTGGAGCCCGGCCGCGGCGATGCTCACCGTGAGCTGATCGCCCGCAAGCGACAGCGTGGCCCTGCCGGTCACGTGCGAACCGCTCAGCGGATGCAGCACGGCGGAGTAGCGCGCAGGCGGAGGGTGGGCGCTGCCTGCAGTCCTCGTGCCTGCGCAACCCGCGAGCAAGAGGAGCGCACACGACACGAGCGTCTTCCCCATACGCGATGTATAGCCGGTTTGGAACGCCGACGCACTCCCTTCGTCGACGAAAGCCATCGACACTGGTCTGAGGGACCGGCACGCTCGCGTTGCCCTACGCGGCGCACGCTCCCGCGCTGGAGAGCATGCACGCCCGACGCTCCACCGCCTCAGGTACCGCGACCCCGCAGCCTTTCCCTCCAAGACTCCGTGGGCACCGGCGCGTCGCCCGCCGCGCCAGCCGGACCGGCCGATTTCACGGCCGCTGCGCCCACCTTCGCCGATGCCGGCTCGGTCGGCGTATCGCCCACGACATCCTTCAATGCGTCGGCCACCCCCCCGAGCGCGCCGTTCACCGCCGTCAGAGACGGCCCGATCGACGCCGTCTGGGTCTCGATCGCGCGCACGCCGAACGTCACCAGCCCCAAGGTCTGGGAGACCTTGCGCAGGGTGGTGGCGATGGCGATGAGATAGCCGGCCAGCACGAGGACGAGGAGCAGGACCTCGACGAGCGTGACGATGATCAGGACCGCGTTCACGATTGACTCCTCCCGAGTTCACGATGGCGCTGGACTTCCTCGACGAGCTCGGTGCCGCGGGCGACCGTCACGCCCAGCAGGTGCGATGTCTGCGTGTTCTGCGCGACTTGCTGACCCGTCTCCCACAGCTCGGCGACGCCCGCGAGGATCTGGGCGACCGTCCGGCGCAGCGCCTCGAGCAGGGCCCACACGACGAGGGCGACGACGAGGCCGACGGCGAGCGTGATCCACCAGGCCGTCTGGTTGCTCGTCAGCGCGATGACGGTCACGACATGAGCCCCAGCTTGCGCAGGTAGCCGACCGCCAGCCCGGGCACGGCGCCACTGAGGGTGCGCGTGGTGGCCAGCTCATCGACGGCGTCGAGGTTCGTGGCGATGCCGACGCCCGCGGTGAGGATGTCCCTCGCGTAGGCGTCGATCTCCTTCGCCGGCAGCATCACGCGGACGAACAGCGCGATGACGGCGGCCAGGACCACCACGCCCAATACGAGTCCGATCCAGGCGAGGACGGCGATGCCGGTCGAGATCGCGAGCAGGGTCACCGCGTGAGCGTCTCCCGCGCAGCGGCCAAGCCGCGGGTGGCGCGGTCGATCGCGTGATTGGTCGTGCGCACCTCCCACAACGGATTGGTGTGCACCCGCGCGCCCTCGAGCGCGCGGGTGATCGCGACGGCCTGTCCGACGATGCGGCGGCCCACGCCGATGATGGCAAGCAGCAGACCGGCGGCCAGCAGGACGACGACGAGGCCGATCGCCCACCCGACATACCAGCCGGCGGCGAGGGCGAGGGTCACCGCTGGCTCTCGCGCGTGTCGTCGCGGATCACCGAGCGCGCGAAGTTGGCCAGGGTGGTCGACTGCGCGAGGTCGACGCCGTGCGCCTCGCGGGCGTGCTCAACGGCCTTGGCGAGCACCTCGTCCTCGGTCTCGCCGGTTACCTCGGCGCGACACACCACGCCGGCGTCTTGGCACCTGAAGCTCTTCGTCATGGTTCCTCCCCTGCAAGTTGACTGAGCCGCTAGCTGCGAGTATATGTACCATACACACAGCGCACCGGTCCAGTGGGATGGGTGCGCGGCGCGACAGGGGAGAGAACGATGGCGACCAAGACAGCGCAGAAGACGCCGGCGGAGCGGCTGCTGGACGTCCTGGGGCCGATCGATCGCTTTCACCAGGATGTCGGTGACTTCGGGTCCCCGGCGCGGATGAGCATGGAGGACTACCTCGAGCCCCACGCGTACGCCGACGAGGGGTCGCGGCTCGGGCCGATCGAGAAGGTCCACCTCTTCTGGTATGCCGGGATGAGCTGCGACGGTTGCAGCGTCGCCGTCACCGGCGCACAGGCACCGACGCTGGAAGCGTTGATGATGGGAGCGCATCCGGGCCTGCCGCGCGTTGTCCTGCACCACCCGGTCGTCAACCTCGAATCCGGCCCGGCCTATGAGCACGCCGCCGAGCAGGCGATCAAGGGCGAGCTCGACGGCCCCTACGTGGTCGTCCTCGAGGGCTCGATCGCCGACGAGACGATCGCCCACGCGTCCGGCGGCTACTGGTCGGGCCAGGGAGAGGAGCCGTGGGGGCCCGACGGCGAGCAGCGGACGGTGACCGCCGAGGAGTGGATCGCGCGCCTGGCCCCCAACTCGGCGGCGATGCTCGCGATCGGCACCTGCGCGACGTGGGGCGGGATCCCGTCGGCGGCCGGCAACCCCACAGGCGCGATGAGCCTCATGGACTTTCTCGGTCAGGACTACCGCAGCACGTTCGGGGTGCCGGTCGTCAACGTGCCGGGGTGTCCCCCGATCGGCGACAACTTCACGGAGGCCGTGGCGTCGATCGTCTACTTCCTGCAGGGCTTCGGTCCGCTGCCCGAGTTCGACGAGCTCGGGCGCCCCGCGTGGCAGTTTGGCGAGACCGTCCACCGCCACTGCGTGCGCGGCTCGTACTACGAGGAGGGGGTGTTCGCCAAGGAGTTCGGCGACAAGGAGTGCCTCGTGGAGATCGGCTGCTGGGGCCCGGTGGTCAACTGCAACATCACCTCGCGCGGCGCGATCAGCCACGTCGGCGGCTGCATGAACTCCGGCGGCGCCTGCATCGGCTGCACGATGCCGGGCTTCCCGGACAAGTTCACGCCGTTCTACAAGACGGCACCGGGCTCGAAGGTCTCGAGTACGATGTCGCGGCTCGTGGGCGGCATGATCCGCCCGTTGCGCGCGTACTCCAACGAGAACCTCAACCGCGAGGTCCGCTGGGACCTCGAGGGGCACGTGCCGAGCGGCTGGGCGCGGGAGCAGGGCGAGCCGGGCGCGCTGAGCGACCTCGGCCACAAGTTCTACGACCGGCTGCGGCGCTCCAACGACCGTGCCAAGCGCAAGGGCGAGACGTGGGGCAAGGGCGACGAGCTCTCGCTCGCGCAGGACCCCGCGATGGAGCGGCGCCTGCCCGGCGGCGAGGATGAGGTGCTGACCATCGACGAAAGGCGCTAGCGACCGTGTGCTTCAAGAACCTACCGATCGAGTTCGACGAGGGCGGCGTCGCCACGCTGCGCGGCGGCATCCCCGACCCGTACTCGGTGACGGTGAGCAAGCCTGACGCCGGGCTCTCCAACGACGAGCAGCGCGAGCAGATCGAGCGCCTGGTTGCGTCCAACGGCCACTTCCGCGAGGCCAACATGGACCCGGTCACACGCGTGGCCGGCGCCATCGCGGTCAACATTGCCGCCAACCTCGAGGACGGCAGCTACCTCGACGCGCGCTCGCAGGCGACGCTCTTCCGCGGCTACGAGGTGATCCTCATGGGCCGCGATCCGCGCGACGCGATCTTCATCGCGTCGCGGGCGTGCGGCGTGTGCGGCGGCGTGCACGCGCACTGCTCCGCCTACGCGATCGAGATGGCGATGGGCATCGAGACGCCGCCGCTGGGCACCGTCGTGCGCAACCTCGGCGAGACCGCCGAGATGGGCTACGACAACCCGCTGCACCTCTATCTGCTCGCCGGCCCCGACTACTCGGAGATCGTCGTCAAGGCGACCAACCCGGAGATCTGGGAGAAGGCGAAGACGTGGCTGTGCCCCGGCGCCGACCACCACGGCTTCCGCACGATGGCCGACCTCATGACGGCGCTGAACCCGCTGACCGGCTCGCTCTACCGCGAGGGCCTGGACTTCACGCGGCTGGCGCGCGAGATGTTCGTCCTGCTGTACGGCAAGTTCCCCCACCCGCAGGCGATCGTCCCGGGCGGCGTCTCGTCGACGATCTCGCTCCAGACGCTCAACGAGTACCAGGCCAAGCTCGGACGGATCTTCGACTACGCCCAGCGCCTCGTCGCCGTGTGGGACGACATCCCGGAGTTCTTCTACGAGTGCGACGAGCGCTACAAGCTCGTCGGGTCGCGCCCGGTGAACCTGGTCGACAGCGGCTTCTGGGACGACCCGTGGGCCTACGACGGCAAGTACGAGACGTGCAACGACTGGGGCTCGCGCCGCTGGTCGACCCCGGGCGCGATCATCGACGGCGAGCTCGTCACGACACGGCTGACCGACATCAACATCGGGATGGAGGAGTTCGTCGAGCACTCCTACTACGAGCAGTGGGCCGGTGACCGCTTCCCGACCGACCCGCTCGGCAACCCGCTCTCGCCCTACCACGCGTGGAACAAGGAGACGCGGCCCAAGCCCGGCGAGAAGACCTGGAAGGACAAGTACACGTGGGCGTGTACGCCGCGCTGGGATCGCCGTGTCGTCGAGGCCGGCGCCTACGCCCGCATGTTCATCACGGCGATGGCCCAGCAGCAGCCCGAGAACGACTTCATCCACGCGACCGGGCACAGCGTGCGGATGCGGATCCCCAAGGGCTTCACGAAGGCGGCCGAAGTCGAGTGGAAGATCCCCGACACGTGGAACGCCTTCGAGCGCAACCGCGGTCGCGCCTATCACTATCTGTTCTCGCAGCTCGTCGCGCTGGCCACCCTCCACCAGGCCTACGACCTCCTGCGCAAGGGCGAGACGCGCGTGGCGGCGCTCAACCCCAAGCAGCTCGAGAAGGCGATCCCGTCCGACGAGCGCCGCGGCGTGGGCTTCTGGGGGGCCGGCCGCGGCTATCTGACGCACCACCTCGTCATGGACAACGGCAAGCTGACGAACTACCAGATCATCACACCCTCGACGATCAACGCGGCGCCGCGCGATCCGTGGGGCCAGCCCGGCGCCTACGAGGAGGCCGTCGAGAACACGCCGATCCTCGAGAAGTTCTCCGATCCGGCGCAGTTCACCTCGATCGACATGCTGCGCGCGATCCGCTCGTTTGACCCGTGCATGCCCTGTACGACGCATACGGCCACCGGCGAGGGAACCGTCGTGGGGCAGGTGAACACCTGCTCGTGCGGCGCCGAGTGAGCGCCGCTCGTTGATGATCTTGGTCGGCGGCGTCGCCGAGCTCTACCAGGGCGACCTCGACCTCGGCCGCGTCGCCGTCGGGCGCCTGGCGGGCGAGGAGCTCGGGCCGGAGGTGCTCGTCGAGGAGCTGTCCTACGGGGCGGTAGCCGTCGCCCAGCGCCTGCAGGACCTGCGCCCCGACATCCTGGTGCTCATCGCCGCCCAGGCCCGCGGACGGCCACCGGGCACCGTCGAGCGGCGCGAGATCGAGCCGCTGGCCCTGTCGGTAAAGGAGCTGCAGCTCGCCGTGGGCGATGCGGTGACCGGCTACGTGACCATCGACCTGCTTCTGAGGGTGGCGACGGCGCTGCGAGCTCTGCCCGCGCGCACAGTGGCCATCGAGGTCGAGCCGGCAAGCGTGCAGCCCTCGGAGGAGCTGACCCTGGAGGCCCGGTTAGGACTAGAGGATGCCCTGGTGCTCGTGCGTACGGAGGTGGCGGCGCTGCGCCGGGTCAGCGCGCGCGGCTGAGGTCAGGCGCCAGGCGTGTCCAGCGCCACCTCGATGCGCGCGAGGTGCTGGGGGCGAACGGCGATCCGGCGGCCCTCCGTGCGCTCCTGGATGACCAGCGCACCGTCCTCGAGCACGCTCGCCGCGCTCCCGACGATCTGCACGCCGTCGGGCCATGTCGGAATCAGGTGGGCGACGACCTGCCGGCCGAGCGTCGTGCAACGCTCACGGTAGTGGGCCAGGGCATCGGCCTGCGGCTGCTGTACGCGCTCGACCGCGTCGACCAGCCTCGCGAGCAGCCGGCCACGGGGCGCCTGGGCGTCATAGACCAGCATGTTGACCACCGCCCAGTCGACGCCGTCGCGCCCGAGCCCCGCGTGGCCGGCCACGTCGGCGACCGGATTGCCGTCGCGGCTGATCCGGTCGGGCCACTCGACCTCGGCGTGGCCCTCGAGGACATCGAGCACGGCCAGAGCGGCGGCCACGTACAGCCAACCCTCGTCGTCGGGCTCGAGGGGCGGTCGCAGCAGGACCGAGAAGCACAGGTCGCGGCCGGGCCGACACGTCCACGGAAGGCCCCCGCGGCCGCGGGCGGAGGCCTGATAGTTGGCGACCACCACCCCGCCGGCCGGGCCACCGGCGCGGGCCCATGCGCAGGCGTCGGCGTCGGTGGAGAGCAGGGCGGGGTAGGTGCGGACCGGTCGGTGTGGCATGGCGACGGCCAGCGCGTCGGGTGCAAGGTCCTCGTTCACCGCCACGGACCGGGATCACCCGTGTCGTCGGCGGCCCGCGAGAACACGTCCTGGAGGCGCATCCACTGCGGTATGTGGAAGCGGGCCATGGCTCGCGTGACCGCCTGGCGGAACTCGTCGCGGGCGTCGGGGTCGAGCTCTGCGACAGCCTGCAGCGCACTGCGGACGAGGCGCTCCAGCCCCTGCGGGGGCAGCTCGAGCAGGCCGCCGAGCCAGAGCTCTGCCACCTCGACGGGTTCGATCGCCTCGGAGGTGTATACGTCGAGCCAGGCGCGCGCATCCGCGACAAGGTCGTGGTCGTCGGCGGCGGCGCTGCGCAAGAGCTCCTCGCGGACGATGCGCGAACGCGCATCATCGCTCTGTTCAGCTTCGAGCACTGTCCGCAGGTCCGAGCCGCCCCGACCGAGTCGCGCGAGCACCTGGGTCGCCTGATCGCGCACCGGCTCGGATGCGCCAGGGGTGGCGATGGCCTGTCGCGCGGCCATCCGCGCCCGCTCGGGCGCCCCGGCCTGCTCGTAGGCCAACGCAAGATTGGCCTTGGCCATGGCAAAGGGCTCAGGTCGCACGCTTCTGGGGCTCGCCGCGGCGGCGAGCGTGAAGGCCTCCGCCGCCAATTGCGCTCGCCCGTCGGCCAGTCTCACGAGCCCGAGCGTGTTCGCCGCGGCTCCGCGGGCCGCCTCGTCCCGTGCCCGCTCCGCCAGGGCGATCGCCTCGCTGAGCGTTGCTTCCGCGTCCTCGAGCCGACCGAGCATGAGCTGCGTGGCTCCCAGCTCGCGAGCGGCGGCGGCCGCCTGGGCGGGCACTCGGGCGGGGTCCAGGAGCTCCCTGGCGCGCGCCAGGGCGCCCGCAGCGGGCTCGGCCATCTCGTTCTCGCGGAGCACGAGGCCGAGATTGAAGCGGGCTGCGCCCTCTTCGAGCGACAGGCCCGCGCTGGCCAGGCCACCGGTCGCGTGCTCGAGCGCGCGACCGGCGAGATCGAGCCGGCCGGCGGCGCGCAGAGCCGCACCCAGGCCGTTGAGTGCCTTGGCCTGCTCCGGGCGCGCACCACGAGCGCCGAACAGCGCAGCCGCCGCCGTGAAGGCGTTTTCCGCCTCGTCGAGCGCACCCCGATCAAGCAGCACGCCACCGAGATGGAACTGGGCGGTGGCATGCTGCAGCGGGTCGCGGTCGGCGGGGTGCTTCTGAAGGGACTCACGCAACCCTTCCACCGGATCGCTGGACACCCCGGCGGCCACCTACGACGTGGCCGCGTCGCCGCCGGGCGCAGATACGTACTCGATCTGCAGCAGCGTCGGCCCGGGCGGAGGGTGAGGCACGGCGCCGCGGTCTTCCTCTACCTCCATCGCGGTGAAGCCGGCGAAACCCTCGCGCAGCGCCTCCTCGACACCGCGGCGCAGCGTGATGGTTGACGCGCTGCACCCCGAGCAGGCGCCCGAGAGCCGCACGCGCACGACGCCGGCCTGCGCCGCCAGAACGACCACATCTCCGCCGTGGGAGTGCAGATAGGGTCGCACGCTGTCGAGCGCGGACTCGGCGGCGGCGTGCTCGTCGACTCCGATCGCGTAGGCGTCAAAGAGCCAGGCGACCGCGGGATCGCTTGAGCGCAGGCGCGCGTGCTGCTCGGCTCCAAGCAGCGCGCCGAGGCGTTCGAGGGCGTGGCGGTGCAGCGCGTCGACCCCGTCGAGCAGCGCGAAGATGCGCGCGCGTGCCGAATCGTCGAGCGTCTCGACCTCGGTCAAGAGACGCTCCAGCTCGTCAAGTTGGTGGTCGAATGCCGACATCCCAGGTACCGTTCTCCCCTTGCACCATACCCCGAGGATCATCGTGGCCTGCGCGGGCAACGTTCTGCGCCGCGACGACGGCTTCGGGTACGCCGTCGCCGCACAGCTGGGAGACGACCTCCCCGACGGCGTGGAGGTGCTCGATACCGGCATCGGTGGCATCGCCCTCCTGCAGGAGCTCATGCGCGGCTGCGATGGCCTGATCGTCGTCGATGCCGTCGAACGGGACGCCGAGCCGGGGACCATCCTTCTCATCGAGCCCGAGATCGGCGAGCCGTCACAGGTGCCAGACATCCACCTGGCCAATCCCGACGAGGTGCTCGCGATAGCCAAGAGCATGAGCTGCCTGCCCGCGCGCGTGCTGCTCGTCGGCTGCCGACCCCTCGACGGCGACGGGCTCGGCCAGGGGCTCACACCCGCGGTCGCGCGTTCCGTCCCGGTGGCAGCTGAGCGGATCCACGAGACCCTGCGCGACTGGCTGCAATGAAGTTGGCTCATCGGACGGCCCCGCGCGGTGCGGGTCCCGCAGCGGTGCGGTGGCGGGTCCCGCGAGCTAGATGTCGCGCTCACCGGGGGCGCGCGCTAGAGTCGAGGTCATGAAGCTTGCCATCGCGGGAAAGGGCGGCTCCGGGAAGACCTCGATCTCAGGCACGATGGCTCGTCTGCTCGCCCGCAGCGGCCAGCACGTGCTGGCCATCGACGGTGACTCCAACCCGAACCTCGCCCTCACCCTCGGGATCCCCGCCGAGCGCATGAGCGACATGCCCACGCTCCCCCCGGATCTCCTGCGGCGCACGACCGCGGGCGCGGAGCTGACACGGTCCCTCGACCAGATCAAGGCTTCGCACTCCGTCACCGGGCCCGACGGAGTGCAGCTGCTCGTCATGGCCCTGCCCCAGCACGCCAACACCGGATGCCTGTGCCATATGCACGCCACCGTGCGGTCGATCATCGACGCGGTGTCGCAGGACGGCAGCGACGTCTGCATCCTCGACACCGAGGCGTCGCCCGAGCACCTCTCGCGCGGCACAGCCATGTACGCGGACGCGATGCTCGCGGTCGTCGAGCCCTACTTCAAGTCGCTTGAGACCGGCCGGCGGATGGCGGCTCTCGCTCAGGACCTCGGCCTCGACCGAGTGGCGCTCGTGGCCAACAAGATCCGTGACGAGCGCGAGCTGGAGGCCGTCCAGGCCTTCGCCGACAGACATGGGCTCGAGCTCGGGGGAACGGTGCCGTTCGACGAGTGCTTCATCGGTGCCGAGCGCGCGAGCGAGGCCCCCCTGGACTTCGCGCCTGACGCGCCGGCGGTCAAGGCCATCGACGAGATCGCCCACCGCTGGGCCGGGGACGGCAATGGACGAGCTTGAGGTCCTGCGTATTCGCGACGAGGTCCTCCAGGCGATGTACTGGATGCGCGCGGAGGGCATCGGCGAGACACCGACGGTCGAGGAGCTCAGCCGCTTCCTGGGCGTGGCGCAGGCGACCCTCGGCATCTACCTCGCACGGTTCGTCGAGGACGGATATCTCAAGGTCCTGGGGCCAACCTACGGCCTGACCTCGAGCGGCGAGGAGGCCGGCAAGCGGACCTTCGCCGACGAGATGGCCGGTCTGACGGGGGCCACCCACGGCGAGTGCGACGAGGACTGCTGGTGTCACGACTCCCCGGAGGCCGCCGCCGACTGCCTGCACGAGCGAAGCGGTCATGTCCACTCTCACTGAGCCGCCGCCCGGCGCCCTGCCCAAGAACTTCCTGCGGCCGTGCCTGCTGCTGCTCCTGCGTGAGCACCCCGCCCACGGCTACGACCTGCTTGAGCGGCTGCGCCCGCTGGGCTTCAGCCGTGACGACCCCGGACGGCTGTATCGCGCATTGCGTGCCCTGGAGGCAGACGGGCTCGTGCGCTCGGCCTGGGAGCCGTCCGAGAACGGGCCGGCCCGGCGCAGCTACGAGCTCACGCGGCCGGGTATGGAGGCGCTGCACGAAGCCGCGCAGTCGCTCCTTGAGACAACCTCGATCCTGGACGTCTTCCTCAGCCGCTACAGCGAGTTTGTCGCGCTCGGACGTGAACGCCAACCCGCACGCCCCCGGCCCTAGCCCTGCGGGCAAGGCCCTATGTGCTCGCGCCGGCCGCAACTGCCGCAGCGGGCGACGCTGCAGCCCCAGTGATGAAACTGGCCCGACACCACCGCACAGCTCTGACAGGGCACGTCGCTGGCTGCCCCGAAGCGCGGATCCTCATAGCCGCATGGAACTCGGGGACGGCGCTCCAGATGCGTGAGCGCACAGCCCGTCGCGACGCGCATGAGGCGACCGCAGGCCTCGCAGGTGGCTATGTCGGTCATGGGATGCTGACCATGATGAACGAGTGCTGAAGTGAGGCTCGCCGTAGTCGGCAAGGGCGGGGCGGGGAAGTCCGTCATCGCGGCCACGCTCGCCCGTGTGCTGGCCCGGCGCGGGCGCAAGGTTCTCGCGTTGGACTCCGACACGTTGCCCGGCCTGTCGATCAGCCTGGGGGCAGACGTCCCCGCCGAGCCCCCCCTCCTCGCCGCCGCGCAACGCGATGAACGAAACCGCTGGCGCTTCATCGCGGGGGTGGGGCCCGTGCGAGCGACTCAGCGCTACGCAACCGATGCCCCCGACGGGGTGCGACTGCTGCAGATCGGCAAGACGACCCGCGAGGGTCTCGCACCCTTGATGGGCGCGACCAACGCGTTCTACATGACCATCCACGGACTCACCGGTGCCGCGACCTTCCGCGACTGGGTGATCATCGGCGACCTGCCCGCCGGCCCGCGCCAGACGGCATTCGGCTGGGCGCCCTACGCCGAGCGCCTGCTGCTCGTCGTCGAGCCGACGTGGCAGGCGATGCTCACGGCTCGTCGGATCAAGCGCATCGCGGTAGCCGCGCGTCCAGAGCGCGCGATCTCCCTGGTCGTGAGCAAGGCCGGCGATGAGGCTGACGCGCAGCGCGTCAGCGAGTTCCTCGGACTGCCCGCACTGGCGATCGTCCCCGCTGATGGGGCGGTGCGCTCCGCGGAGCGCGCGGGCGTCGCCGTGCTCGACCATGCCCCGAGCTCGCCGGCCATCAGCGCAATCGAGCAGTTGGCCGACCGGCTGCAAGCCGGTAGCATGAACTGACATGAAGATCGTGGTCGCCGGAAAAGGAGGCGTGGGCAAGACCACGGTGTCAGGGACCGTGGCCCGCGTCCTGTCCCGGGCCGGACACCGCGTCCTTGCGCTGGACGCCGATACCAACCCGATGCTCGGGGTGTCGCTTGGGATCGGCCCGGAGCAGACCGATCTGCTCGTTGCCGTGCGCCAGGGGCTGGAGACCGGCGAGACCGAGCACGAGCGTTCGATCGACGGTTTCGTCGATCGCTTCGGCCGCGACGCACCCGACGGGGTGCGCCTCGTCGTCGCCTCGCGCATCGACAAGCCCAATCCGGGCTGTACGTGCTGTGGCGTATCGGCCGAGCAGCTTCTCGGTGAGCTGGAGGGCCGCGACCAGATGGTCATCGGAGATCTCGAGGCGGGCATCGGGACGGTCCTACGCCTTCAGGAGGGCCAGGCCGACGTCGTCGTCGTCGTCGCACAGCCGACGGCCAAGTCGCTTGAGGTCGCCCGCCGGGCGATCGAGATCGCGAGCGACCGTGTTGCCCGCGTCATCGTCGTCGCCAACCGGGTTCGCGATGACGAGGATCTCGCGGTCATCCTCGCCGTCGTCGGCCAGGATCAGGAGCTCGTCATCGTGCCCGACGATCCGGTCATCGGCGAAGCCGACCGTGACGGCCGTGCCGCGATCGACGTAGACCCGGACTCCCCGGGCGTCCGAGCGCTGGTCGATCTCGCCGACCGACTTACCGGCGCCGTCGCTACCGCCTGAGCGGCATCGGTAGGCTCAGGCTGTCGCGCGGCAGCGGAGCTCAGCGCTACCGGTCAAGGCAGCAGGGGCATCCCCCACCGGCTGTGCGATCGGCGACGCGAGCGATCCAGGTATGACCTCGCGAGCAGCGCCAGTGCGCGCGCCGGTTGGAGCGCAGCGCGAGCGACCACGGATCGATCATCGGACTTCCGATCGGGTCCAGTTCGCTGGCCAGATCGGGGCGCAGGGCGGCCAGCGACTTCTCACGGGCGGTTCGCTGTCTCGTGCAGTAAGGACAGCGAGTGCCCGCCGCCCGTGAGGCGACCGTGGCCTGCCACTCGTGCCCTTCGTGACAGCGCCACCACACCTTGCGCCTCGCGCGCGGAAGCACGTGGGTGGGCTCGAGCTCGCCGTTGAGGGTAGGGTGCCATTCGAGCGCAAGCCGTGGCCGAACCGCCGCGAGTGACGTCTCGGGGGTCACTCGGCGACCTGCGCAGTACGGGCAGCCGGAGTTGCGACATGCCCGTCGCTGGACGGTTGCCTCCCACACGTGGCCGCGCGCGCACACCCACCACGCGCGCCTGTGGGAGCCTGCCATCACGGAATCGCCGAGGGTCCCGTTCTTGCCGGTGTACCACTCGGCCACAAGGTCAGGCCGCGCCTCGGAGAGGGGCACGCCACGACGGGCCGTGTCGGCACACGCCGGACAGCCGTGACCGCGGACGCGGGAGGCGACAACCGCCTGCCAGCTATGCCCGTTGCGGCAGCGCCACCACGCGTGTCGTCCAGATCCGGGAAGGACGTCAACGGGAAGCACGCCCGCGTTCCTCTCGGTATGCCACTCGGCGGCCAGCTCTGGGTGCATCGCGGCCAGAGAGGACTCCGGTGCGGCGCGCATGTGCGCGCAGTAGGGACAGCCCGTGCCCGCGGCGCGCTTCTGAGGGGCAGCACACCATGAGTGTCCACGGTGGCAACGCCACCACACCAGCTTGCCGGACCCCGCCGCGAGCATCCCGGGATCCACCCACGCGCGATCGCGATCGAGCTCGGCCGCGAGGCGCGGGTGAAGTGCCGCGAGCGACCAGGGCGCCGGTGCGACTGGCGGGAGCGGTGCGTAGTCTGCGGCCCCACTTTCCGAGGCGATGGCCGCCGGTCTGGGACCTGTCGCTGGTGGAGCGGTGGATTGCCTTCGCACGCTCGAAGAGCTAACCCGCGAGCTGTCTGCGGCACCTCGGCGAGAGCTTTCGCGAGATTCGGTACATGAACGCCGCCTAGATGTATCACACACATAGCGGGCGGGCAAGTATTCCGGACGCCCACGGTGGGTAGCGTGGGACAAGATCCCACTCGCGGGACATCTGGGTGGGACTCGTGCGGCTCGTGCACAGAGGCCAAGCCGCTGCACGCGGTCGACGGGCGTCCCGCGCGACATCACATCCGGGCCCAGCGGAGGCGCTCAGGCGTGAGCCACTTCTTGCTCCAGCGCGACGCGCTTAGGCGTGAGCTACTTCCCGCTCCGTCGGAGCGGGAAGTACCGGCTCGTCCAGCAGCAACTTGCCGAAAGGCTCGACCTCATCGGCTTGCACCTTCGCGGCGCCGCTGCGCTGCCGGCCAGCTCCTGCTTCGCGCAGCATGGCCTGAAGCTCGGCTTCCAGCGGGTCGGGCGGACGCACCGCCATACGGAGCGGGTCGGGCGGGCGCACCGCCGGACGGCGCCTGCTGCGGACCCACGCGCCTGCCGCCGCGATGCCCCCGGCGAGAAACGCCAGAGCGGCTAGGGCAAGCGCGTACCGCGCGCGCACGGTACTCGTCCCATGGCTGGACGGGGCTGCGTGTGGGAGGGTCGTCCGGACCGCAGGAGAGCTCGCCGGTCGCCTGGCTCCCAGCTCGGCGGACGCGCGAGAGCTTGACGCAGCAGGCGCAGGGGCTCTCGTCCGGGAAGCGGTCCGCACAGGGGAATGCGTCTGCCCGCCGATGGACGGTGGCCGAGCGCTCGCAGTTACCGGGATCGTTGTCGTGGGCGCCGGCTGGACGCCCGACCGTCCCCTCGCGGTTGGCCGTGCCACTGACCCCCGCTTGCTCACGCGCTCCGACCTCCCGGTCGAGCGCTGGGCAACCGACCTGGCGGCCGAGATCGACGGGACTTGCCGAACGGACGTGGTCTGCTTGGTCGTCCGTGCCGGTGGGGGCACCGTCGCGCTCGGCGTGGCCGACGTGTGGGTGGTCGGTGTCGACGCCGGAGCGGCGGTGGTGTTGGCGGCCGGCGACGGCTCCGGAGCGGCTGTGTCGAAGTCCGGGGGAGCCTGGTTGGCGACCGAGGGGCCGATGAGCAGAGACCCGTTGGCGGATCCCTCGGAGTCGATCGGTAGGAGCTGACCCGACTGGTCATAGGCCTCCGTGACCACCTGGTAGGTCCTCCCCGGGAGGGCATCGACCGGGACGGTGATCGAGGTCGTGAAGCGCCCGCTGGCGTCAGCGTGGATCGGCGTGGCCGTGGCCAGCGTCTGGCCCCCTGGGCCCCAACGAAGGGTGATGTCGCCGGCCGGCGGCGGATTGTTGAACAGATAGCCCTCAACCGTGATTTTGGAGCCGCCCGGCGAGTGAGCCATGGCGAGCCAGATGTTCTGATACGGATGCGCCGACGCGGCCGCGGGGGCTATCAACGCCGCGACAAGTACGGCAACGGTGGTCAGGGTCCGCTTCATGGCGGCGCGAGCCTAGCACCCCGCCGGGCTGCAGTGCAACAAGGCGCGTGCCGGGGCGCATCCCGGGAGCCCGTCGACGTGCCCGGCGAGGTGGTAAGCACCTGAGGGATGGATCGGCACATAGGGGACGCAGCTCGGACCGGCGGGCGCGTTGTGCTCGTGTAAACCACCCCAGTAGGTGCCAGCAGACACCCCAGTAGGTGCAGCAGACACATACTGGCTTACGTGCGCCGACGTGCGCTAGGTTCCGGCGTTCACGCGTCGCGCAATCGCGCTCACTTCTCGCGCAATCGATATCTGTGGGGTTCTCTATGACCGTCCGGACCGTCCGCTGGCCCATCCTCGTCGCCTGCGTTGCTGGCGTGCTCAATGTCGGCATCGCCCACGCGGCGGCGGCGACTGCTTCGACGCCCTACGCGACCGACCATGTCAGCGCGCCCGATCCGCAGTTCAAGGGCCGCTGGGCCGAGCGCCTGGCCACGGCCGGCGACCTGACGGGCGACGGAGTCAACGACGTCTGGGTCGCCGACCCCATGGCGACCGTGAACGGGGTCACCAACTCGGGGCGCGTGTACCTCATGGACGGCGCCAGCAAGAAGATCGTGCGCGTGATCGACGCGCCCGAGCCCCAGACCGGCACCAAGTTCGGCTTCTTCATCCAGGTGATCGGGGACGTCAACGGGGACGGCAAGCCCGACATCGCCATCGGCACCGATGCTCAGAACGTCTTCGTCGGCCACGACGACCAGGGAAATCCCAACTTTGGCGCCTGCGGCACGACCGAACCGAACGGCTGCAACGAAGGCCAGGGCAAGGCCTGGGTGTTCAGCGGCGCCACCGGAGCCCTCCTGTACTCAATGGACAACCCCAATCCGCAGGGAAGCCCGAGCAACAGCGCGCGCTTCGGATCGCGCATCGGCAACGCCGGCGACGTCAACGGCGACGGAATCCCCGACATCATCGTCGGTGCGTCGAACAACGACGTCTGCTCGGGCACGTGCAACCCGGCGCCTCCGGCCGGCACCGCCTGTGGCGACATCAGCCCGGTCCCGGTCAACTGCCGCAAAAACCAGGGGCAGGCCTTCATCTTCAGCGGCAAGGACGGCAAGCGCATCAGCACCCTGGACCTGCCCGACCCCGACCGGCCGGCCGGCACGTGCACCACGAGCTGCGGCACCTTTGGCCTCGCGGTGCAGAGCCCCGGAAACGTCGCCGGCGTGCCCGAGGAGCTGGTCGATGCCGGCAACTACAGCTATGACCCGGCCCAGCCGAACGGGCCAAGCACGGCCTGCCCCTCTCCTCCGACGACGAGCAGCATGAAAACCTGCAACTACGGCCAGGGGCGCATGTACCTGTTCAACGGCAAGACCGGAATGCTGATCCGACGGATCGACGATCCGCAGCCGCAGGCGGGTGCCGTGTTCGGGTTCCAGGACATAACCCCATCCTCACCGGGCGACGTCAACGGAGATGGCGTTCCCGATATCTACGCCAACGGCTTTCTCCAGGACGTCTCCTCGCCGGGGGACGGCGTGGGCCGGGCATGGGTCTTCGACGGAAAGACCGGAAAGGTGCTCTACACGCTGAACGATCCCACGCCGGAGCCCGGCGCGCAGTTCGGCTTCTCGGCGGCCAAGACGGACTACAACCAGGACGGTACGCCTGACCTCTACATCGGCTCCTCCCCCCACCACGTCCCCGGTGCCTCGGGTAGCGGCGGAAGCTGGGTGTTCAACGGCAAGGACGGCTCGTTGCTCAAGGCATTTGACCTGCCTGCCTCTGACCGGCAGCCCAGCACGCCCACCAACCTGGGGCCGAACCTCGGGTGGACGGTCGCCGCGCCGGGGGACCTGAACGGGGACGGCCAGCCCGACTACCTGGCCGGCGCTCCGTTCTATGACAACGGGAGCAACCAGGACGAAGGGCGTCTGTACACGTTCACCTCCGCGCTGCCGAGCTCGGTTGCGACGATGACGGCGCCCACCCCCACGACCCCGACGCTCGTCGCGCCCGGCAGGACCACGGTGATCCCGCGATCCGGCAAGCGGGCGAAGCCTCGGTTGACGTCACGGGTGACCAGGAAGCGCGGTCACAAGAAGACGACGTTTCGCACCACGGGCCGCCTGCTGCGCCCGCGAGGCGTTGCGAGCAGCGCCTGCAGTGGACTGGTCTCAGTCCAGGTCAAGCATGGGACCAGGACGGTGTCGCGGCGGCTTGTGCGCCTGCAGCGAAACTGCACCTACCGCGAGACCGTCTCGATCCTCAACTCGCGACTGCGTGGCCGCGGCCGCAATCAGGTCATCGTCAGATACCAAGGCAACAGGCGCCTCCAGGCGGCAAGCGCGGGACGAAAGTTCGCCTGAGAGCCGGCGGCGCAGCGGGTGCCGGAGGCCGGGGGCCGGCACCCGACGGTCACATTGCGCAGGGCGCCTTAGTTTTTTGGTCCGGGGCTCGAGCTTGTCGGCCTCCAGCGCTCGAGCAGGTCGCGGTCGGGCACCTCGCCCACCACGCGAGCGGGCACGCCCATCGCCACAGCGCGAGCCGGAACGTCGCGGGTGACGACCGCGCCCGCCGCGACGAAGGCCTCCTCGCCGATCTCCACGCCGGGCGTGAGCACGCTGGCGCCCCCGACCCGGCAGGCGCGGCGCAGCACCGGTCCGCGCAGAGGCTCGCCGGGGGGATGGCGGCCCATGGTGCTGTCGTTCGTGGTGGTCACTCCCGGACCGATGAAGACATCGTCCTCCACGATGCTGTGGGCAGTCAGGTAGACGTTGCTCTGCACGCGAGCGCGGGCTCCCACGCGTACGTCGTTATCCACCGTGCTCGCCCGGCCGATGACCGCGCCCGGTCCCAGGCGGGCGCGCTCGCGCACGTAGGCCTGATCCCCGACGATGACCTCCGCCTCGAGCTGCGCGCCGGCGAACACGATCGCCCCCTCGCAGACCCTCACGCGAGCGCCCAGCACCAGTTGACCGACCGGTCCTGCGGCGGAGGACGAGCTCGCCGCCAGGCGCGGGCGCTTGCCCAGCACGACGTGGCCCTCGATCTCACAGCCCGGGCCGACGTGAGTGCCCGCGTGCACGACCACGTGGGAGCCGAGCGTGACCTCCATCTCGAGCACCGCGCCCCCATGGACGACCGCGTGGGCGCCCAGCACCGAGCCCGCGCCGATGACGGCACCGGGGTGGACCACGGCATACGCGCCAACCTGCACTCCCTCGCCGAGCTCGGCCACCTGCTCGCTCCAGGCGCCGTCGTGAGGCCCCGACCCCGCGGCGCGGTTGGGCGGATCGGTCATCCCGTCGCGGCCGGTCGCGGGAGACTGCGGGACGCGTGCTCGCGTGTCGGCGCGGGCGCCACGCGTCGGGAGGCGTCAAGCGAGCGCTGCAGTCCCTCGAGGACGCGCACCACCCGCAGGCCGCTGTCCCCATCGGACACCGGGGCGCTTCCCTGCCGCACGCAGTCCAGGAAGTGCTCGATCTCCAGCCGCAGGGGCTCGGCGTTGGATATCCGAGGGCTGTGGATGTCCCCGGTGCGGGTGATGTACTCGCCGTAGCTGTCGGCTCCCTCGTCGAAGCCCTTGTCGTAGACGGTCACCTTGCGCTCGAGCTCCATGTCGTCGAAGGTGGCCATGCGCCGGGAGCCCACCACGGTGAAGCGGCGCTCCTTGTGCGGGTCAAGCCACGACAGATGCAGGTGGGCGGCCAGGCCCGAGGCAAAGCGCAGGTAGGCGAACACCACGTCCTCCACGCCGGGGCGCATGTAGGACTCGCCCCGCGCCTGCAGCTCGCTGGGCTCCTCCCCGGCCAGGTAAAGGACGACCGATACGTCGTGGGCTCCGAGACTCCACAGTGCGTTCTCGTCGGCGCGCAGCTGTCCCAGGTTGAGCCGGTTGGAGTAGATGTAGTGCACGTTGCCCAGCTCGCCGGAGTCGATGATCTCCTTGAGCTTGCGCACGCCCGGGTGGTACTCGAGCAGGTGACCGACCATCAGCACCCGCCCGCTGCGGCGCGCCGCGTCCACCGCACGCTGGGCGTCCTGCAGCGACTGGGCGAGGGGCTTCTCCACGAAGCAGTGCTTGCCCGCCTCCAGCACGCGAACGGCGAGCGGCCCATGGGTCGGCACCGGCGTGGCCAGCATCACGGCGTCCAGGCTCGGGTCTGAGAGCAGGTCGCTGAGGTCGCCCGTGAAACGCGCCGAGGGGTATTGCGGCGCCAGGCGCGCCCGCACCTGCTCGCGGGCATCGCAGCCCCAGGCAAGCTCGCAGCCGGGCATGGCGTCCAGGTTGCGAGCCAGGTTCGGTCCCCAGTAGCCCAGGCCGACCACGCCCACTCGCACCGAAGCCTCGGCGGAACCGGCGAGGGTCATGATCGCCTCGCGGCCCCGGCCGCCCGCTGCCGTCTCACAGGCGCACCACCCGACCGGCCGAAGCCGGTGCGCCGGCGTCGCTGTGTCGCGTGACCCCGCGCAGGTCCACCACCAGCGGCGTGCGCGCGGCGACGAGCTCGTAGTCGACCTCGGGGTGGGCGGTGACGATCAGCGCCAGGTCGGCGTCGCTCAGGACCTCTTCCAGCGGTCGGCTGACCAGGCCGAGCTCGGCGAGCGCGGGCACGTGCGGATCGTGGTAGCGCAGGTCAGCGCCCAGCGCGTGCAGCAGCACGAGGATCTTCAGCGCCGGCGACTCGCGCGTGTCACCCACGCCCGGCTTGTAGCTGACGCCGAGCACGGCGATGCGTGAGCCCTTCACCGGGCGAGCGGCATCGTTGAGGACACGCTCCACCTTGCTCACGCAGTGGTAGGGCATCTGCTGGTTGACCTTGCCGGCGAGCTCGATGAACTCGGTGGTCATGTCGAACTCGCGGGCCCGCCAGCTCAGGTAGAAGGGATCGACGGGCATGCAGTGGCCGCCCATTCCGGGCCCAGGGTCGAAGCGCATGAAGCCGTAGGGCTTGGTCGCCGCGGCATCGACCACCTCCCAGATGTCGATGCCCATGCGGTCGGTGAGCATGGCCAGCTCATTGACCAGGGCGATGTTCACCGAGCGAAAGATGTTCTCCAGCAGCTTGGCCAGCTCGGCCGCCTCGGGCGAGGACACTCGCACCACCCGATCGCAGACGTGGTCGTAGAGCTGCTCGGCGCGGTCGCCACACGCCTCGGTCAGTCCTCCGAGCACCTTCGGCGTGCTGCGTAGGGTGAAGTCGGTGCGTCCGGGGTCCACCCGCTCGGGTGAGAACGCGAGCTGGAAGTCGCGGCCCGCGGCCAGGCCCGACTCCTGGAGCAGCGGCACCAGACGCTCGCGCGTGGTCCCGGGGTAGGTGGTGGACTCGAGCACCACCAGCTGACCGGCGACCAGGACTGCGGCCAGCGAGCGGACGGCCGCGATCAGCGGTGCGAGGTCGGGCTCGCGGTTGGGGGTGAGGGGCGTGGGCACGCAGATGAGCACCGCCTCGGCGTCGGCCAGCGCCGCATAGGTGGTGGTCGCGTGCAGCCGCTCGCCCACCGCGGCGAGGCGCTGGTCGGCCACGTCCTCGACGTGGGAGCTCCCTGCGGCCACCTGCTCGACGCGTCCCGCATCGATGTCCAGCGCAATCACCTCGCAGCCCGCCTCGGCGAAGCTGACGGCCAGGGGCAACCCGACGTAGCCGAGCCCGATGATGCCCACCGTGGTCATGGAGGGGGGCATGTTAGGGGCGCATGCGAACGCCCGACCCGCGCCGCCGGGGATCCGAGGTCGGCTAGGTCGGCGCGCACCATGCGTTCCACCAGCTCCCCGAAGGTGACTCGCGGCTCCCAGCCCAGCTCGCGGCGTGCGCGCCCCGCATCGCCCACGCTGGGCGTGCCCTCGGGCGTGCGCACGAGCTCGGGGTCGACGCGCACGAAACGCTCGACGTCCAGATCCACGCACGCGAAGGCGACGCGCGCGAGCTCGCCCACCGTACGCGCCACCCCGCTGGCCAGGACGTAGTCGCCCGCGGTGGCGTGCTGGAGCGTCATCCACGCCCCGCGCATGACGTCTCCCGCGAAGCTCCAGTCGCGCACCGCGTCCAGGTCACCGAGCCGGCACTCCGAGGCCAGTCCGAGGCTGATGGCCGCCGCCGCGCGGGTGATCTTGCGCGTCACGAAGGCGGGGGACCGGCGCTCGGACTCGTGGTTGAAGACGATGCCCGAGCAGGCGTAAAGACCGTCGTGCTCGCGCAGCGCACCCACCAGCTGATGAGCAGCGAGCTTGGCCACGGCGTATGGGTTGTCGGGGCGACAGGCAGTCTGCTCGTCCTGGGGCACCGTGCCCGCGTTGCCGTACATGGCGCCCGAGGCGGCCACGAACACGCGCGCCCCGTCGGCTAGGTCGCGCACGGCCTCGAGCACCGTGGCCGTCCCTCCAACGATCGCGGACATGGTCTCCGCGGGGCGCTCCCACGAGCGGGGAACGTAGGAGGGCGCCGCCAGGTGGTAGACCTCGTCGGCCGCGCTGCCGAGTACCGCCGCTCTGAGACCGGAGGGATCCGCGAGATCGCCGACCACGAGGCGCACGCGGTCACGTAGGTGCTCAGATGCGCCGAGCCACTCGTGGGGGGCGCCGCGCACCATGCCCGTCACCTCATAGCCCTGCTCGAGCAGCAGCTCGCTCAAAAAGGATCCGTCCTGACCGGTGAAGCCGGTCACCAGGGCCCGGCGGGCCCGCGCGCCGGTCACCGCCGAGGGCTCACGGCGTCACCGCGCGCCTATGAGCCGCCGGCGGCGCGCGTGGCCTCAAGGGTCAGGCGCAGGCCCTCCGCGAGGTCCATGTAGGGCGCCCAGTCCAGCGCGTCGCGAGCCCGGCCGACGTCCAAGCAGCTGCGGGCCACCTCCCCGGTGCGCTCCGGAGCATGGGCCACCGTGAACCCCCGCCCAGCCTCGAGCCCCTGCAGGGCGCTGACCAGATCGAGCACGGAGGTCTCGCGCCCCGTGCCGACATTGATCTCGGGCGGGGTCCCGGAGACGGTCGCGGCGGCCAGGTTGGCCGCCACCACGTCGCCGACGTAGACGTAGTCGCGGGTCTGGCTACCGTCGCCGAAGATGGTGCCCTGCTCCCCCGCGAGGGCCTTGCCGCAGAAGATGGCCACCACGCCAGCCTCGCCCAGGGGATCCTGGCGCGGTCCGTAGACGTTGCCGTAGCGCAGCGATACGGCCGAGAGCCCGAACAGCCGCCGGTACAGATCGCAGTAGCGCTCGGCGCAGAACTTGCTCTGGCCGTAGGGCGCCTTGGGCAGGGGCTCGGTGCCCTCCGGCGTGGGCAGCACGTCGGTCTCGCCGTATATGGCGCCGCCGGTGGAGCTGAACACCAGCCGCTGCACGCCGGACCGGCGCGAGCACTCCAGCACGTTGATCGTGCCCTCCACGTTCACCCGAGCGTCGAAGCCGGGATCGCCCACCGACTTGCGCACGTCGATCTGAGCGGCCAGGTGGAACACGAGCTCGGGACGCTGGCGCTCGAAGTGGGGCTCCAGCGCCGCGCGGTCGGTGACGTCGACCTCCGCCAGCGTCGCTCCCCGGCTCAATGCGCCCTGCAGGTTCTCGGCGCGCCCGGTCGAGAGGTTGTCCAGCACCTCAACCTCGTGGCCGTGCTCGAGCAGGCCGTCGACCAGGTTGGACCCGATGAAGCCGGCTCCGCCGGTGACAAGCGCGCGCATGAGGGCGCCATCTTAGGTTCTATCTCGGTCCCCACGCGGACCGACTGCGATGGGCCCCTGACCATCGCCACCGGCGCGCCGGTAGGTGCTGACGAGCGCGGCGTGTACCGCCTCGGGACGAGAGCGCTCCCAGGCGCGTCCCCGGGCGACATCACCGAGGTGGCGGCGCTCGGCGGGATCGGCCCACAGCTGCCCCAGTCGGGCCTCCCAGCCGGCGGCGTCCCCGACGGGCAGCGTCGCGGACTCCCCGGCCAGCTCCGGCAGGCCTCCGAGCGAGGAGGCCAGCACCGGCACCCCTGCCGCCATGGCCTCGAGGACCGAGTAGGGGCTCTGCTCCTCACAGCGCGACGGGCACAGCAGCACCGCCGCGTCGCGGCGCACGCGCACAAGATCTTCACCCGCGAGCTGCCCCAGCAGCTGGACGTCGGCGCCGGCGCCCAGCTCGCGCAGCCGGCCCTCGGCCGGACCCCGGCCCACGATACGCAACGGCACCCCCGCGCCCCGCGCGGCCCGCACGGCGACATCGAACCCCTTTTCCTCAACCAGGCGTCCCACGCACAGGGCATAGCGACCGTCCTGGGCCGACGACGCGCCGACGAAGGCATCCTCGGGCAGCGCGTTGGCGATCACGTCGGTGCGCTCCAACGGCAGGCCCAGCGCGCCAAGCTGCGCTCTGGTCGCTGCGCTCAGAGCGAGGAAGCGATCGGTGGCGGCGAAGATGAGCGGCTGCTGACGGGCCAGGGCGCCCGCGTACACCGCGCTCTCGGCCACACCGCCGCGACAGTGCAGGCGCAGGCCCGGCCGGGTGTCGCGCCCGCGACAGCGGTGGCACACCGACCCATCGCGGTAGGCCACCCCGATGGCGCAGAAGAGGCGGAAGTTGTGCAGCTGCAGGACGGTGGCCGCACCGGCGTCGCGCGCGGCCGCCAGCGACCGCGCCCCGAAGAGAGGGTGCAGGTTGTGCGCGTGGACCACGTCGGCTTGCGTGCGTGACACCGCGCGCGCCACCTCTGCCTCGTCCTCGCCCCCGCGCAGCAGCGCGCGCGCCGCGCGCGCCTGTCCGCCCAGGCCCGAGAGCTCGGCGCTCGAGCGCTCGAGCACGTGCACCCGGTGTCCGTGGGCGCGCAGCACGCTCGCCTGCTCGGCCACCGCGCGCTCCTCACCCCCGCGCTGGCGGTAGCGGTTGTGAAGCAGCAGGACGTTCATGGGACGCGCCAAACCTAGACTAGGTCCGCCGGCCCCGCCCCGGGCCCGCCCTGCCCCCCGCCGCACGCGGCGGCGGGCCCCGCGTGACACCCATGCGCCAAGTGACCGTCGCCATTCCCGTGTTCCAGGGCGCCTCCACGCTGCCCGGGGTCCTTCACGCTCTGCGGGGCCAGCGCGTGGAGGCCGAGGTGGAGCTGCTGGTCTGCGACTCGGGGTCGCGTGACGGCTCGCGTGAGCTAGCCCTCGAAGCCGGAGCGCAGGTGATCGACATCGCGCCGGGGGGCTTTGCTCACGGCCCGGCGCGCAACCTGCTCATGGATCGCGCACGCGGGGAGTTCGTCGCCCTGCTCACCCAGGACGCCGAGCCGGCCGACGAGCGCTGGCTGAGCCGATTGCTGGACGGGTTCGGCGCAGCGCCCGACGTCGCGCTGGTCTATGGCCCCTACCGTCCGCGCGCCGACGCCGGGTGGCGCGAGCGCTCAGAGCTCGAGCGCTTCTTCTCCGCGCTCGCTCCCGACGGCGCCCCGCGCTGTGATCGCCTGGAAGCCCACGAGCGCGTCGCGCCCGCGAGCCAGCTGCTCGGCCGGCGCACCTACTTCACCGACGCCAACGGCTGCGTGCGCCGGTCGGCCTGGCAGCAGATCCCCTTTCCCCCCTCTCCCTACGCCGAGGATCATGCGCTCTCGCTGGCCATGCTGCGTGCGGGCTGGGCCAAGGTCTTCGTGCCCGCCGCCGCGGTCCTGCACTCCCACCACTACGGGCCGCTGGGTGAGCTGCGGCGCAGCTTTGACGACTGGCGCGGGCTGCTGGAGATCTACGGTTGGCGTGAGCCGGCCACCGCCCGTCATTTCGTGCTCCAGCTGCGAGGCCAGATGGGAGCCCGTCGTCGCAGCCTGCGCGCGGGCGGGGCACCGCGCTGGCAGAGCAACCTGGCCATGCTCCCGGCCGCCGCCGGTCAGAGCGTGCGCGTGGCCGGCGCGGTGCTCGGCTCGCGCTCGGATCGCCTTCCCCCTCGTGCACGCGGGTGGCTATCGCTGGACGGGCGGCGCAGCTACGTCCCCATGGCGGCCCCGGTGCCTGGTGCCGCGCCGGTGCTGGCGCCAACCTGCGATCGCGGCGCCGCAGCGCCCTAGTCGATGGCCGGCACCGTCCAGGTCTGCGTGGCCGTCGTGTCCTTCAACACGCGCGAGCCGCTGGCGCGCTGCCTCACCGCCCTGCGCCCCGACGTCGACGCTCACCGCGCCGAGGTCGTGGTGGTCGACAACGGGTCCCACGACGGGTCGCCTGAGATGGTCGCCGAGCGCTTTCCGTGGGCCCGGCTGCTCATCTCCGGCGCGAACATCGGCTACGGCCGCGCGGTCAACCTCGCCGCCGCTGACTCGCGGGCTCCGTGGGTCGCGGCTTCGAACGCTGACGTGCTGGCCACCGCCGGCGCGCTGAGGCGGATGCTGCGCAGCGGCGCCGAGCACCCCGGAGCGGGGGTGATCGCCCCGGCGCTCATCGACCCCACGACGGGGGCGATACAGCACTCGGTGCAGCCCTTCCCCACGCCCGGCCGTGTGCTCGCCTATCACCTGGGGCTTACCGCCATCGTGCCCGGCCTTGGTGACCGCCTGGCGCTGGAGGGACACCTGCGCATGCGCCCACGCCGGGTCGACTGGGCCCACGGAGCCTTCCTGCTCGTGCGTCGCTCGGCCTGGGAGCAGGTGGGCGGCTTCGACGAGGGTCAGTGGATGTACGCCGAGGACCTGGATCTGTGCTGGCGCCTGAAGCGCGCCGGCTGGAGCGTGCGTCTGGAGCCGGCGGCCGTCTTTGAGCACCTCGAAGCCGCCGCGACCGACGAAGCGTTCGGTGCAGAGCGTGGGCTGCGCTCGCGCGCCGCCATCTACGCGTGGATGCTGCGCACGCTGGGGGCTCCGCGCACCCGGCTGGTGGCGGCAATCAGCGTCGCCGGCTGCCTGGCACGCGCGCTCGTGGCTCTGACCGGCGCGGTTGCCCGGCGCCGCGGAGCCCGGGCCCAGGCGCGGCTGCTGCTGGCCCACGCCCGCGTTCACGTGGTGGGACTTGGCCCGCGACGGGCACTCGAGCGTTGGGCCGCCGAACGTCCGTTGAGTCGCCGGCCCTGAGGACCTCCGCACGGTGAGCAGAGGCCGCGGGCGCCATCATCCTCGTGTGAGGGTCGCGGTCGTCGCCGAGTACTACCCGCGCCGCGCAGACCCCGTGCTCGGCGTATGGGCCCATCGTCAGGCCATGGCCGCGCGCGAGGCCGGCGCGGAGGTTCGCGTGCTCGTGCTTCACCGTCTGGTGCCGCCCCGAGCCAGCCTGGCGGGGGGACCGCGGGGTGCCGTCCGGGCCCTGGCCACCCTGCTCGCCCAGCCGCGTCGAGAGGTCCGCGACGGGCTGGAGGTGACCTTCGTGCCCTACGTCTCGCCGATTCGCTCGCGCGCGTACGCCCACTGGGGGGCGTGGTCTGCCCCGACGCTGGCGCTGGCGCTGGCGCACCTGCGGCGCTCCTTCGCCTATGACCTGGTGCACGCCCACAATGCGGTGCCCGCGGGCGACGCCGTGCGCCGGGCGCGCGTGGGGGTGCCCGTGGTCGTCTCGGTACACGGCAGCGACGTGCTCTACACCGCGACGCGCGGCGCGACCGGACAGGCGGCGGTAGGACGCAGCCTGAGCAACGCCCGTCTGGTGCTGGCCAACAGTGCGGGGATTGCACAACTCGCCCGCGACCACGGAGCAGGGCAGACCGAGGTGGTTCACCTGGGCACCGACGTACCCGAGGGGCTGCCCACCCGCGAAGGCCCGCCGACCCTGGTCACGGTGGCTCACCTGGTGGGCCGCAAGCGCCACGCCGACGTCCTGCGGGCCGTGGCGGTGCTCGGCGAGCGCCACCCCAAGCTGCGCTACGTCGTCATCGGAGACGGGCCCGAGCGTGACGCACTGGCCGCGCTGGCCCGCCGGCTGGGCATCGCCGAGCGCGTGGAGCTGCACGGCCAGCTGGCCCCCGCGCAGGCTGTGGAGCTGGCTCGCCGCTGCACGCTGTTCGTCATGCCCAGTACCGACGAAGCCTTCGGCGTGGCCTACGTCGAGGCCATGGCGGGCGCCATACCGGCGATCGGCTGCCGCGGTGAGCCCGGGCCGGAGGAGATAGCCGCCGCCGGGGACGGCTTCATGCTCGTCCCCCCGGGCGACATCGAGCGACTGACGCAGCGAATCGACGAACTGCTGTCCGATCCGCTGCGGCTGCGGGAGGCAGGGCGCCGAGCGCGCCTCACCGTCACTCGGCACTTCACCTGGGAGGCGTGCGGGCGAAATACCGTGGCGGCCTACCACCGAGCCCTGCGGTGAAGCCCGTCCTGTTCGTCACCGGTCACGCGCCCCCAGCGCGCGTGGGCGCCTTCGCGGCCCTGCACGAGCGCGAAAACGTGCACTTCGCGCTCTTCGGTGGACGCATGACCCACGGTATTGGGCCCCATGGCGTCACGGGCCCGTCCGACGCCGCCGATCACGAGGCCAGACGCACGGCCGGCATGGGACGGGAGCTCCCCGGAGCGGGCTTTCCCAGGCTGAGGGTGAGCCAGAGGGCGATCGCCCGTCTGGCCGCCTCGGGACGCTACCGCGCCGTGGTGGCCTCCACCGGGGGAAGGCTCGCCCTCCCCGCCGCGTGGGCCGGGGCGCGCGCCGCGCGGGTACCGCTGCTGCTGTGGACCTCGCTGTGGGCCCATCCGCGCTCACCGGCGCACGTCGCCAGCCTGGTGGCGCTGCGGCGCCTGTATCGCCACGCCGACGCGGTGGTCACCTACGGGCCCCACGTCAGCGCCTACGTGCACGAGCGCGGGGCGCGCAACGTCCACGTAGCCGTCCAGGCGGTGGACAATGACTTCTGGAGCGCTGCGGCGCAGGCGCCCGATCCGCCCGGCTGGCCGGCGCACACGGGGGTGCGCTTCCTGTTCGTGGGCCGCGAGGCGGCGGAGAAGGGGCTGGCGCTCCTGCGTGCGGCGTGGCGCGCCTGCGCCGCGGACGCGAACGCGGGCGCGGCGGCGCTGGTGCTGGTGGGCGTTGGACCGTGCGCCACCGGCACCCCGACGATCGTGGCCGTGGGACCGCAGGACGCCATGCAGGTGCGCAACTTCTACGCCGCGGCCGACGTTCTCGTCGTACCGTCGATCGCCACCGCCACCTTCCGTGAGCCGTGGGGGCTTGTCATCAACGAAGCCATGAACCAAGGTACACCCATCATCGCCAGCGACGCCGTGGGCGCGGCCGCGGGCGGCCTGGTGCGCCACGAGCGCAACGGCCTGATCGTTCCCACTGCAGACGTCGAGGCCCTGACCGCGGCCATACGCCGCCTCGCCGGCGACGCCGATCTGCGCAGGCGAATGGGTGCGGCGGGGTCCGTCGACGTACGCGCCTACAGCCACGAGGCGTGGGCGCGAGGATTCTCGGGCGCGCTGGACTCCCTGGGGCTCTCCCGAAGCCGCTGATAGCGTGATCACGATGCCCCGGACACGCATTATCGGCCTGCTGGCGGCGCTCATCGTCCTGATCGCGCCCGCCGCTGCGCGCGCCGATGAGGGTGCGAAGGTCATTCATGCCTGCGAGTACGGCAAGCCTCTGACCGGCTTCAGCCAGAAGGGATACGCGCAGGCCTTGGCCGAGCTCAACGGCAGCGCGGCGGAGTACAGCGACTGCGCCGGACTGATTCGGCAGGCCAGCCTCGCCGCCGCATCGGGGCGCTCCGGAGGTTCCGGTAACGGCTCAGGGCCGAGCGGGGCCGCAGGTGGTACGGGCGGCTCGGGACCGGGCTCGGGCGGGTCGGGGCGCACGGCCCCTCTGAGCGCCGGGCAGCTACGGGCGCTCAGCGGCGGGTCCCTGGGGGGAAAGATCGTAAGCCCCCACGCGTTGCAGGGCAACCTGGCCGCCGACCTCAACCGACTGCCTACCCCGCTGATCCTGCTGCTCGCCGCTCTGGCCGCGGGCGCGCTGGTCGTGCTCGCCAGCGCGCTGCACTCCCGCGGCACCCTGCGCAACCTTGTCCCCCGCGGCCCCCTGCGCAACCTTGTCCGCGCACGCGGCGCCCACTGAGCACCCCTCTCTGCGCTTCGCCCGCCGGCCCGCACGGGGACGCGCGCACGGGCTGAGCCTGCCCGCCGTGGCCGGCGACGTGTGGATCACCCTGGGGGTCGCGCTCGCGCTGTGCCTGGTCGCGTTCGTGAGCGGCGCGGGTCTCAGCCAGACCTCGGCTACGGAGGTCGAGATGGCGCTCACCCTGGGCGGGGGCGTGGCCGTGGCGGTGGCCATCGCCTGGGCGCCCGCCGCCGCACGCCCCCACGGACGCGTGGCCATAGGGCTGATGCTGGCCCTCGCCGCCTATACGGCGCTGTCGGTTGCGTGGTCGGTGCAACCGGACGCCAGCTGGCAGCAGGCCGCCCTGATCGTGGCCTACGCCGCCACGTTCATCACGGCGGTGGTGATGGCGCGGGCGCTGCCGGGGCGCTTCGGGGCCGTGCTGGGGGGCGTGCTGCTCAGCGGCGTGGTCCTGTGCGCCTATGCCCTGCTCACGAAGGTGCTGCCCGCCCAGCTCGATGCCGCGGACGAGTCGGCTCGCCTTCAGGCTCCTTACGGCTACTGGAACGCGACGGGCCTGACCGCAGCGCTCACCGTGGTGGGGAGCCTGTGGCTGGGCTCCCGGCGCGCGGGTCGTCCCGCGCTCAACGCCCTGGCCTATCCCGCTGGCGGCCTGGCGCTGAGCACCCTGCTGCTCGCCTACCCTCGCGGCGCGCTGCTGGCTCTGGCCGGTGGCCTCGCGCTGTGGTTCGCGGTGGTGCCCCTACGCCTGCGCGGCGCGGCCGTCGGGCTCAGCGGGGCTGTCGGCGCCGCCGTCGTCGTGGCGTGGAGCTTCTCCCAGCACGCCCTGAGCGCCGACCATGTCGACCTCCATGCCCGCACCATGGCCGGCCGACAGCTCGGAGTCCTGCTCCTGGCCACACTCGTCGCGCTGCTCGGCGTGGGGCTCGCCGTTGGCTTTGAGACCTCGCGCCGCGCGCCGTCGCGGCGCGTGCGTCGGCGCGCAGGAGCGGTGCTGATCGTCGCTCTGGCGCTTGTCCCGGTGGCCGTGGTGGGGGTGCTGGCCACCAGCCACCGCGGGCTGACGGGGAGCATCTCCCACGCCTACAAGAACCTGACCGATCCCAACGCCAACGTGCCCTCCAACGACCCGAGCCGCCTGACGGCCGTGGGCAGCGTTCGCGCGCTCTACTGGGACCAGGCGCTGAAGGTGTTGCGCTCCGCTCCCGCCGTGGGCGTCGGGGCGGCCGGCTTCGCCCTGGCCCGGCTGCGCTACCGCAGCGACACCCTCCTCGTGCTCCACGCGCACGGCTTCCTGCTGCAGGTCCTGGCCGATCTGGGCCTCGTAGGGCTCGGCCTGACCCTGCTCCTGTTCATCGCTTGGCTGGCCAGCGCGCTGCGCAGCACGCGTCCGCTCGGCCTGCGCCGTGCGCGCGGCGATCCGTCACCACGCCTGACCGGGAGACTGAGCGCGCTTGCCCCCCGCCGCTGGGCGCCGCGCCGCGTGGGGGGGACGTGGACCGCCGAAAGGGTGGCCCTGGTCACCATGCTGGCTGTCGTCGTGGTCTTCGGGGTGCACTCGCTGGTGGACTGGACCTGGTTCGTGCCCGGCAACGCTTGCGTCGCGCTGCTGTGCGCGGGCTGGTTGGCGGGCCGCGGGCGCGCGCTCGACGCGGGGCCAGCGGAGGCGGACGCGACCGCCGCGGTCATCGCGACCGAGCCCGTCGGGGCGCCAGCGCCAGGCGGAGCGCGCGCGCGGCTGGCCCGCCTGCGCCCCGGTGCTCGCGGCTCACGCGTGGGGGCGCGACGAGCGATCGCCGCCGCGGCCGTGCTGGTGATCGCCCTGCTGGCCGCGTGGGCGCAGTGGCAGCCGCTGCGCTCCGCACAGGCGGCCGGTGATGCGCTCACGGCTCTCGATCGCCACGACACCGCCAGGGCGCGGGCCCTGGCCCAGACGGCGATCGACCGCGAGCCGCTGTCGGTGACCCCCCTGCTCGACCTCTCGGCGATCGACACCGCGGCCGGGCGCCCCGCGCAGGCGCGCGCGGACCTCGTGCGCGCGGTACGCCTGCAGCCGCGCAACCCCGAGCCTTGGCAGTATCTCGCCGCCTTTGACCTCGAGCAGGCCAACCGACCGCATCGGGCCCTGGCCGACCTGCGCACGGCCGTGTACCTTGACCCCGAGAGCGAGCAGAACAGCCAGCAGTACGCGGACATCCTTCGCCGCCTGCACCCGTTCACGATCATCGCCGGCGCGGCTCCGCCGGTGCCCGTGCGCAACCCTGGCGCCGCCTCCCCGGGCGGATAGCGCGTCCCGTCAGGTCGCTTCAGAAGCGCATTCGCCTCGCGCTGGCCAGCAGCGTGCGCCGCGTCCCCGGCATCCCCCCGACCGCGCTGATGCCCACGTCCTCGAACGCGAAGTCGTGCAGGAGCGCGCGCAGCGTGCGACGCGTATAGAAGCGCAGGTGATCAGAGCGCGGATCGAAGTGGCGGTCAAAGACAACGGGACGCAGGGCCATGGCCATCGTCCTCAGAGGGCCGTGGTCGGGGGTACTGATCAGCAGTCGACCTCCCGAGCGCAGGATGCGTCGAACCTCTGACAGCCATGCGGCGGTGTCGCCCACGTGCTCGATTACCTCCCCGGCCCACACCGCGTCATAGGCCGCGTCGGGCAGGGGCCAAGGCGGCTCGCCGGGCAGCAGGCGAACATCGAGCCCGGGGACGCGCCGCTGGGCGCGGCGGAGGGGCTCCGGGGCGACATCAGCCGCAGTCACAACAGCGCCCGCGGCGTCCAGCGCCTGCGCGAAGTGGCCCTCTCCGCAGCCCAGGTCGAGCACGCGCTGCCCGACCTCCACGTGGGCCAGCAGGAAGGCGCGCCGCCGTGGGAAGTCAGGGGGCTCATGGCCCTCGGGAATCTGCTCCCACATGCTCTGGTGGCGGTCGCGGACGCTCATGAGCCGCCTGTCAGCGTAGGGGGAGCCCAGGGCGCAGAGCCGGCAGCTATAGGATGAACGTCTTGGACGCCTTCGGGAGAGGCAAGCCGGCAGGAAGACGATCAGCATCGCGCGGCCTGGCCGAGCAGGGTGGCCCATGCCGTCCCTAGCGCCGGCGCCCCTGAGGATCACCTTCGACAGCCGCGCCGCCGGGCAGCCGGGCGGCGTGGGGCGCTACACGAGCTGCCTGCTGGACGCGCTGAAGACCTTGCGGGCCGAGAAGGCAGAGGTGATGGAGTCCCACCGCCCGCGGCGCGCAGACGTGTTTCACTCGCCGTGGATGGAGGGCGCGCTGCTGCGCAGCCCGTGCCCCATGGTGGTCACCCTGCATGATCTGGTTCCGCTCAAGCGTCCCGGTGAGTACCTGCGGACCGGGTTGCGCTTCCGGCTGCGCTACTTGGCCGTTCAGCGCGCCGCCGTGGTCATCGTCCCCACAGCGGCGGTGGCCCGCGACGCCATCGAGCACCTGGGCCTGGAGCCCGAGCGGGTGGCCGTGATCGGCGAAGCCGCCGCCTCCAGCATGTATCCGCGTTCGGTGCCGCAGGTGGAGAAGGTGCGCCGCCGCTTCGGTCTACCGGAGCGATATCTCCTGTGGGTCGGGAGCATGCAGCACCCTCAGCCTCGCAAGCGCGTGGCCGAGCTGGCCTCGACCAGCCACAACCTGCCTCTGGTCCTGGCGGGACCAACCCGTCAGTGGGCGCGTGAGCTGCCCGACGTGCTGCTCACCGGGAGGGTGTCCGACGAGGATCTTGCCTCGATCTACAGCGGGGCCCACGCGCTGGTCGTCCCCAGCGACGATGAGGGCTTCGGCCTTCCGCCGGTGGAGTCGCTGGCCTGTGGCACCCCGGTGGTGGCCTGCGATGTCCCGGCGATGCGCGAGGTACTCGGCGACCGCGCCACGTTCGTCGAGCAGGGCGACTACGAGGGCCTGATGCAGGCGGCCGAGGACTCCGTCGGGCCCGCGCCGGCGCCACCGAAGTGGTCCTGGCAGGACGCGGCCCGCGCCACGTGGCGGGTGTATGAGTCCGTGGTCGCTGAGGGATCGCCGACATTGCGCTCGCTGGCGCCGATGCCCAAGACTGTGCGGTTGAGCTCGACGGCCTAGTCCCGCCGGCCGCCGAGCGCTCAGATCAGAAGGCTCCGCGGCGGAGGAACACCGCCGGGATGGTCTTGAGCAGGATGGTCAGATCCAGGGCCAGCGACCAGCGTTCCAGGTAGAGGAAGTCCAGTCGCACGAGGTCATCGAAGTCGAGGTCTGAGCGACCGGAGACCTGCCACAGCCCGGTGATCCCGGGCAGGACCAGGTAGCGCTTGCGGTGCCAGTCGGCGAGCCGCTCGTAGTCGCGCTCGGGCAGCGGCCGCGGACCGACCAGCGACATGTCACCGCGCAGCACGTTCAGTAGCTGGGGCAGCTCGTCGAGCGAGAAGCGCCGCAGCAGCCTTCCCACGGACGTGACGCGCGGATCGTCGCGGATCTTGAACAGGGCGCCGCTGGCCTCGTTGTCATCCTCCAATGCGTGCTGGCGCTCCTCAGCGTCGCTGTACATGGTGCGGAACTTCAGGCAGGCGTAGGGCTGCTGTCCGATGCCCGGACGCATCGAGCGGAACAAGACCGGTCCGCGGGAGCTCAGACGCACCGCGATCAGGATGCTCACCAGCAGCGGGCTGAGCAGCACCAGCAGGACGCTGGCACCGACCACGTCGAAGGTGCGCTTGAGGGCGAAGTCGACGCCCTCGAACACCAGCGGCTTGAGCTCGAACAGCGGCACCGACTCACCGGGCAAGAACTCCGCCCGGTGGACGAGGATCTCCATGGTCGATGGAGCGACGCGTACGCGCACGCCGCGACGGTGGCATTGATCTACGAGCTCCACCGCGTGCACCTGGGGAAACTCGGGGTCGGCGATGATCACCTCATCGACGCGCTGCTCGGCGATCGTGTCAGCTAGCTGCTCGAGCGAGCCGAGCGAGCGCAACCCGTTCTCGGGTAGCGGGTTGAGCGAGATGAAGCCCACCACGTTGACCTTGTTCTGGCTGGTCTTCGCCAGCGCGCGGGCGACGTCGCGGATGTGCTGACCGGTGCCCACCAGCAGGGCACGTCGCTGGTAGCCGGCAGCTCGCAGCAGCCTACCCGTGACCCGTTCGTAGGCGAAGCGCAGCAGCGAGACGTAGAGCAGGGCGAAGGCCAGCGAGGCGTAGAAGATGTAGTAGCTGGAGTAGCGCTCGCCGTTGACCACCGCGAAGGCCAGGGCCAGAAAGGCGACCTGAAAGAGGCAGCCCACGATGCGGGTGAGGCCCGGCCGCTGTCTGCGCTCCGCGTACAGGCTCGAGCGCGCGAACAGGAGCACGCAGACCAGGTACGCGAAGGCCAGGATGTGACGGCTCTCCTGGGCCGCGCGCGCGGCGTCAAACCCGTTGCGCAGCATGTCCTTCAGGGCCAGGGCGGTGAAGATCGCCGCGAAGACGCCCACCAGGTCAAGGGCCAGAAGGGACACCACGCGCGAGACCCGGCGAGCAGTGTCCAGGCGCAGCAGCAATCCCAGCGCGGGGGGGCTCTTGCGCCGCACGTCACGGGAGGCCTGCGGGGCCAGCAGGACGGGCGTCGACGGCTCGGCCGCCTGCGGCGCAGCCAGTCTCACCGCGCCCGCCTTGCCCTCACCCTCCCCGTAGAGGCCACCGTCCTGCGCATCGAGCGCCCGCTCATAAGCGTCCATCTCACTGCTCACAACGCACCAGGGTCGCAGATGTAGCGGCCGCCGCGGCGGCGGCGACCGCAGCGCCGGGCTCCGTGCGCGCAGCGCAGACGCTGGTCTGGACGCTAGGCCGGCAGCTCGCCCAGCAGCAGCTTGGCACCGGAGGACTCGATGGTGCGACGCAGGCCCTCCTCCAGGCCCACCTCTGGCTCCCAGTCCAGCAGCTCCCGCGCCTTGGCTATGTCGGGCTTGCGCTGCTGCGGGTCATCGGTGGGCAGCGCCTCGTGCACGATCTCCGACTGGGAGCCGGTGACCCGCTTGACCGTCTCGGCCAGCTCGAGCAGCGTGAACTCATCGGGATTTCCCACGTTCACCGGATGGTGATGACCGGACTCGGCCAGCGCGATGATCCCGCGGATCAGGTCGCTCACGAAACAGAAGGAGCGCGTCTGGTTTCCGTGGCCGAAGACGGTCAGCGGCCGGTCTCCCAGCGCCTGGCGCAGAAAGGTGGGAATCGCGCGCCCGTCGTGCGGACGCATGCGTGACCCGTAGGTGTTGAAGATGCGTACGATGGACGTGTCAACCCCCTGCTGGCGGTGGTAGGCCATGGTCAGTGCCTCGGCGTAGCGCTTGGCCTCGTCGTAGACGCCGCGCGGACCGATGGGGTTGACGTGGCCCCAGTAGGTCTCGGGCTGAGGATGGACCTGGGGGTCGCCGTACACCTCGCTGGTGGAGGCGATGAGAAAGCGTGCCCGCTTGCTCTTGGCCAGCCCCAGCGTGTGATGCGTGCCGTAGGAGCCCACCTTCAGGGTGTGCAGCGGCAGGCGCAGGTAGTCGATCGGCGACGCCGGCGAGGCCAGGTGATAGACGAAATCAACCGGCTCCTCGACGTGGTAGGGGGAGATGATGTCCACGTTGAGGTGCTCAAAGCGGGCCGGATCGCGGATGTGCTCGATGTTCGACAGCGAGCCCGTCTCCAGGTTGTCCACGCAGATGACGCGATGTCCGCGCGCGAGCAACTCGTCGCACAGATGCGAACCGAGGAAGCCGGCGCCGCCGGTGACCAGGCAGGTGGCCATCAGCCGGGCAGGTTAGCGATCGGCGCCCTGCGCAGCACGCGCCGATCGTCGGGCAGGCGCCGGGTGACTCGCGCCGCGTCCAGGTGCTCGAGCAGCGCCTGGGCAAACTTGCGACTGGTGCCCAGCTCATCGCGCAGCGCGGCCAGCGTGACCGAGCCCTCCCGTCCGATCAGCTCGACCACCACCCGCTGCACCGCCGCCAGGGCCTCGGGATGGTAGTGCAGGGTGCGCCCCACGCGCACCGCGCGGCCCGACGCGCGCAGGGCCGGCAGCTGCGCCGCCTCGGCCACCGACAGCTCGCTGTGGCTGGGCGGCTGAAAGCTCGCCTCGCGCAGACGCTGCTCGAGTCCCAGCGCGTCGGGCCCCAGCGGCGCGAGCACCGGGGGTTCGGGCGCCGGTGCGACGTCGGGCGCGCCGGCGGGCTCGGGCTCCCCGCGCAGGCGGCGCTCGAGCCGGGCCAGGACCGGCGGTCCGGCGCCATGGCGGCGGGCGTGGGCGTCGAGCACCAGGCCGCCGCCCAGCGTGTCCGGCGGCGCCAGGCGCCTGACCACCAGCCGGTCGCCGTCGCGAGCCATCAGCGGCCGCTCCAGGCGCAGCTGCCAGAAGGGTCCCCCAAGCCAGGCGTGACGCGCGGAGGTCTCGCGCGTGCCGTGGTGCACGGCGACTCGCTCCCCCTGACGTGGCGCGGCAGCATGCCCGGCCAGCTCGAGAGCCACGTCCATGATGTGGGTCGGGGACACGTCGCCTCCGACGGCCGCCAGGACGTCACCCCGCGCGAGCTCTGAAACCGCCACCCCCCCGAGGTTCACGGCCACGCGCTGCCCGGCCGCGGCGTGATCGACCGCGTGGTCATGCACCTGTACCCCGCGCACCCGGGCGCGTCGGCCGCCGGGCAGCAGGACGAGCTCGTCGCCACGCGCGATCTTTCCTGTCCACAGCGTGCCCGTGACCACCGTCCCCGCTCCGGTGATCGAGAAGACGCGATCGACGTGCAGGCGCGCCTCGCCCTCCTCGCCGACGCGTGCCGGCAGACCGGCGGCCACGTCATCGAGCAGGCCGCGCAGCTCCTCCAGCCCACGGCCGGTGTGTGCGCTCAGGGCCACCGCCCCGATGCCCGGCAGCAGCTCGGCGGCCTCGGAGAGTGCCCGCATCGGATCGGCCCGGTCGGCCTTGGTGACCGCCACGACGCCGCGCGTGACTCCCAGGCCGGCCAGCACGGCGGCGTGCTCCCTGGTCTGGGGCATCACGCCGTCGTCGGCGGCGACGGTCATGAGAAACAGGTCCACCCCCGTGGCCCCGGCCACCATCGTGCGCACGAAGCGCTCGTGTCCCGGCACGTCCACCACCGACAACCGGCGGCCCGAGGGCAGCTCGAGCGCCGCGTAGCCGAGCTCGATGGAGATCCCCCGCCGGCGCTCCTCGGGCAAACGGTCGGTGTCGCGCCCGGTCAGCGCGCGCACCAGGGCGGTCTTGCCGTGATCGATGTGCCCGGCGGTGCCGAGCGTGAGGGGCGCCCCCACGCTCACCGGATCAGTGCGCCGATCACCGCGCGCAGCACGTCATCGAGCTCGTCGTCGCCGAGCGTGCGGGGATCGAGCAGCAGCCGTCCCCGCGCGATGCGCGCCACCACGGCCGGGTCCCCCGCGCGCAGCGAGCGCGCCAGCGCGTCGGCGCCGCCCGGGCCGGGGGCGACGCTCAGGGCAGGCCCCTCGAGCTCGAGCAGGGGCAGAGCGCCGCCCCCGACACGCGCTAGGGCCGCGATGACCTCAGCCGAGACCCCCGCGTCCGTCAGCCCCGATCGCAGTCGCTCGGCCCGGCGCGCGAGCACCTCGGCCGGGGCGTCGAGCATGGCCAGCACGGGCACCTCTCGGCGCGCCCGCTCGGGCTCGCGATGGAGCTTCAGGGTGGCCTCCAGCGCGGCCAGCGAGAGCTTGTCGATGCGCAGCGCGCGGGCGAGCGGGTGGGTCGCGGCACGCGCGATGGCCTCGGCGGCGCCCACCATCAGGCCGGCCTGGGGGCCGCCCAGCAACTTGTCACCCGAGAAGCAGACCACGGCCGCGCCGGCCGCCACCGAGCGCCGCGCCGGCGGCTCCTCGGCCAGCGCCGACGCGCTCGGGCCAGCGCTCACGGGAGCCTGCAGCACTCCGGAGCCGATGTCGTCGATCACCGCCACGCCCAGCTCGCACAGCGCCTCGATGCAGACATCCTCGACGAAGCCCACGGCGCGGAAGTTCGAAGGATGGGCGCGCAGGACCGCTCCCACCTCGCGGCCACGCGCGCGCTCGGTGTCGATCGCGCGCTCGTAGTCCTCGATGCGCGTGCGGTTGGTGGTGCCCACCTCGACCAGTCGCGCACCCGATGCGGCCACCACGTCGGGGATCCGAAAGGAGCCTCCGATCTCGATCAGCTGTCCCCGCGAGACGATCAACGAGCGCCCGCCACCGGCCAGAGCGGCCGCCGCGAGCAGGACCGCCCCCGCGCCGTTGTTGACCACCAGCGCCCCCTGCGCCCCGGTCAGCTCCCGGGCCAGCCCGGCGACGTGCGCCTGACGCGAGCCGCGCTCTCCTCGGTGCAGGTCCAGCTCCAGGTTGCTGTACCCGGCGGCCGCCCGGCTCACGGCCGCCTGCGCCGCGGCGGCCAGGGGCGAGCGGCCCAGGTTGGTGTGCACGATCACCCCGGTCGCGTTGATGACCCGTCGCAGGGAGTCGGCGCGTGCTAGAGCCAGTCGTCGCCTGGCCTCGGTCACCAGATCGTCAGCCCCCGCGTAGTCGTCGCCCGCGTCGTCGGCCCCCGCGTCGATCAGCTGCCCACGACGCGCCGCCACGGTCTCGCGGGCGATGTCCACGGTCAACCGGTCGGGCGACAGCGCCCCGTCCTCTTCGCGGCTGACGGCCGCGGCGAGCCGCTGTACCGCCGGTAGCCCCCGCAGGCTGTCGTTCAGCGCGTCGGGGCGTGGCCGGGCACCCACCGGCGCTCCCTCCCGTCGACCTCGCGCTTCCAGATCGGGGCCTGCGCCTTGATCGCATCGATGATCTCGCGCGCTCCGGCAAAGGCCTCGGTGCGGTGGGGCGCCGACACCGCCACCACCACAGAGGGCTCGCTCAGGGGCACCGCTCCGACGCGGTGAGCCAGCGAGACCCGACAGAGTCCGTGGGCGTCGAGGGCCTGAGCGCCGATCGCGTGCAGGCGCTCGCGGGCCATCGCCTCGTAGGCCTCGTATTCGAGGCGCTGCACGGTGCGCGTGACGCCCAGGAACGTGACCACCGCGCCGGCGCGGGGATCGCGCACCTCGGACAGGAGGCGATCGACCGACAGGGGCTCGCTGAGCAGGGTCGCCCGCACGGCAGGGGACGGCGTCGCGTCCTGGCCCCCTGACACGGGCGGGATCAGGGCCAGCTCATCGCCCTCGGCCAGCGGGGCGTCCGGGGGGGCGTAGCTGCGGTTGACAGCCATGACCAGCGGGAGACCGGCGGACAGCTCGCCGACCGCGTGCAGCGCGTCGCGCACGCACGCGCCCTCTGGAAGCTCGAGATCGAGCGTGCTCGCACCGGCGCGCTCGCGAAGCATGGCGAACAGGCGGACGACGACGTGCATGGCTAGCAAGGTAGCCGAGCGCGTCGCACAGCCCGCCCGTCTATGCGGACAGTCCCCCCTCCCACACGGGCGCCGCCGCCGGGCTCTTCCAAACCGCGCGCTACGTCGGGGCGATTGCGGCCACCAGCCTCATATCGCTCGTGTTCGCCGGCGGGGTGACCAGCGCCGGGCTGCACACGATCGCCATCGTCATCGCCGTGATCGCGGCGTTGACTGACCGTGAGCGCTGTCCGCGAAGGCTTGGGAGCTGCCTCGGTCGGTACGCGCAGCAAAGGCGCCCACCGAGACAGAAGCTTATGATCCTCGCGTGTCCACCACCGAGCGTCGCGCCGGTCAGTCCCAGGGCGAGCCGGAGGAGCATCTGAGCGTCGCCCCCCTCGTGGGCCCCGACGATCCGCGCCACTTCACGGACTCCGGGATCGAGGTCAGGGCGACCTACACCGAGGACGACCTGCCGGGCGAGCTCGACCTCGGCCTCGCGGGCGACTTTCCCTACACGCGCGGTGTGCACCGCGAGATGTACCGCCAACAGCTGTGGACCATGCGCCAGTACGCGGGATACGCGTCGGCCAAGGAGTCCAACGAGCGCTACAAGTACCTGCTCGCGCACGGCTCGACGGGCCTGTCCATGGCCTTTGACCTGCCCACCCAGCTGGGGCTTGACTCCGACGATCCCCGCTGCCTGGGCGAGGTGGGGCGCACCGGCGTGGCCATCGACACGCTCGATGACATGCGGACCGCCTTTGACGGCATCCCCCTCGATCAGGTGTCGACGTCGATGACCATCAACGCTCCGGCCAGCATCCTGCTCTGCCTGTACGAGCTGGTGGGCGAGGAGCAGGGAGTTCCCTCCGAGAAGCTGCGCGGCACCACCCAGAACGACATCCTCAAGGAGTACATCGCTCGCGGCAACTACATCTACCCGCCCGAGAGCTCGATGCGCCTGACCACCGACCTGTTCGCATACGCCAAGCAGCGGGTGCCGCGCTGGAACACGATCTCGATCTCCGGATATCACTTCCGCGAGAAGGGCTGCTCGGCGGTGCAGGAGGTGGCGTTCACCCTGGCCAACGGCATCGCCTACGTGCAGGCCGCCCTGGACGCGGGACTGGCGGTGGACGAGTTCGCCCCCCGGCTGGCCTTCTTCTTCAACGGCCACAATCACGTGTTCCAGGAGGTCGCCAAGTTCCGCGCCGCGCGCCGCATGTGGGCGCACATCATGCGCGACCGCTTCGGGGCCGAGGATCCCAAGTCGTTGATGCTGCGCTTTCACACCCAGACCGGCGGCGTGACCCTCACCGCCCAGCAGCCCATGAACAACATCGTGCGGGTCGCCCTGCAGGGCTTTGCCGCCGTCTGCGGAGGAACGCAGTCCCTGCACACCAACGGCTACGACGAGGCGCTGGCGCTGCCGACCGAGCGCGCGGCCAAGCTCGCCCTGCGCACCCAGCAGGTGATCGCGCACGAGTCCGGTGCGGCCGACACGGTCGACCCCTTCGCCGGGTCCTACTTCATCGAGTCGCTCACCGACGAGATCGAGCGTCGCGCGCAGCTGCTGATCGGCAAGGTCGATGAGCTCGGAGGCTCGGTGCAGGCACTCGGCTTCATCACCAACGAGATAGACGAGTCGGCGTGGGGCTATCAGGAGCGCTACCGCACCGGCCAGGACGTCGTCGTCGGCGTCAACAAGTACGAGGAGGAGGCGATCGAGGTGGAGGACATCCTGCGCGTCGATCCCGAGTCCGAGGGGCGCCAGCTCGACCGCCTGCGGCGCTTCAAGGAGCAGCGCGACCAGGCGCTGACCGACCGGCGGCTGGAGGAGCTGCGTGAGGCCAGCCGCGGCAGCGAGAACCTGCTGCCGTTCATCAAGCAGGCGCTCAGCGACCACGCCACCCTGGGTGAGGTGTGCGCGGCGATGAAGGACGTGTTCGGCGGCTACCGGCCGCCCGTATGACCAACCTGCCGTCAGGAGTGCTCGCCAGCGTCACCCTGCAGGACACGATCCTGGCCCTGCACATCGCGGCCGCGGTCGTCGCCTTCGGGGTGTTGTTCGCCTATCCGATCATCTTCGCGGCCATCAGCCGCCACGACACGCGTGCGCTGCCGGCGCTGCATCGCGCCGGGCTGGCGCTGAACCGGCGGCTGGTCAACCCCGGGTTGCTCGTCGTGGTCCTAGCCGGCGTCTACCTGGCCAGCCACGAGCACATGTGGAAGACCTTCTACGTGCAGTGGGGCGTCGGGGCGGCGCTCGTCCTCGGCGGCCTGGCCGGGGGCTTGTTCGTGCCGCTCGAGCGCAGGCTCATCGAGCTCTCAGACCGTGATGTGGCCGGCGCCCCGGCCGACGGTCCGGTGACCCTGAGCGCGGACTACTCAGCGGCGCTGACCCGCCTGCGCGCCGGCGGGGCGCTGGCCTGCCTGCTGGTGGTGGTGACCATCTTCTTCATGGCCAATCACGTGGGCGGTTCCTGACCGAGGTCGTCCGGGCGTGCTGGGGTTGCCGGGGTGACTCGTCGCGGCGAGGCGGCCGACGCTGGACCTGTCGGCCCAGCGTAGACGCCGGTCGCTCGGGGGCGCCTCGCGCGGCCGCCGACGCAGCACGTAGACGCCCGGCCATCACCTGTCTACGGGGTGTAGACGGGGCAGCCCCTCGGCGCGCCCGTGGGGCTAACATCCGCCCGCGCATGCGCCAGAAGGCTCCCGAGACCTACGAAGAGAAGCTGACCCAGCTCTCAGAGCTGCGCCTCTCCGCCGTGCACTCGGCCCCCGAAGCCGAGGAGAAGCAGCACGCGCGCGGGAAGTACACCGCTCGCGAGCGGGTGGAGAAGCTGCTGGATCCCGGCTCCTTTCAGGAGCTCGACACCTTCGTACGCCACCGCACGCACGACTTCGACATGCAGAAGAACCGGCCGTGGGGCGACGCCGTGGTCACCGGGCACGGGACCATCGATGGGCGCCGGGTGTGCGTGTTCAGCCAGGACTTCACCGTGTTCGGGGGTTCGCTCGGCGAGGCCATGGGCGAGAAGATGTGCAAGATCATGGACCTGGCGGCCAGGATCGGCTGCCCGGTGATCGGCATCAACGACTCCGGCGGGGCGCGCATCCAGGAGGGCGTCGTATCCCTGGGCGCCTACGGCGACGTCTTCGTGCGCAACGTCAGGTGCTCGGGGGTCATCCCTCAGGTCAGCCTGATCATGGGGCCGTGCGCCGGCGGAGCCGTGTACTCCCCAGCCATCACCGACTTCATCTTCATGGTCAAGGAGACCTCCCACATGTTCATCACCGGACCCGACGTGATCAGGACGGTCACCGGGGAGGAGGTCGGCTTCGAGGAGCTCGGGGGCGCCATGACGCACAACTCCAAGTCGGGCGTGGCGCACTTCGCCTCCGAAGACGAGGATGCGTGCCTGGAGGACTGCCGCTACCTGATGAGCTTTCTGCCCTCCAACAACCTGCAGACCGCTCCGCGCGTGGCGCCCACCGACGACCCGATGCGCATGGACGCCGAGCTCGACAGCGTCGTGCCCGACAACCCCAACCGGCCGTATGACATGCGCGACGTCGTGCGCCTGATCGTCGATGACGGCGAGTTCATGGAGGTGCACGAGCATCACGCCAAGAACATCATCTGCGGCTTCGCGCGCCTGGACGGCTACGCCATCGGGGTGGTGGGAAACCAGCCCAATCAGCTCGCCGGCGTACTCGACATCGACGCCTCGGCCAAGGCCGCACGCTTCGTGCGCACGTGCGACGCGTTCAACGTTCCCCTGCTCACCTTCTGCGACGTGCCCGGTTTCCTGCCGGGCACCGCTCAGGAGTGGGGCGGCATCATTCGTCACGGCGCCAAGCTGCTCTACGCCTTCACCGAGGCGACGGTGCCCAAGATCACCGTGATCACACGCAAGGCCTACGGCGGCGCCTACGACGTGATGTCCTCAAAGCATCTGCTGGCCGACTTCAACTACGCGTGGCCCACGGCCGAGGTCGCGGTGATGGGGCCCGAGGGCGCGGTGAACATCATCTACCGCCGCGACATCGCCGCCAGCCCCACACCCGATACGCGACGCCAGCGGCTCATGGACGACTATCGGGCGCGCTTTGCCAATCCCTACACCGCGGCCGAGCGCGGCTACATCGACGACGTCATCGTCCCGCACGAGACCCGGCCCAAGCTCATCGCCGCGCTGCAGACGCTGCTGACCAAGCAGGACCCCGGACCGCGGCGCAAGCACGGCAACATTCCCCTCTAGGCCGCTCCGAGAGGCGCAGCGCGTCGCAACAGCCGGACCGCTGAACCGCTACAGCCTGACCGTCTGCGCCGCCACCCCGCCGGCGCGCCAGCGCTCGAGCACCGCCGCGGCGATGGCCAGGTCCTGGATGGCCAGCCCGGTGGAATCGAACAGGGTCACCGCATCGCGCCCACCGCGCCCCGGGTGCTCACCGGCGAGCACCGCTCCCAGCTCGCCCACGTTCTCGCGGGCCAGCGCGCCGGCCGCCACCGCCCCAGCCAGCTCGCCGCCGTGGGAGGCCTGCTCCCACTCGTCGCAGAACACCTCACAGCGCAAGACCGCCTCCACGGTTGCCTCGGCCTTGCCCGCCGCATCGGCCCCCAGCATGTTCAGGTGCGTACCCGTGCGCAGCTCGCCGGCGTCGACCACGGGCGTGTGACCGGGCGTCACGCAGGTCACCACGTCGCAGCTCAGCGCGGCGCTGCGCTCGCCCACCTCCCAGCCCAGCTCGACCGCGAGGGCACTGGCCGCGGACTCGTCCAGATCCGCGCACACGCCGGGGCCGTAGCCGTCGGCGGCCAGGCAGCGCGCGGCCCACGCCCCGTTCGGTCCGCAGCCCACGATCCCGACGCTGCGAGCGTCCTCGCGGGCCAGCGCGCGTGCCGCCACAGCGGCCACCGCACCGGTGCGCAGCGCGGTCACCGCGCGCGCGTCGAGCACCATCAGCGTGCGCCCGTCGCGGGCGTCGGACAGGCACACGATGCCGGTCACCGTGGGCAGTCCGTGGGCCGGATTGCCCGGGAAGGAGGTGACCCACTTCAGTGACGCCATGCCGCCGCCCCGCGCCGGCATGGCCCGAAAGTCGCCGTAGGGGGCGCTGTCCAGATAGACCTTGGCCGGCATCGTCCAGTCGCCGCGGTGATGGGCCAGGAAGGCCTCGCGTACGCGCGTTATGGCCTGCTGCGGCCCGATGGCGTCCAGCACCTGCTCGTGTTCAAGGACGGGAATCTCGCTCATGGGGCTGACCTGACCGGCGCCTATCAGGGAGGCTTCAGACATACATTGGCAGCCGCGACCGCGGAGGACCCGCCGCGACTGCGTAAGACTGTGGAGATGGTCAACCGCCGTCCCGCGCTGACCCTGGTGGCCCCCCGCGCCTCGCCCGTCGAGGCCGCTGCCGTGGTGGCCGCGCTGGAGCGCTTCATGCGCGACACCGCGCCGGTCCCCGCCGCCGCCCAGCCGCGGGACCCCTGGCAGCGCGCCGCACGCCTGCGGGCCGTGGGCCACGAGCCGGGGGCCTTGAGCCCCTGGGGCGATGAGCATCCGTGGAGCTGACCTGAGGGTCTTCGGCGGCCATCGGACCCTCGTGGATCCCGCCAAAGCTAAACACCTGAATCTCACCCGGCTTTTTGTATATTGGGCGGCTCACCCGTCCCCAGGCAGAGGAGCGCGCTAATCCATGGAGCCAACTTCGGTCACCCGCGAGGTCGAGCAGCAGCCGCGCCACCACGGCAGAACGGGGACCCTGGACAACCCCGAGCTCCGCCAGGACGTACCCGGCCACGTCATCCCGATCCTCGAGCGCGAGTTCGACGACTTCGATAGCGAGTCCACGCGCTTCCTCGACGGCGACCTGCCCGAGGATCAGTTCATCGGCTTCCGCCTCAAGCAGGGCGTGTACGGTCAGCGTCAGGCCGAACGCCAGATGATCCGCGTCAAGCTGCCCTTTGGGGGGGTCAACCCCGAGCAGATGGAGGCATTCGCCGACGCCATCGAGGCCTACGCGCCCCTGAACAAGGGACACGTCACCACCCGCCAGAACATCCAGATCCACCACGTGCCCCTGCCCGACGCGGCCAAGTTCATCCGCGAGATCTCCGCGGCGGGCCTCTCCTCGCGCGAGGGCTGTGGCAACACGATGCGCAACGTGACCGGCGACCCGTGGGCCGGCATCTGCCAGGACGAGCTCTTCGATCCCACGCCCTACGCCGGCGCCTACGTGCGCTACTTCGTGCGCAACGAGGTCTGCCAGCTCATGCCCCGCAAGTTCAAGACCGCGTTCACCGCCGACGACCAGGACCGGGCCATCACGGGCATCCACGATGCGGGCTTCATCCCGCGCCTGCGCGAGGTGGACGGCCGGCAGGTGCGCGGGTTCGAGATCCGCGTGGGCGGCGGCACGTCGATCATGCCCCGGGTCGCCCCCACCCTGTATGACTTCGTGGCCGCTGACGACGGCGAGTACATCAAGGTCACCGAGGCGGTCCTGCGTATCTTCAACCGCCAGGACGATCTGCGCAAGAACCGCGCTCGCGCGCGCATCAAGGTGCTCGTCGACCGCATCGGGATGGACGCCTTCCGGGAGATGGTGCAGGAGGAGCTGCGCGGCGACTGGGTGCACGAGCGCGACTTCGCTCCCGACCCGCTGCTCTTCGTGCACGATGAGCAGTCCCACGCGCCAGCCGCACCGGCGAGCGGCGGCTCGCCCAACGGGGACAGCCGCGCGTTCGATCGCTTCGTGGTCTCCAACGTGCGCCGCCAGTCACAGCCGGGCTACGCCGCCGTCGAGGTGGCGATCGCGCGGGGCGATCTCAGCCCCGAGCAGTTCCGCGGGCTGGCGTCGATCATGCGCGACTTCTGCGGCGGTTATGCACGCACCACCGTGGGTCAGAACCTGGTGTTGCGCTGGGTGCCTGAGGAGAGCGTGTATGACGTCTATGAGCGCCTGGGCGAGCTTGACCTCGACGACGCGGGTGCCCGCGAGATCGACGACGTCGTGTCCTGTCCGGGCACCGACAGCTGCAAGCTGGGCATCACCAGCTCAATGGGCCTCAACCAGGCCATCCGCGATCGCCTGGCCGACATGGCGATCGAGGATCCGCTCACGCGGCGGGTGCACATCAACATGAGCGGCTGCCCCAACGGCTGCGGCCAGCATCACATCGCCAACATCGGCTTCTACGGAGCCTCGCTGAAGGTGGGCGAGCGTACCGTGCCGGCCTACATCCCTCACGTGGGTGGGTCGTGGGAGGATGGAGAGGTGCGCATGGGCGCTCGCCTGAAAGCGCGCCTGCCCGCCAAGCGTGTCCCCGAGGCGGTCGAGCGCTGGTTGCGCGACTACCAGGCCCAGCGCGCGGAGGGTGAGGAGTTCAATGCCTTTGCCGACCGCGTGGGCACCAAGCACTTCGAGGCCCTGGTCACCGACCTGACCATGCCCATCGAGTTCGGCCTGGACACGATGAAGCACTTCATCGACTGGAACCGCAGCGAGCCCTACCAGGTGATCCGCGGCGAGGGCGAGTGCGCGGTCTGATGTGCGCCCGCACATCCGTACCGGTCGCACCCGGCCGGCGCGAGCCGGCGCTCGCAGGCGCCTCGAACGACCTCGAGGCCCGGTCGGCCGAGAGCGTGCTGGCGTACATGCTCGAAGCCCACCACCCCCGCCTGGCCCTGGCCTGCTCCTTTCAGAAGGAGGAGGCGGTGCTCGTCGACATGCTCCTGCGCCAGCAGCCTGGCGCGCGGGTGTTCACCATCGACACGGGCGTGCTCTTCGCGGAGACCTATGAGCTGTGGCGTCAGTGGGAGCAGCGCTACGACCTCGAAGTGGAGGTCCACGACGCCGCCCGTCCCGACGGGCAGGCGTGGACGGCCAAGCGCTGCTGCGGCGCGCGCAAGGTGGCCGCGCTGGACCGTGCGCTGGACGACGTGGACGGCTGGATCACCGGCATGCGCCGCGAGCAGTCCCCCACCCGCACGGGGGCCGCGAAGCTCGAGTGGGACCCGCGCCGCGCGGTGTGGAAGGCAAACCCGCTGGCCGACTGGAGCGAGCGGGACGTGTGGCGCTACATCGCCGAGCATGAGCTCTCCTACCACCCGCTGCACGACCGCGGCTACGCATCGATCGGCTGCGCGCCGTGCACTTTGCCCGGATCGGGGCGCCAGGGGCGCTGGGCGGGCAGCGACAAGCTCGAGTGCGGCATCCACGTCGAGCCGCCGGCCCCAGTCGAGGAACGCGCGTAGTGCTCGGGATCGACCCCCTGGTCGTCCTCTTCGGTCTCGGAGTCGGCCTGTTGATCGGGCTCACGGGCATCGGCGGAGGCTCGCTGATGACGCCACTGCTGATCGTCGTGCTCGGTGTCCAGCCGGTGCTGGCGATCGGCACCGACCTCGCCTACAGCGCGGTGACCAAGACGTTGGGCGGCGCGCGGCACCTCCGCAAGGGGACGGTCGACCTCACCGTGTCCAAGTGGCTGGCCTTCGGCAGCGTTCCCGGCGCCCTGCTCGGCTCCCTGGCCGTGCCTCGCCTGCACCACGACTACGGCCGGGGCTTTGACCAGGTCCTGCTCGCCTCGGTGGCCGGGGCGCTCATCGTGGTGGCCGCGGTGATGCTCACCCGTGCCATGTTCATGCCCCGACTGGTGGCGCGCGAGCGGCACAGCTTCACCTTCACCCCCCGAACCCGGGCCGGGGCGATCCTGCTGGGGCTCGTGCTCGGCACGGTGCTCGGTCTGACCTCGGTGGGCAGCGGCGCGCTGATCGGGCTGGCCCTGATCGTGCTCTTTCGCCTCACCCCCCAGCGCGTGGTGGGCACCGACGTGTTTCACGCCGCCCTGGTGCTGTGGGTGGCCGGGCTCGTGCACGTGGCCACCGGCGACGTCGACTTCGGCCTGATGGGCAACCTCCTCATCGGCTCGATCCCGGGGGTGTGGATCGGCTCACAGCTCATCGAGAGCGTGCCCGCCCAGGCCCTGCGGGTGGCGCTGGGCGCGGTGATGCTCGGCTCCGCGCTGGCCGTGGTCAACAAGGCCGGGCCTCACGTCCCGGTGAGCCTGATCATCGGGGCGCCCGTGGCCGTCGGCCTCCTGGCCTGGGTCAACCACCACCTGCGCCTGCGCGTCGGCCTGGCCACGCCGGACTCGCGGCTGCCGGTCACCGGCCCGTGACCGGCGACTCGGCGGCCGCCGAGCGCCCCGCCCTGAGCCATCTGCGCCGGCTTGAATCCGAGGCGATTCACATCATGCGCGAGGTGGCCGCCGAGCTCGAGCGTCCGGTGCTGCTGTTCAGTGGCGGCAAGGATTCCATCGTGCTCCTGCGCCTCGCCGAGAAGGCCTTCCGCCCCGCGCCGTTCCCCTTCCCGCTCATGCACGTGGACACCGGGCACAACTTCCCGGAGGTGATCGACTTTCGTGACCGGCGCATCGCCGAGCTCTCTGAGCGGCTGATCGTGGCCTCGGTCCAGGACTCCATCGACACCGGACGCGTCGTCGAGGAGACCGGCCCGCGGGCGTCGCGCAACCGGTTGCAGACCACGACCCTGCTCGACGCCATCGCCGAGCACGGCTTCGACGCCGCCTTCGGGGGGGCGCGGCGCGACGAGGAGCGCGCGCGCGCCAAGGAGCGTGTGTTCTCCTTTCGCGACGACTTCGGTCAATGGGACCCCAAGAGCCAGCGCCCGGAGCTGTGGAACCTCTACAACGGGCGCGTCCAGCGCGGTGAGCACGTGCGCGTGTTCCCGTTGTCCAACTGGACCGAGCTCGACGTGTGGGAGTACATCGAGCAGGAGCGCCTGGAGGTCCCGCACATCTACTTCGCCCACGAGCGTGAGGTCTTCCAACGCGACGGCATGCTCTACGCCTGGCGAGAGGGGGTCGAGCTGCTAGCCGGCGAGCAGGTCTTCGCCGAATGCGTGCGCTACCGCACCGTTGGAGACATGAGCTGCACCGGCGGGGTGCGCTCGCGGGCGGGCACGCTGGCCGAGGTGGTCTCGGAGATCACCCTCACCCGGGTCACCGAGCGCGGCGAGACGCGCGCCGACGACCGCGTGTCCGAGGCGGCCATGGAGGACCGCAAGAAGGCGGGCTACTTCTAGATGCACCCGCCCGCATGATCTCCGACCTGCTGCGCTTCACCACCGCCGGCTCGGTGGACGACGGCAAGAGCACGCTGATCGGGCGCCTGCTCTATGACTCGAAGCAGGTCTTCGAAGACCAGCTCGAGCAGGTGGCCCAGGCCAGCCGCCGCCGCGGCGGCGAGGGCGTTCTCGATCTGGCTCTGCTCACTGACGGCCTGCGCGCCGAACGCGAGCAGGGCATCACCATCGACGTCGCCTATAGCTACTTCGCCAGCGACGGGAGCGCCAGCCGGCGCCTCGGTCACCCCACGGCCCGCGGACGGCGCTTCATCATCGCCGACGTTCCCGGGCACAAGCAGTACACGCGCAACATGGTCACCGGCGCCTCCACCGCCGATCTGTCCATCGTGCTCATCGACGCCCGCCGGGGCGTGCTCGAGCAGTCGCGCCGCCACGCCTACATCAGCGCGCTGCTGCGCATCCCCCACCTAGTGGTGTGCGTGAACAAGATGGACCTGGTCGACTGGCGCCAGGAGCTGTTCGCCGCGATCGTCTCGGACTTCGAGGGCTTCGCTGCGGTCCTGGGGATGGAGGACGTCACCTTCATCCCGATCAGCGCCCTGCAGGGCGACAACGTGGTCGAGCCCTCCGAGCACATGGACTGGTACCCGGGGCCGACGCTGATGGGGCATCTGGAGACGGTCGAGGTGGCCTACGACCACCCCGACAGCGTGCCCGCGCGGCTACCCGTGCAGTGGGTGATTCGCCCGGCCGCAGGACCCGAGGCGCCGACCGCCGTCGGTCCAGCGGCCAACGGCCACGGGCCGTCCCGCGCCGCCGACTACCGGGGCTACGCGGGCCAGATCGCCTCGGGGACGCTGCGTGGCGGCCAGGAGGTGCTGCTCGCTCCCTCCGGCCAGCGCACCCGCCTGGCCGCCATCGATACCTGGGACGGCCCCGTGGCGGAGGCGATCGCGCCCCTGTCGGTGTCCGTGCGCCTCGCCGACGAGCTCGACGTCTCGCGCGGGGAGATCGTCTGTGACCCCGACGCCCCACCCATCGTGGCGCGGGACCTCGTGGCCACCGTGTGCTGGATGTCCGAGCGCCCGCTGCGGGCCGGCAAGCGCCTGCTGGTCAAGCACGCCACGGCAACCGTTCAGGGCATCGTGTCCGCTCTGCTCGATCGCGTCGACGTGGACACGCTCGTCGCCGAGTCCAGCGCGCAGACGCTGAAGCTCAACGACGTGGGGCGGGTCACCCTGCGCCTGAGCGCGCCGCTGGCCTTCGACGCCTACCGCGACAACCGCGCCACCGGGTGCTTCATCCTCATCGACCCGGACAGCGATGCCACCGTCGGCGCCGGGCTGATCGAGGCACCGGACCCGGCCCCGGGTGCGGCGAACCACTAACCTGCGCGACCGCATGTTCGCCAAGGTCATGGTGGCCAACCGCGGGGAGATCGCCGTCCGCGTGATCCGAGCGCTCCAGGAGCTCGGGGTGCGCAGCGTGGCGGTCTACTCAGAGCTCGACCGTGACGCCATCCACGTCAGGCGCGCCGACGAGGCCTACCTGCTCGGCGGTCCCACGCCCGCCGAGAGCTACCTCAACGTCGAGCGCATGCTCGGGGTGGCGCGTGAGTCCGGCGCGGAGGCGGTGCACCCCGGCTACGGCTTCCTGGCCGAGAACGCCGACTTCGCTCGCGCCTGCCGCGAGGCGGGCGTGGTGTTCATCGGCCCCCCGGCGGAGGCGATCGACGCCATGGGCTCCAAGACCCGGGCGCGTGAGCTGATGGCCGCAGCCGGAGTGCCGATCGTGCCGGGCACCACCGAGCCGGTGGCCGACGTGGCGGCCGCGCGCAAGATCATCGACGCGGACATTGGCTACCCGGTAGCCATCAAGGCGGCCGGCGGAGGCGGAGGCAAGGGCTTCCGCGTGGCCCTCGAAGCCGGGGAGCTGGAGGGTGCCTTCGAGGGTGCCGCCCGTGAGGGCGAGAAGTTCTTCTCCGATCCCACCGTCTACCTCGAGCGCTACCTACCCGACCCCCGCCACGTGGAGGTGCAGGTGCTCGCCGACGACCACGGCACCGTCGTGCACCTGGGCGAACGCGACTGCTCGATCCAGCGCCGCCATCAGAAGCTGATCGAGGAGAGCCCGGGGCCTCTGGTCGACGCCGACCTGCGCGAGCGCATCGGCAAGATCGCCACCGACGCCGCGCGCGCGGTGGACTACACCGGCGCCGGGACCGTCGAGGGCCTGCTGTGGACGCCCGCCGGTCGGTCGACCAACGGCACGGGAACCACGCAGTCGGGCTCCGGCGCGGAGTACTTCTTCCTGGAGATGAACACGCGCGTGCAGGTCGAGCACTGCGTGACCGAGATGACCACCGGCGTGGACATCGTCCGGGAGGGCATCCGGGTGGCCGCCGGTGAGCGACTGTCCTTCTGCCAGGAGGACGTGGTGCTGCGCGGCCACGCCATCGAGTGCCGCATCAACGCCGAGGACGCCGCGAAGAAGTTCGCCCCGGCCCCGGGACGCATCGGCGCCTACCGCGAGCCGGCGGGGCCCGGCGTGCGCGTCGACTCGGGGGTGGGTCCGGGTTCGGAGATCACCCCGATGTACGACCCCATGGTGGCCAAGCTGATCGTGTGGGACGTCGACCGCGAGCAGGCCACACGGCGCATGCTGCGCGCGCTGGCCGAGTACGAGATCGGCGACCTGACGACCCTGCTGCCGTTTCACCAGGCGCTACTGGCGAGCGGGCAGTGGGCGCGCGCAGAGACCTGTCGCGACCTGCTCGAGGACCCCAGGTGGCTGAAGAGCACTGCTGCCCCGACCAGCGACGCGGTGGGTGGCGCGAGGCAGGACGAGGATCTTCACGCGGAGCACAGCTACACCGTCGAGGTGTCGGGTCGTCGCTTCGACGTACGCGTAATCGGGCCCCCCATGGCCCCGGCGGCCACCGGGACGACAACGAGCGCGGCGCGCAAGCCCGCGCGCCGCGAAGGGGCCGCCGCCGGCCGCGACGGCACGGGCGGCGACTCGCTCACCTCACCCATGCAGGGGACGGTGCTCAAGGTGGCCGTCGAGCAGGGCGCCGCGGTGGAGCAGGGCGCGCTGATCGCGGTGATCGAGGCAATGAAGATGGAGAACGAGATCATCGCGCACAAGGCGGGCACCGTGGCCGAGCTGCCGATCACCGCGGGATCGTCCGTCGCGTCAGGCGACACGCTGGCCGTCATCAAGTCCGCGCAGTAGCCGCCGCTCTTCGGGGCCGAAGCCGGGGCCGCTCAGCGTTCGACCAGCGCCACGTTCGCCGCGTGCAGGCGCCGCTGCTCGACGCTGCGACGTCCCTCCGGCAGCACGGCGCTGGCGCCCTGCGTCACCAGCCGCTGAAGGTAGTCCGCGTCGACCTCCAGCACGTCCAGCGCCTGGGCTCCTGACAGCACCGGTCCGTGGCCCGGCACGACGTGCTCGGCAGCGGTGAGCAGAGCACGCAGGCGCTCGAGCGTGGCCCGGTACTCCCCCACCGATCCGTCTCGGCCCAGCAGAGGGATCTCCACCGTCGACAGGTAGTCGCCCACCACGAGCACGCCCGCCCACGGGACGTTGACGGCCATGCCATCGGCGGTATGGCCCCCGGCGGGATGGAGCTCGAGCTCAGCGGCCCCCAGGCCACAACGACCCGGAACCGGCAGCGCCTGCACCGAGCCGAGGGTCAGCGGGCGCGAGCGCGTCACGTAATGGCCGTCATCGAAGTCGCGCAGAGCACGCTGGGCGCGCCCGGGCTCGGCGGCCAGCCGCGCGGCCGTCGTCTCCGCGCACCCGAGGGCGCTCTGCGGCAGGGCCAGGCGCCCGAGCAGGTGGTCCCAGTCGGCGTGCGTGGACAGCAGGCCAATGGGGGCAAAGCCGGCCTGCTCCATCACCGCGGGGAGCACCTCGAGCTCGTCGGGGTACACCGGCGAGTCGATCACGAAGGCCTCGGCCCCCGGCTCACCGCCGGCCCCGCGCACGAGCGTGCAGTTGGTCTGCCACACGCGACTGGTGACGACGATCACGTCGCGGTGCAGCGAGACGGCGCGCACGAAGGGAACCGTCGCCTAGGGCGTGCGCGTGCCGCAGGCGCCCATCAGCTCATGCCGAGCAGCTTGGCCGCCTCGCGCAGGTTGGTGACCTCCGCCGTGGGCTTCTTCTGCCCGGAGGCAATCGTCTCCTTCTTACGGTTGACCCAGATCACCGGCACGCGCGCCTTGAGGCACGGCTCCACATCGTGGTAGAGGCTGGCGGCCACGTGGACCCAGCCCCGCTTGCTTCCGATGCGTCGCGCGCATTCGGTGAAGTGGGCGGGGTCGGGCTTGTAGGAGCGCACCTGCTGGGCGGTGACCACGAGGTCGAAGTCGGTGGGAATGTGGCGGCGGGTCTGACCGAGCAGCTTGTCGTCGACATTGGAAAGCAGGCCCAGGCGGTACTTCTTGTCCAGCTTGCCCAGCTGGACGTTGGTCTCCTTGAAGGGTCGCCAGCGCTGGATCGAGTCGGGCAAGAACCCCGAGCGAGACGGCTCGAGCGGCCAGCCCAGACGCTTTGAGATCTCCACCGCCGTGCGACGCAGCACCTCCGCGTAGAGCTCATAGGAACCGGATTGGATCTCGCGTTCGACCTCGTGGAAGAGGGTGATCAGCTCGTCACGCTCGATGGTGAAGCCGTCATGCTCGGCCTCACGGCTGAAGGCTTCGTAGATCCCCGTCTCCCAGTCGATCAGCGTTCCGTAGACGTCGAAGGTGACGAAGGTCACGTTGGCAGGCAGAGGCATGAGATCCGATCGTTAGCGAGAGAGGACGGCGGCGCGACCCACCGCAGCGCACGGCGCCACCGGTGTTCCACGGACTTCCAATTATGGACTTCGTCGCGTCAGGACGCGGGGCGGCCCGAGCGCCCGACGCGGGGCCGCCCGATCACCCCCTCAGGTGGGGCCTTAGTAAAGTCCGCCCCCGCTCATGGATCTACTCGAGTATCAGGGCAAGCAGCTGTTCGCGCGCCACGGCATACCCGTGCCCAGCGGCCACCCCGCCCGCACGGTGGCGGAGGTGGTCACCGCCGCACAGGAGATCGGCTATCCGTGCGTGGTCAAGGCCCAAGTCCAGATCGGTGGACGCGGGAAGCTGGGCGGGATAAAGATCGCCCAGGACGAGGGTGAGGCTCGCCGCTACGCCGATGACATCCTGGGCATGGACATCCGCGGGCTCAAGGTGTACGAGCTGTGGATCGAGGGCGCCTCGCAGATCGAATCCGAGTACTACGCCTCCATCGTCTTCGATCGCGGCGCCAAGGCGCCTCTGGTCATGCTCTCGACCAGGGGCGGCATGGACATCGAGCAGGTGGCCGAGGAGGAGCCCGAGGCCATCGCCAGCCTGCACGTCGACCCGCTGATCGGCTTTCAGGACTTCCACGGCCGGCGCCTGGCCTTCGAGGCCGGAGTGGACAGCGACCTGGTGCGCCCCGTGGGCGCCTTTCTGGCCCGGCTGTACGAGACGTTCGCGAGCGAGGAGGCGATGCTCGTCGAGGTCAACCCGCTGATCGTCACCCCGGAGCGCGACGTGCGCGCCCTGGACGCCAAGGTGACCCTTGATGACAACGCCCTGTTTCGCCATCCCGACAACGCCGGCCTGCGCGACCTCAGTCAGGAGGACCCCCAGGAGCACATGGCCAAGGAGCGGGGGCTGACCTACGTCAAGCTCGACGGAGACATCGGCATCCTGGGCAACGGTGCCGGACTGGTCATGTCCACCCTGGACGTCGTGGCCCAGGCCGGTGGCGCTCCGGCCAACTTCCTCGATGCCGGAGGGGGCTCCAAGGCCGAGGCGATCACGAGCGCGGTCGAGGTGATCCTCTCCGATGAGAAGGTCACCGCGGTGCTGTTCAACATCTTCGGTGGCATCACGCGCTGCGACGAGGTCGCCCGCGGGTTGATCGACGCCTTCGCCCAGGTGCTGCCCTCGGTGCCATTCGTGGTCCGCCTGGACGGCACCAACGATGTCGAGGGCAGGCGGCTGCTCGCCGAGGCCAACCTGCCCAACGTGCACACGGCCCAGACCATGAACGAGGCGGCCGAGAAGGTGGTCGCGCTCTCCACCGGTGGCGACGGAGCAGCCCCCGACCGACCGGGGGCCGGCGAACGTGCCGCGGTGGAGAACTGGCCGGACGCCGCGTCACAGGCCGTCCCGTGAGCGTCCTCGTCGACGGCGACACGCGCCTGTGCGTGTCGGGCATCACCGGCCGCGAGGGCACCTTCCACTCGCTGAACAACCGCCGCTACGGCACCAACGTGGTGGCCGGGGTCACCCCGGGCAAGGGCGGCCAGGACGTGGAGGGCATTCCCGTGTTCGACACCTTCCACCGGGCCGTCGAGAGCACCGATGCCAACACCGCGATGATCTTCGTGCCCCCCCGCTTCGCGGCCGACTCGATCCTGGAAGCCGAGGACGCGGGCGTCCAGACGATCATCACCATCACCGAGGGCATACCGGCCCACGACGAGCTGCGCGTGTTCACCCAGCTCGCGCGCAATCCCGACGTGCGGCTGATCGGCCCCAACTGCCCCGGCGTGCTCTCTCCAGGCAAGGCGAACGTGGGCATCATTCCGGCCAGCTTCTTTCCGGAGGGCAACGTCGGGGTGGTGTCGCGCTCGGGGACCTTGACGTACCAGATCGGCAACGAGCTGGCCCAGCGGGGCTTTGGAAGCTCGTCGATCGTGGGCATCGGCGGCGATCCCGTTCCGGGCTCGAGCTTCGTGGACATCATCGCCCTGTTCGAGACCGATCCCCAGACCGAGCTGATCGTCATGGCCGGAGAGATCGGCGGCGATGCCGAAGAGCGCGCGGCGGAGTTCATCGAGGCCAGCGTGACCAAGCCCGTGGTGGGCTACGTCGCCGGCTTCACCGCGCCACCAGGCAAGACCATGGGCCACGCCGGCGCCATCGTCTCCGGCTCCCAGGGCACCGCGGCCGCCAAGGCGAAGGCACTGGAGGAGAAGGGAGTGCGTGTCGGTCGCACCCCGACCCAGGTCGCGGAGATCGCCGTCGAGACCCTCGGCGCGTGCGGGACCTGAGCTTCCCCGGGCACTCATGAACGAACAGCCCGCCAGCGGCTCGCCGACCGCCGGTCCGCCCGGGCGCGAGACAGTGCCGGCGGTCGGTGGGCGGCCGGGTGTGCCGGCGGCTGACCGCCCGATCGACGCGACCCTGGCCATGCTGGAGGAAAAGTTGCGCCGCCTCGAGCAGGAACTGGCGGCGGACCCCTCCCTCCACGCGCCCGACCCGGCCGACGCGCCCGACCCGGCCGACGCGCCCGACACGCCCGACACGCCCGACGCGCCCGGCCCTGCCTACGCGCCCGACCCTGCCTACGCGCCCGACCCGGCCGACGCGCCCGACCCGGCCGAGGCCACCTTTCCTGCCGACGCGCTCGACCCGGCCGCGCGTCACCCGCAGGCGCCGGCCCCGAGCCACCCCCCGCGGCGCAGCGAGCCGGGGCCGCTCAGTGCGCCGCCCCACGCGACGCTGGTGGACGAGGGACGCCCCCCGGCGCCCCCATTGGCGCCACCGCCGCCGGAGCCCACCACGGACCCGTCCCCGCCTGAGCCGAGCGGGCCACCCTCGGCCTCGCTCAGCGACCACCTCGACGAGCTCATTCGCTTTCGCGACCAGCTCGACCGTTATGCGCGCGCGTTGGTCACCGACTACGAGCGCCTGCTCGAACACCTCGGGGCGGCCATCCCCCACGCCGCCGCCGCGCGGCCTACGGTGGCCGACGCCGAACACGGGGAGCAGACGCAGCGGGGCTCGGTCACCGTGGAGGCCGGCCCGTTTGCCAACGTCGCCCAGGTCGACGAGCTCAAGGGCGCGCTGGAGAGCGTGGAGAGCGTGCTGGACTGCATCCTCATCAGCTTCGAGGACCGGCGGGCATCGGTGCATGTGCGCCTGACGGGGCCCACCGAACTGGTGCGCGAGCTGCGCCGGGTGACTGGCCCCGCCTTCACGGTGCTGGCGGCGGCACCCGACCGCCTGTCGCTGCTGCTCGGGCCCGCGGCGGAGGACGTCGGTGTCGGCGGCTGACGATCCGCTGCGATCGGCCCACGCGGCCGCCGATCGCCTCACCGACACGCTCACCGTCCAACTGCGCGAGACGCTTGCCGCGGCCGAGCGGTCCGCCGCCCAGCTGCGCAACGAGGTCGAGGAGGAGGCCAGCCGGCGAGCCGCCGAGATCCGACTGGCCGCCGAGCAGGACGCCGCCCGCGTGCGTCGCCAGGCCGAGGCGAGCGCCGCAGAGTATCTGCGCGCGGCCCACGAGCGCGTGGACGCGTTCACCCAGGGGCGCGTAGCGCGACTGGGTGAGCTGACCGACGAGCTGCTGACAAGCGCCCAGGACGTGCGCACCCGCCTAAAGGAGGCCGGCGACGTTGCCGCCCGTTTGCGCGATCTCATCGACACGCTCGGGGTGGTCGCCGAGATCGCCGCACGGGAGGCGCACGAGGCCACCCTGACGCTTCCCAGCATCGAGGAGGGGACGTTCGGCAGCGCCTCGCCACGCACAGCGGCGGGCCACGGATAAGCTGGCCCGATGGCCGCCGCACCCACCATCTCCTTCGCTCGCGGAGCCCCCTCGCTTGACATCGTCGATGTCGACGGCCTGAGCGAGGCCGCCCAGCGGGCCTTTGCGCAGGACGCGGCGGGCACCACCGCCTACGGCACCGCCGTCGGCTATCCGCGCCTGCGCCAATGGATTGCCGAGCAGCACGGAGTCGGCGTCGAGAACGTGGTGGTGACCAACGGATCGATGCAGGCCGACGCCTTTCTCTTCGAGCAGTTGGTGGACGAGGGCGACGAGGTCGTGGTCGAGAAGCCGACCTACGACCGCACGCTCCTGTCGCTGCGCCAGCGCGGAGCCCGGCTGCACGCGGTCGAGCTCGAGCCCGACGGAGTCGATACCGCGGCCCTGGAGGTGTTGCTGCGGGAGGGAGCGCGTCCGCGCCTGGCTCACATCATCCCCAACTTCCAGAATCCGGCGGGCTACACGCTGTCGGCGCCCAAGCGCAAGCATCTTTTGCACCTCGCCGCCGAGCACGACTTCGTCGTGTTCGAGGATGACCCCTATGTGGCGCTGCGCTTCTCCGGTGAGACGCTTCCCACCATGCTCTCGGTGGATCCCGAGCGGGTCGTGTACGCGTCCTCCTTCTCCAAGACGGTCTGTCCGGGCATCCGCGTGGGGTATCTCGTCGGCCCCACCGACCTGATCTCGAGCATCGTCCGGCGTGCCACCAACACCTACATCTCACCCAACATGGTCGCCCAGGCGATCGTGTACCAGTTCTGCCGCTCGGGCGCACTGGATCGCTCGATCGAGACCGTCAAGCATGCTCTGGCTCAGCGCGTCGAGGCTCTGGCCCAAGCACTTAGCAGCGAGCTGCCCGAAGCTCACTTCGTCGCGCCCGAGGGGGGTTACTTCATGTGGGTGACGCTGCCCGAGGACACCGACGTGCACGCACTGCACCGGGCCGCCGCCGAGCGCGGCGTGGCCTTCGTGAAGGGCACTGACTTTTTGCTCGACGGCGGCGAGAACACCCTGCGCCTGGCCTACTCGGGGGTCACGCCATCGGAGATCGAGCAGGGCGTCTCACGCCTGGCCGACGCCTTCCGCGCCGGCCAGGGCGCGCGCGCCTGAGCGTCGCCGCTTCGAGGCCGGCCCAGCCGATCTCGAGCAGTCCGCGCCCGCGGAAGCGGATCAGCGGCCGTAGCGCTTGCCCAGCACCAGTTGCTCGGGCAGCGCCGTGCGAGCAGGCGGCGAGGGGTCAGCCACCACGGAGACCGTCTCGGCCACGCTGACGGTGATCGCCCGCCGCCCGGAGCCGGGAGCATCCACCACCACCTGCTCGTCGTCGCGCTCGGCCAGCACGCCCGTGAGCCCCGGCTCCACGCCACACTCGCGCAGGTAGTGCAAAACGTCCTCGGCCTCGTTCTCAAAGCGCAGCACACGCACGCTCGCGCCCACCTCGACGTCGGCCAACGGGACTCCGGACAGGCGTGCGCCGGCGACGATGGGATGACCATGCGGGCAGGTCCTGGCGTCGCCGATGGCGGCGAGCATGCGCGCCTCGAGCACGGGAGACATGGCGTGCTCGAGGCGCTCGGCCTCCTCGTGCACCTCGTCCCAGGGGATGCCCAGCACGTCGGTGAGAAAGCGCTCGATCAGCCGGTGGCGGCGTACCACGCCCTCGGCGTGCGCGGCGCCGGTGGGGGTGAAGGAGATGCTGCGATCGCCGGCGCGCGTCACGTACCCGTCACGCTCGAGGCGTCCCACCATCTCGTGGACGGTGGGCGCGGATAGCTGCATGGCGCGCGCGAGGTTGGCTCCGGTCATGGGCAGGCCCGCCTCGGCCAGCCAGAACAGTGACTGCAGGTATTCCTCTTCGGCGACCGTGGCGTGCTCGGTGGCCATCTAAGGCGATCCTAGCGGCGAGTAGGATCGCCGCTGTCGTGCAGATCACCCCCCAAACCCGCGCCGTGGTCACCGGGGCCTCGCGCGGCATCGGTCGTGCCCTGGCCGAGCGCTTGGCCGCACGCGGGGCAACGGTGGGCCTGGCGGCCCGATCGGCCCCGGAGCTGTCGGCGCTGGCCGACGCCCTACCATCGCCCTCGCGGTCCGGGGGGCATCCGGTGCTGGCGTGCGACGTGGGCGATCGCGCTTCGGTGACCGCTGCGCTGAGCACCTTCATTGACCGTACCGGCGGCTTGGAGCTGATCGTGGCCAACGCCGGAGTGGCTCACTACGGCCCCTTCCGCGATCAGCCCAGCGAGCTCGTCGAGCGCATGACCCAGATCAACTGGCTGGGAACGGTCCATACCGTCGCGGCAGCCCTCGAGCACATGCTCGACCGGGGCGCGGGCCACGTGGTCATCGTCTCCTCGGGCGCTGCCCTGCGCAGCTTTCCCTGGGCGGCCGTCTACGGCGCCACCAAGGCGGCCCAGCGGGGCTTCGGCGAGGCGCTGCGTCACGAGCTCAGCGGCACCGGAGTGTCGCTGACCATGGTCTATCCGGGCGAGATCGGGACCTCTCTGCACGATCACGAGCGCGCCATGCCCGACTGGTACCGCGGCGGAGCGGACGCCAGCCCGGCGAGCAAGCTGGCGGCGCGCACCATTCGCGCCGTGGAACGTGACCGGCGGGCGCTGCACTACCCCGGTCTGGTGCGCACCATGGGGGTGGTCCACGGTGTATCCCCGCGCCTGTGCGATCACATGCTCGCCGCTCTACGCGGCGGCACGGCGGCGCCCCGGCGCGACTAGCCATGACCGCCGATCCGGACCAGGGCAACCGGCGAGAGGACAGAGCCCATGACCGTCGGCACGGTCGCGTAGCCATCGTCGTCGGCCTCGCGTGCGCCCTGACCCTCGCGGTCGTGGGGTCGCTGGTACGCCACGAACCGACGCCCCGAGGTGACGACCTCATCTACGAGAAGATCGCGACCCACCCCTTCGCCACGCACACTTACTCCTTTGCCTTTCGCATCGGCCTCCCGCTGCTCGTGCATGTCCTTCCGTTCAGCCACACCGCCTCGTTTCTGTTGCTTGCGTGGCTGGCCACCGGCGTGGCCGGGGCGTTTGCCTACCTCCTGCTGCGTCACTTTGGAACATCTCAGCGCCTGGCGACCATGCTGGCCATCGCCCTGAGCGTATCGCCGCCGCTTCTCATCGTGAGCATCCGCGACGGCCGTAACACCGATGCCGCCAGCGTGATGATCCTCATGGCCGCGACCTTCTTCGCCGTGAAACGCCGATCGCTCCCCCTCGGTGCCACCCTCCTCATCGGGGCGACCATCCGCGAGTCGACGCTCTTCATGATTCCCTTCACCTATGCGCTGTGGGCCAGAGGATGGTGGGATCCGCGTGTCGCCGCACGGATCGCTGCTCTAGCCCTCCCAGCGGTGGCGCTGTTTGTGGCCCTCCATGTCGCGCTGCCGACGGTGGGCAAGCAGCAAGTGTCGGGCTACAGCGGCGGAATCGTCGGCGGCCGGCTCACGGTAATAAGGAATGGCCTCAAAGGCGGGACCACAGAGTTTCGGCGCCTGTTCTCCATATACGGTCCTCTCTGGATATCGGCGCCGCTGGCTCTGCTCACCATGTCGTTTGCGCGACGTGGCCTTGTGCTGATCCTCTGCTGTGTCGCGGCTATGACCGTGGCGCTGGACTGGGGTCGGGTGATTCTGCTCGCGGCACCTGTGTTCTATCCGGCCGCCGGTCATGTGCTGTCACGACATTTGCGTTGGCAGGTGGCCACATTAGTGACATTTGCGTTCTTGATCATCGGCTACGCGGTGTACATGGATCACAGTGGAGTTCGCACTGGCATCATCGACCAGGCACCGCCGGCTTACCCTGTGCGTTAGGGGCACGCAGTAGTCAACCAGCCGCCTGACCACGAAAAGAGGCGAGCCGGCGCCGGCCGACCGTCCTACGCGGTCAGTTGCTCCATCGTGCACTCGCGCGCAGGCTTGTCCTCGCGCCAGCGCTTGAGCTTGGCACCGTGGCGGATGCGCCCGGCACTGACGTGGTCGAAGTCCACCTCGACCACGAGCTCCGGCCGCAGGCTGATCCACTCGAGGTCGCGTCCGCTGCTCCAACGACTGGGGTCCCCCGTGCCCCGCTCCCCCGTCTCATACGGCGCGAGGAAGTCGACCAGTCGGCGTTTCTCGGCCGCCGTGAGACCGGATGAGTGGCCCACGACGCGCAGCTCGTCACCCTCGTAGAGCCCCAGGATCAGGGCGCCGACGGTGTTCGCCTCCTTGCCCGGGCGCCAGCCGGCGACGACCGCGTCGATGGTGCGCACCCGCTTGACCTTGACCATGCCGCGCCGCTCCCCGGGCAGGTAGTGGGCGTTGCGGTCCTTGGCGATCACCCCCTCGGCGTCACGCAGCCAGCGCTCGGCCTGGTGGACGGTGGGAGCGGTCATCATTAGGTCCAGCGGGACGGCGCCGAACTCCTGGCGGCCGGCCAGCGCCTCCAGCGCCACCGGCGCTCGGCAAACGGCCTGTCGATCCACCGCTGATCATCCTGGGCCAGCAGGTCGAAGGCCACGAACACCGCCGGTGTCTGCTCGGAGAGCAGCTGGATGCGCGACTGCGCCGGATGGATGCGCTGACCGAGGGCGTCGAAGTCCTCGCGACCCTGAGCGTCGCGCACGACGATCTCGCCGTCGAGCACGTGGCGCCCGGCGCCGAAACGCAGCTCGGGGAAGTAGCGACCGAGGGGGCGCCCGTTACGCGACTGCAGGAACAGCTCATCGCCATCCTGGAAGAGCAGGCAGCGAAAGCCGTCGAGCTTGACCTCATAGACCCACTCCTCGCCGTCGGGCAGCGTGCGCCGCGAGAGCGCAAGCTGCGGCGACACCGGTGGCTTCAGCGGCAGGTCCATGGCGGCCAGACGGTAGCGTTCGTGCGGTCAAGGGCGCTTGGCAGAGCGGGAGCGGCTGGGGGCCACGCGCGTGGGCTCGCCGCGCTGCTTGGCGAAGTGCGGAGGCCACGGGGCGTCGCCCAGCCCCCCGGCCTCGTCGCGGGTGGCCAGGTCGAGCAGGCCCTGCAGCGAGCCCACGTGCGCGTCGATGTCGGCGCTCGGGTCACCGAGCTCGCGTAGCCGGGCAGGAACGGTGTCCAGGCGCAGCTCAGCGGGCTCTGCGTCGGGCACCTCCTCCCAGCGCAGCGGGCATGACACGCGCGCGTCGGGTACCGCGCGCACCGAGTAGGCGGAGGCCACCGTACGGTCGCGAGCGTTCTGGTTGTAGTCGACAAAGACACCCTGGCGCTCCTCCTTCCACCATTTGCTGGTCGCACGGCCGGGCATGCGCCGCTCTACCTCGCGGGCGAGGGCCAGCGCGGCCCGGCGCACGGAGGTGAAGTCGTGCTCGGGGCGCACGCGCACGTTGACGTGCATCCCGCGCGAGCCCGACGTCTTGGGAAAGCCCACCAGCTCGTGCTCAGAGAGAACCTCACGCACGCACAGGGCCACGTGGCGAACATCATCCCAGGCCACGCCGGGACCCGGATCGAGGTCGACGCGCAGCTCGTCGGGATGATCCAGATCTGCGCGGCGCACCGGCCACGGGTTCCAGTCGATGACGCCGAGGTTCACGCCCCAGACGAGATGGGCGGCGTCGTTGGGCACCAGCTCACGGGCGCTGCGACCACTGGGAAAGGTGACCGTGGCGGTCTGCAGCCACTCCGGTGCGCCGTCGGGTACCCGCTTCTGAAAGAACGGCTCGCCCTGCACCCCGTCGACCCAGCGCTTCATCACGGTGGGGCGTTCACGCAGATGACGGACGATCGCCTCCTCGCATTCGATGTGGTAGCGCGCCAAGTCAAGCTTGCTGATCTGGCGCTCGGGAAAGAACGCCTTGGCCGGGTTGGAGAGGCGCACCTCGCGCCCACTCACCTCCAGCACGGTGTGATCCCGTCGAGCCATGGGATTGAAAGAATGCCCGACCGTGGTCGCGCGCGCCCTGCTGGTAGCTCCCGACGCGTTCAAGGGCACCCTGTCCGCCCCGCAGGTGGCAGCCGCCATCGGCCGCGGCGTGCAGAGCGCGGGTGACTCGCCGCCGGACCTGTGTCCGGTGGCTGACGGTGGGGAGGGCACGGGCGAGGTGCTGCGCGGCTCGCTGGCGGGCCACAGCGTCGAGGTCGAGGTGAGCGATCCGCTCGGCCGCACGGTGGCGGCCGCCTTCGAGCTCAGCGGCGACGGCCGCGTGGCGGTGGTGGAGGTGGCGCAGGCGTCGGGGCTGTGGCGGCTGGCCGAGCATGAGCGCGACGCCGAGGCGGCCAGCAGCCGCGGTACCGGGGAGCTGATCGCGGCCGCTCTGCACGCCGGTGCGCACACGGTGCTGGTCGCCGCCGGGGGGAGCGCCACGACAGACGGCGGCGCGGGCGCCGTCGAGGCGCTCGAGCAGGCGGGCGGCATCGGGGACGCGACCGTCGTGGTCCTGTGTGACGTGCGCACCGCCTTCGAGCACGCCGCGGCCGTCTTCGCCCCCCAGAAGGGTGCCGACGCGCAAGCCGTGGCCCGGCTGACGCGACGCCTGCACGAGCAGGCCGCCCGAATGGCCTGCGATCCGCGCGGGCGCCCGCTCACCGGTGCGGCGGGCGGGTTGTCGGGCGGCCTGTGGGCCGCCTACGGTGCGCGCCTGGAGCGGGGAGCGTCCTTCGTGCTCGACGCCCTCGACTTCGACCGGCGCCTGCGCCGAGCGCGCGCGGTGGTGGTGGGCGAGGGCCGCCTGGACGCCAGCACCCTCGAGGGCAAGGTAGCCGCCGAGATCTCCACGCGGGCCCGCCAGACCGGCGTCCCTGCCCACGCGGTGGTGGGCAGCAACGCCATGACCCGCTTTGACGCTCGCATCCTGGACCTGCAGGCCATCATCGAGGCCGGCGACGAGGCGGCGCTCGAGCGGGCGGGCGCTCGCCTGGCGGAAATCGCCTGAGCAAGACGCCCGCACCGCTGCGCCGGCGCCACCGCGGTCGACCGATACGCTCGACGCAAGAAGATGGCCAAGCGCGAGTCCCAGGACGGTCCCGAGCGGGCCCACTCCCTCCCGGCCGAAGACCACCGCGCCGCCGTCACCGACCGACCGCTCCCAGACGCCCCGGAAGGCGGTGGGCCCAGGCCTCCAGGCAGGGGCGCACCCGCGTCGGCAGTCGACGGTCAAGGATCGGCAGTCGAGGGTCTCTCAGGGTCAGATGAACCCGGCGAAGAGGACCACTCCGGCCGCCAGGCGGCTGCCCGCCGAGCGATGCGCTCGCTGTCGCTCCCCAGCCCGGGAGCGCGCCGAGCCACCGTCGTCGGGGCGGGCTCCTTCGGCACCGCGCTCGCGGTGCTGCTGGCTCGGGGCGGCCTGCGCGCCACCCTGCAGACGCGCACCGCAGAGCAGGCCGAACGCCTGCAGGCTGATGGCGAGAACCGGGTCTACCTGCCGGGGGTGGAGCTCCCCGGGCAGCTGCGCATCGAGTCTGCCGCCGCCGGCGTGGCCCGCGCGGACTACGTGTTCCTGGCTGTGCCAACCCGGGGCCTGGATGAGGTGATCGGGGCGCTCAGCCACGGCGGACTCAGTGATCGGGCGGCCGTGGTCTCGGTGGCCAAGGGGCTGGTGCCACCCGAGGGACACGCGCCGACGGTCATGCTGTCGGCCGCCTTCGGCGCGCATCGGGTGGCCTGTGTGGGCGGACCGGCTCACGCCCGCGAGATGGTGCACGACGGAGCGGGGCTGGTGGCGGCGTCGGCGGACGAGGAGCTCGCGCGTTCGCTGGCGCAGGTGTTCATTCGCGCCGGCGTGGTCTGCGAGCAGTCCAACGACCCAATCGGAGTCGAGCTCGCGGGCGCGGCCAAGAACGCGGCCGCGCTGGCCGCCGGCGCGACGGAGGCGATGGGGCTCAACGCAGCAGGCGCGGCGGCCGGGCACATCTTCGCCGAGGTCTGGCGCTTCGCCGACTCCCAGGGCGCGCGTCCGGAGTCGCTCATCGGACTGGCCGGAGCAGGTGACCTGGTAGCCACCGCCCTGGCCCCCCAGAGCCGAAACCGACGTGCCGGCGAGCTGCTGGCCGCGGGTGTGCCGGCGGCGGAGATTCCCGAGCGCGTCGGCCAGGCGGTGGAGGCCCTTCAGTCGGTGCCCCTGCTCTCCCGCGCGCTCGCCCGTGCGGGCATCAACGCGCCGGTGACCGGCGCACTCGGGCGGCTGATCTCCGGCGAGCTGCCCCTGCAGGACTGGGTGATCCTGGTACGCGCCACCGTGCCCCCTCCGGCGCGCTGGCGGCGCCCTCAGCCGGGCGTCTGGCGGCGTGGCTGGGAGCGACTGCGCCGGTTCCCGACCCGTAGACCGCCGTCCGCGCAATAGGGCCCGCGCCGAGCGCGGCGCCCTGACCGCTCAGGCCCGGGCGGACATGAGGGTGCTCACCACCGCCTCGTAGACACCGGCGCCATGGCCGGCCTCGGCCACGCGCGCGTTCTCGTGGGAAGCCAGCGCGTCGGCGATCGAGGGGTCGGCGGCCACCGCGTTGGCCACCAGCCAGAAGCTGCCGACGTGCTGGGCGCAGGCGAGGTCCTCGCGCGAGTCGCCTACGGCCAGCGTCTGCGCTCGGTGCAGGCCGCGAGCGCGACGGTGCAAGACGACGGCGCCCGCCTTGGATGCTCCTCTGGGCACCAGGTGGTAGCCGCGTACCTGGGCCAGTCCGTCCAGGGCCGGCGAACGGCGGCTGACCACTCCGTTGTCCACCATGCGCAGGTGCCCGAGCCCGTGCTCGGCGAGCAGACGATCGACCGCCGTGGCGTCGACCAGGCCCCGGAACAGGTGTGAGACCTCGCGGTCGAGGTGCCACGGGTCGTGGTACTCCAAGAGCCCCGGGTAGCTCTCGAGGAGCAGGTTCGGCGCACCCGAAGCCTCGATCTGCTGCGCGATGGTCAGTTCACCGGGACGCAGCTCGCCGGTCAGCCACTGCTCCTCGCCGTCGAGCACCAGGCATGCTCCGGCCTCGAAGGCGTAGCTGTCCTGTCCCAGCAGGCGCGCATCCTCAGACACCTGCGCGCGGCGGCGCCCGGACATGAGCACGACCTCCACCGAGGCCCGCAGGCAGGCCTGTACGGCCCGGACGCCCGCGAGGCTCGGCTGACCCTCGCCATCGTGCAGCAGTGACGCGCCGCGGCCCAGCAGCGTGCCGTCGAGGTCTAGGTACACGCAGCGCAGCGCGCCGCCCACATGGAGGTCTGCGCCGCTTGCCAGCACCGCTCTACTATCGCAAGGGGTGGCCGTCGAGCGTCGGACAGAACCCTGGAGCGCGCTGCTCGACGCCGGTCGCGCGGACGGACGACTGGTGCGCGAGGCACGCGAGGGCCCCACGTCGGCGACGCATGAGGAGCTTCCCTCCTACCTGCATCCGCAGCTCCTCGCCGCGCTGCGCAGCGCCGGCATCCAGACGCTGTACTCACATCAGAGGCAGGCGCTGGAGGCAGCCTGGAGAGGGTCCACGATCATCACCACCGGTACCGCCTCGGGCAAGTCGCTGTGCTTCAACCTGCCCACGCTTGAGGTGCTGTGCCGAGATCGCCGTGCGCGCGCCCTCTACGTGTACCCCACCAAGGCACTCTCCCAGGACCAGGCCCGCGCGCTGAGCTCGTTCGGCCTCACCCGTGACGTGCGCCCGGCGATCTACGACGGCGACACCCCCCACGAGGCGCGCACCCAGATCCGCCGGCGCGCCAACGTCGTGCTGACCAACCCCGACATGCTGCACCTGGCGATCCTGCCCAACCACGCCGCCTGGGAGAATCTGTTTGCCAACCTGGCCGTGGTGGTCATCGACGAGGCCCACGTCTACCGCGGCGTGTTCGGATCCCACATGGGCAACGTGCTGCGCCGCCTGCGGCGTATCGCCGCCGCCTACGGGACCACTCCCCGTTTCCTGCTGGCCTCGGCCACCGTGGCCAACCCACGCGAGCTGGCCGAGCGGCTCACCGGCCTCGAGGACTTCACGCTGATCGACCGCGACGGGTCGCCGGCGCCGCAGCGTCAGCTCGCCATGTGGAATCCCCCCCTGACCGACGAGGCCCTGGGCGCGCGCCGCTCCACGCTGGCCGAGGCCGCCGATGTCCTCTCCGAGCTCGTGCAGGGCGGCGCGCGCACGATCTGCTTCATGAAGTCACGCCGCGGGGTGGAGATCCTGGCCCGCACCCTCCAGGATCAGCTGAGCGCGATCGCTCCCGAGCTGGCCCAGCGCGTCGCCCCCTACCGTGCCGGCTACACCGCGCAGCAGCGCCGCGAGCTCGAGGCGCGCCTGCTGGCCGGCGAGCTGCGCGCGGTGATCACCACCGATGCGCTGGAGCTGGGCATCGACATCGGGGGGCTGGACTGCGCGGTGGTCGTCACCTTCCCCGGCACGGTTGCGTCCCTGCGCCAGATGTGGGGTCGGGCAGGGCGGCGGGGCAGGGGGCTGGCTGTGTACGTGGCCGGCGAGGACGCCCTGGACCAGTTCTTCTGCCGCCACCCCGATGACTTCCTCGACCGCCCGGTGGAGGCGGCGATCCTCGACCACGAAAGCCCACAGATCCACCTGGCCCATCTCCTGTGCGCCGCCCACGAGGGACCACTGTCGCGTACCGACGCCGCGTTCTTGGGCCCGCGCTGGCAGGCCGCCGCGGAGCTGCTGGTCTCAAGCGGTGATCTGCGCGAGCGCAGGGGCCCTGACCAGCGGGGGAGCACCTACGTCCTGCGCCGTCCGGGTGACTATCCGGCCCGCGCGGTCTCACTGCGCTCGGCCTCCCCCGACCGATTCGCCATCGTGGAGGCGTCCTCCGGAGAGCTGCTGGGCGACACGGACGCCGCGCGCGCCCACTCCACCGTTCATCCGGGGGCCGTCTACCTTCATCAGGGGCATTCGTATGAGGTCTGCGAGCTGGACTCAGGGCGCCGTCGCGCGCTGGTCACACCCTTCAGCGGAGACTGGTACACCCAGCCCAAGCGCGAGACGAACACGACGATTCAGAGGCTGCTCGACCGCCGCGAGGCCATGGGGGTGTCGCTGTCCTTCGGCGAGGTGAATGTCAGCGAGACGGTGCTGGCCTACCAGCGACGACGGCGCGCCGATCATGCCGCCATCGACCTGCACGCACTGGACCTGCCCGAGACATCCTTCGCCACCCAGGCACTGTGGTTCGAGCTGGACATCCAAGCCCCCTCCACCGAGCTGCCGGTCGAGGCGCTGCTCGGCGCGCTCCACGCCACCGAGCATGCCCAGATCGCCGTACTCCCGCTGATCGCGATGTGCGACCGCTGGGACATCGGAGGCCTATCGACCAACTTCCATCCGCAGACCGGACGTCCGACCATCTTCATCTACGACGGCCATCCTGGCGGGGTGGGCATCACCCGCCAGGCCTTCGCCGCCTTCGAGCGGCTCGTCGATGACGCGCACCGTCTCGTGGTCGAGTGCCCGTGCGCGGCGGGCTGCCCCTCCTGCGTGCAGTCGCCCAAGTGCGGCAACCTCAACGAGCCGCTGTCCAAGGCGGGAGCGCGCGCGTTGCTCAGGACCCTGCGCGTACGCTCACCGACCCGGCGACGCCCCGCCGCGATGCCCGCCTGACCCTCACCGGCCGCAATCGGAACGCCCACGCAGGTTGCCGGCGGCGATCGGAACGCCAAGGCAGGTTGCCGGCGGCAATCGGAACGCCCGCGCCGGTTGCCGGCGGCGATCGGAACGCCCAGGCAGGGTCCCGTGCGGCGTGGCCGCTAGGCTCCACGCACCCGCTGGCCGGTATGGGCCGCGCACGCCCGGTAGCCACCGCCGTGCACGCTGACGGTCACGGGCCGGTGCCCATCTCCACCCGGATCTGCTAATGGCCGCTCGCCCGTCCCTCCCGTCGACGACCCCCTCAACCACCCCGCGGCCCGCGCCCGCGCGCCACCCCCTGCGCGTGAGCCGAGCCACCGTCTACGCCAGCATCTCTGCCGTTGTCCTCGGTGGCCTGCTGCTGGCCCTGATCCTGACCGTGCTCTCGCCGGGTGGCACCCCCGCGGCGCCGGCGGCGTCCGGCACGGCGGTCGGACGCTCGACGATCGCCGAGGGGCCGGGCGGCCGGGTCGCCCTGACGCGCTGGGCCCTGCGGCGCGATCCCACCGACGTGGGGCTGAGGCGCCGCTGGTGGCGCGGACAGTTCAGCGCCCGTCAGGTGCAGGTGCCCATCGTGGCCAATGCGCTGCCGGTCACCGGCGCCCGCGGCATCAGCAGCTTCCGCGGATCGGTCGCCTGGTATCGCACCACCTTCGACACTCCGCGCGCCGGAAGCTACGCGCTGCACTTCGGCTCGGTCAACCATCTGGCGACCGTGTGGTTGGACGGACGCCAGATAGGCACCCACGCCGGCACCTATCTGCCTTTCGATCTGATTATCGCGCCAGCGGCGGGGCCGCACGTGCTGGTGGTGCGGGCCGACTGGCGTGATCCGGCCGCCCAGGCCCAGGCCGGCTACCACCGCACCTGGTTCAACTTCGGCGGCATCAACCGTGAGGTCAGCATCCGCCCCCTGGGTCCCAGCGAGCTGTTGGCACCCGATGTGCGCACGCAGCTCGATCCGCGCTCAGGTGCAGCGCACGTGCAGGTAACGGTCCCGGTGCACAACTATGGACCGCTGCGCACCATCGCTCCCACCGGCAACCTGTCGCTGCAGCACGGCTCTCAGAGCGTGGGCCTGCACTTTGGTGGCCAGCGGATCGCTCACGGCGCCACCGCGCTGCTGCACGCCCGCGCCGACATCGACAAGCCCGCCCTGTGGGCGCCGGGCAGTCCCCACCTGTACGACCTCGCGCTCTCGGTGCCAGGAGAAGGCAGCTACTACGTGCCGGTGGGGCTCCGCGAGTTGCGCTGGTTGCAGGGTCACATGTACCTCAACGGCCGGCCCCTGATCCTGCACGGCGCCTCCCTGCAGGAGGACGTTCGCGGGCACGGCGATGCCCTGACTCCGGCAGATCAGCAGGGCATCGTCGACGACCTGCGCCGCCTGGGCGCGAACGCCACTCGCTCGCAGCACTCGCTCGATCCCGGGCTGCTCGAGCGTCTCGACGCCGCCGGCATCCTCGTCTGGCAGGGAGTCGGTCCGGTCGATCCGGCCGGCGACTGGACCGCGAACACGCCGGCACTGATGGCGCTGGCCGAGCGGCGCGTGCGGACCTCGGTCGCCGAAGCCCAGGCGCACCCTTCGGTCATCGCCTGGAACCTGGCCAACGAGATCGGAGGCAACGGTCATCGCGGCGGCCAGCAGGAGTACGTCCACGCCATGGCCGCCTACCTGCACACGTACGATCCCGGTCGGCTGGTCGCCGTGGACGTCTGGGGCGAGCACCCTCCCCTGCGGGCCGGGGCGCTCTACAGGAACGTCGATGCCGTGGGTGAGACCGACTACTCGGGCTGGTACAACGGTGCCCTGGATCGCCCCTCCGTCGTGCAGGCCACCATCGACCAGCGTCTGGCGGCTCTACACCGGGCGTTTGCGGGCAAGGTGGTGATCATCAGCGAGTTCGGTGCCGAGGCCAACGCCGCCAACCCGCCAAAGCGTCCCGGTGGATACGCGTTTCAGTCGCGTCTGCTCGCCCAGCACGTGCACGGCTATGAGCAGGATCCGCTGCTCAGCGGCATGCTGGTATGGGACCTGCGCGACTTCGCCGTCGCGCCGACGTTCGCCGGCGGCTCGATCAAGCGCGTCGTGCCCTCCATCCGGCTGGTCAAGGGGATCAACCAGAAGGGCCTGCTCGACTACCGCCGCCGTCCCAAGCCAGCGGCGCTGGTGGTGCGCAGCCTGTTCGCGGCACTACCCGCTCAGGGGTAGCTCAGGCGGCGTTTCCCGCCGCGATGCGTCGCAGATCCAGCGCCTCGTCGAGCACCTCGTCCTCCACGCCGGCCTCGCGGGCCACATCGCGCAGCGGACGCCCCGAGCGGGTGGCTTCCTGAACGAGCTCGGTCGCGCGGTCATAGCCGATGTAGGGGTTCAGCGCGGTGGCGATGGCCAGAGTCGACTCTGCGCTGTGCTCGCAGCCCGTGCGGCTCGGCTTCAGGTCGGCGACGCACTTCTCGTTGAGCACCGTGCAGGCGCTGGTGAGCAGGTGGATCGACTGCAGCAGGTTGCGCGCGATCAGGGGTATGCGCACGTTGAGCTCGAACTGGCCCTGCATGCCCCCGATGGTGATCGCGGTGTCGTTGCCGATCACCTGGGCGGCCACCTGCATGACCACCTCGGGTATGACCGGGTTGACCTTGCCCGGCATGATCGAGGATCCCTTCTGCAGCTCGGGCAGCAGCAGCTCGCCGATGCCCGCCCGCGGACCGGAGCCCATCAGGGCCAGGTCCTGGGAGATCTTGGTGAGCGACACAGCAACGACCTTCAGCGCTCCGGACAGCTCGACCAGCGCATCCCGGTTGGCCTGCGCCTCGAAGGCGTCCTCGGGCGCGTCGACCTTCAGCTTGCTCTCGCGGCGCAGACGCTGACGGACCTTGACCGCGAACTTCGGGTGGGTGTTCAGGCCGGTGCCCGTCGCGGTGCCTCCGAGCGGAATCTGGGCCACGCGAGGCAGCGTGTCCGAGATCCGCGCACGCCCGAGTCGCACCTGGGCTGCGTAGCTGCAGAGCTCCTGCCCCAGCGTCACGGGAACCGCGTCCATCAGGTGCGTGCGGCCCGCCTTGACCACCCCGTCAAAGCGGCGCGCCTTGCTGCTGAGCACCCGCTCGAGCCGGCTCATGGCCGGCAGCAGCTGGTTGCTCGCCTCGTCCAGGGCCGCGAGGTGCACGGCCGAGGGGAACACGTCATTGGAGGACTGGCCCATGTTGACGTGGTCGTTGGGGTGGACCTCCCTGCCGGCCAGGCTGGCGATCACCTCATTGGCGTTCATGTTGGTGGAGGTGCCTGATCCGGTCTGAAAGACATCGATGGGGAACTGCTCGTCGTGCCGGCCGTCGGCGATCTGCGCGGCCGCCTTTTCGATCTGTGCGGCGCGCCGCGCGTCCAGCAGGCCGAGCTCTGAGTTGACCGCGGCGGCGGCACCCTTGATGCGCGCCAGCCAGTGCACCACCGACACCGGCACCCGCTCGCCGGAGATCGGGAAGTTGTCCACCGCCTTGGTCGTCTCACCGCCCCACAGATGCTCAGCCATCGCCGGCTCCTTTCCCGAATCCAGTTGAAGGTGGGCCGGCGTTCGCGGTGAGCACCGGTGCTGCGGCTCGCACCCTATCCGCAGAACGCCGATAGCTCACGGGCCACCGCCACGGGGTCGTCGTAGGCCATCAAAAAGCCCGTCCCCGACAGCACACGCAGCTGACCGTGAGGCAGGAGGTCGAGCGCCTCCTCAGCACCGCTGAGGGGATGCAGACGGTCGCGGTCGGCCCACAGCAGCAGCACCGGCATGTCCAGAAGCGGGTAGGCGTCCAGCAGCGAGCGCTGGGGGCCTCGCGGCCAGCGCCGCGCGCACTTGGCCCAGGAGCGGGCGAGACTCGAGTTACCGCCCACGTCGGCGAACGCGTGACGCACCAGATTGCCGGCCGCCGGATTGGCTCGGGCCGAGAGGCGCACCCCCCACTCGGGGCGAAACAGACCGCGTGCGCCGCGGGTCAACAGGCGGTCGAGCCCGGGCACCTGTGCCGCTGTGGCGGCGACTCGCCACAGCTCTCGCGCCGTGCCGTTCTCCGGTGCGCGGTGCAACCGATTGGGCATGAGCACCATGCGGGCCGGCGTCAACTGGCCGGCGCGCACCGCGGCGAGCAGAATCTCCGCCCCCACATCGTGGCCGCCCACCAGCGGGCGGGGACCCAAGACCTCGGCCGTGAACCCCGACATGACCTCGGCGAGCCACTCCAGGGTGTACGGGTGGCGGGGTCGGTCCTCAGAGTCGCCGTGCAGCGGCAGATCGGGCAGCACGACGCGAAAGCGGTCGGACAGGTGCTCCACCAGCGGCTCCCACTCCTTGTGCGACAGCATGGCGGAGTGCAACAGGGCCAGCGGCGGTCCGGTACCCGCCTCGCGATAGGCCACACGGGCGCCGTCACGATGGTGATAGAGGCGGAGCCTCATGCTCAGCCGTGATCCTGACCGGCGCTCAGCCCGCGTCGCAGGGCCGCTTCGACACTCGGCGGCGGCGCATCCATGCGCCCACTCTGCTCGAGGCGGCGCACCAGCTCAGCCGAAACTCCCTGGGTGTGCATGGCGCCCCGGCGCACCGCGCCGATGAGAAAGCCGAGACGCAGCGCGGCGCGAGAATCGTGAGGCATCCGTGCGGCCAACGCGTCCGCCGCTCCGGAGAGGACGGTGCCCAGGTTCTGCAGGTCGCCGTCGCTGGTCGCGCGAGCCACGCATCGCGACAGCTGGGTGCCCTCGGTCAGGGCGACATGGCCCGGCGCGCCGACCAGGGCGCCGGTCACGTCCTGCGGAGTGCCCAGACACGCTGCGGGCACCGGCTGGTTGACGCTGGCCCCGCAGCCGGCCAGCGTCAGGGCCAGGCCGGCGAGCCACAGCAACCCTCGCGAGCGGCGCAGCATGCCCTGATCGTAGGCCCTGACGAGCGCGCGGCGAGTCCGCGACCGTCAGAGCCCTCGCTGAAAGGAGGCAGTGAACCTCTGCAAAGCCGCGGCGAGCCGTGTGGGCCGGCTCCCCTGAGCCGACTCTGGCCACATGACCGCACGCTCCGCCCAGCGCCTGTCCCCACCCCACCTCAGGGCCCTGCCCGCCGACCGTCCGCCCCAAGCCGTGGTCAGCTTCTGCGCCCGTTGTGGCAGGGGCCCCTCGTCGACTCCGCGCAGCTCGGCCGTCCCGACGCGCGTCTGCGCGCGCTGCGGGCTCGGCCTGATGCTGCTGGCCGAGGCACCGGCTCGCCCGCGCGAGCGTGACGCCTTCCTCGTCGCCGACCGCAGGGGACGAGTATGCGCTCTGTCGACTCGGGCAGAGCAGCGGGTCGGCCTGGCCGAGCCAGAGGCCCTGGGTCTCGATGTGGGCGACCTGCTCGGTGTTCGAGGACGCTCACGCGAAGAGCTGCTGGCGACGGTGCGCACCGCCTGCGACGGAGACCTGGTCGGCGTCACTCGCTGGCCCCCTCCTGGCGCCAGGACCGCCAAAGCAGCAACGACGCGCACCGAACGCGTACGGGTCGGGCACTGCGGACCGCCGCCCGCCGCTGTGCTGGTCTTTGACGGCTGAGTGCGAGCGCTCGCCAGGTGCTCGTCGTCGCCGCGTGGTCGCGGAGTCCTTCCCCTGCATGTCAACTGCCCACGTGCAGCGCCGCTTGCGCCGCTTGTGGCCAGACGCTCAATGCTCGACATTTGCGTTCGTGAGCGCAGTCCGTACCAACGCCGCCGCAGCAATGCTCGGCGTCAGTCCCAATACGCTGCGCAGCTGGGAGCGCCGCTTTGGATACCCGATGCCCCGCCGCACCGAGGGCGGCCATCGCCAGTTCGATCTCGGCGAGATCCAGGCGCTACGTCAGGCCTTCGACGAGACTCACAACATCTCCTCGGCCGTGTCGATCGCCCGCGAGCGCGGTCAGGGACTGGCCACCCCCAGCCGCCTGCGCTCTGCCCTGGTCCTATACGACCAGCCGCAGGCCGACGTGCTGCTGGAGGAGAGCCTGTCGGTGCGCTCGGTCGAGCGCACCGTGGAGACGCTGCTGCTGCCCGCGGTCGGAGAGCTCGCCACCGCAGACGACGGCTCGCCCGAGTACGGCTTCGCGTGGCGCTACGCCACCGGCTGGCTGGCCGCCGCACAGCGTGTCGCGCCACCGGCCACCCGCGAGCAGGGCGTACTCATGTTCGACGCCAGCCGGCCGACGGACATGGACAGCCTGCATCTGCAAGCACTCGAGCTGTTTCTGCGCCGCGCGGGACTGCGCGCGCTGACCCTGCCCGTCACCCTGGAGCCGGCGCGAGTGGCGCGGGCGCTGCGCGCGCTGACCCCAAGCGCGGTGGTCCTCAGCGGTCGGCGCGCGAGCCTGGACGCACTCGGACGCCTCGTTTACGCCGCGCGCCAGGCCGGTGTGGCCACCGATGTATTCGACTATCGCGGTGCGCTGCCCGACACCGGTGCCAGCACGGTCCAACGACTCGGCCCCAGCCCGCTCGACGCTCTGTTTGCCCTACGCGAGCGCCTGCTTCACTGCGGCCCCGGCCGCCTGGCTGCGACCGGAGCCTGAGAGGCGCTTGCGCGCAGGGCGCGCACCCCTTCGGCGTCGGCGAAGACGCGTTCTCGTCTGCCGGACTGGCGCGCTGACGCCGTCCGCACTCGCCACTAGCTTCGGTGGCCGAGCATGGCCCTGCGGCCCGACGATCCCCTGGCACACCGCGCTCTGGAAGGCCTGTTGCGCGCCGAGACGGCAGTACGCCGGCGCCTGTCGGCCGACCTCCAGCGCCAGGGCCTGTCGGCCTCGGGCTTCTCGATGCTCGTGGTGTTGACCACCGCCGGCGGAGAGCTTCCCCTGTCCGCGCTGCGCGGTCGCCTGCGTGCATCAAGGGCCAACGCCACGGAGGTGGTGAGCACCCTGCACAATGCCGGACTGGTGATCCGCCGGCGTTGCCCCGAGGACCGGCGCACGGCCACGGTCGCCCTCACCGAGAGCGGACGCAGCGCGGTCGAGAGCCTGTTTCCAGACCACACCGGGCGGGTGCGCGACGCGTTCGCCGTGCTCGACGAGCACGAGAAGCGATCCCTGGCCCGGATCTGTCGCAAGCTGGCGGTGTAGGGTCGCACCCTGAGGCGACGGCGACGGCGCACCTAGAATGCGCCCCGTGCCCGTGCCCGCACGAGAGCTGGAGCCGCGTCGCGCGGTCGACTCCCAGCAGCACCTGCCGTCGCTTGAGCTCGCCGTGCTCGAGCGCTGGCGCGAGCGTGCCATCTTCGCTCGTTCGCTCGCGGACCGCGAGGGTGCCCCCCCCTGGGTGTTCTACGAAGGGCCGCCCACCGCCAACGGGCCCCCCGGCACCCACCACGTGCTGTCCCGCGTGTTCAAGGACATCTACCCGCGCTACCGGACGATGCGCGGCTTTCGCGTCGAGCGCAAGGGAGGTTGGGACTGTCACGGGCTGCCCGTGGAGATCGCCGTCGAGCAGGAGCTGGGGATTCGCACCAAGGCGGAGATCGAGGCCTTCGGCATCGCCGATTTCAACCAGCGCTGCCGCGACTCGGTGTTCAGTCACCTGCAGGAGTGGGATCGCCTCACCGAACGGATTGGCTTCTGGCTGGATCTCGAGCACGCCTACCGCACGCTGGACGGTGACTACATCGAGTCGGTGTGGTGGGCGCTGGCCCAGATCCACGAGCGTGGACTGCTCTATGAGGGCCACAAGGTCGTGCCCTACTGCCCGCGCTGCGGCACGGCGCTCTCCTCCCACGAGGTGGCCCAGGGCTATCGCGACGTGCAGGACCCGTCGGTGTACGTGCGCCTACCGATCATCACCAGAGCAGACGCCACTGCACCACGAGCTCCCCTGCGCGACGGCGACGAGCTGATCGTCTGGACGACCACGCCGTGGACGCTGGTCTCCAACGCCGCGGTGGCGGTGGACCCCGAGCTCGAGTACGTGCGGGCGCAGTCGGCGAACGACCCGCGGGCGGTGTCGGTGGTGGCCGGTGCCCTGGTCGAGCGCGTGCTCGGTGCGGACACCCAGGTGCTCGACCGGTTCTCGGGCCGCGAGCTGCTCGGGACGGCGTATGAGCCTCCGTTTGACTTCATCGCGGGGGAGGACTACGGGGAGCGCGGGCACACCGTGCTCGCGGGCGACTTCGTCACGGCCGAGGAGGGAACGGGGCTGGTACACACGGCCATCGCCTTCGGCGAGGACGACTACCGCCTGGGCCTCGAGAACGGCCTCGCCGTGGTCAACCCCGTACGGGCCGACGGCACCTACGACGAGCGCATCGGACCCTACGCGGGACGGTTCGTCAAGGATGCCGACGCTGACCTGATCGAGGCCCTGCGCGAGCGCGGTCGGTTGTTGGGCGCCACGCTGTACGAGCACTCCTACCCGCACTGCTGGCGCTGTGGCACACCCCTGCTCTACTACGCCAAGCCCTCGTGGTACATCGCCACCAGCCGCATCCGCGAGCGTCTGCTGGCGGCCAACGAGACGGTGCACTGGCATCCCCCCCACATCAAGCACGGGCGGTTCGGCGACTGGCTGGAGAACAACGTCGATTGGGCGCTCTCGCGCGAGCGCTATTGGGGCACGCCGCTTCCGGTCTGGCGCTGCTCTGAGGGCCACGTGCATGTCGTGGGCTCCTTCGCAGAGCTGACCGAGCGCTCGGGCACGGTGCTCGCCGACGCGCACCGTCCCTGGGTGGACGACGTCGCCTTCCCGTGCCCGAGCTGCGCACGGCCGATGCGGCGCGTGCCAGAGGTCATCGACGTGTGGTTTGACTCGGGGGCCATGCCTTTCGCCCAGCACCATGCTCCCTTCGAGGGCGAACAGCACTTCGACGAGCAGTTCCCGGCGGACTTCGTGTGCGAGGCGCTGGACCAGACCCGCGGCTGGTTCTACTCGCTGCTGGCCATCTCCACCCTGCTCTTCGACCGCGCGCCGTACGAGAACGTGGTCTGCCTGGGCCTGATCGTCGACGGCGAGGGGCAGAAGATGTCCAAGTCGAGGGGCAACACGGTGGAGCCCTGGACGGTGCTCGACCGTTTCGGCGCCGATGCGCTGCGCTGGTACTTCTTCACCTCAAAGCAGCCGTGGGACGGATACCGCTTCTCGCTCGAGACGGTGGGCGAAGGCGTCCGCCTGTTTCTCAAGCAGCTGTGGAGCACCTACCACTTCTACGCCCTGTACGCCCTCCTGGAGCCCGGCACGTCGTCCCGCGAGGAAGCGCGCGCGACCTCCGGCGCCAGCCCGGATCTGGACCGGTGGGCGCGCTCGCGCCTGGCGGCCACCGCCTTCACGGTGGCCGAGCGCCTGGACGCCTACGACGCCACCGCTGCCGGGCGCGCGATCGCCGATTGGGTCGACGAGCTGTCCAACTGGTACGTGCGCCGCTCGCGACGGCGCTTCTGGGCGGGCGAGCCGCAGGCCCTGGGCACCCTGCGGGAGTGCCTGGTGACCACCAGCAAGCTGCTCGCTCCCTTCTGCCCCTTCCTGGCCGATGAGATCTACGACAACCTGGACGGCGAGCGAGACTCGGTCCACCTGTGCGAATTCCCCACCGCCGCCGATCTGCCCCCGCGCGACGAGGGGCTCGAACGCGACATGTCCACCGCGCGCGAAACCGTTCGCCTGGGCCTCGGCGCGCGCGGACAGGCCAAGATCAAGGTGCGCCAGCCCCTCCAGGAGGCGGTGGTCGTGGCCTCAGGGGCCGAGCAGCGGTCGATCGAGCGCCTGGTCGACGTGGTCCGTGACGAGCTCAACGTGCGCCGGGTGCGCTTCGTCGCCCGTGCGGAGGAGCTCGGCCACCACGACGTCAAGCCCAACTACCGGACCCTCGGGCCTCGCTTCGGCTCGGCCATGCCGCAGGTCGCCGCGGCTGTCGCCGCGCTCGATGCCGCGCACGTCGCCGCGGCTGTGCGCGCGGGTACGGAGGTGGGGATCAGCGTCTCGGGGCGCGAGCACGCGCTGTCCCCCTCGGACCTGCTGCTGAGCATGAGCCCCCTGGAGGGCTACAGCGTCGAGCGCGAGGGCGGACACGCGGTCGCGCTCGACCTGCACCTGACCGACGACCTGCGCCGCGAGGGCTTGGCGCGGGAGATCGTGCACGCCGTTCAGAACGCCCGCAAGGGTGCCGGCCTGGCCGTCGAGGACCGCATCCACCTGCACCTCGGCGGTGACCCGTCCTTGGTCAGCGCCGCGCGTGAGCACGAGGCCTACGTGACCGGCGAGACCCTGGCGGTTGCGGTGGCCTACGGCGACGGCGACGGCGTCCAGCGCGAGACGGTCAAGATCGTCGGCCGCGACCTTGAGATCGGCCTGCGACGCGCCTAGCGTCGCCTTTTCCGAGCTTCGGGTTGAGCGCTGTGTCGCTAGCGCGAGCCCCGGCCGCTCATGAGGTCGAGGATGTGCCTCCAGGCGCCGGGCTTGAGACCCGCATCGTGGTCGCGCACCACCGGCGCTCCGCCGTGCGGCTCGGGCAGCCCGGCAACCGCGGCAGCGTCGATACGCAGGTCCACCCCGTGCTCATGCAGCGACGCGACCTGCTCGGCCGCGACAAAGCGCAGCGCTCCCTCAACCCGCATCACGATGCCGTGAAAGATGTCCTCCGCCGACGCAGAGACGACGTGATCGACGGTTCCCACCTGCTCACCCCCCGAGGCGTGGACGGGGACTCCCTCCTCCAGCACCTCATAGGCAATCGGAAGCCCCTCGTCCATCCACCGCACACTACCGCCGCAGCCCGCGGCCTGCCCAGCTTCAGCGAGTGACTGGCGGCGGGGCCGGAGAGTCGCGCAGACGTGCCGGCGGCCGTTATATCCGGCCGGCGGCGCGGCGGAGCGGCCACATCAGCCGCAGAACGACGTTCTCAGGCGAGCGCCGGCTCCAGCTCGGCCTCGAGCTTCTTCTTGGGATAGGCGCCGATGACCTTCTTGACCGCCTGACCGCCGCGAAAGAGGATCAGCGTGGGGATCGAGAGCACCTCGAAGTTGGCCGCGGTCTGCTGGTTGTCATCGACGTTGAGCTTGACGATGCGCAGGTCCTGGCGCTCGCCGGCGATCTCCTCGAGGACGGGCGCCACCACGCGACACGGGCCGCACCACGGCGCCCAGAAGTCGACGAGCACAGGCTGCTCGGACTCGATCACCTCAGCCTGGAAGTTGGCGTCGGTCACTTCGGTGATGTTGGCGGCCATGGCGTCTCCTTGTCTGCGTCGTCCTGTTGTTCGCACTATACAAAGTGTAGTACGAGGTCGCGCCGAGCAGTCCATCCGAGGCGCCGTGATCGAATATATCTATCAATGGATCACCGCAGAAGCTTTCGTGGCCTGATCAACGATAGAATCGTTCTATCATGAGCCTGGCCTACCGCACCCCGGCCCTCCACCCTGTTGAGATCGAAGTCCTCGGGCTGATTGAGGACTTGCGCGCCCAACTGGCGCGATATGTCGATCCCGAGCCGCGCCGGTGGTTTGGCACCTTGCGCCGACTGGCGTTTGCTCGCGCCGTGCAAGCCTCCAACAGCATTGAAGGATATGACGCCAGCTTGGATGACGTAGTCGCCGCTGTTGACAACGAACCAACCCTGACCGCCGACGAGGAAACGCGCCTCGCGCTAGCCGGATACCGCGACGCGATGACTTATGTGCTGCAGGTAGCGCAGGACCGGACGGCCCGCGTCGACGAGGGGCTTCTCAAGTCTCTTCATTTCATGATGCTCAAGCATCGGCTAGACAAGGACCCGGGCCGCTGGAGGCCGGGCGAGATATTCGTCGTTCGAGAGTCCACCGGCCGGCGGGTCTACGAGGGTCCGGACTCCGATCTGATTCCCGCGCTGATCGAAGCCACGATTGGCGAATTGGAGTCAACTGGCGCCCCGGTGCTGGTCCGTGCCGCAATGGCTCATCTCAACCTCGTGATGGTGCACCCGTTCAGAGATGGAAACGGGCGGATGGCCCGGACCCTCCAGACCCTTGTCCTGGCCCGGGGCCAGATCATGTCTCCAGTCTTCTCAAGCATCGAGGAATACCTCGGCCGCAATACGGAGCCTTACTACGACGTGCTGGGTGAGGTCGGCGGCGGCCGTTGGAATCCGCAACGCGATGCACGGCCGTGGATTCGGTTCTGTCTGACGGCGCACTACCACCAAGCGAGAACGCAACTTCGCCGTATCGAAGAAACCGAGCGGCTCTACGGCGCGTGCTCCGAGCTTGCCCAGGCCAATGGTCTGCCAGAACGCCTGACCGGTGCCCTGGTTGAAGCTGCTTTGGGCTTCCGGCTGACCCACACCACCTACAAGGCCATCGTTGAGATCACGGCCGGCGAAAACGTCTCACGGCTGACGGCGAGTCGGGATCTTCGAGCACTGGTCGACTCAGGGCTGGTTAAGCCGATCGGTCAAACGAGAGGCCGGTACTACGTCGGAGAGCCCGCGTTGCGAGCGCAACGTGAGCGCATCCAGGCCGATCGTGCACCGCAGGAAACCAGCGATCCATTCCAGCTCGCCCTTGGCCAACAGCAATTGGCGCTCGGCTAACCGGTTGCGCCTGACTACCCGCCGCAGCTCACCAGGACGCGACCATCGGCGCACGGAGCCCGGTGAGCGCCGCGAACACGTGTGGCGAGACGAACACCTCGATCAGCGCCGCCACGAGCAGCACGGGCACGGCGATAGCCACCGTGACCAGCGTGGCGGCGAGCAGCTGCTCCCACTCACCCCGGCGGCTGGCCACGATCCAGGCGGCCAAGGGAAGAAAGAGCGCGACGAGCTCGAGCACCGCGTGGGGCATGACCGACAGCAGCAGCAGGCCCGAGGAGACGCCGAAGAAGTCAGCTGTGGCCGCCAGCTGGTGGCCCAGCAGGTAGGCCTGCGTGGCCAGCGAGTAGGAGGTGGCCGCGACGACGAAGACGATGGCCAGCCGCCCGCCGTGCTCATGCACCCACAGCGACGCGCCGTGACGGCCCTCGGCCTGCAGCGGCAGCGAGCTGCCGGCGATGAAACCGGCGACACAGGCCATCGCGTGCAGGGCCAGCACGAGCAGGTTGCGGCGCATGACGGCGAGCACGTCGTGGGTGTCTCCCACCACGAACGGCGGACGCAGGACGATGTTCTGCGTCGCCCCGCCGAAGAGATGGGAGATGACCAGCACCGCCCCCAACAAGCCGGCGGCGGCGAGCACGGACCCGGCGACCCACCGACCCAAGACAGGGGCGGGGCTCTGCTGCCAATCGCGCAGGGTGGCGCGCGTGTCGCGCACGCCGTGCCCAAAGATGTAGGACGAGTTGCTCACCACGGGCCCATCGGCCCACGCGCCGCGCCCCTGAAGGGCGGCGGGGCCGCGCGGGCCAGATGGTGCCCACCAGCGGGCCCGCGGCCCCGGCCGGAGACGGGGCACGGGGGCCGCCGGAGGGCGGCGCGCGACTTCGCGACTCGCCGCGCGGCGCTCGCCTACGGGCGCTCGCCAGCCGAGCTCGTGGACTGCGCAGGCGCCGAAGCACGCGCCTCGGGGGCGCCCGGCGGGCGTGCGTCGCGCGGCTGGGTGGGCTGGCGCCCCAGGCGCAGTCGACGTCCGAAGCGCAGCAGCGGCACGAGCCAGATCGCCTCGGCGGCGATGCGCCAGGACATCTTGCTCTGTCCGTGCTGGCGGTCACGGAAGACGATCGGTACCTCCACGATGGCAAAGCCCGCTCGCACGGCGCGATAGGTCAGCTCGACCTGAAAGGCGTAGCCCCGCGAGCGCACCCCTTCTAGGTCGATGGCCTCCAGCACCTCGCGGCGAAAGCACTTGAAGCCGCCGGTGAGGTCGCGCACCTTCAGCCCCAGGACGAGGCGCGCGTAGGTCGATCCTCCCTCGCTGACCACGCGGCGCAGCGCGCCCCAATCGGTGACGCCGCCGCCCGGCACGTAGCGAGAGCCCAGGGCCAGATCGGAGCCATCGCGCACGGCCTGCAGCAGGCGTGCGAGATCGGCGGGGTCATGCGAGAAGTCGCAGTCCATCTCCAAGACGTAGCTGGCACCACTGTCCAGGGCACAGCGAAAGCCGGCCAGGTAGGCGGGGCCCAGGCCGGCGCGCTCGGTGCGATGCAGGACCTGGAGCCACTCGTGCTCAGCGGCCAGCCGATCGGCGATCTGTCCCGTGCCGTCAGGAGACCCGTCGTCCACCACCAGGATGCGAAAGGCGCCAGCTGCCGTGCGCCCGAGCACAGAGCTTGCGGCGCCGACGATGGCCTCGATGTTCTCGGCCTCGTTGAAGGTGGGGAGGATCAGCCAGGCCGTGCCGGTCACGAGGCGCCTACCCTAACCCGTGCCTGGACGATCCGCCTCGGCGCCACCACCAAGAACCGTAGACCGCCCCTCCACCAAGCAGATGGCCGACCCCGCCAACGCCGTCATCGCCGCTGCCCTCGAGGAGCTCGGCGACCTGTACGAGCTCGACGGTGCCGTCATCCACCGTGTGCTGGCCTACCGCAACGCGGCGCGCTCGGTGCGAGACGCCTCGAGCTCGGTGGCCGCGCTGGCCCGAGCGGGCCGCGCGACGGAGCTGCACGGCGTGGGCGCCACGCTGGCGCAGAAGATCGCAGTGCTGGTTCAGACGGGCACCATTCCTGCCGCGGAGAAGCTGCGTGCGCGGTTCCCGGCAGGGCTGATCGAGCTCACGCGCCTACCTGGGCTGGGGCCCAAGCGCGCTCGCCTGCTCTACGACGAGCTCGCCGTCGCGTCGCTGCAGGACCTGCGCCAGGCGGCGCTGGACCAGCGTCTGCGCACCGTGCGCGGGTTCGGTCCTCGCTTCGAGGAAGGCGTGCTCGCCGCCCTCGCGGACGGTGTCGACGTACAGCCACGAGGCGAGCGGGTGCTGCTTCCGCGGGCGCTCGGTGCCGCGGAAGCCATCGCGGCGGCCCTGGCTGAGCGCGGAGGCGAAGACGTGCGCGTATGCGTCGCGGGCTCGGCACGCCGGCGTGCGGACAGCGTGAAGGACCTGGATCTGGTCGCCGCCAGCAGCCAGCCGGCGCAGCTGGCCGGCGCGCTGGGGGAGCTTGACCTGATCGAGAGCGTGTCCTCGGCGGCGGAGTCGGGAGCGCGCGGGCGCACGCACACCGGCGTGCGCGTGGACCTGCGGGTGGTCACCCCGGACCGCTTCGGCAACCTGCTTGCGCACTTCACCGGCTCCGGGCGCCACAACTCCAGCCTGCGCGAGAGCGCGGTACGCCGCGGGCTGCATGTCTCGGAGTACGGGATCGCCCAGGACGGCGAGTCGCGCGTGCTCCGCTGCGCTACCGAGGAGGAGGTCTACGCCCACCTCGGCCTGGCCTGGATCGAGCCCGAGCTGCGCGAGGATCGTGGTGAGCTGCAGGCCGCCTCGCTCACCGACGGCGCCGGCCTGCCACGCCTGGTCGACCTGGCGGACATCCGGGGTGACCTGCACTGCCACACGATCGCCTCGGACGGGCACAACACGATCGAGGAGATGGCGGTGGCCGCTCGCGAGCGCGGCTACGAGTACCTGGCCATCACCGACCACTCGGCCTCACACGGCTTCGGCAACGACGTCTCCGCCGACGAGCTGCGCCGCCAGATCGAGCGCGTACACGAAGTGGACGCGCGACTGGAGGGCATCCGCGTGCTCGCGGGCAGCGAGGTCAATGTGCTGCCCGACGGCAGCCTGGACTACGAAGACGACCTGCTGGCCGAGCTTGACTGGGTGGTGGCCAGCGTGCACACGGCTTTCGCCACCGGCGAGGCGGCCATGACCGAGCGGGTGGTGCGCGCCGTCGAGCATCCGCTCGTCGACGTCATCGGCCACCCGACGGGGCGACTGATCGAGCGACGTGAGCCCTACGCGATCGACCTGGAGACGGTGATCGCGGCGGCGGCGCGCAGCGGCACCATGCTGGAGATCAATGGCAACCCGGACCGGCGTGACCTCAACGACGTACATGCGCGTGCCGCAGCTGCCGCCGGGGTACCGATCCTGATCGATTCCGACGCTCACCGGGTGCAAACGCTGGCCGTGATGCGCTGGGGCGTGGCCACCGCTCGCCGGGCCTGGCTGAGCGCGACCGCTGTGGCCAACACGCGCTCGTGGCCTGAATTTGACGCGCTGCGCAAGCGTCGACGGCTTCAGCGGTAGAGCACGCTGACCCAGACGTCCAGCAGCGTGCTCGCCGCGCGCTCACGGTCCACGCGCGGCGTGGACGAGCCCAGGGACTGGCTCAGGTAGCGCTCGGTCATCCACACCAGCGCATAGACGACGTCGTCGGGATCCTCCGGGACGCGGGCTCGGTCGCCCAGCGGCGGTTGGGAGACGCGCGCTCGCACGGCACGTACGAAATCGTCCACGAGGCCGTGGTAGACGGCCTCGATCAGGGGATCGCTGGTCGACGCGTCGCTGATGGCGCGCATGACCGGGCCGTGCTCGGCGTACACGCGGACCACGCCGGCCAGAGCACGGCTCATCTCCGCACGCGGATCTACTCCTGCGAGCAGCCAGGGCTGCACCTGCTCAAAGAGCTGGCCGCCGATCTGCTGCACGATGCACAGCAGCAGCTCGTGGCGATCGCGAAAGTACACATAGAAGGAGGAGCGCGACAGGCTCGTATCGGCCATGACCTCCTCCACGCTCAGCTCGCGGAAGGGTCGCGCGACGAGGAAGGCCTCAGCGGCCGTGAGGATCTCGCCGCGGGCGGCCTCGCGCGACCGGCGCCGTCTTTTGATCGGCGGCTTGCCGGACCGCACCTGGGAGGAGTCGGTCAACGTCACCGGTCAATTGTCGCAATCTCGCGTACATCGCTATTGACCTGGCGTCAGTAGATGTCGTAGCCTGCGAACCTGCCCTCGTGTGATCAAGGAGCTGTCATGCCCAGCCTGCTAGACATCACCAGCCAGGGAGACGTCGGCACGATCAGCGACGAGTCCAAGCTGTCCTCCGTGAAGCTCATGGGTCCGAGGGAGCTGTACGCGCTCTGGGAGCGCCAGCACTGGCAGGCGCATGCGATCGACTTCTCCCAGGACCGGCGCGACTGGGCGGCGATGGACAGCCACCGGCGCGACCGCCTGAGCTGGAACCTGTCCTCGTTCTTCATCGGCGAGGAGCGGGTGACCACGCAGTTCGCTGGCCTGGTGATGGCCTATGAGAGTCAGGACGAGGAGGCCTTCCTGACCACCCAGCAGGTCGACGAGGCCCGCCATGCCCAGCACTTCGATCGCTTCTACCAGCAGGTCGTGGGCATCGACGGCAGCGTCGAGCAACGCCTGGAGGCCGCAAGGCGCAACCTGAACCCGGCCTTCGTGGAGCTCTTCGACGTGGTCCTGGTGGAGTCCGGCCGGCGACTGGTCGCCGACCCCTCCGACGTCGAGGCCAAAGTCGACTTCGTGACCCTCTACCACATGATCATCGAGGGCACCCTGGCCCTCACCGGGCAGTACTTCCTCACTGACTTCATGGAGCGTCACGGCATCCTCCCCGGGTGGGTGCAGGGCTTTCGCCACATCTCCCAGGACGAGCACCGCCACGTCGCCTACGGCACGTGGCTGCTGCGCGAGAAGGCCCGCGACCCCGCCCTGCGCCGGCGCATCACCGAGCGCCTGGGGGAGCTGATCCCCCTCGCCGCCGGGGTGCTGGTCCCCCCGGGCGCCGACCCCGACAACTACCGGATCCTCGACTACACGATGGAGGAGACCAACACCTTCGCGTTCAACGCGCTCAACCGCCGCCTGAAGGTGATCGGCGTCGACCTCTCCACCCTGGCCGCGGCCGCCTAGCAGTAGGACCTAGCCGGCGGGCAGGCGCGGCAGCAACTCGGTGGCCACCTGCCGATCCACCTGCTCGGTCGCGTAGGGCCGCAAGAGCGCGGCGGCATGCTGCGCATAGCCGCGGCGCGGCGTGTCCAGCGCGCAGCGCAACGCGCCGGCCAGGTCCTCTCCCACCAGTCGCGGGTCAAGCGTTCGGGCCAGGGGCAGGGCGGCGTAGGGCCCGGGCGAGGGCACGGTGACCAGCTGGCAGCCGTCGGCCAGCGCTTCGAGCTGCGCCATGCCGTAGTCCTCGCGGCGAGCGGCGGCGGCGAACACCCGGGTGCGCCGCAGCAGCGCTCGGTACTCGCTGGCCCCCAGGCGCCCGACCGCGCGCACCCCCTCCTCGCGCACGCTCAGCTGCGCCCCGGCTAGCAGCAGCTCCTCACCCGGGCGTCGCGCGCGCGCCCAGGCCTCGAGCAGGCGGTCGACACCTTTCTTATGAAAGTTGGCCACGTAGGTCATGGCGGCGATGTCTCGCCGCACGGGCAACGGCCCGGAGCGGTCCACGGCGATGGGAACGACCACGACCCGCCGATCGTGAGGGTCCTGCGCCGCCTCGCTGAGCGCTTCCTGAGTGCAGGGCACCCACAGCCCCGCCTCGGCCAGGCGCCGGCGCTCCAGCGGCCGCTGCCAGACGCCGTGGCGACCCGGGCGATTGGCCACGGCCAGCGCGTCGAAGCGGATCGCGCCCTGACGGGGCCACAGCAGCGCGGCGGTGATGCTCGAGTAGATCACCGCACGGGCCGGCCGTCGGGCAAGGGCCTGCACCGCCGCGCGGCGCGCGGCCAGAGCCCACCCCAGGTCGGTCGCGGCGAACGTGCGCACCTCGCGCGGCCGCTGTGCGGTCACCACCTCGACGTGTGCCCCTGCGCGACGTAGCGACCCAGCCAGCTGGGCGTCCGCCCCCCGCAGTCCACCTGTGGCCCCCAGCGAGACCACGAGCACATCCACGTGCGTCGGAGCAGTCTCCTCGCCGGCTCGCCCCGTGCTCATCCCGCCGCGCGACCGAGCTCCTGGGGGCGCAGGGCCTTCAGCCCCGGAGCGCGCTCGAGCGCGATGGGACGCAGTGGCGACGTGCGGGCCACGTAGAAGCGGGCCCCGTCGCGCTCTTCGATCGCCGCCACGGCCGCGTCCTGGCGGCGCCAGTGCAGCGCCAGGATGATGGGAAGTCCCGCCGCAATGCCCGGGATCTGGGGAGCCAGGAAGGCTAGCCCCCCCATGACCACCGTGTAGAGCAGCAGCGGCCACAGGCGATTGACCAGGGTGGCGGCCGGGCGGTGCTCGGGCAGGGTGGTGGTCGCCCGGGCCGAGGACAGCAGGCGAGCGATGGGAGGCGTGGTCTGGGCTCGGCGGCCAAGCCACTGACCCACCACCGTCGCGGCTACCCACACCACCATCGAGAGCAGCACCGGACGGGTCGTACCCTGGTTTCCCGCGCCGAGGATGCAGACCAGCGCGAGGACCGTGGCCGCGGCGGCGCTCAGCAGGACGGTGGTCTTGAGGAAGTCGACGAAGCGCACGAGTAACAGCTCACTCGAGCAACGCCTCGAGCAGCCCGCGAACGCCGTCGGTGCCCTCCACGACCAAGTCGGCCTCCTGAAGCAACTCGGGCGGGGTCTCCTCCGAGCTGACCGCCGCGCACACAGCGGTGCTCAACGCGCCCTCCTGGGCCAGAGCGCGCAGAGCGCGGAAGGCGTCCAGGTCGGTGGTGTCGTCGCCCACGTAGACGGCGCTGCTCACCGGCTGATCGCCCAACACGCTGGCGACTCCCAGCCCTTTGTGCATGGCCACCGGAGGACGCACCTCCAGCACCTTGCGACCCCAGTGCACGGTCAGTCCCTCGGCCTCGGCCCGCGCCGCCAGGTCGCGCACCCCCGCCTCCGCCGCCTGCTCGTCGGGGGCACCGCGCCAGTGAAACGCGGCGATTGCGTCCTTATCCTCGCTGCGAATGCGCAGGCGCTGGTGCTCGGGGCCATAGCTCGAGCCGGCGAAGTCCCGTACTCGCTGAGCTGATGCGCTGACTTCGGGATCCAGCACGGCCGTCGTGGCCCCCGGACGCAGCAGCTCGCCGCCGTGGTTTCCCACGTAGGCGATCGTCCCGATGGCCACGATCTGGCGCGCGGTGGTCGCGCGACGACCGCTCACGCAGGCCACGACCCGGTAGCGCCGGGCGATGGCGATGAGCAGACCACGCGTCGCCTCGGGTACGTGCGCGTCGGCGGCGTGACGCACGATCGGTGCCAGCGTGCCGTCGATGTCGAGCAGCACGGCGGCCCGTGCGGGATCGGCGCGCAGCGGCTCGAGCGCCTCGACGAGCGTGGCGGCTGGGGACACGCACCTAGTATGGCGCGCATGCCGACGCACCGGTCAGTGAAACTGGCCGCGATCGGCACCGCGGCGGGTCTGTTCAGTGGACTCTTCGGCGTCGGCGGGGGCACGGTGATCGTCCCCCTGCTGGTGTTTGGCCTCGGTTACGGCGAACGCGAGGCGGCGGGCACCTCGCTGGCGGCAATCGTGCTCATCGCCGCCTTCGGCGCAGCGGTTGGCGCCGTCTACGGAGACGTGCGCCTCGACGACGCGCTGCTGGTGGGGGTGCCCGCGGTGGGCGGGGTGCTCGCGGGCACCTGGTTGGCGCAACGCATGCCACCGCGGGCCATCGCGCTGCTGTTCGCCGCCGTGCTCGCCGCCGCCGCCGTGGAGCTGGGCCTGCAGTGATCGACGCCGTGGTCCTGGGCCTGGCCGGTGGCCTGCTCGCGGGACTCCTCGGCGTGGGCGGAGGCGTGGTCTTCGTGCCGGGCATGGTGCTCCTGCTCGGCCTCGCCCAGCAGCACGCGGAGGCCACCTCGCTGCTGGCCATCATCCCCGCGGCTCTCGTGGGCACGCTGCGCCAGCGCCGCTACGACAACGTGCGCGAGCAGGACGCGCTGCGCCTGGGGGCTTCGTCGGTGGTGGGTGCGGCCGCCGGCGTCGTGCTGGCCAACGCGTTGTCGGGGCGAGCGCTGCGAATCGCCTTTGCCGTTCTCTTGCTGTTGGTTGCCGTGCGCGTGGCGCGGCGGGCGCTGAAGCAAGCCTGATGGCGGCGGCCGCGGCCACGGCGGCGACGTGGGCGCGCGGCGCTGTGGACATCGGCGGGAGTCGAGGTGGACGGACGCTTGGCCCTCGGAAATGATCGGGACAGCCAAGAGCGACAGGGAGGACTCACATGCACGCACGATCGGGCGCATTTGCGCTCTCCGCCGGTGGGGTCGACCGGGCGGTGCAGACGTTCCGTTCGGAGCAGCTTCCGCAGTATCAGAAGATGAGTGGCTACAAGGGGTTCACCATGCTGGCCAATCGCCGCAGCGGACAGGTGCTGTGGCGCTCCCCTGATCCGCCGGGCGCTCGGGCGCCGTAGTCAACGCTAAGAGCAGTCGCCCGCAAGCCCCGCATGGCACCCTGGCGATCATCTACACTGCTCACACCATGGGACTTGACAATCCGCTTCACATAGCCTTCCTGGTCATCATCCTGCTCCTGGTCTTCGGGGCTCGTCGCCTTCCCGAGCTCGGTCGTTCGCTCGGAAGCGGCATGCGCGAGTTCAAGGACTCCGTGAGCGGGGGCTCGGACTCGGACAAGCCGTCGCTGACCGCCTCCCAGGAGCAGCCCGCTCCCACCCAGGCGCCGGGATCGCAGGGGCCAGCCGCGGCCCCAGCCCCGCCGCCGCAGCAGACGGCGCCCGCGCCGCCGCCTCCGGTGGCTGCCGAGCCTCAGCGCCAGGCCTAGGACCTTCCGGGCCGCGCTCCCCGCGGGTCCGGGCCTGTGCTCCTCGGGGTGGGGGTTCCCACCATGGGCCCCGAGCTACGCTGCAAGCGTCACCAGCTCGAAGCGTACGCTTCCCTGCCCGACGGTGGCGATGCCCATCGTGAACTGCGGCTGGCGTCGTCGATCGGTGGGACTCCCCGGGTTGAAGATCTGAAATCCGCTGCGCTCTTCGAGTAGCGGTATGTGGGAGTGTCCGAAGACCACCGCGTCTGCTTGGGGAAAGCGTCGCCGCAGGCGCTCCAAGCGTCCCCCCGCCGGCCCGGCGTCGTGGACCACGCCGATGCGCCCCCCGCCGACGGCGAGCTCGACGCGCTCGGGCAGGAAGGACCGCAGCGATGCCCGGTCTGAGTTGCCGAGCACCGCGCTGACCGGCGGTCCCAGAGCCTGCAGACGATCGAGCACTTCGAGCTCGACGAGATCTCCGGCGTGCACGATGTGATCGACCTCACGCAGGCGCCGCAGGCACTCCGCGGGCAGGCGGCGCTGACCGCGCGGCAGGTGGGTGTCGGAGATCAGCGCAAGCTGCACGGCGGGAACCGCCGTCATCGCTCAGACGGGCCATCAACTACCCGCCGATCACGCAGGAGCACGGCCAGGGCCTAGAGGTCGCAGACGCGCAGCTCCGGACGGCGCTCGCGCAGTAGCTCGGTCAGGACACGACGGTGGCAGTGCCCGGGCTCGGCCTCGAGACACAGCAGGGCTGTGCGCGGCGCCCTGTCGAGCTCGGCGGCCAGCGCCAGCAGCTCGGCCTCGCCGGTGGCATGCATGTGCTCGCGGAAGGCGGCCGCCGCCCGGGTCAGGCTGCCGCCGCGGTAGAGCGGGCGGATCTCCGGAGGGGTGCCCAGCGCGCGCCGATGCTCATAGACGATCCCGTGCTCGCCCAGCAACTCGCCCAGGCGAGCCTTGGACATGCCCGGACGCCGCGACTGCGCACGGAAGCGCACGTCGATGACGCGCCCTACCCCCGCGGCGCACAGCTCGGCCACCAGCTGCTCGGGCAGCAGGCGCTCGTAACCGATCGTCCACACCGTGGGCACGGCGCGTTAGAAGATCACGGCCTGGCGCACGGCCTCGCCGCGGGCCAGGCGGTCAAAGCCCTCGTTGAGCTCGTCCAGGCCAATGGTGTGGCTCAGCAGGCGCTCGACGGGGAGCAGCCCCGCCCCGTAGAGCTCAACGAAGCGAGGAACATCGCGAGCCGGATCGCACGAGCCCAGGTAGGACCCGCGCAGCGTGCGCTCCTCGGCCACGAGGCTGACCGCGGGGATGGACAGCATGCGATCGGGGTGGGGAAGCCCGACGGTCACGGTCGTTCCCCCGCGACGCGTGGCTGCGTAGGCCTGCGCGAGCACGCGCTCTGAGCCGACGGTCTCGATGGCCTGGTCGGCCCCACCGCCGGTGGCCCCGCGGACCTCCTCGACGGTGTGCGGGCTGGCGAGGACCATGTGCGTCGCCCCGAGCTCGCGGGCGAGCTCGAGCTTGGCGGCAACCACGTCGACGGCCACCAGAGTGCTGGCGCCGGCCATGCGTGCGCCCAGCAGCGCCGCCAGGCCGACTCCGCCCAGTCCGAACACGGCCACGCGATCTCCGGGGCGAACCTCGGCGCTGTGCAGCGCGGCCCCCACCCCGGTGAGCACCGCACAGCCGAACAGCGAGGCGATCTCGAAGGGAATGTCGCGATCGATGCGCACCGCCGAGCGGGCCGAGACCACGATGTGCTCGCCGAAGGCCGACACCCCGAGGTGGTGGTGCAGCGTCTCCCCCGACGCGCCCCGCAGTCGCCGGGTGCCCCCGAGCAGCGTGCCGGCCGCGTTGGCCGCGCCCCCCGGTCCGCACAGCCAGGCCCGACCCGAGCGACACTCTGCACAGCGTCCACACGCGGGCACGAAGGCGAGCACCACGTGGTCGCCTTCGGCGAAGCCCTCGGTCGCGGCCCCGACGCCCACCACCTCGCCGGCGGCCTCATGGCCGAGTGCCATGGGCATCACCCGCGGGCGCGAGCCGTCGATGACCGACAGGTCGGAGTGACACAGGCCGGCCGCGCCGACGCGCACGAGCAGCTCTCCCGCACCGGGCCCGTCGAGGTCCACCTCGCTGACCTGCAGCGGGCGCGACTTCGCGTAGGGAGGCGCGAGGCCCATCTCGCTCAGCACCGCGGCGCGGACCTTCACCGTTCACTGCCCTCGATGACCAGCCGCTGCAGCGCGTCGCGCAGGCGGTCGGGTATCTCGGCGGGTCGCCGGGCGTCGCGGTCGACGAAGACGTGCACGAACCAGCCGGTCGCGGCGGGGTCGGACGCACCCTCGCCGAACAGGGCTATCTCGTAGCGAACGCTGGCCCGACCGACGCGCGCGACGCGCAGCGCCGCGGTCACGGTCTCGGGGAACGTCAGCGACGCGTGGTAGGCGCAGTGCGACTCGGCGCACAGCCCGATCACCGGCCCCTCGGCGATGTCCAGACCGCCCTGGTCGATGAGCCAGGCGTTGATGACGGTGTCAAAGAACGAGTAGTACTGCACGTTGTTGACGTGACCGTATACATCGTTGTCCTGCCAGCGCGTGGGGATCTTCAGCAGGTGTGCGTAGTCGTCGCGTGAGCTCATGGCGGACTCGAGGGAGCGACCCTCACCGCGGCGCGCTTTCAGCGGTTGGCGATCAGGTCGCGCAGGCGCATCTCGCGATCCTCGAGGATCTCCCTGATCCTGGCCGACTCGCGACTGTGGTGGGGCTCGCGAACTCGCCGAACGTACTTGGGCAGGACACCGCCGCCGAGGGCGCTGACGGCCAGCGCAGCTCCGAAGAGCGCCACGGCGTCGATGCTCTCGCGCCCCTTTGCCGTCCAGTAGTCGTCCTCGAGGTTGAGCCACAGCGCGAACTCGTCCAGGGTGAGCGCGGCGCCCGCGCCGTATACGAAGGAGGTGACCCGGGAGAAGAGCGGCGACGGATTGCGCTGCACTCCAACCTGCATCACCCACAGGTAGCCCACGATCAGGTTGCCGATGATCCCGAAGGTCATGTGATGAATGTGCGTCCCGCCGTCCCCGCCGATGTTGTGAAAGGGCCCCTTGCCGGCCCTGATCGCGTGCGTGATCGCCCGTGTGAGCGCGAAGGTGGCAAAGAAGCCACCGGTGCTGATGAACTGCCGCTCGCGACGATGGACCTTGAAGTGGTGGACGTAGGCGTGGCGGAGGTGGTCCCTGCGGGAGAGCTCATGACCGGGGAAGCGCATGCCGCGCGAGTGTAGGGGACCCTGACGGTGCCTGCGCGTGGGTGACCGTGCTCGGCTACCGTCTGAACCGATGGTCAACCCGTCGCTGGCCTGGCAGGCCGATCACCCCTGGGGCGCGGTGTATGACTTCCTCGTCGAGCGCGAGGGCCTGGCCCGGGTCACCGGGCGTCTCGCCCTGGACACCGACACCCGGCTGCTCTATCGCTGCATCGATGCCGTGGGCGATTTGCCCGACGGTAGCCAGGTCCTGGACATCCCCTGCGGCGGTGGCGTGGCCCTGCGCGGGGTACGCCCCGAGCAGCGCCTGCACTACATCGCCGCCGACATCTCCACCTCGATGCTGCAGCGCACCCGGCGCGCGGCCAGAGCACGTGGACTTGACGTGCAGACGACGGTCGCCGACGTCGAGCACCTGCCCTTCGAGGACGGACGGTTCGACCTGGCGGTGTCGTTCGCCGGCCTGCATTGCTTCCCGCGTCCGCACGCGGCGGTGATGGAGGTCGGACGCTGCCTGCGCAGGGGTGGTCGCTTCGTGGGCAGCCTGCTGCTCACCGGCACGGGCGTGCGCCACCGCGCGACCATCATCGGGGGACGCCTGGCCGGGCTGGTCGGACCGAGCGGCAGCCGCGACGACCTCCAGCGCTGGCTGGCCGAGGCTGGGCTGGTTGACATTCACATCCAGGTGTCGGGCGCGGTCGGATACTTCTCTGCGCAGCGACCAGAGCGTTGAGGGCGGCGACCGCCCGATCGACCCCGTCCCTTGCTGAAGCGGGGGCGGGAGCTATCGCGTCGGGCTGCTCCCCACGCGTCCGGGGAAGCCGAGCACGCGCCTCCAGGCGTCTTCGCAGGCCTCGGCGTGCTCGGCGTGGGAACGGTCAAAGAACGACTGGGGCGCGTCTGCGCAGACCTCGATCTCGTGCTCGACCTGCGCATCGTTGAGCTTGCCTTCGAACTCCCCCACCTGCTCTACCGGGATCGCCTGATCGCCACCGCCGACAGGCCCAGGAGCGGCCCGGCGATCTCCTCGGCACGCGGCAAAGGTCCGGGAAAGCCGAAGCGCTCGGCGGTGTCCAGGGCGGCGTAGAAGCCGACGACTGCGTCGAGCCCCAGCGAGGGATCGGTTGCGGCCATGAACGACTGCATCCCGCCGAAGCAGAAGCCCACGGTGACCACCCCGGTCACCTCCGTGCGCTCCTTCAGCTCGGTGATCGCGGCCTTGACGTCGTCCTGGACCTGCTCGACCCGGGTCTCTGAGACGTGCGGCCAGTAGTCGAACTTCGCATCGCGCGGGCCCAGGCCCGCCGTGCGCGTCGTGCGCCGGCCCTCAGCCGTCGACGATCAGGCCCTGGAGCGGACCCAGTAGGGCCATGGCGCGGCGCGAGATGCCGGGAAGCTCGTGCAGGCGATGGGTGGCCGGCTGACCGCGCGTTTGACGCGCGAGCTGCTCACTGGCGATCGGACGCCACAGCTCGTCGATCACCCGAGTCGGGGGACCGTCCACCTCGCTGATCGAACGCTCGAGGTGCTCGGCCCACAGCCGCAGTCGGGTGTCGCGCGCCACATGAGGATCGCACGAGACGACGTTCATCTCGGAGTCGTTGAAGAACGAGTGCTCGTTGAGGTTGGCGGAGCCGATGGTCAGCCAGGCGTCGTCGACGATCCCGATCTTGGCGTGGACGTAGAGCGGACCGCTGAGCCCGCCGCTGCGGGCGGAGATGGTCGTGGCCAGAAAGCGCCCCGCGCCGGCGTCGGCCGCAGCCAGGACCCCGAGCTGCCCGCGGGTGGTGTCGGCCCCGTTGTTGGGCTTGGCGGGGAGCAGCACGAGGACGCGGAAGTCATCGGTGGGCGGGTGGCGAAGCTTGTTCGCGAGGATGGCCACGACGCGCGGCGACCACAAAAATTGGCTCTCCAGGTAGATGAGCTTGCGCGCCGAGCGCAGCGCGCGCGTGTAGGTCTCGAGGATGCGAAAGTCACCACGAGGGAGGAAGTCATAGACCTTCTCCGGCACGGTGCGCACGACCTGCAGCTCTGAGTCGCCGGCACTCGGCGAAGGCTCCACCACCTCGAGGACTTCGCCGTCGACGGCGCGCCAGCGATCGTTGAAGTGCCGGGCTACGTCGGCCACGACCGGCCCGCGCACCCGGCTGGAGGCATCGTGCCAGCCCAGGCGGCTGCGCATCGCATGGTCGCTGCAGTCGAAGCGGTCGCCTCCCAGGGACGTGAGATCGATTCCGCCCACGAAGGCGACCTCCCCGTCCACGATGACCAGCTTCTCGTGGTGGCAATGCATCGGGCGCTCGTGCGCGTCCAGCGCGCAGCGCACGCGGGTTCCGCGCTGGAGCTCGTCGCGCACCTGGCGCACGGCGCGGCGGGCCGGAGTGAAGACCGGGACGGGCGCGCCGGCCCACAGGAGCACCCTGACCTCCACCCGCTCAGCCAACTCGCCGAGCAGGTCTCGCAGCCGTGACGCATGGAGGTCGCGGCTGAGGCCGAAATGGGGGGTGATGTGCCATCCCGCGATGTGCACGTGCGAGCGAGCGCCTCGGAGGGCCCCTTCGATGCACGGCAGCGCCTGGGCGCCGTCGATGAGGACATCCAGCGCACATCCCGTGCGCGGGGCCGGGTCGCCCGCCGCCCACAGTCGCCCGTCGTGCGGCGGCTCGTCCTGAGCCGAGCGTCCCGCGCGCCGAAGCCGGCGCCGATGGTGGGCGCCGATCGCCGCCTCGATGCCCTGGCCGGCCCACGCGTCGACACGCTCGATCAATTCGGTCACGCTCGGATGCTATGGGCTGCCGTCGCGTTCGGCACTCGCGCCGCCTGCGCTGTTGGTGTGTGCGGTGGCTCCCGCGGCTCGAGCTGCCCGCTGGGCACTAACAAGCTTCAACCCCCACCGTGAGGATCGAGCTGTGTTGCCGCGGGCGGCGCTACCTGGCCGCCCCGGCGCCTGTGAGAACCTCGAGGAGCACGCCGATGTTTTGCTCGCGCGCGATTGAGTCGGGGAGCGGGAGATGGGAGTTGATCGAGTAGTGGTTGCGCCGTCCGTTTCGTTGGCGGGTGATGTAGCCGGCGGTGGCTAGCTCGGTGACGATGCGGTGCGCAGCGCGTTCGGTGATCCCGATTCGATCGCCGATGTCGCGTAGGCGGCTGTCCGGGTCGCGAGCGATGCAGACCAGCGCCTGGGCGTGGTTGGTCAGAAACGACCAGCTAGATGTCGTGTTCTCTATCGCCTTTACAAGTCTAGGATATCTAGTCGCGGATTTCATGCTATGGTTCACCCGCGTACCGAGGGAGCGTCCAAGCGATGCTCCAACGATTTCGCGGGGGAACTTGGGTCCCTCGCAATCCAGGTTGAGGGGATGCTTGCCATGCTGGCCAGGACATCTAGTCGGCCGCTCTCCTTGCCTGGGGGTGGCGTTTGGAGCCGTGTAGGGCTGCTGGCCGCCGGTTGCTTGGTGGCCTTCGGGTTGCTGGCCAGTAGCGCGTTCGCGGGCCAGCTGCCGGTCGGGCTGGGAGCAGCCGACAGCTTTGCGGTCCTCGGGGGCCAGACGGTAACCAACTCCGGCCGCTCGACACTCAACGGTGATCTCGGGGTCAGCCCGGGCTCAGCGTTGACCGGCTTTCCGCCCGGCAGGGTCAACGGGAGGGTCCACGCCGGCGACCCCGTTGCAAGCCAAGCGCAGTCTGACCTTAGGACCGCGTATGACGACGCCGCTGGGCGTACTCCGCCTCAGGCGCTGCCCGCTGACGTCGGCGGCAGAACGCTTGCCCCCGGCGTCTATAGGTCCGGCGGTGCGCTTGGACTCACCGGCGCTCTGACCCTCGAT